>Ga0172372_10001723_pt1 | contig 33779 bp, 30 predicted proteins | sample LakKiv5m_2_FD_114544 | JGI IMG/M metagenome (GOLD analysis project Ga0172372, IMG submission 114544) | Freshwater microbial communities from Kabuno Bay, South-Kivu, Congo - kab_092012_9.5m | ecosystem: Environmental > Aquatic > Freshwater > Lake | place: Democratic Republic of the Congo... | reverse complement strand
ACGCGGCCGAGCTGACCGGGACCCACGGCCACCATCACCGTCGCCGTCTTGCCCACGAAGTCCGTCGCGCCTGCGGCGCTGTTCGACTCGCGTCCCGAGAGCTTGCGGATGGCGAGCGAGGCGCCCACGCCCGCGGCGCTGCCCATGCCCGCTGCAGCGAGCCCCGTGACCCACGCAGGCGCGAGCTCGAAGAGCGTGAGCACGACGCCCGTCAGGCCGAAAAACGCGAGGAAAAACGTCCAGAAGCGCAGCGACACGAGCATCGTGAGCGCGTCGATCGCGCTCGCGGCGTGGTCGCCCGCGAGGTCATCGCCTCCCGCGTCGCCGTGCGCCTCCGCGTCGTGGTCGCCGCCGCCGAGCACGACCGAGGCGCCGAGCAGGATGCCCCCGGCGACGAGCGCAAAGACGTATCCGTAGAACAGCATGCGTCGGCTCCCTCGCGCGCACGTCGCGCAGCGGGGCGCAGCTTACAACGCAACGAGGAGGCCGCACGCCGAGCGTGTTGCCCGGTCGTCTGCGTGTCTGCGGCGTCTTTCCGAACGGGCTTGCGCGGTGCGATGACCGCGCGCGCGGCTCACTCGCCGCCGAGCGTCAGCGCGGCGTCGCCCTGCGTGGCGACGAGCCGCGTGAGCGCCTCGCGTGCGGCGTCGAGCGTGACGTTGCCGCGCGCGTGGATGGTCGCCGCGATCTGCTCGACCTGCGCGCCGCGCGCGCCGACCGCGATCGCCACCGTGCGGGCGTGGAGCAGCATGTGGCCGCGCTGGATGCCGTCCGTCGCGAGCGCGCGGAGCGCGGCGAGGTTCGAGGCCATGCCCACGCAGCCGACGAGCATCGCGAGCTCGCTCGCCGACTCGACGCCCGTCATCTCGAGGCCGAGGCGTGCGCCGCCGTGGATGCGAATCGGGCCGCCCACGATGCCGAGCGAGAGCGGCATCGCCAGCTCGCCGACGAGCGAGCCGTCGTCGCCGACGCGCCAGGTGCAGAGCGGCTCGTAGCGGCCGTTGCGGGCGGCGTAGGCGTGCGCGCCGGCTTCGACCGCGCGCCAGTCGTTGCCCGTCGCGATCACGACGGCGTCGATGCCGTTCATGACGCCCTTGTTGTGCGTCGCGGCGCGGTACGGGTCCTTCTCGGCGAAGCGCGAGGCGCGGACGATGCCGTCCCGCACGCTCGCGCCGCTGCGCCCTTCGAAGGAGAGCGCGTCGACGGGGATCGACGCCCGCACGCGCACGCAGCGCCTGTCGGCGAGGTTCGAGAGGATGCGCAGGCCCACGCGGCCGCCCGCGAGGTGCGCGAGGCGCGGCGCGACCTCTTCGGCGATCGTGTTGACGAGGTTCGCGCCCATCGCGTCGCGGCAGTCGACGAGCACGTGCACGACGACCATCCCGTCACCGAGGTCGCGCACTTCCAGGTCGCGGGCGCCGCCGCCGCGGGCGACGAGGCCGGGCACCGACGCGTCGGCCTCCGCGAGGATCGTGGCGCGCTCGGCGAGGATCGCGGCCCGCGCGGCGTCCGCGTCGCGGACCTCGTCGAGCTGGATCTGCGAGATCATGATCGGCGCGTCGGTCTCGGCCTGGAAGCCGCCGCCCAACCGCACGATGCGCGCCGCGTTCGACGCCGCGGCGACGACCGAGGGCTCCTCGACGACCATCGGCGCGAGGTAGTCGCGGCCGTTGATCTGCAGGTTCAACCCCACCGCGAAGGGCAGCGCGTAGAGGCCAATGACGTTCTCGACGGACTTGTCCGCGGTCGCGCAGTCCATGCCCCCGCCCCCGAGCGCCTTGTTCAGCTCCGAGACCTCGATGCCGAGCGCTTCTGCAGCGACGCGGCGGCGGTCTTCGACGGAGAGTTTGTAGAAGCCGGGCAGGCGCGAATTCGTCATGGCGTGGGATCTCGGGCCGGACGTAGCAGCCGACCACGGCTGCCGCGTTCGATTTTCCGTGAGCCGCCCGTCCGGGGGGTCGAGTCGTCGCCTCGGTGCAGCGAGCCGCACGCCGGGTGACCCCGGATGACGCCTCGCGTCAGAGCGGGTCGGATGCGGGCTCCGCGCGCACGCCTGGCGCGCCCAGCGCGACGTCGACGGGGTCGAGCCCAGCGCTCGGACAGGCCTGCGTGAAGGCGTCTGCGGCGCTCGCGTCTGCGAAAAACGCGAGCGCGACGTCGCCGCCGCCTGCCCCCGAGGGCTTCGCCGCGCCACCGTGCGCGCGTGCGAGTGCGGCCGCGCTCGCGAGTCCTTTCTCGACGATGGGGGCGTCTGCGGCCCGACCGAGCGCGTCCATCGCCTCGTGGTGCGCGGCGACGGCGGCGAGGAGCGCCGTGACGTCGTCGGTACGGCACGCCTCGGCCAGTGCGGCTGCAGCGTCGGCGAGGGCGCCCATGGCGCGCGCGTACGCAGCGGGTGACGCCGCAGCGAGCGACTTCACGCGCCGGACGAGCTCGCTCGTGCGGGCCTCGCGGCCCGTCCACACGACGCGCACCTGCGCCGCGCGGGGCAGCGCGAGGGGCGTCGCCTCGCAGACCTCGCCGCTCGACGGATCGCGCCGGAAGCGCACGAGCCCGCCGAGCACCGACGCAGCGACGTCCGCGCCGCTGCCTTCTGGCGCGACGCTGCGATGCCCCGCGAGCGCGACCGCGAGCATCGCCGCGCGCGCGCCCGCGTCGTCGAGGTCACGACCGGCCCACGCGAACACCGCGCCCGCCGTTGCCGCGGCCGCGGCCGCCGACGAGCCGAGGCCGAGCTTGCGCCCATTGCGCCTCAAATCCGATACATCGAGCCGGAGCGCGCCGCCGATGTCCGCGGCGTCGAGCCCGAGCTGTGCTTCGGCCAGCGCGCGCGTGGCGCGGACCTCCGGCGGGAGCGCCGCGTCGTGGCTCGTCGTGCCCACATCGGCGACCGACGCGCTCCGATGTATCGCTTCTGATTCATCCCCGGCGGCCCAGTGCACGAAGGCGCGCGCATCGGCGGCGGCGACCACTGCGACAGCGCCGTCGAGCACGACGTACTCGCCGGAGACCATGAGCTTCCCGGGGGCGCTCGCGCCCCGCGTGGCCCGTCGCCCGACCGCGCTCAAGCGACCTCGCGCCCGTCGACGGAGAGCCCGCTGCCCGGGGAGGCGAGCAGCGTGCGCAGCACGCCCGGCGTCGCGGCGAGCGCTGCTGCGACGCGCGCGGCGTCCTCGGCGGCGCAGAGCGCCTTCACGTGCGGGCCGGCGTCCATCGTCGCGTAGACGGGCACGCCTTCGGCGCGCAGGCGGCGCACCGTGGCGAGCGCGGCGAGCGTCACGGGCTGCAGGTAGAGCACGGCGGGCCCGGCGGCCATCGCGCAGGCGTGGAAGGCGAGCGTGCTCTGCTCCATCGCCTCGCCGACGCGGCGCAGATCGTGCGCTGCGAGCCCTGCGCGCACCTCGTCGGCGAGCGCGGGCGCGGCGCTCACCCAGGCGTCGTAGTACGGCGAGGTCCGGCGCGTGTGCTCCATGCCGTCCGTCGAGCCGGTGCCCTTCGGGCCCTCGTCGGCGACGGCGACGACGATGCGCACCTCCCAGAAATCCGGCGCGTGCAGCGGGTGCGCGGCGAGCCCCGCGTCGCCGGGTGCGCCTGCGGGCAGCTCGACGAAGCCGCCATAGACGCTGCGCGCGGCCGAGGCGCTCGCCTGCCGGGCGATCGCGCTGATGTCTGCCGCGTCGAGCGCGAGGCCCATCGCGGCCTGTGCGGCGCCTGCGAGCGCGGCGAAGCCCGATGCGCTCGACGCGAGGCCGCTCGCCGTCGGGAAGTGATTGACGCTCTCGACGCGGGCGAAGCGCGTCTCGCCGGAGCGCGCGCGGAGGCCGTCGAGGAGTTTCGCCGCGCGGGCCGTCTCCTTCGGGCCGGCGACCTTGCCGCCCAGGATGAGTACGTCGCGATCGAGGTCCGAGGCGAGTGCGACGCGCGTCTCGGTCGTCAACGGATCGAGCGTGAGCGAGAGGCTCGGCACGGCGGGCAGGTTGAGCGCGACGTCGCTCTTGCCCCAGTACTTCGCGAGGGCGATGTTCGCGCGGGCGACGGCGCTCGAGGTGCCGCTCACGGCCGCCTGCCTGTCGACGCGCTCATGGGCTGTTCCCGAGGGGTGAGCGGCCGGGCGAGCCGACGCCGGACGTACTGCCCGTGAGCGTGCTCGCCGCGATCGTCACGCAGAACGCGTCGCGGCCGAGCGCGTCGAGGGCGAGGCGGATCTCTTCGGCGCCGCCCGCGTCTGGGGCGAGCGCGATCATGCAGCCACCGCCGCCGCCGCCGGTGAGCTTCGCGCCGAGTGCGCCGACCTTGCGCGCTGCGGCGCACATCGCCTCGAGCCGCGGCGTCGAGAGCATGAGCGCCGAGAGCAACCACTGGTTCATGTCGAAGAGCTGCCCGAGCCCGCGGAGGTCGCCCTGCTCGATCGCGACGCAGCCGTTGCGGACGATCGAGCCGATCGCCTCCATCGTCTGCGAGGTCTTCTCGTGGGCGCGGGCGTGCATCCGCGCGACGGCCTCGACCGTGGCGCGCGTCGCGCTCGGCTCGCCGCTGTCACCGACGACGAGGTGCAGCGTGACGCGCGGGTGTACGGGCACGAGCGGCTCGCCCTTCACGTAGAGCGCGAGCCCGCCCGCGGCCGCCATCGCGTTGTCGACGCCCGAGGGCTGGCCGTGAAAGACGCGCTCCCACTCGAGTGAGCGCGCGAGCAGCGAGGACATCTCGCGCGGCGTGCCGAGGGCGTCATCGATGGCGCGGATCACTGCGACGCCGAGCGCGGCCGAGCAGCCGAGCCCGCTGCCACCCGGGATCGCGACGTGCGCCTCGACGCGGACGTGCGCGCGGTCCGGAGCGCGGAAGGCGAGTGCCTCCGCGAAGGCGCGCGCGAGCAGTGCATCGCCCTGCGCGGGGCCCGCGGCCGGCAGGCGGATGGTCACGTTCCACGGCTGGATGTGGAGCGCGTCGGCGTCTTCGGCGGTCTCACGCGCCTCCGCGGTCACGCCGCGATCGAGGGCCGCCGCGAGCGCGGGCTGCCCGTACACCACCGCGTGCTCGCCGAAGAGGATGATCTTGCCGGACGCGCGGGCCATCGGCTCAGTGATCCCGCTCGGTGAGGAGCACCAGGAGATCCGTGAGCCGCTCGCGACCCCGCGACGAGATGGGCGCCGCCGCAAGGGCCTCGCGCGCCGCGCGCCGGTGCGCGGCGAGCTGGGTCTCGACGTCGGCGCGGATACCCGACGTCTCGAGCAGGCGCGTCGCCGCCTCGACGTCGGCGGCGTTCGCGTCCGCGCGACCGAGCACCGCATCGAGCGGCGCGCGCTCGCCGGGTGACAGCAATCGCTCGGCCGCGGCGACGAGCGCGGTGCGCTTGCCCGCGCGCAGATCATTCCCGGCGGGCTTGCCCGTCGTGCGCGGGTCGCCGAACGTGCCGAGCAGATCGTCGCGGAGCTGGAAGGCCACGCCGAGCGGATCCCCGAAGCGATTCAAGCTCGATACCTGCTCCGCACGCGCCCCGCCCAACAACGCGCCGAGCGCGAGCGGCCCGCGCACGGTGTAGCTGCCGGTCTTGAGATGTTGCATGAGTGATACGTCTGCCGCGCCGAGCAGGTCGAGGTGCTGCCCGATGACGACCTCCTCCTGCATGACGCGGAAGGCCGTGATGGCGTCGCCGAGGCGCCCCTCCGGGAAAGGCGCCCCGCAGACGAGCTCCCACGCATAGGCCGAGGCGAGGTCGCCGGCGAGCACCGCCACCGCGGCGCCGAGGTGCGCGCTGCCGTAGCGCTCGGCGAGCGCGGTGTGGACGGAGGGCCCGCCGCGGCGCTCGGCGTCGCCGTCCATCCAGTCGTCGTGGATGAGCAAATACGTCTGCAAGACCTCGAGCGCGGCGCAGACGTCGAGCGTGGGCGTGAGGTCGTCGGGCGCGTCGTCGCCGCGGACGGCGTCGTACGTCGCGACGATCACGGCGGGGCGAAGGCGCTTGCCGCCGCGCATCGTGAGGCCGCGCACCGCATCGACGAGGACGGCGGCGTCCTCACCGAGCTGCGCCGCGGACGCGTGCTTGTCGCTCAGGTACTGCGCGAGCCGCGCGTCCACACGCGCACGCACCTCCGACATCCACCTCATGCGCGCTGCTCCGAAGCTCCCGGCCCTCTGGCCATCCTCGAGTCGATGTTTGCCCGTCGGCGTCTGCGGACCTACAAGGCGGCCGGCATCATGAGCACCGACCTCCAGCGGCGCAAGGAAGACCACCTCGACCTGTGCGCCACCGACGCGGTCGCCTTCCGTGAGCGCACGACGCTCTTCGAGGATGTGCGGCTCGTGCACCAGTCGCTCCCCGAGCTGCACCTCGACGAGGTCGACACCACGACGACGCTGCTCGGCAAACGGCTGCGCGCGCCGCTCGTGATCGCGTCGATGACGGGCGGCACCGAGCGCGCCGCGCAGATCAACCACGAGCTCGCGTCGATCGCCGAGGCGCGCGGCTACGCGTTCGGGCTCGGGAGCCAGCGCGCGATGGTGCGGCGGCCGGACACCGCGTGGACGTATCAGATCCGCGAGGCCGCGCCGACGACGCTCGTCTTCGGCAACGTGGGCGTGGTGCAGGCGCGCGACTGGGAGAGCGCGCAGATCGCGCAGATGATCGGCGACATCGGCGCCGACGCGCTCTGCGTGCACATGAACCCCGCGCAGGAGCTCGTGCAGCCAGGCGGCGACCGCGATTTTCGCGGCGGGATCGCGACGTTCGAGCGGCTCGTGCGCGAGCTGCCGGTGCCCGTCATCGCCAAGGAGACCGGCAACGGCGTGAGCGCCGAGCTCGCGCGGAAGCTGCGCGCGTGCGGCGTGCGGCACGTGGATGTGAGCGGCGCGGGTGGCACCTCGTGGGTGGGTGTCGAGACGCTGCGCGCGTCGGGCACGGCGAAGGCGCTCGGCGAGGTGCTGTGGGACTGGGGCATCCCGACGGCGGCTTCCGTCGGGCTCGTCGCGCGCGAAGAACTCACGGTGATCGCGACGGGCGGGCTCAAGACGGGGCTCGACGTCGCGAAGGCGATCGCGCTCGGCGCGAGTGCGGGCGGCATCGCGCGGCCGTGCCTGCAGGCGCTCGCGGCGGGCGGGCGTGAGGGCGCGGACGCCTTCCTCGACGGCGTCGAGCAGACGCTGCGTGCGGTGATGGTGCTCGTCGGCGCGAAGGATCTCGCCGCGCTTCGTGCGGCGCCGCGGCTCGTCACGGGCGAGCTCGCCCGCTGGCTCGCGGTGTGATCGCGGTCTTTCGTTCGTGATCGCGGGGCGCGCGCGTCGATGCGAGACGCTACGCGCTCGGCGGCATCGGTGCGCGCGAGGCGCGGCGCTCTTCGCGACTCTCCGTCGATCCCGTGAACGGGAACGCGATCTGCCCGAGCAGATTGGCCGGGACGTAGTCGCCGATGACGCCGTAGCGATCGGGCCATTTGCGGTCGGCGGTGACGGCCGTGCCGAAGAGGTAGTCGAGGAAGGCGAAGTGCGCGGCGTAGTTCTTGTCGATCGCCTCGGTGTCGCGCGAGTGGTGCCAGTGGTGGAAGTTCGGCGTCACGAGCACGTAGCGCAGCGGGCCGAGGCGCGCGCTCACGTTCGCGTGGTTGAAGACGGCCTGGAAGCCCACGACGATCACGTAGGCGTCGACGACGCGCTGCGAGAAGCCGAGCACGAAGATCGGCGCGAGCACGAGGATGCGCGTGACGATCAGCTCGAGCAGGTGCTGACGCGAGCCGGCGAGCCAGTCCATCGCCTTCGCGCTGTGGTGCACCGAGTGGAAGCGCCAGAGAAATCCCACCTCGTGATACGCGCGGTGCAGCCAGTACTGCATGAGGTCGGCGGCGAGGATGCAGAGAAAGAGCTGCAAAACGAAGGGGATCGTCGAGACGAAGTGCTGCACGGTGTCGCTCTCGGCCCAGGAGAACGCGGCGTGCACGGCGCGGTTCACGACCACGAGCACCAGCCCGACCGAGAGGTGATTGAGCAGGAAATGCTGGAGATCGACCTGCCACTCCGCGCGGAAGACGGGCTGCTCGCGCCGCAGCGGGAAGAGCTTCTCGAGAAAGACGAAGAGCAGCGTCGAGCCGAGCAGATCGAGCAGCAGGAAATCGAGGCCGATGTACGGCGTGTGATCCGCGAAGTCGCCGACCGGCACCGTCGCGCCGCCGAGCAGCTGCGCGACCGCGAGCACGGCGAAGGCCGTCAGCGAGAGCCAGCGCGCGCGGCCGAAGACGCTGTTGAACACGGAGATGACGCCCGCGACGAGCATCACCGCGAAGAGCACGACGCGCAGCGTGCCGACGTCGTAGACCTTCCGAAACTCGGGCGTGCTCGTGTACGCGGGGAAGTGAAACGCGATCACCGCGAGCAGCGAGAGGACGGCCAGCGAGAGCGCGACGACACCGCTCGCGAGGCCCTTGCCGGGCTCGAGCGCGCCGTGTCCGGTGGTGAGTTTCTCGAGCTTCTCGAGGGGCGAAGGTTCCTGCTCCGACATGGCGCGAGGATGCCATCGATGACTTGCGTTTTCGTAGTTCCATGAGGTGAGCGCGGCGCATCTGCTGCTAGCCTCGCCGCGTGCGCATCGCCGTCGTCGGAGCCGGGGTCTCGGGGCTCGTGCTCGCGCGTACGTTGCGCGACGCTGGGCACGAGGTCTGCGTCTTCGACAAGGGGCGCGGCGTCGGCGGGCGGCTCGCGACGCGTCGGCGCGAGCAGGGCGCGTTCGACCACGGCGCGCAGCGTTTTTCGGCGCGCAGCGAGGCCTTTCGCGCGGAGGTCGACGCGTGGGAGCGCGCGGGCGTCGTGGCGCGCACCGAGCCTGCGTCGGACGAGCCTTGGTGGGTGCCGCAGCCCGATGCGAACGCGCTCGCCCGCGCGCTCGCGGCGGGCCTCGAGGTGCGCGTCTCGACGCGCGTGACGTCTCTGCGCCGCCAGAACCACGCGTGGCGTCTCGCGCTCGAGGGCGGGGGCGATCCCGGCCCCTTCGACGTGGTGCTGCTCACCGCGCCTGCGCCCCAGAGCGCCGCGCTGCTCGCCCCGCACGGGGTCTTCACCGAGGCGCTCGCGCGCGTGCAGTACACGCCGACGTGGGCGCTGCTCCTGCTCTGCGATGCGGAGGGCGTCACGTGGCCCACCCGCACCTTCACCGAAGGCCGCAACGGGGATCCGATCCACCTGCTCGTGCGTGAGGGCGGCAAGCCCGGGCGCCCGCCCGACGACGCGCTCGTGCGGCTCGTGGTGCACGCGACGAGCGCGTTTTCGCTCGCGCATCTCGACGAGAGCGACGCGGCGGTCACCGCTGCGCTCGTCGCGGCGCTGCGCGCGTGGCCGGGATTCGAGGCGCTGCGTGTCCGCTTCGCGCAGGCGCATCGCTGGCGCTTCGCCCGCGTCGTCGCGCCCCTCGGCGAGCCCGCGCTCTACGACGCTGAGCGCGGGCTCGGCGTCGCCGGCGACGGGATGCTCGGCCCGCGCATCGAGGCCGCGTGGGAGAGCGGCCGCGCGCTCGCGGAGCGCGTGCTCGCGCAACCTGCCGACACGCGCGGTTGACCGGCGCGCCCGCATTGCGTGACCTTCACGCGATGCACGACTCTCCGCGCCTCGTCGCCGTCCTGACGCTTTGTGTCGCAGCGCTCCTCGGGCCCATGCGTGCGGCCGCGCGCGATGTACCCGTGAGCGATGGCGCGTCGCTGCGTGCCGCGATCGACGCGGCTGCGGCGGGCGATGTGATCGTGCTCTCCGACGGCGACTACATCGTCGACGCGAAGCTGCGCTGCGACGTCGCGGGCCGCGAGGATGCGCCGATCGTCGTCCGCGCCGCGAATCCGCTCGGCGCGCATCTGCGCTCCACGGCGCTCGAGGGCTTCCTCGTTTCGGCCGCACATTGGCGCTTCGAAGGCCTCGACATCGAGGGCCGCTGCGCGAACGACAGCGACTGCGAGCACGCGTGGCACATCGTCGGCGCGGCGCACCACACGGTGATCCGCGGCAACCGCGCGTACGGCTTCAACGCGCAGATCAAGGCGAACGGCACGGGCGATCCGCGCGTGTGGCCCAACGACGCAATCGTCGAAAATAACGAGTTTTTCAACCCCGCGCCGCGCATGACGCGCAACCCCGTGACGCCCATCGACGTCGTCGGCGGGCGGCGCTGGGTGCTCCGCGGCAACTACATCCACGACCACCAGAAGGGGATGGGCGACGGCATCAGCTACGCCGCCTTCTTGAAGGGCAACAGCCGCGACGGAATCATCGAGGGCAACCTCGTCGTCTGCGAGCGCTTGCACGCGGGCGGTACGCGGCTCGGGCTCTCGTTCGGCGGCGGTGGCAGCAGCCCCGACTCGATCTGCGAGGACGGCACGTGCAGCCCGGAACATCAGGGCGGCATCTTGCGCAACAACCTCGTCGTGCACTGCCCCGCGGACGTCGCCGTCTACGTGAACGAGTGCGCGAACTGCCTCGTCGCGCACAACACCTTCTTCGACACGACGGGCATCGACGTCCGCTTCGCTGCGAGCGACACGCGCGTCGTCGACAACCTGCTCTCCGGCCGCGTGCGCGCGCGCGACGGCGCGACGCTCACCGCGTCGGGCAACCTCGAGATGGTCGCGCCCGCTGACTGGGCCGCATGGTTCGTCGACCCGGGCGCCGCGGACTTCACGCTGCGCGACGGCGCGGCGATCGTCGATCAGCGCGCGCCGCTCGCCGAGGTCGTCGACGACTACTGCGGCAACGACCGCGACGACGCGATGTCCGACATCGGTGCCCTCGAATACGATGGTGAAGGTCTCTGCGACACGACGCGCCCGGGGATGCGCCCGCCGCCCGTCGCGATGGACGGCGGCGTGCCCGAGGCCGACGCGGGAACACCCGTTGCGGATGCCGGCGCGGTCGGCACGGACGGCGGGATCACGGCGCCGGATGCAGGTGGCGCACGCAGCGACGGAGGCCCGGCGCGCACGGCCGAAGACGGCGGCTGCGGCTGCCGTGTTGCGCGCAGAACTCCATGGAATTCAAGTGGTTACGCGTGGTTCGCGCTGCTCGTCGTGCTCGCCGTCACGCGCCGCGCGGCCCGCGCGCGTCGCGTGCTCAGCCGCCCTTCTTGAGCTCGATCTTCGCGAGCGACTCGAGGTGCACTTCGTCAGGGCCGTCGGCGAGGCGCAGGGTGCGCGCGGCGACCCACATCTGCGCGAGCGGCGTGTCTTGGCTGACGCCTGCGCCGCCGAAGGCCTGGATGGCGCGGTCGATCACGTCGAGCGCCATCTGCGGCGCGACGACCTTGATCATCGCGATCTCCGCGCGCGCGACCTGATTGCCGACCGTGTCCATGCGGTGCGCCGCGTGCAGCGTGAGCAGGCGCGCCTGGTCGATCGCGACGCGCGAGCGCGCGATGTCGTGGCGGATGGTGCCCTGTTCCGCGAGCGGGATGCCGAAGGCGACGCGCGACTTCACGCGCGCGCACATCAGCTCGAGCGCGCGCTCGGCCATGCCGATGAGGCGCATGCAGTGGTGGATGCGGCCCGGCCCGAGCCGGCCCTGCGCGATCTCGAAGCCGCGCCCCTCGCCGAGCAGCACGTTCGCGCGCGGCACGCGCACGTTCTCGAAGACGAGCTCGGCGTGTCCGTGCGGCGCGTCGTCGTAGCCGAAGACGGTGAGCGGGCGGACGATGCGCAGGCCCGGCGTGTTCATCGGCACGAGCACCATCGACTGCTGCAGGTGCCGCGGCCCGTCCTCGCGCGTGCGGCCCATCACGATCGCGATCGCGCAGCGCGGATCGGGCGCGCCCGTCGTCCACCACTTGCGGCCGTCGATCACGTAGTCGTCGCCGTCCTTCGCGATGCGGCACGCGATGTTGGTCGCGTCCGAGGAGGCGACGTCGGGCTCGGTCATCGCGAAGCAGGAGCGGATCTCGCCTTCGAGCAGCGGCGCGAGCCACGCGGCCTTCTGCGCGTCGGTGCCGTAGCGGACGAGCACCTCCATGTTGCCCGTGTCGGGCGCCGAGCAGTTGCACGCCTCGGGCGCGAGCAGCGGCGAGCGGCCCATCACCTCGCAGAGCGCGGCGTAGTCGCGGTTCGTGAGGCCGGCGCCATGGTCGGACTCAGGGAGGAAGAGATTCCAGAGGCCGCGGGCGCGCGCTTCCTTCTTCAGCTCCTCGAGGATGGGCAGCGGCTGCCAGCGCTCCTCGTGCGGGCGCGTCATCGCGGCGAGCGCGCGCTCGGCCGGGTAGATGTGCTCGTCCATGAAGGCGAGCAGGCGGGAGCGGAGTTCTTCGGCGTGCGCGGAGAGCGGCGGGATCATGGTCGCGGAGGGTAGCCCGTCTCCGCATGCGGAGGCGCGCCCGCGAAGGTTTCGCCAACGCGATACTGCTGCAATTCAGTTGCGGGAGAATGGATCGCCGCCATCGAGCGACGATGGCGGCATGTCGTCGGCGTGGCCGATGCGGTCCTTCGGCAGGTACGCGCCGCCGTCGAGGTCCTGCAAGACGGTGACGAGGTGCTCGCGCAGCTCGTTGCGCAGCGTGCCGAGGCGCTCGGCGTCGGCCGCGCTCGCGCTGACCCGCAGCGTCAGCGTGCGCACGCCCATCTCGCTCACCGTGAGCGCGCGCGCTTCGCCGTTCCAGCACGGGTGCGTCTCGATGAAGGCGAGCGCCTCGCGGCGCAGCAGCTCGATCGGCGCCTTGAAGTCGACGTGCAGCACCACCGTGCCGACGAGCGCGGAGTCCACGCGCGTCCAGTTTTCGAAAGGCTTCTCGAGGAAGTGCGCGACGGGCACGACGAGCCGCCGCAGATCGCCGAGCCGCACGACGGCGTAGCTGAGCGTGAGCTCCTCGACGGTGCCGAACTCGCCCTCGACGACGATCTGATCGCCCACGCGCACGGGCTGCGTGAACGAGAGCTGCAGGCCCGCGAGCAGCGCGCCGATCGAGCGCTGCGCCGCGACGCCGAGCACGATGCCGGCGACGCCCGCGCTCGCGAGCAGCGAGAGGCCGACGGTGCGCAGCACGTCGTACTGCACGAGCACCAGCGCGGCCCCGACGATCACGATCGCGATGTGCAGCACGCGCCCGATGACCTTCGCCTGCGTGACGATGCCGCGTGCGCGCTGGACGTCGGCGCCCTCGGCGGTGACCCGGGCCTCGATCGCGCGGACCGCGAAGCCGACGAGCTTCCAAGCGCCGAGCGAGACGAGCAGCACGAGCAGCGTGCCGCCGATGCGTGCGGCCCAGCGCCAGAGCGTGTCGTCCGAGTGACGGAGGGCCTCGAGGAGCGCGTACATCGTGGCTCAGCGGGCGAGTGCGGCGAGCTTCGGCGGGAGCGCCGCGGGGGCCTTGGCGAGCAGTGGCGCGAGGTCTGCGCTCGAGAGCGTGTGCCAGTAGAGGAGCGGCGTGCGAGGCGCGCGGCCCGCGGCGTCGCGCATCAAGCCCGCGAGCGTCTTCGCGGTGTACGTCGTCTCGAGCGCGAGCCCGTCTACGCGGGCGAGTCCGTCGGCGAAGCGCGCGGCGTCCGTCGCGACGCCGTAGCCGCGGCCGAGCTCGCGCGGCTCGATGCGGATGCGCGCGAGCGCCATGTCGGCGACGTCGGGGAAGCGCGGGTCGAGCGCCCGCAGCCGCGCGACGACGCGGCGCACGAGGTGCGCGAGTACGACGCGGTTCGAGAGCGCGGGGTCGGTGACGCGCACGGCGACGATCTCCGCCGTCACACCGCACGCCGCGAGCCCGATGGCCGCACCCGCGACGGTGCCGCCGGTGCCGAGCGCGAGGTGGATGGCGCGTGGCTCGGGCAGCGTGCGCGCCGCGAGCTGCTCGGCGAGCTCGACGCCGGCCTCGACGTAGCCGAGCGCGCCGACCTCCGACGAGCCGCCGGCGGGGATCACGTAGGGCGTGCGCCCCTGGAGCCGCAGCTTCACGGCGAGCGCCTTCGCGGCGAGCGGCACGAGCGCGAACGTGGGCACCGCGTGGAGCGTCGCGCCCGCGGCGAGATCGCAGCGCGCGCCCTCGAGTACGTGCGCCGTGCCCGGCTGCGGACCGAGCACCGCGTGCACGTCGAAGCCCTGCTGCGCGCCGAAGATCGACGTCGCGAGCACGTGGTGCGAGCCGAGCGCGCCGACGGTGATGAGCGTGTCGGCGCCCGCCGCACGCGCTGCGCCGAGCAGGTACTCGAGCTTCCGCACCTTGTTGCCGCCGTAGGCCGGCGAGGTGAGGTCGTCGCGCTTGACCCACACCTCGGCGTTCGTGCGCTCGGAGACCTGCGCGAGCCGCTCGACCGGCGTCGGCAGCGTCGCGAGCGCGATGCGCGGCAGCGCCGCGAGACCCGTCCATCGCCCGGCCAGCGTCGTCACGGCCGCGAGGATACGCGAGCCGTGCGCCCATGCACGCGCGGGGGCGCGAACGGACGACGTAGCAAGCTTCTTGATATGTCGCGAAGCGGCCGCGGTCCTCGACGTAGCAAGGATCTTGATATGTCGCGGATCAGCGCCGGCGGGCGCGGCGACGCAGCCAGAGCGCGAGCGGCGCGGCGAGCAGCGCGAGCGCGAGCGGCAGGCCGCGGTCGCGGCGCGGGCGGTGCGCCTCGTCGTGGACGCTGCAGCCCTCGAACTCCGACGGGCCGTCGCCGCACTCGGCCTCGCAGTCCGGGTCGGGCGCGCGGTTCAGCTCGCGCGTGACGTTGATCCGCGTGCCGATCTCGGCTTCCGTGTACGCGGCGCCGAGCACGAGGTCGCGGTCGAGCAGGTTCGGCGAGATGCGCGTGCGCAGCTTGGTGACGACGAGCTGCGAAGGAAGACCGCGCCGCACGCGCGCGAGGTCGTCCGCGGGCGTGTGCGTGGTGCCGTCCGCCGGATCGGTGCTCCGGTAGAACTCAGTGCTCGGCGGCAGCGCGCCGGCGTACTCGGCCACCCACGCGCGGCCACCCGCGCGGCGGATCGCGTCGCTGAAGCGCGCGTCGTAGTCGAAGGTGCCGCTCGACCAGTCGAAGGTGATCGACTCCCGATCGAGCTCGACCGTCTCCATGTTCATCGTCTGGCTGCGGCCTTCGGCGAAGACGTAGAGCTCGAGGCCGAGCTCCTCCGTCGCGCCGGCGGCGACCATGCGCAGCGGGAAGGTCGGCGCGAGGCCCGGCACCGTCACGCGCACGGGCTGCATCTGCTGCACGCCCACGCTCGGCCGCAGGCGCAGCACCGCGAAGGCGAGCCCGAGCTCGCTGTAGCGCGCGATCGTCGGGAGGGTCTGATCGGGCACGCCGTAGCCGCGCTCCTGCAGCCACGCGACGAGCGCCATCGGGTCTTCGGACTGCACCGTGGCCGTCTCGTAGGGGCCGATGTTCCCCTCGTGAAACACCGTCACGCCGCCGTCGGCCTCGAGGGACGGCGGGAACGGGACCTCGCCGCCGGCAGTCGCCCTGTCGGACGCGGCCAGACCGCAGCCGAAGCCGCCGCCGTCTTCGCAGAAGCAGGGCAGCGGCGGTGTCGGCGCCGTCATCGAGATCTGCGTGCCGGCTGCGAGCGCCTCGAAGAAGGCGTTGTCCGCGAGCTCGATGGCGACGCCCGCGCTCACCGGCAGCACCCACACGAAGTCTTCCGGCGCGCCCGCGTACTGGATCTGATCCCAGAGCGTCGTCTCCCGCGCGGAGAGCGACACCGCCATGCGGTGCTGCGTGACGATGTTCGGCGTGCCCATCGGGGCGAAGCAGCCACCACAGGCGGAGGCGACGCGCGGCGCGGCGAGCGGCGCTGCGGCGAGCACGAAGAGGGCGAGCAACGCGGACGCGAGCTTCGACATGGGACCTCCGAGAGCGCTGACGGGGAAGCGAAGGACGAGCAGCGCCCAAGGACACCACGCGCGCGCGCAGCGGGTCAAATGCAGGCCGCCACACAGGAAGCGCAGAGGGCCCAGGGACACGCCCCGCAAGCCCGCGCGCGATACCGCAAGGACGTTGACATATCGGGCTCCCAGGCCCGATCCGCGAATACGTCAATGATGTTGACGCATCGCGTCGCTCCGCCCTGCGTTTCACGGGGAAAAAGTGCGTGCCTTCGGACACGGCGCGCGCACGAGATCGGTTGACACGGGGCGCGCGGCGCGACTAGGTTTCGCGGCGCCCCGGCCCTTGCGACGATGCGCGACGGCCCGAGGTGAGAGCCATGACGCAGCCCGCCCCGACGCCCCCGAAGAAGCCCGAGTGGCTCAAGGTCCGCATGCCGGGCGGCGAGCGCTACGCGCATCTCAAGGACACCTTCCGCCGCCTCGATCTGCACACGGTCTGCGAGGAGGCGCGCTGCCCGAACATCGGCGAGTGCTGGGGCGAGGGCACCGCGACGCTGATGATCCTCGGCGACACCTGCACGCGCGGCTGCTCCTTCTGCGCCGTACAGACGGGCAATCCGCGCGGCGCCTACGATCCGCGCGAGCCCGAGCACGTCGGGCAGGCGCTCGGGCAGCTCGACCTCGCCTACGTCGTGCTCACGATGGTCGACCGCGACGATCTGATCGACGGCGGCGCGGCGCACGTCGCGCAGACGGTGCAGCGCATCAAGCACCACGCGCCCTCGCTCCTCGTCGAGACGCTCGTTGGTGATTTCGCGGGCGTGCGGGCGGATGTCGAGACGGTCGTCGTCGAGGGCCGGCCGGACGTCTTCGCGCACAACGTCGAGGTCGTGCCGCGCCTGCAGAAGACGATGCGCGATCACCGCTGCACCTGGGAGCGCTCGATCGACGTGCTGCGCGTCGCGCGCGACGCCGGCGCGGGCGTGACCAAGTCCTCGCTCATGGTCGGCTGCGGCGAGACGGAAGACGAAGTGCTCGCGGCGCTCGCGGGGCTGCGCGAGGCGGGCGTCGACGTCGTGACGATCGGGCAGTACCTCCGCCCGACGCCGAAGCACGCGCCGCTCGTCCGCTACGTCGAGCCCGCGGAGTTCGCGCGCTACGAAGAGGCGGGCCGCGCGCTCGGCTTCCGTTTCGTCGCGTCGGGGCCGCTCGTGCGCTCGAGCTATCGGGCGGCCGAGGCGTTCATGAAGGGCATTCTCCGCGGCGAGCCCGGCACGTTCGCGGACAGGTACGGCAAGAAGGCGAAGCACTCGCTGAAGGTGGTGACGTGATGCAGGTGGAAACCAACGTGAAGGCCATTCACGGCGGCGCGGGCATCCGCACGCCCGAGCGCAGCCTCGAGGGCATCGCCAGCGTGATCCGCCCGGACGGCACCGCCCATCCCGCGCAGGATCCGCGCCTCCCGCTCGCGCTCGTGAAGCAGCTCTACGCCGCGATGGTGCGCACGCGCATCCTCGACGAGCGCCTCGTGACGCTGCAGCGCCAGGGGCGCATCGGCTTCCACATCGGCTCGCTCGGCGAAGAGGCGTGCATCCTCGCGAGCGCCGCGGCGATGCGCGATCAGGACTGGATCTTCCCCTGCTATCGCGAGTTCGGCGCGCTGCTCTGGCGCGGGATGCCGCTGCAGCGCTACGTCGACAACATGTTCGGCAACGCGAACGACCCGGCGAAGGGCCGTCAGATGCCGGATCACTACACCGGCAAGCCGTACAAGTTCGGCTCGGTGAGCTCGCCGATCGGCACGCAGATGACGCAGGCCGTCGGCTTCGCGTGGGCCGCGAAGCTGAAGAAGGACGACCTCGTCACGAGCGCGTACTTCGGTGAGGGCGCGACCTCGTCGAACGAGTTCCACACCGCGATGAACTTCGCGGGCGTGTTCAAGACGCCGACCGTGATGCTCTGCCGCAACAACGGCTGGGCCATCAGCGTGCCGAGCGAGAAGCAGACCGCGACGCGCACCTTCGCCGAGAAGGGCATCGCGTACGGCGTGCCCGCCGTGCGCTGCGACGGCAACGACGTGCTCGCCGTCTACAAGACGGTGCGCGCGGCGGTCGAGTTCGCGGCGGCGGGCGGCGGGCCGACGCTCATCGAGATGATGACGTACCGCCTGAGCGGTCACTCGACCTCGGACGATCCGCGCGCCTACCGCGTCGAAGACGAGGTCACGCACTGGCGCAAGGCCGACCCGCTGCTGCGCCTGCGCAAGCACCTCGAGACGCTCGGCGCCATCAGCGACGAAGAGGACGCGAAGCTGCGCGCCGACGTCGACGCCGAGCTCAAGGCGTGCATCGAGGTCGCCGAGTCGACGCCGCGCCCCGCGCTCACCTCGCTCTTCGACGACGTCTTCGCCGAGAAGCCGAAGTACCTGATCGAGCAGGAGCGCGAGTGCCTCGAGGGCCCGCGCCCGCAGGCGCACCACTGAGCGATCCCCGATCATCTCACCCCGACCGTTTCACCCCGACCGTTTCACCCCGACCGACCCAGCCGACCGATTTCCGACCCGGAGAAGAGCCCGATGACCGAGATGAACATGGTGCAGGCGATCAACGATGCGCTGCGCCTCGAGATGCGGCGCGACGATCGCGTGGTGGTGCTCGGCGAAGACGTCGGCAAGGTCGGCGGCGTCTTCCGCGTGACGCAGGGGCTCTACGACGAGTTCGGCGACGACCGCGTGATCGACACGCCGCTCGCCGAGGGCGGCATCATCGGTGCGGCCATCGGCATGGCGCTCTACGGTCTGCGCCCGGTGCCCGAGATCCAGTTTGCCGATTTCATCTTTCCGGCCTTCGATCAGATCGTCAGCGAGGCGGCCAAATACCGCTATCGCTCGGGCGGTGAATACACCTGTCCGATGGTGATTCGCACGCCGGTCGGCGGCGGGATTCGCGGTGGTCATTACCACTCTCAATCCCCTGAATCGCTGTTCATCCACACCGCCGGATTGAAGGTGGTGTGTCCGTCGAATCCCTATGATGCGAAGGGATTGCTGCTCTCCGCGATTCGTGATGAAGATCCGGTGCTCTTCTTCGAGCCGAAGCGCGTGTACCGCGCCGCGAAGGGCGAGGTGCCGGAGGGCGAGTACACGATTCCGCTCTCCGAGGCGAAGGTCGTGCGCGAGGGCAAGCACGTCACGGTCGTCGCGTGGGGCGCGATGCTCTACGAGGCGCTCGCCTCGGCCGAGGAGGTCTCTGCGCGCGAGGGCATCGAGGCAGAGGTCATCGATCTGCGCACGCTCTGGCCGCTCGATCTCGACACCATCGTCGAGAGCGTGAAGAAGACGGGCCGCGTGGTCGTCGTGCACGAGGCCCCGAAGACGTGCGGCTTCGGCGCGGAGATCCTCACGCTCATCAACGAGAAGGCCTTCCTGCACCTCGAGGCGCCGCCCGTGCGCGTCACGGGCTGGGACACGCCGTTCCCGTACACGCTCGAGATGGATTATCTGCCGCTCCAGCACCGCATCACGCCGGCGCTGATCGAGACGGCGAAATTCTGAGCCGCGTCACCCTGAGTCGCGTCACCTGAGAGAGCAGCGGAACATGGCCATCTTCGACTTCAAGTTGCCGGACATCGGCGAGGGCGTGACCGAGGGCGAGATCGTCGCCTGGAGCGTGAAGGCGGGCGACGTCGTCAAAGAAGACGACCCGATGGTCGAGGTCATGACCGACAAAGCCACGGTCACGATCGGCGCGCCCAAGGCGGGCACGATTGCGTCGCTCGGCGGCGCGGTCGGGCAGGTCGTCAAGGTCGGCGCCGTGCTCGTGCAGATCGAGCTCGGCGGCGCAGGCACGGCGTCGAGCGCTGCGACGAGCGCTGCGGCGCCTGCGGCGAATCACGCGCCGCCGGCGATGCACACGGCTGTGGCGTCCGGCGTCCCGGCCGCGAAGTCGGATGGCCCCGCGGCGACGGCCGTCGGCGACATCCGCGAGTCGCTGCCGGGCTCGAGCTTCTTCACGAAAAAGGCGCCTGCTGCGCCCGCGCCCGCAGCGCCCGCCGTGGCGGCTGCGCCCGCGTATTTCGCGGAGAAGCCGCTCGCGACGCCCGCGACGCGCAAGCTCGCGCGCGAGGCTGGCGTCGACTTGCGCAGCGTGCGCCCGACGGGCGCGAACGGCCGCGTGACGCGCGAGGATGTGCAGGCCTTCGCCGCGAAGGGCGCGTCCGCGGGGCCCGATGCGCAGGCGCATGCCTACGCGCAGCTCCCTGCGGAGGTGCGCGGGGTCGCGGCGTCGAGTGCTGCGGCGTCGAGCGCTGCGGCTTCTGCGTTCGCAGGAGCGCCCGGGACGAGCGGGGCGCGTGCGCCGATCGCCGTCGTCGCGCCGACGCCTGCGCAGGCCGCGCGCGAGACGCGCAAGCCCTTCGTCGGGATCCGCCGGAAGATCGCCGAGCGGATGCAGACCTCCAAGAACACCGCCGCGCACTTCACCTTCGTCGAGGAGTGCGACGTCACGCGCCTGAAGGAGCTGCACGCGCGCCTCAAGCCGCACGCGGATGCGCGCGACACCAAGCTCACGTACCTGCCCTTCATCGTGAAGGCCGTCGTCGCGGCGCTGAAGCGCGCGCCCATCCTCAACAGCGCGCTCGACGAGGTAACCAACGAGCTGGTGACACGCCATTACTACAACATCGGGATTGCAGCTTCGACGGATCAGGGGCTCATGGTCCCGGTCGTGCGCGACGCGGACACGCTCTCGATCCTCGAGGTCTCGCGCGAGATCGATCGCCTCGGACGCGGGGCGCGCGCGGGCACGCTCAGCTCCGCGGAGCTCTCGGGCTCGACCTTCACCGTCACCTCGCTCGGTAAGCAGGGCGGGCTCTTCGCGACGCCCATCCTCAACTTCCCCGAGGTCGGCATCCTCGGCGTGCATCAGATCAAGCAGCGCCCCATCGTGCGTGATGGTCAGATCGTGATCGGCGAGGTGATGCTGCTCTCGCTTTCCTTCGATCACCGCATCGTCGATGGGCACGTCGGCGCCGCGTTCGCCTACGACATCATCGGCATGCTCGAGGAGCCCGACCGGCTCTTCCTCGAGCTCGCCTGATCGTTGGGTCGCCTTACAAATTAGGGCGATCCGCGCTTCACGCCGCCGCGATCACGCGGTCGGCGCAGAGCTGCGCGAGCGCCATGATCGACATCTGCGGGTTCACGCCGAGGCTCGTCGGGAAGACGCTCGAGTCGGCGACGTAGAGCCCGGGCACGCGGTGATGGCGGAAGTCGGGGCGCACGACGCTGCGTGCCGGAATCGAGGAGTTGGCTGCTCAGGATGGTGGCGTGAAGAGCCCTCGGCCACATACGCAAGCACGAGCGCCGTGGTCATGGAAACTGTGAGCGAGTGCCTCGAGAGCACGGAGCGCCGCTCGCCTGCCTTGGAGATCGGATTCGGGGACGCCGACCACATCGGCGGAGGGAGTGCGAATCTGTTCGGAGTGGCTCCGAACATAAATCGTTCGAGTAGGAACGGTGGCTCGCAGTGAGATTCCCGCACGCTGACACAGGTCGGCGAGGTCGGTGATGAGGTGTGCACCAAGGTCGCGCGGAATCTCACGGCGGTACTGAACAGGCTCGATCCAAATCCAGAGTGGAATGGGTTCTGCCATGGTGTTCATCCGCGTAGTGCACGAACGTAGTGCGTCGCGAGTTGCCTGAGGTCCTTCGCCTGTTTGGCGTTTCGCTTCGCAAGCTCCATGAATGCGGTTGACTGGAGCACGGCATCCAAGAGTTGAAGATCGATTTCCGTGACCGCGGCGATGCCAATCTTTGGCGCGACGTCATCGAGGAGCACGAGGATCTTCGCAACGTCTCGCCGGTCCTTGGCACCGTGAGACGAATTCCAACGATCACCGGCCGCCGTGAGCTTCAAGAAGAGGAGGTGCTCCAGCGACGCGACATGAATCCCCTCGATTTCCTCGGCATGAAAGGCAAGCTCCCCGAAATCGAAACGAAGGCGGTTCTGGTGTTCGGGATACAAGTCAACTTCAATACCATCTACCGTGATCTGCGCTTTGCTCAAACGCCGATTCATGACGACCTCGTAGACGTCGCGCATCTCCGAGTAGGCTGCCGCCGTGACAAATGCATCCACGTCGTGTGTGAACTCTTCCGGGAGGACATCCGACTGGCGGGCATGAAGGTAGACGCCCACCCCGCCTATGACGATGAAGTCATTTCCGTAATCTTCCGAGAGAATTTGTACGACGGCTCTGACTCGGTTCCACTCACTGGACATGAATCGAGCAAAGCGTAATGGGATCAGGTCGTCAAGCGCACCGACCCCAGATTGTGGCCGACTTTAGCCGTCGGACGGGGTATGAGTAGCGTCCTACGCTTGCTGATATGTGTCCACGCCCGAGCGTCGAAGACGTCACGATGTTTGACGCTGGTGGGCGTGCGTCTACCGAACCTGTCTGCGAACGTGAGACACGGGACTTGACCGATCACGCACTGACCTCGACGCTGCTCTGGTCGCGATGAGTGGATTTCACTTCGTGTGAGAGGCTGGTGACCCGCATGCCGCTTGCCGCGAGCCTGCGCGCGGCCGAGGCCCCCGCAGGGCCGCTCCCGACGACGACGACATCCGTCGCCATGCGCAGCGTCGCGGTGATTTCGCGGCCGTCGAGGTGCACGAGCGCGAAGAACGCCGCGTGATCGAGCGCGTCGAGCGCGGGCAGCCCGGCGCGCTCGGCGGGCAGCACGGCGGCGAGCGCTGCGACGAGTCGCGCTCGTTCTCCTGCCGAAAGTGGCCTCCGCAGCACGCGTGCGGCGAAGGGCGCGTGCGCGCGGCTCATGGCGTGCCTGCGTAGGGCACGTAGTCGATGCGGTGCTCGCGCTCGAGCGTGAAGTACGACGGCGTCTCGAGGCAGACGCCGCCGACGACCGCGTAGCTCATGCCGAGCAGCACGTCGGGGTTGCCGGGGGTGAGCGCGACGAGCGGGTCCTTCATCAGGCGCGTCAGCTCGAACGGTGGATTCTCGCCGCGCGAATAATCGATGATCAGGCCCCGATCGAAGCCCCGCGGGAAGGGCACGCCGCGCGGCTCGATCACCTCGTAGTGCCAGCGTGTCGCGGGCTTGCCGTCGCGGAGGAGCGGGCGGCTCGGCGCGTCGACGCCGTCCTGGTGGAGGCCGACGTTCCAGCCGAGCAGACGTCCCGTGCGCGGGCAGCGCCAGAACGTCTTCTGAAACGTCTTCCACGAGAGGCGCTCGACGATGCGCGGCAGGCCGAGGCTGACGCCGCGATAGGCCCAGCCCGCGAGCGCGTCCGCATCGACGGGATGGCCCGTGACGATGCGCGCGCGCAGCTCGCGGCGTGAGGCCTGGTGCAGGTCGTGGAGGAGGCTCATCGGCGGGCTCCCTTCTTCGAGGGCCGTGCGTGCGTGCGCGTCGCCTTCGTGCGCGGAGACGATTCGTGGGTGGTGGTGGGACTCGTCGCGCGTGCCCTCGACTTCGCCGCGAGGCGCGCGAGGGCTGCCGCATCGAGATGCTCGAGCGCGGGGCGCAGCAGCGCGCGGGCGCGTTCCGGATCGCGGGCGCGGAGCAGCGTGAGCAGCGCGTCGTAGCCGGCGAGGGAGGCCGCGCGATCGGCGTGGAGGGCCGCCGTGACGGCGGGCTGCGCGCGCAGCACGGACTCGAGCGTGTTGAGCAAGAGCAGCATCGCGTGGTTCTCGGCGCCGACGAGCACGGCGCGCGAGATCTCGAGGTCGCGCGCGGCGTACTCCGTGGCGCTGCGCTCGTCGCGCTGCGACTCGACGAGCACGGCGAGCGCGTCGAGGTCGGCCGCCGTCATGCGCACCGCGGCGAGCGCGACGGCCTCGCACGCGACCGCGCGCCGCAGCTCGAGGAACGCGCGCACGAGCTCGGGCTGCCGCGCGAGCGAGAGGTGCGAGAGCAGCGCGAGCGTCGCGTGGCGGCGCGGATCGAGCACGTGCACGCCGTCGCCCTGACGCGCCCGTACGAGCCCCTCGGCCTCGAGCCGCGCGAGCGCCGCGCGCAGCGTCAGCCGACTCACGCCGAGCGTCACGGCGAGCTCGCGCTCGGGCGGCAGCAGCGTGCCGGGGGCGTGCGTGCCGCGGAGGATGGCGTCGCGCAGCCGCGCGATCACCGCGTCGACGGGGCGCTCCGTGCGTGCAGGCGTAGGCGGAGAATTCGTGTCGTCCATGCGCCAGTGGTTAAACCACTTGGGCCCGGCGGTCAAACGAATGGTTCAACCATTGCGCGGCTTCCCCGACACCTCGACGAAGCACGGCTACTCGTGACGCATGCACACACAGTTCATCGGCGTGCGCTGCGCGATCGACCGGCGCATGTCCGCGCCGCAGCTCGACACGCGCTGCGTGCACGTGCGCGACGGACTCACTCGATCGCGAACGGCTCGCCCGCGTACGTCTTCGCGCCGTCGCAGCTCTTCGCGACGACGCGGTAGCGGCCGGCGGGGGCGGGTCCGCATTCCTCGCACGCGCACTGCGCGTCGCCCGTCGTGCCGAGCCAATCGGGCGGGAAGATCTCGGCGCCCGGCGCGAGCGTCACGCAGCGCGTCGCGGGGGCCTCACAGCTCCCGCGCAGCGTGACGCGGCCCATCCCTTCGAGCGGAGCGAAGCGCCCGCCGACGTCGCGCTCGATGACGAGCGCGGCATCGACCGAGAGCGTGGCGCTGCCCGTGTTCGCGATGCGCAGTCCGACGGCTCGGCCCGGGCGGGACGGATCGCCGTGCACCGCGAGCCCGCCGCCTTCGCCGGCGTGCGTGCCGGAGGGCAGCGCGGGGCTCGCGGGATCGCTCGGATCCGCGCTGACGCCCTCGGCGCGGCTGGTGCGCTCCACGCCCGACTGCGACGCGCGATCGCGGCCGCAGGCGGGAGCGACGAGCAGGAGCGCACCGACGGTGAGCGTGAACGGAGAGACGCGCGGGGCGGGCGTGCGAGCGGGGGCGCCAGACATCGCGCGGAGCATAGCGTCTCGCCCTGCGCGCGGGCGCGTGTCGCGACGCTGCGGCGTGGCACGCTCGCCCCGGCATGGACACGGCCCGTGTGCGCGCCGCGCTGCTCGACTGGTACGACGTGTCCGCGCGCGATCTGCCGTGGCGGCGCACGCGCGATCCATACGCGATCTGGGTCTCGGAGGTGATGCTCCAGCAGACCCGCGTCGAGACGGTGATCCCGTATTTCACGCGGTTTCTCGCGCGTTTTCCGACGCCCGCCGTGCTCGCTGCCGCGAGCGAGGACGAGGTGCTCGGCCTCTGGAGCGGGCTCGGCTACTACCGCCGCGCGCGGCTGCTCCACGCCGGTGTGCGCGAGGTCGTCGCGCGGCACGGCGGCCGGGTGCCGGAAGACGCGGAAGAGCGCCGCGCGCTGCCCGGCATCGGCGCATACACCTGTGGCGCGATCGGCTCGATCGCCTTCGACCGCGAGGAGCCGCTCGTCGATGGCAACGTCGCGCGCGTGCTCGCGCGGCTCACGCGCCTCGAGACGCCGCTCGGTCAGCGCGACACCGAGCGCGCGCTCTGGGCGCATGCCGACGCGCTCGTGCGTGGCGCACGGCCGGGCGCGCTCAATCAGGCGCTCATGGAGCTCGGCGCGACGGTGTGCACGCCGCAGAAGCCCGCGTGCGCGACGTGTCCGGTGCGCGCGGATTGCGTGGCGCGCGCGGCGGGCGTGGAGACGGAGCTGCCCATCCCGCGCGAGAAGAAGGGGCCGACGCCCGTGCGTCTCGTCGCGGTCGCGGCGCGCACGGCCGACGACGCTGCGGCGCGCGTCTTCGTGCGCGGTCGCGAGGCGCTTTTCGGTGGGCTCCATGGCCTGCCGATGCAGGAGGGCGAGGGGCGCGAGGCCGCGAAGAAGGCGCTCGCTGCGGCAGGCGTCACGGCGCGGCTCGAGCGCGCGAAGGCCGGCGAGGTGGTGCACGTGCTCACGCACCGGCGGCTCTTCGTCGAGGTGTGGCGCGCGACCGGCGCACGGCTCCGCGAGGGTGTGGAAGACGCGCGCGCGCTGCGCCCCGACGCGCTCGCTGCGGTCGGCGTATCGACGCTCACGAAGAAGCTGCTCGCCTGCGCCGACGATCCGCAGGGCGCGCTGTTCTGACGCAGCGCTCGCCCCGACGGCGCGTGAAGTGCCGAAAAAAACGAGCGATCAGAGCACGATCGTGCGGCGTCCCTCGACGATGACGCGCCGCTCGAGGTGCGCGCGCACCGCGCGGGCGAGCACGACGCGCTCGACGTCGCGGCCGACGCGCACGAGCTCCTCGGGGCCCATGCCGTGGTGCACGCGCGCGACGTCCTGCTCGAGGATCGGGCCCTCGTCGAGGTCCTTCGTCGCGTAGTGCGCCGTCGCGCCGATGAGCTTCACGCCGCGCGCGAACGCTTGGTGGTAGGGCTTGGCGCCTTGAAAAGCGGGCAAAAACCCGTGGTGGATGTTGATGACGGGCGGCGCCTCCGCGAGGAAGGCGTCCGAGAGCACCTGCATGTAGCGCGCGAGCACGACGAGCGTGACGTGGTGCTTGCGGAGCAGCGCGAGGAGCTGCGTCTCCTGCGCGCGCTTGGTGTCGGGCGTGACGGGCAGCGTGTAGAAGGGCAGCCGGAAGCTCTCGGCGACGGGCTCGAGCGTCGGGTGATTCGAGATGACGAGCGCGATCTCGCCGGGCAGCTCGCCCTGCTTCTGACGGAGCGCGAGGTCGTAGAGGCAGGCGCTCTCCTTGGTGACGAGGAGCGCGATCTTCTCGGGCGCGTCCGAGTAGCCGACGCTCCACGTCGCGGAGAGCTCCGACGCGAGCCTGCCGAACGCCTGCTCGAGCGTGCGGCGCGAGGTCGACTCGCCGAGCGCGGCGAGCGCGCGCGGGCTCGCGAGGCCGTCGAGGTCGACGACGAGGCGCATGTAGAAGCGGCGCGCGGCGCCGTCGTCGCGCGAGGCGTGGTTCGACGAGTCTAGGATGTTGACGCCGAGCTCGTAGAAGAAGCCGGCGAAGCGCGCGACGAGGCCCGGCTGATCGGGCGCGGAGACGAGGAAGGTGGCGAAGGGCCGCTGCATGGTGCGCGCGACCTTAGCAGTGCACCTCGGAGCGAGAAGGGTAGCGGCGCGCGCGCCGTTCGGATTTACTTTGCGCCCATGTCCACCGAGTCCCCCGCCTCGCCCGACACCGCCGCTCCCTCGGAGCTCGCGGCTTCTCCCGCATCGCCTGCCGCGCCCGAGCCCGCGCTCCCGCCGCCCGCGACCGCGCCGTACATCGAGCACGGCGGCGGCTTCTTCGGCGCGTTGGGGCGCACCTGGCTGCGTCTCGCGGGCTGGCGCTGCGATCCGCGCGTGCCCGGCGTGAAGAAGGCCGTGCTCGTCGCCGCGCCGCACACCTCGAACTGGGATCTCGCGCACTCGCTGGCGCTCTCCTTCGTGCTCGACATCAAGATCTCCTGGGTCGGCAAGCACACGCTCTTCCAGCCGCCGCTCGGCACTTTCATGCGCGCGATCGGCGGCGTGCCCGTGGATCGGCGCGGCCGCAACGACGCGGTCAAGAGCATCGCGAAGCTCTTCGAGGGGCGCGACGAGCTGATGCTGATGGTGCCGCCCGAGGGCACGCGCGGCCGCGCGAAGCGCTGGAAGACGGGCTTCTATTACATCGCGCTCGAAGCGAAGGTGCCGATCGTGCTCGGCTTCGTCGACTTCGGGAACAAGGTCGGCGGGCTCGGCGAGGTGTTCTGGCCGACGGGCGACATCCGCAATGATTTCGAGCACTTGCGCAAGTTCTACGCGGGCATGAAGGGCAAGTACCCGGAGCTCCAGGGCGAGATCACGCTCGACGACGAGGCGGGCTGAGCGCGCCACGCACCGCGGCCGGGCGCCTTTGCCCACGCCGCTGAACCGCGGTTCATTCCTCCGCCGCTAGCGCGATTTCCAGACGCGCCGCGCGAAGGCGACGAAGGCGCCGAAGAGCACGAGCTCACCGAGCGTGCGCGCGCGAAAGAGCCAGCGGCTCGCGGGGCGTGGGTCTTCGATCTGCACGCCGTACATCCCCGTGGTCGCGCCGATCGCGAGCGTCGCGAGCACGAGCAGCGCGCCTGCGTGAAGCGCGATCACGAGGCCGAACGGCTCACGCTCGCCCGGGCGCGCGCTCACGTACGGCGCACCCGCGAGCAGCAGCGCGCCGAGCAGCGCGCTCGCGTCGCGGAGCTGCGCAACGGGCCCGGGCAGCACGCCGATCCACCACGGGCTCGACGGCGTCTGCACGGAGAGCGTGTGCGCGACGACGCCCGCGGCCGCGACGCCGAGGAGCGCGAGGCCGAGCTTCACCGTCGCGCGGCCTGCCGGCGAGAGCGTCATCCCCGGGACCGGATAGCACGATTGGCCCGCTCTCGCGTGTCTGGTACACCGCGCCCGATGCTCGACGCCCGCCACGTGACCGACCACCTCGACGAAGTGCGCGCCTCCCTCGCGCGGCGCAGCCCCGGCGCGGCCGCGCTCCTCGACGACGTCGCCGCGCTCGCCGTCTCGCGCCGCACGCTGATCGGCGCGCTCGACGCGCTGCGCGCCCGGAAGAACGAGGTCAGCGCCTCGCTCGCGAAGCTCGACAAGAAGAGCGCCGAGTTCCTCGCGGCGCGCGACGCGATGAAGGGCGTCGGCGAAGAGACGCGCACGCTCGAGGCGCAGCTCACCGAGGTCGAGGCGCAGCTCGAGGACAAGCTCCTGCACATCCCGAACATGCCGCACGAGTCCGTGCCGGACGGCGGCTCCGAGCACGACAACCGCGTCGTGCGCGTGTGGGGCGACAAGCCCGTGCTCGAAGGCCCGGTGCGCGATCACGTGGCCATCGGCGAGTCGCTCGGCATCCTCGACTTCGAGCGCGGCGTGAAGCTGAGCGGCACGCGCTTCACGGTGCTGCGCGGGCACGGCGCGCGGCTCGAGCGCGCGCTCATGGCCTTCATGCTCGACATCCACGCGAACGAGCACGGCTACGAGGAGATCTGGCCGCCCGTCCTCGTGAAGGACACGGCCGCGCGCGGCACCTCGCAGCTGCCGAAGTTCGCGAAGGATATGTTCCGCGTCGAGCGCTTCGAGGAGGGCGAGGGCGCGCGCACGCTCTACCTCGCGCCGACGGCCGAGGTCCCCGTCACGAACCTGCACGCCGACGAGATCCTCGACGGCGGCCTCCTGCCCATCGCGTACACCGCGTACACCGCGTGCTTCCGCAGCGAAGCCGGCAGCCACGGGCGCGACACGCGCGGGCTCATCCGCCAGCACCAGTTCGACAAGGTCGAGCTCGTCCGCTTCGTCTCGCCGGAGACGGCGCTCGCCGAGCACGAGCGGCTGACGCGTCACGCAGAGGTGATCCTCGAGCGCCTCGGGCTGCATCACCGCACGATCGAGCTCTGCGCGGGCGACCTCGGCTTCGCCTCGCGCAAGACCTTCGATCTCGAGGTGTGGCTGCCCGGTCAGGACGCCTATCGCGAGATCTCCTCCTGCTCGTGGTTCGGTGATTTTCAGGCGCGCCGCGCGAAGATCCGCTTCCGCCGCGAGGCGGGCGCGAAGCCCGAGCTCGTGCACACGATCAACGGCTCGGGCCTCGCGATCGGGCGCACGCTCGTCGCGATCCTCGAGCAGGGTCAGCGCGCGGATGGCACCGTCGCGATCCCCGAAGCGCTCGTGCCCTACATGGGCGGCGTGCGCGTGATCGCGCCGCGCGGCTGAACGGATCGCGCTGCGCGGTCGGGCGCGTCGCGCGGTTGGGTGCATCGCGCCGCGTGACCGACGGCATCGTGCTGGAGGTGTGCGCGGCCGCGGCGTAGCATCGCGGCCATGTACCTCGACCTCATCCGGCAGATGCAGAAGCAGTTCATGCAGATGTTGACCTGGTTCGACGCCGCGTCCGCGCACGCGACGTCGCGCGGCTTCAACCCCGACGCGTTTCTCACGCTGCGTCTCGCGCCCGATCAACTTGCATTCCCGATACAGGTGCATATCGCTTGCGATACGCTGAAGGCTGGCGTCGCCGGACTCACCGGCAAAACGGCGCCCGTCTTTGCCGACGAGCCGCCCACGCTCGACACCCTGCGCGCCCGCATCCGGGCCGTGATCGCCTTCGTCGATGGCCTCACGGCGGCCGATTTCGAGGGCGCCGTCGAGCGCACGATCACGCAGCCGCGCTGGGAGGGACGCACGATGACCGGCCACGATTTCTTCCTCGAATATCTCGTGCCGAACTTCTACTTCCACGTCGCGCACACCTACGCGCTCCTGCGTCACGGCGGTGTCGCGCTCGGCAAGCGCGACTACCTCGGCGCGCTCTCGATGCGCCCGGCCTGAGCGCCCGCGTTCGTGCTCGCGGACCTGCCCGAGATCCTGCGCGACGTGCCGCTCGCGCCGCGCACCACGCTCGGCGTCGGTGGCGCGGCCGCGCAGTTTTGCGATGTGCGCAGCGAGGCTGAGCTCGCGGCGGCGATCGCGCATGCGCGCGCCGCGCGACTACCACTGACGCTGCTCGGCGGTGGCTCCAACGTGGTCGTCGCCGACGCGGGGGTGCCGGGGCTCGTCGTGCACGTCGCGCTCCGCGGCGTGTCCGTGCGTGACGAGGGCGAGCGTGTGCGCGTCGACGTCGCCGCGGGTGAGCCGTGGGACGACGTCGTCGCGCGCGCGTGTGACGAAGGGCTCGCGGGGATCGAGGCGCTCTCAGGCATCCCGGGCTCGACGGGCGCGACGCCCGTGCAGAACGTCGGCGCGTACGGGCAGGAGGTCGCCGACACGATCGTCTCCGTGCGCGTGATCGAGCGCGCAACGGGCGCCCTGCGCACGCTGTCACCCGCAGAGTGCGGCTTCCGCTATCGACACAGCGCGCTCAAGGCGCGGCCGGATGCCTATGCCGTCGTCGCCGTGACGTTCGCGCTGCGGCGCGGCGATGCGACGGTCGTGCGGCATGGCGAGCTCGCGCGTGCGCTCGGCGGCGCGAGCGTTTCCCCTGCCCGCGTGCGGGAGGCCGTGATCGCGCTGCGCCGCGCGAAGTCGATGGTCTTCGATCCGCCGGGCGCGCCGCAGCGTGACGAGAACGCGCGCTCGGCCGGCTCGTTCTTCACGAATCCGGTCGTCGATGCGGCGCATGCGGCGCGCGTGGTGGAGCTCGCCGTCGCGCGCGGATCGGTGTCGTGCGCGGAGGAGGTACCGCGCTGGATCGAGCCGGATGGCCGCGTGAAGCTCGCCGCGGGCTGGCTCGTCGAGCAGAGCGGTTTTGCGCGCGGCTTGCGGCGGGGCGCCGTGGGGCTCTCGACGCGGCACGCGCTCGCGCTCGTCTGTCACGAGGGCGCGACCTCGACCGCGCTGCTCTCCCTCGCCGAGGAAATCCGCGCCGGCGTGCACGCGCGCTTCGGTGTCCCGCTCGAGCGCGAGCCCGTGTGGATCGGCGCGCCGCACCAACAGTGAAGTTCATACAAATTCACAAACCGCTGAAACGACTTGGGAATTGGATGATTTGCGTCGCGAACGAGGCCTGTGCGCGGTGCCCTCAGCCCGACGCGGGTGCGCCGTACATCGCCTCGGCGATGCGGTACGCCGCGACCTCGAGGGCGTGCAGCCCGTCCTTGATCGAGAGCGCGTCGGCGTTCGACTCGAGCATGGTGCGCAGCTCTCGCGCGGCGTCGCGCGCGCCCGCGATGACCTCCGCGTCGACGAACTCCTTGCACTCGTCGGCGGCGCGCTCGCTCGTGTAGAGCAGGCCCTCGGCCTGGGTGCGCAGCTCGGCGAGCTCCTTGCGGCGCTCGTCGACGGTGCGGAAGCGCTCGGCCTCGGCGACCGATGCCTCGATCTGCTCGGGTGTGAGGCCGCCGCCGGCGACCACGCTCACCGACTGCTCGCGGCCGGTCCCGAGATCCTTCGCGCGCACGTGCACGATGCCGTTGGCGTCGATCTCGAAGGCGACCTCGATCTGCGGCAGGCCGCGCGGCGCCGGGGGGATGTTCGTGAGCTCGAACTTCGCGAGCGTCTTGTTGTCGACGGCCATCTCGCGCTCGCCCTGCAGCACCTGGATCGGCACGAACGACTGACCATCGATGGAGGTGGTGAAGACCTCCTTCTTCTGCGTCGGGATCGTGGTGTTGCGCTCGATCAGCCGGTGGAACACGCCGCCGCCGACCTCCACGCCGAGCGAGAGCGGCGTGACGTCGAGAAGGAGCACCTCATCGAGCTCGCCCGAGATGGCCGCGGCCTGTACGGCGGCGCCTGCGGCGACGACCTCGTCCGGGTTCACGCCGCGATGCGGGGCGCGCCCGAAGAACTCCTCCACGCGCCGCTGCACGAGCGGCATCCGCGTCATGCCGCCGACGAGGATGACCTCTCGGATGTCCGTGAGCTGGAGGCCGGCGTCGGCGAGCGCCCTGCGACACGGCTCGAGCGTGCGCTCGACGAGCGGCTCGACGAGGGTCTCGAGCTCGTTGCGCCGGATCGTGGTGACGAGGTGCTTCGGACCGCTCGCATCCGCCGCGATGAAGGGGAGGTTGATCTCCGTCTCGAGCGAGGAAGAGAGCTCGTGCTTCGCCTTCTCGGCCTGCTCGTGGATGCGCTGGAGCGCCATCCGATCGGCCATCAGATCGATGCCGTGCTCGATCTGGAAGCCGTCCGCGAGCCACTGCACGATCACCTGATCGAAGTCGTGGCCGCCGAGGAAGGTGTCGCCCGCGGTCGACACGACGCGGAAGACGCCGGTGCCGCTCAGCTCGAGGATCGAGACGTCGAAGGTGCCGCCGCCGAGGTCGTAGACGACGATGCGCTCGCCGCCCTTGCCGCGCTTGTCGAGGCCGTAGGCGAGTGCTGCCGCGGTGGGCTCGTTGAGGATGCGCTTGACCTCGAGCCCGGCGATGCGACCGGCGTCGCGCGTGGCCTGGCGCTGCGCGTCGTCGAAGTAGGCGGGGACGGTGATGACGGCCTCGGTCACGGGCTGACCGAGGTAGGCCTCGGCCGTCTCCTTCATCTTGCCGAGCACCATCGCGCTGACCTCGGGCGGCGCGTATTCCTTGCCGCGCGCGGCGACCCAGGCATCGCCGTTGAGCGCCTGCACGATGCGGTAGCTCGCGTGCTTCGACTGCGTGCGCGTCTCGTCGGAGTCGAAGGCGCGGCCCATCAGCCGCTTGACCGCGAAGACGGTGTGCTCGGGGTTCGTGACAGCCTGGCGCTTCGCGATCTGGCCCACGAGCCGCTCGCCGCTCTGGCTGAAGCCGACGATCGACGGCGTCGTGCGGCTGCCCTCCGCGTTGGCGATGACCACCGGCTCGCCGTTCTCGACCACGGCGACGCACGAGTTCGTCGTGCCGAGATCGATCCCGATCACCTTGCTCATGGCGCGCGAGGATAGCCGAAGGTGCGCGCGCCGCGGAAGAATGCGCGCAGAGCAGCGCTCAGCTGACGATCGTCTTCATCTTGGCGACGACGACCATCGCAGCGCGCACGAGCTTGTCGCCGAGGCGGTAGCCCGGCATCAACTCGCCGACGACGGTGCCGGGCGGGTGCTCGTCCGATTCGACCTGCTGGATCGCCTCGTGGATCGTCGGGTCGAAGCGCTCGCCGACGCTCGGGATGCGCGAGACCCCGATGCGCTCGAGGCTGTCGGTAAAGAGCTTGTGCACCATGCGCACGCCCTCGACGACGCCCTCGACCTCGCGCGCGTTCGCGCTCGCGGCGATGGCGCGCTCGAGGTTGTCCGACACCGGGAGCAGCTCGCGGAGCGTGTCCTCGCGGCCGCGGCGGGCGGCGTCCTCGATGTCCTTGCGCGCGCGCTTACGGTAGTTGTCGAAGTCGGCTGCGGTGCGGAGCAGCTGATCCTTCAGCTTGTTGCGCTCGGCCGTCATCTGCTCGAGCGGATCGGCCGGCGCCGCGGGCGGCGCGGCGTGGACTGGCTCCGGCGCGGGCTCGACCGACGCGGTGCTCGCCTCGCTGGCGTGGCTCCCCTCGTGGGTGTCCGCGGGCGCTGGGCTCTGCTCGGCGGCCGCGACGGGCTCCGCGTCGCTCGTGCCGTTCGTGCCGTTCGT
>Ga0172372_10001722_pt1 | contig 33781 bp, 25 predicted proteins | sample LakKiv5m_2_FD_114544 | JGI IMG/M metagenome (GOLD analysis project Ga0172372, IMG submission 114544) | Freshwater microbial communities from Kabuno Bay, South-Kivu, Congo - kab_092012_9.5m | ecosystem: Environmental > Aquatic > Freshwater > Lake | place: Democratic Republic of the Congo... | reverse complement strand
CGCCGGCCCTGGTGGGCTTCGGCGCGGCCGCGCGCCTTGCGCACGAGGCCCTGGAGCCGGAGCGCGTGCGCCTCGCGGCCCTGCGCGACGACTTCGAGCGCGCGCTGCTCGCGCGCGTGCCGGACAGCGTCGTGAACGCGGCCGGCGCGCCGCGCCTGGCCACGACCACGAGCGTCTCCTTCGCGGGCGTGCTCGGGCGCGAGCTCGTCGCCGCGCTGCCCGAGGTCGCGCTCTCGACTGCCGCCGCCTGCTCGAGCGCCGGTGGCGGGCCGAGTCACGTGCTCTCGGCCATGGGGCTCACGCGCGCGCGCGTCGACGGCAGCGTGCGCTTCTCGCTCGGCCGCTTCACGACCGCCGACGAGCTCGAGCGTGCGCTCGGGCTCGTGGCGGTCGCGGTGGAGCGGCTGCGGGCGCGCCCGGATCAGCCGAAGCTCGGCGCGTCCGCGGTCGGGCCGTAGAGCGGCGGCAGCGGGGCCCCGAGCAGGCGCAGGTAGACGAGCAGCTGCCCGCGGTGGTGGATCGCGTGGTGGATGCCGATCTCGCGCATGGCCACGCCGCGCGGCTGCTGGTCGAGGATCTTGGCGCCCATGCGCATCGTCCAGGTCTCCTGGAACAGGGCGTCGGGTCGTCCCTTGAGCGCGAGGAGCGCATCCTTCAGGCCGGCGTCGAGGGCTGCCCCGAGCTCGGCCCGGTTCTTCGCGGCCAGGGGCTTGTAGGTCTTCATCATGACCTCGAAGTCGAGCTCGGGCTCGATCATCGAGGAGATCCAGGCCGGGTTCTCGGCGATGTGGCTGGCGAGGGCGCCGAGGGTCATCGACTTCTCGTGCGGCTTCCATTCGAACTGCGCCTCGGGCACCACGGCGAAGACCTTCCGGGTCAGCTCGGCCTCCTTCTGGAGGTCACGGATCAGGTCGTTGGCGATGGACATGCGTTTCTTTCCTCAGGCTGGAACACTCGAGACGACTTTTCCCCCACAGGCACCGTTCTATCCGGGGCTCCTGTCAGCGTCCTGGCAGGAGCCTGCCGACAATCTCCGGCGACCGTTCCGCCTCGACCCCATCGCTTCGACGGGGTGGGGAAGCTAACCTCAGCCCTGCCCATGCAGACCCAGATCTTCGCGCAAGGAATCACGCTTCCCGACCCGCTCCGGAGCTACATCGAGCGCACGCTCGAGCACCAGCTCCAGCACCATGCCGAGCGCCTGACGCGCGTCGAGGTGCACCTGAAGGACCTGAACTCGGGCAAGAAGCACGGCGTCGACAAGCACTGCCTGATCGAGGCACGCCCGCGCGGGATGGATCCGGTCGCGGCCGGGCACGACGCGCCCGAGTGGAAGGACGCCGTGCACGAGGCGATCCTGAAGCTCGAGCGCTTGCTGCACCACAAGTTCGACAAGGACAAGGACAAGCGCTGACGATGGGCGCGCGCGCCCTCGCGCTCGCGTGCTTGCTGGCGAGCTGCACGCGCGCGCCCGACGCGCCGCGGCCGAACTTCGTGCTGGTGCTGGCCGACGACCTCGGCTGGGCCGACGTCGGCTTCCAGGGCTCACGCTTCCACCGCACGCCCGCGCTCGACCGTCTCGCGCAGGACGGGCTCGTGTTCGCGCAGGCCTACGCGGCGGCGCCGGTGTGCTCGCCTTCGCGCGCGGCGCTCCTGAGTGGCCTCTCGCCCGCGCGCCTGCAGCTGACCGACGCGCTCGGCCCGCGCACGCGCACGGCCGAGCGCCCCGAGGCCGACCGCGACGACCCGCGCGGCCTGCGCGAGCCGATCGTGGCGACGCGCCTGCCGGCCGAGCTGCCGACGCTCGCCACGCGCCTCGCGGCGGCGGGTTACGAGACGCTCTGGATCGGCAAGTGGCATCTCGGGGGCACGCCCGAGGAGGCGGGCTTCGCACGCGCCCTCGGGCACTCGAGCGCGGGCGCGCCTGCGACGTACTTCTCGCCCTACGGCCTCGCGACGCTGCCCGACGGTCCGACCGGCGAGTACCTGACCGACCGGCTCACGGACGAGGCCTGTCGCTTCCTCGCCGGCCCGCACGAGCGTCCGTTCCTCCTGGTGCTGTCGCACTACGCGCCGCACGTGCCGCTCGAGGCGCCGCCGGCGCTCGTGGCCGAGTTCCAGGCGCGCCTGGATCCCGCCGCCGGCCAGCGCAATCCGCTCTACGCCGCGATGCTCGCGCGCCTCGACGCGGGCGTGGAGCGCGTGCGCGCGACGCTCGCGGACGGGGGGCTGCTCGAGCGCACGCTGCTCGTCTTCACCAGCGACAACGGCGCGGTCGAGGAGCTGCGCATGGACCGCAAGCGCCGCGGCGAGAGCGGCGACGGCGAGCCCTACGTGATCACCTCGAACGCGCCGCTGCGCGGCGGCAAGGGGCGCCTGAACGAGGGGGGGCTGCGCGTGCCGCTCGTCCTCTTCGGCGGTCCGCTCGCGCGGCACGGCACGAGTCGCGTGCCGGTGATAGGCACCGACCTCGCGCCGACCTTGCTTGCCCTGGCCGGGGCCGAGGCCCTCGTCGCGAGCGACGGCCTCGACCTCTCGGCCTACCTCGGCGGCGCGCCCGAGCCGCCGGCACGCCCGCTCGTCTTCCACTTCCCGCATCAGTCGTTCCAGAGCGCGCTGCGCGTGGGCGACGAGAAGCTGCTCTACCGCTGGCTCGACGGGAAGAGCGAGCTCTACGCGCTCGCTGAAGATCCCGGTGAGGCCCACGACCTCGCCGCGCAGCGTCCCGAGCGCGCGGCCGAGCTCGAGCGCGAGCTCATGGCCTGGCTCGACGCGGTGGGCGCGGCGCGTCCCGAGCGTCGTCCCTGAAGCGCATCGTCAGCGACCCGTCAGCGCGCGGCCGCGGGCCGCGGGGCGAGCTTCAGCAAGAGCGGCGTCGCGAGCGCGTACTCGAGCGCGAGCACGCCCAGCGCGAGCGCCGCGGGCTCGCCCAGCGCGAGCGCGCCGGTGCGCACGCCGCCCAGGGCCGAGAGGGGCCCGCCCAGTGCGCCCAGCAGCAGCGCGAGCCGCGTGCGCGGCGCGAGCCAGGCCAGCGAGACCGAAGGCAACAGCGCGAAGGCGATCCACAGCGCGACGATCCAGGGCGGCACAGGCAGCGGCCAGGCCGCCTGCGTTCCCGGGTAGGCGAGCAGGCCCAGCGTGGCGAGGAGTCCGTCCAGGGCCGCGCCGGCGAGGCCGAGCAGGACGGCGCGCACGAGGCCGCGTCCGTCCACGCCCAGCGCGAAGCGGTGCAGCGCGAGGTAGGGCACGAGCGCCAGGAGCCCGAGCCAGGCCTGGCCGCGCGCCGCGCCGAGCACGGCCGCGAACCACAGGCCCTGGAAGGCAGCGAACTGGAGGAGGCTCCTCACCCGCCCACGCGCCGCGCCGCGGGCCGCGCGAAGCGCAGCTGCACGTTGCCGAGCTGGCCCTCGGCGTAGCCGCCCTCGCAGTAGGCGAAGTAGAACTCGAACAGGCGCAGCTGCTCCTCGGAGACGCCGAGCGCGCGTCCCTGGGCCCAGTTCGCGCGCAGGTTCGCGCGCCAGGCCGCCAGGGTGCGCACGTAATGCGGGCCGAGCTCTTCCAGCTGGTCGAGCACGAGGTCGCTCGATCGTCCTGCGGCCGACACGAGTGCACCGACCGAGGGGATGCACGAGCCGGGGAAGATGCAGGCCTGAATGAAGTCGACCGAGCGGCGCGCCTCTTCGTAGAGCGAGTCGGCGATCGTGATCGCCTGCAGCGCCATGCGCCCGTCGGGCTTCAAGAGCCGCGCGCAGGTCTCGAAGAAGGTGCCGTAGTAGGCGTGACCGACGGCCTCGATCATCTCGACCGAGACGAGCTTGTCGTAGCGGCCCTCGAGGTCGCGGTAGTCGCGCTCGAGCAGCGTGATGCGTTGCTCGAGGCCGGCCGCGGCGATGCGCTCGGCGGCCAGGGCGTGCTGCTCCTTCGAGATCGTGGTGGTCGTGACGCGGCAGCCGTACTCGCGCGCGGCGTGCAGCGCGAAGGCGCCCCAGCCGGTGCCGATCTCGAGCAGGTGATCCCGGGACGAGAGCTCGAGACGCCGACACAGGCGGTCGATCTTGGCGAGCGAGGCCTCCTGCAGCGTGCTGTCCGCGCGCTCGAACAGTCCGCACGAGTAGGTCATCGTCGGGTCGAGGAACAGCGCGAAGAAGCCGTTCGAGAGGTCATAGTGCGCGGCGATGTTGGCGCGGCTGCCCGTGCGCGTGTTGCGACGCAGGGCGTGGGCGGCGGCGAGGAGCGGGCGCGAGAGGCGCGCGAGCCCACCCTCGAGCCCCGTCAGGACCTCACGGTTGCGCACGAAGAGCCGCACGACCGTCTCGGGCGTCTCGCTCGTCCACCACCCGCGCGCGTAGCTCTCGCCCGCGCCGATCGAGCCGCGCAGGGCCGCGGCCGCGAAGAAGCGCGCGTCCTCGACGCGCACCTCGGCCTCGAGCTCGCCCGGTGCGGCGCTGCCGAAAGTGGTGCGCTGGCCCTGCCACTCGAGCACGAGTCGGCCGTGCGCGAGGCGCGCGAGGCGCGCGTACAGGGCGCGTTCGAGGAAGGTCGGACGCGCGCGGCGCTGCGGCACGGAGAGCGGGAGCGGGGCGGAGGCGGCCTGGGACTTCATGGAGCACCGGCGCCGGTCGGGCGCGTCGAGGGGTGGGGGAAGAAGGGCGTGCGCTTGAGCCACAGGAGGCCCGCCTGCCAGTAGATCGCGGCGTGGACCCACAGGGTCATCAAGGGATGCGTGAGCAGCGTGCGTGCGGCGTGCGGGCCGTCGAGCGGGCGGCGCTCGAGCTCGAGCGAGGCGTGGAACACCGGCGCGCCCGCGGCGAGGTCGGTCATGTGCACGGCGAGGCGCTTTCCGGCGAGCTCGACGTGCCACGCGTACTCGAGCTCCATCGGCAGGAAGGGCGAGACGTGGAAGCGCTTCGGGAAGCGCCAGCGGAGCTCCTGCTTCCCGCGCGCGTCGAGCACGTAGGCGAAGCGCTCGCCCCAGGGCGTGTTGGTGATCTCGGCCACGAGGGCCTCGGGCGCGCCGTGCGCGTCGAGGCAGAAGTAGAAGCTGACCGGACTGAAGACGTAGCCCAGGGTGCGCACCTGGGTCAGCACGCCGACCGGTCCTTGCGGGCGGAAGCCGAGCTCGGACTCGACGCGCGCGCGCACGGCCTCGTCGAGCGGGAGCTCATGCGGGCCGAGCAGATCCGCGCGCCGCAGGCTGAAGAGGTTGGCGCGCCCGTAGGACCAAAGCCAGCGGCCGTCGAAGGCGCGCTCGAGCCCGGCCGCGTCCAGCCACAAGAGGGCCAGGCGGTACCCGAAGCGGTGTGCGCGCGGACCGACGCGCGCGTGCTGCACGCGCCCGACGTACAGGGCGGGCTTCACGCCGGGACCTCCGCGCCGAGGCGCGCCAGCACGCGCTCGCCGCTCCACACACCGTCCTCGTGGAAACCGAAGCGCCAGTAGGCGCCGCAGAAGTGCACGCCGTCCTGCCCGTCGATCTCGGCGTGGCGCGCCTGGGCCGCGCAGGAGGCGCGCGTCGTCAGCGGGTGGCGGTAGGTGAAGCGCGCCAGGATGCGCGCGGGGTCGAGCTCGTCCGTGCGGTTCAGGGTCACGAACCAGTCGCGCGGGCCGGCGAGCTTCTGCAGGCCGTTCATCCAGTAGGTGACCGTCGGCAGCTCGGCCGGCGTGCGTGCCAGGTGGTAGTTCCAGCTCGACCAGGCGCGCCGGCGGCGCGGCATGACGCGCGCGTCGGTGTGCAGCACCACGTCGTTCGCCTGGGTCGTGAAGGCCGCGAGCACCTCGCGCTCGCGCGGGCGCGCGTCGGCGAGCAGGCGCAGGGCCTGGTCACCGTGCGTGGCGAGCACCACGCGGTCGAAGCGCTCCTCCGCGCCGCTCGCCGTGCGCACGCGCACGCCGTCGGCCTCGCGCGTCACGCGCGCGACCGGCGTCGAGAGGCGGATGCGCCCACGGAAGGGCGCCACCAGACGCTCGACGTAGCTCCGCGAGCCGCCGGGCACGACCAGCCACTGCGGACGGCCTTCCACCGTGAGGAAGCCGTGGTTCTCGAAGAACTGCACCAGGAAGCGCAGCGGGAAGGCGTCGAGGTCGGCGCGCTTCGCCGACCACACGGCCGAGGCCATCGGCGCGAGGTGCTGCTCGACGAAGGGCCGCGCGTAGCGTCCCGCGCGCAGGAACTCGCCCAGCGTGCGTCCGTCGTCGGGGCCGGCGAGCGTGCGCGGCGCCTCGCGGTAGAAGCGCACGAGATCGAGCAGCATGCGCCAGAAGCGCGGATCGAGGGCGTTCGTGCGGCGCGCGAGGAGCCCGTTCCAGTTGCGGCCGCAGTACTCGAGGCCCGTGCGCTCGCAGTGCACCGAGAAGCCCATGTCGCTCGGCTGGCCTTCGAGCCCGAGCTCGGCGAGCAGCGCGCAGAAGCGCGGGTACGTGCGGCGGTTGAAGACGATGAAGCCCGTGTCGACCGCCACGGGCCTGCCGTCCACGCCGGGCACGTCGAGCGTGTGGGTGTGGCCGCCGATCCAGTCGGCGGCCTCGTAGACGGTCAACTCGTGCTCGCGCGCGAGCCCGCGCGCGACCACCAGGCCGGCGATGCCGCTGCCGATGACGGCGACCTTCACCGGCGTCTCCCGCGCGCGAGCACGTGCGCGGGCACGGGCCGCAGGTCGCGCACCAGGCCGAACGCGGCCAGCGCCCGCAGGCCGTAGTAGGAGAGATCGATCTCTTCCGGCCGGAAACCCTGGCGCGCGGAGCCCGGGTAGTGGTGGTGGTTGTTGTGCCAGCCCTCGCCCAGGGTCAGGAGCGCGAGCCACAGGTTGTTCTTGCTCGTGTCGTCCGTCGCGTAGGTGCGCGAGCCGTGCGTGTGGGCCAGCGAGTTGATCGTGAAGGTCGCGTGGTAGAGCACGACGGTCGAGAGCCCGAAGCCCCACACGAACATCTGCGCGCCGCTCGTGCCGAGCCCCGGCGCGAAGCTCTCGAGCGTGGCGCCCAGCGCCCAGGCGAGGCCCGCGGCGACGAGCGGTACCAGGGCGTCGAAACGGTCCAGGAACACGAGCTCGGGGAAGCGCACCAGGTCGCGCACCTCCTCGACGCGCGTGCGGTAGTTCTCGCGCGCGAGCAACCAGCCCACGTGGCTCCACCAGAAGCCGTCGCGCGCCGGCGAGTGGGTGTCGTCGGGCGTGTCCGAGTGGCGGTGGTGGCGGCGGTGGTGCGCAGCCCACCACAGCGGCCCGCGCTGGGCCGCGCTGGCGCCGAGCAGCGCGAACAGGAACTGCACCGCGCGCGGGGCCGCGAAGGCGCGGTGCGAGAAGTAGCGGTGGTAGAAGGCCGTGATCGCGAACATGCGCGCGAGGTAGGCCAGCCCGGCGACGGCGAGCGCGACCGGACTCCAGCCGACCAGCGGCACCAGGAAGACGACCCCGTGCAGGGCCACGAAGGGCAGCACGCGCAGCCAGTCGATCTCGCGCGCCGCGGCGGGCGTGTCGCGCCCGTCCTCGGCCCACGAGTCGAACCAGCGCACGAGGCTCGCCCCGAGACCTGTCGCGCCGCGCCGCTTCACGCGCCCGACTCCCGCAGCTTCAGGCGCTGGTGGACGACCTTCCACTCGTGGCCGCCGGCGTAGCCGAAGAGCTCGGCGCACGACAGGAAGAAGACGCGCCAGCGGTGGTACTGCGTGCGCGCGTCGCTGCCCGGCACGCGCGCGAGGAGCGGCAGGACCGCGGCGCGCTGGCGCTCGAGGTTCACGAGCCAGTCCTCGGCGGTGCGCGCGTAGTGCGTGCCCGGCACGTCGACGTGCTCCTCGAGCTCGAAGGGCGAGTCGAGGTGCCGCACGAGGTCGGCGCTCGGCATCATGCCGCCGCTGAAGAAGTGCGCGCTCATCCAGTCGCTCGCGTCGCGCACCTCGAACGGGTAGGCGAACTCGCGGTGCGCGAAGACGTGCAGGAAGAGCCGCCCCTCGGGCCGCAGCCAGCGCGCGACCTTGCCGAGCAGCGCCTCCCAGTTGCGCATGTGCTCGAACATCTCGACCGAGACCACGCGGTCGAAGCGCCCCTCGCTCTCGAAGCGGTTCATGTCGGCGGTCACGATGCGCACGTTGGCGAGGCCGCGCTCGCGCGCGCGGCCCAGGATGAACTCGCGCTGGGGCGCGGAGTTCGATACGGCGGTGATGCGGCTCGCGGGGAAGTGCTCGGCCATCCACAGCGTCAAGGAGCCCCAGCCGCAGCCGAGTTCGAGCACGTCCTGCCCGTCGGCGAGGCGCGCCGTCGCGGCCGTGCGCGCGAGCATCTCCTCCTCGGCCTCGGCCAGGGTCGTGTGCGCGCCCGCGTACCAGGCCGAGCTGTACTTGAGACGCGGTCCGAGCACGAGCCGGAAGAACTCGGGCGGGAGCTCGTAGTGCTGCGCGTTGGCCGCCTCGGGCACGAGCGCGATCGGCGCAGCGCGCATGTGCGCCGCGAAGCGCGCGAGCGCGGCCTCGCGTGAGGGTGCGTGGCGCGCGCGCTCCTCGCGCAGACGTTCGGCCAGGAGGCCGCGGATCCCGCGGCGGACGAGGGGGGCGGGGACGAGGCCGCGCTCGACGAGCGCCAGGGTGGCTTTCATGGCATCAGGCTCCTTGGACCGCGCGCGGCGGGCCGGGGAAGAAGGCGTTGGTGGTCGCCTGGTAGCGGCGGTAGTCGTCGCCCCGGCTGCGCAGGGCCTGATCCTCGGCCGGCGGGATGCCGGTGACGTGCACGACGAGCAGATACATCGCGAGCGGCGCGACCCACAGCCAGGCACCGTGCTCGAGGCCCAGGCCGAGCAGCGGGTAGGCGAGCCAGTGCAGCCACTCGAAGAAGTAGTTCGGGTGGCGCGAGTAGCGCCACAGCCCGGCGCGGCAGGTGCGCCCGCGGTTGGCCGGGTCGCTGCGCCAGCGCGCGAGGTCGCGGTCGGCCACGCTCTCGCCCGCCAGGGCCACGACGAAGAGCGCCACGGCGAGGAGGTCGCTCGCGCGCCAGCCGGCAAGCTCGCTCCGGCACAGCACGAGGAACACGAGTCCGAGCGCGAGCACCAGCAGGCCCTGGACCTGGAAGAAGACGAAGAACCCGGCGTCGGCGCGCGCGCCGAGGCGCGTACGCAGGGCGGCGTAGCGCCCGTCCTCGGGGCCGCGGGCCAGGCGCCGCGCGAGGTGCAGGCCGAGGCGCGCGGCCCACAGCCCGGCCAGGGCCGCCACCAGGGCCCGGCGCGGGCCCCAGCCGCCGGCCGTCCAGGCGTGGAACTGGGCCGTGGCTCCGACCCCGAGCGTCCACACGAGGTCCACCAGGCCGGCGTCGCGCGTCCGCCGCTGCCGCCACCAGGAGAGCCCCATGGCACCGGCCGCCGCCAGGCCGGTCAGGAGGATAGAGAGGCCGGGATCGAGCTGCACGCTCCTCGCCCTTCGCTGCGCGCCGCCGGGCGGATGCCGGAAGTCCCTTCTTCTTCGCATCCGGCCGGCCCGAGCGGGCGAAGCCGCACCCGTGCGGGACTGTCGAGTAGCGGGCGTGGGGCTGGCATCGCCGCTCCGTGTCGCGGACACTTTCCGTCATGGCCGGAGGGCCGCGACGAGCGTGAGCACCCTGCGCGAGACCACCCTGCTCGAGCGCGTGGCCCGTGGCGAAGCGGCCGCGGTGGCGCTGTTCGTCGAGCGCTACACGCCGCTGGTCTGGACCCTGGCCCGCCGCCAGCTCGGCGCGCACGTGGCCGAGGATCTGGTCCAGGAGGTCTTCCTGGCCCTGTGGCAGGGGGCCGAGCGCTTCGATCCGGCGCTGTCCTCCGAGACGAACTTCGTCCTGACGGTTGCGCGCCGGCGGATCATCGACCTCCGGCGGCGCGCCGGGCGCGCGCCGCGCACCGAGGAGATCGAGGAGGCCACCGATCCGCACGACGCGCTCGAGCCGATCGAGCTCTCGGACGAGGCGCGGCGCGCGGAGGCGGCGCTCTCCACGCTGGCGCCGACCCAGCGCGAGGTCCTGCGGCTGGCCCTGATCGAGGGCCTGACGCACACCGAGGTGGCCGAGCGCCTGGCCCTGCCGCTCGGCACGGTGAAGAGCCACGTGCGCCGCGGGCTCGAGCGCGTGCGCGCGCGCGTGCTCGGCCAGGATCCCGGGCGCGAGGAGCCCGCGTGAGGCACCCGCCCGACCGTCCCGCTCGCGCGCGCCTGCTGCGCCCGCCTTCGCCGCGCGAGCGCGTGCTCGCGGCCGTGACGGAGGCCCTGCTCGCATCCCGCCGCGCACCGCCCCCGAACCTCTCCACGCGTCTGCGCGCGAGCGCGACCTCCGCGCTCGAGCACCCGCACCCCGGCCGTCCATGAACCCTGCCCACGCCTTCGCTCTCTCGCTGCTCGAGTCGTCGCTGTCGGCCCAGGCCGCGGGAGTCGTGCTGGAGCTGCGCGGGAACCTGGGCGAGGAGGCCTGCGCGCGCCTCGGGCGCTTCGACGATCTGGCGGCCGACGCGCGCATGCGCCTGCGGCACCTGATCGAGGCGCTGGCTCTCGAGTGTCCCGGTCTCTACCTCGATTTTCTTGCCTGGCAACGCGCGACCCACGCCGCGCGCGGGCTCGAGCCGCGCATCCTCACCGCGGCCCTGAGCGGCCAGCGGCGCGTGCTCACCCAGGGCCTGCCGCGCGCGGCCTTCGCCACGCTCGAGCCCTTCCTGACGGCGGGGGAGGCCCACCTCGCGGCGCCCGTGCCGCACGTTCCGCCCGCAGCCGAGGGGCCGCACGCGGCCTGCCTCGACGAGCTCCTGGAGGGCGCCCTGAGTGGCCGACGGGTCGAGTTCCTGGCCCTGGCGCGGCGCCGGGCGCAGGAGCTCGGCGACGAGGTCTTCGTCGAGGAGCTCCTGGTGGGGCTGCTCGACGAGCTGGGGCGGCGCTGGCAGATCGGCGCGCTCCACGTGGGTGAGGAGCACCTCGTCTCGCGCCTCGTGGAAGATGTCCTGGCGCAGCTTCCGAACTGGACGCCGCGCGGGCCGCTGCACGGGAAGCGCGTCCTGATCGCGACCCCGAGCGGCGACCTGCACGAGCTCGGCGCGCGCATGGTGGCCGGGCGCTTCGAGCAGCGCGGCTGGGAGGTCTGTCTGCTGGGCGCGAACGTGCCGGCCGCCGATCTGGCCCGCTCGGTGCAGGAACTCGAGCCCGAGGTGCTGCTGCTCTCCGTCTCCCAGGGGCTGTTCGTGCGCAGCGCGGCCGAGGCCATCGCCGCCGTGCGCGCCGTGCGACCCGCGGCTTTCGTGCTGGTCGGGGGCGCGCCCTTCCGCAGCCACCCGGAGCTCGTCGCGCGCGTGGGCGCCGACGCGATGAGCGTGGGCGCCAGCGAGGCCGAGCGTCTGGCCCGGGCCGCGTGTCCCTGAGCGCCACTCCGTCCTTCAGGTTGCCGTCGGCCACGCCTGTTGCTGGCGCTGCCTTGGCCCGAACCTGGGCTGCGGGCGAAGCTCGCGCCGGGAGTCGGAAAAGGAAGAGGCCCCCTTCCCGCGAGGGAAGAGGGCCTCTCCGTGCGTCGGGCACGCTGCGGTCGCCTCGGCTTGGACCCGGGACCGCGCGAAACGCCGGCGCGGCGTGACTAGACCATCTGCTTGAGACCACGCATCGGGCGCACCTTGACGACGTTGCGCGCGGGCTTGGCCTTGAAGATCGTCTTCTGCTTGGTGAAGGGGTTGATGCCTTCACGGGCCTTGGTGGCGGGCAGGCGCTTGACCATGACCTTCATCAGGCCGGGGACCTGGACGACGCCGGGACCCTTCTTCGAGAGGTCGGCCGAGAGCAGGGCCTCGAGGCCCTGGAACACCGACACGACCTGCTTGCGGGGCATGCAGGAGAAGCCGGAGATCGCGTTGTAGATCTCGCCCTTGGTGCGGATCTTCGACGAGGGGTTGATCTTCACTTGCTTCGGCTCGGCCTTGCTCATCTTGGCCGTCTTGACCGGCTTGGCCGTCTTCGCCGACTTGGCAGTCTTCTTCGCCATGGTGGTTTTTCGCTAGGTTTCAGGTGTTTTCGTGGTGGATCGAGGTCCGACCTGTGCGCACTCCACGAGTTGCGGGGGGCAGAGTCAAGCGCGAAATCCCGAGGATTTCGCGCGTTTCGCGCGTTCCACGCACGGTCGGGTGGGGCCCGTGACACTCCGCTCGTGCTTCCGCGGAGTGCGTCGCGCGCGCCGCCGCGGGTGCGCCGGGAGGTCCCTCACGGAGCCTGTGCGGGGGACCAGAACGGCCCGGAAGACCCCGTCCGGGCCGTTGTCGAGCCTGAACGGCGATGATATTGTGAACGCTGTTCTGAAATTGAACGCCGCCCACCTCACCCCATGACCAGCGCCGAACGCCGGGCCCGCGAGCGGGCCGAGCTGCGTACGAAGATCCTCGCCGCCGCGCGCGAACTCTTCGCGCGCCAGGGCTTCGAGGCCGTCACCTTGCGCAAGGTCGCCGCCGCGGTCGAGTACGCGCCGGCCGCGATCTACGGGCACTTCGCCGACAAGGAGGCCCTGGTGCGCGAGCTGTGTCTGGCCGACTTCGACGAGCTCTCGCGCGAGTTCGCGCGCATCGCCGAGGTGGCCGACCCGCTGCAGCGCATCGCGCGCGCCGGGCGCACCTTCGTGCGCTTCGCGGCCGAGAAGCCCAACCACTTCCGCGTCATGTTCCTGCAGCACCATCCGCTGCCGATGGACGGCGAGGTGCTGGCGCGCCACGGCGACCCCGCGCGCGATGGCTACGCCTTCCTGCGCCAGGCGGTCGAGCAGGCGCGCGCGGCCGGGCTCCTGCGGCCGGAGCTCACCGACTCCGACCTCGTGGCGCAGACCTTCTGGGCCGGCGTGCAGGGGGCGGTCTCGGTCGAGCTCGCCTTTCGTGGCGATCCGTGGGTCGAGCTGTTGCCGCTCGAGGTGCGCGCCGAGGCCGTGATCGATGCGCTCCTGCGTGGTCTGACGCGCCCGGGTGGGTGGCCGCCGGCGAAGGCAAAGGCCGCGCGGCGTCCGCGCGCCCGCGGACGGCGCGCGGAGGGCACGCGGTGATCCGGCTCGCGCTGCGCATGCTGCTCGGCGACCGCCTGAAGTACGCCGGTCTCGTGGCCGGGCTGGCCTTCGCCTCGCTGCTGATCACCCAGCAGGCCTCGATCTTCGCCGGCTTCACGACGCGCGTCGGCTCGTGGATCCGCGACACCGGCCAGGCCGACCTGTGGATCATGGATCCGGAGGTCGAGTTCACCGAGGACAGGAAGGCCATGCTGGCGCGCGAACTCGGGCGCGTGCGCGGCATCGACGGCATCGACTGGGCCATGCCGGTCTACAAGTCCTACGTGCCGGTGCGCCTGGCCGACGGCACGCGCAAGCTCGTGCGCATGGTCGGCATCGACGATGCGACCCTGATGGGCGGGCCGCCGGTGATGGTCGAGGGCCGGCTCGCCGACCTGAAGCAGGACCGCGCGATCCTGGTGGATGCGCGCGACGCGGAGGAGGCGCTGGCGCTCGTGCGCGGGCTCGACGGCGAGGGGCCGCGGCCGCTGCGTGTCGGCGACCGCGTGGACGTCAACGACCACGAGACGATCGTGGTCGGGACCTTCACGCGCACGACCGAGTTCTTCTGGGACGCGCTGATCTTCACGACCTACAGCCGCGCGCTGGCGATGGCGCCGCCCGAGCGCCGCTCGCTGGGCTACGTGCTGGCCAAGGTGCGCGCGGGCGAGGATCCGGGGGTCGTCGCGGCGCGCGTCGAGCAGGCCACGGGCCTGCGCGCGCTGACGGCCGCGGGTTTCGAGGCGGTCTCGCGCGAGTTCATCCTGGAGCAGACCGGGATCCTGGCCAACTTCGGCATCACGATCGCGCTCGGCTTCGTGATCGGCGTGCTCGTCTCCGGGCAGCTGCTCTACAACTTCGTGCTCGACAACTCGCGCGCCTTCGCCTCGATGAAGGCCATGGGCGCGACGCACGGGATGCTGGTGCGCATGGTGGCCGTGCAGGTCCTGTTCGTGGCCCTGGTCGGCTTCGGGCTCGGGGTCGGCGCGGCGGCGCTGTCGGGGCGGCTGCTGGCGGCCTCGGACCTCGCCTTCCAGATGGTCTGGCAGGTGCCGGTCTTCGGCGGGCTGGCGGTGCTCCTGTGTTGCCTGGTGGCGGCGCTGATCTCGATCGCGCGCGTGCTGAGACTCGAGCCCGCCGCGGTCTTCAAGGGCTGACGACGGCGATGACGACGACCACGACGACGGAACGAAGCGTGGCGGTGGCCTGTCGGGGCCTGACGCGCGACTTCGGCAGCGGCGAGCAGCGCGTGCAGGCCCTGCGCGGCGTCGACCTCGACGTCCAGGCCGGCGAGCTCACCTATCTGGTGGGGCCCTCGGGTTGCGGCAAGACCACGCTGATCTCGGTGCTCTCGGGCATTCTCTCGCCGAGCGCCGGCTCGGTGCAGGTCTTCGGGCAGGATCTGGCGGCGCTCACGGGCAACGCGCTGGTGCGCTGGCGCGGCGCGAACGTCGGTTTCGTGTTCCAGGCCCTGAACCTCGTGCCGACCCTGACCGTGGCCGAGAACGTGGCCGTGCCGCTCCTGATCCAGGGGCGCGCGCACGGCGAGGCCCTCGAGCGCGCCGCGCAGCTGCTCGCGCGCGTCGGGCTGGCCGGGCGCGAGCGCAGCCTGCCCGCGCAGCTCTCGGGCGGCCAGCAGCAGCGCGTGGCCATCGCGCGCGCGCTGGTGCACGAACCGCGCCTCGTGGTGTGCGACGAGCCGACCAGCGCGCTCGACCACGTCACCGGCCAGCGCGTCATGGAACTCCTGCGCGAGGTGGCCGCGAGCCCGACCCGCGCCCTGCTCGTTGTGACCCACGACGCGCGCATCTTCGCGCTCGCCGACCGCATCGCCCACATGGACGACGGCGTCATCGAGCGGCTCGAGACCCGCAGCCCCGCACCTTCCTGAAGCATGTTCGTCCGCAAGTATCTCGTGCCCGCCCTCAGTCTCGCCGGCCTCGCCCTGGCCGGTTACACCGTCGCGCAGGGGAGCCAGCGCCTGGCCGCCGCGCCGCCCGTGGCCGAGCCCGCGCGCTCGCCCTTCGCGACTCAGCTCGCCGGGGCGGGGCTGGTCGAGGCCGCCTCCGAGAACATCGCCATCGCGACGCCCGTGGCCGGGCTGGTGGAGGAGGTGCTGGTGCGCGCGGGAGAGGGAGTCGCGCGCGGAGCGCCGCTCTTCCGCCTGGAGGCGCGCACGCTCGTGGCCGAGCGGGCGGTGCGGGCCGCGGCGCTGGTCGAGGTCGAGCGCGAGCACGCGCGGCTCGTGGCGCTGCCGCGGCCCGAGGATTTGCCGCCGGTGCGCGCCGCGCTGGCCGCGGCCGAGGTCGAGGCGCAGGAGGCGGCCGAGCGGCTGGCGCGCGCGCTCTCGCTCTCCGAGCCCGGCGCGCTGGCGCGCGAGGAGCTCGAGGGGCGGCGCGCGGCGGCCAGCGCGGCCGCGGCGCGCGCCGCGCAGGTGCGCGCGGAGCTGGCGCGGCTCGAGGCCGGAGCCTGGGCGCCCGAGCTCGCCGCGCTGGCGGCGCGCGTGGACTCGGCCCGCGCGGCCCTGGCGGCGCTCGACGTCGAGCTCGAACGCCGCACCGTCCGGGCGCCCGTGGCGGGCACCGTGCTGCGCGTGGACGTGCGCGCCGGCGAGCACGCCGAGCCGGCCGCGGGCGAGCCCCTGCTCTTGCTCGGCGACCTCGCGCGCCTGCACGTGCGCGTCGACCTCGACGAGAGCGACGCCTGGCGCTTCCGGCCCGGCGCGCCGGCGCGCGCCTTCGTGCGCGGCAATCCCGCGCTCGCGACCGAGCTCGAGTTCGTGCGCCTCGAGCCCTACGTGGTGCCGAAGCGCTCGCTCACGGGCGACTCGACCGAGCGCATCGACACGCGCGTGCTGCAGGTCGTCTACGCCTTCGAGCCCGCGCGCCTCGCGGTCTACGTCGGTCAGCAGATGGATGTCTTCATCGAGGCCGGCTCGTCGACGCCCGGCGGGGACGCGCGGTGAGGCGGCTCGGCGCGCTCGCCCTGTTGCTCGCGGCCTGTCGCGGCGCGGCGCCCTATACGCCGCCCGCGCCGGACCTGCCGCTCGCCTGGAGCACGCCCGTTGCCGATGGCGAGGTGGAGCGTGCCTGGTGGCGGCGCTTCGGCGATCCCGAGCTCGACCGGCTGGTGGAGCGCGCCCTGGCCGAGAACCTCGAGCTCGCCGTGGCCGAAGCGCGCCTGCGCGAGGCGCGGGCGGTGCTCGGCGTGGTCGCGGGCGAGGCGCGTCCGCGGGGCGACCTCGGCGCGGCCGCGGGGCGGCGCGAGCCCAGCACGGCCGTGGCCGGCGGCGAGTTCCTGCCGGCAGACGATGCGGCCTTCCACTCGCTCGGCCTCGACGTGCGCTGGGAGCTCGATCTCTTCGGCCGGCGCGCGCACGCGGTGGACGCGGCCGAGGCCGAGCTGGACGCGACCCGCGCGCGCGCCGACGGGGCGCGCCTGCGCGTGCTGGCCGAGGTTGCGCGCCTCTACTGCGAGGCGCGCGGATGGGCGGCCGAGGAGGCGCTGCGTCAGCGCCAGCTCGAGCTCGCGCAGCGCACCCTCGTGCGCGTCGAGGCGCGCGTGCGCGCGGGCCTGGCCGACGAGCGCGCGGCCCTCGTCGCGCGCGAGGAGCGGGCCGCGCTCGCGGCCGAGCTGCCGCGCCTCGCGGCCGAACGCCGCGCGCGCGAGCTCGCGCTCGGCGTCCTGCTGGCCCTGCGCGCGGACGAGCAGGAGGCCTTCGCCGCGGGGGCGCGCGCCCCTGCCCAGCCCAGCGCGCCGCCCGAGATCGCGCGCGGTCGCCCGCTCGAGCTTCTCGCCCGTCGGCCCGACCTGCGCGTGGCCGAGCGCGCCGTCGCGCGCGCCTGGGCCGAGGGCCGTCAGGCCGAGGCCGAGCTCTATCCCGTGCTCTCGCTGGACGCCGCGCTGGGCGTCGAGAGCGAGTCCTTCGCGGACCTCTTCACGGGCGCGGCGCGCACCTTCTCGCTGGGGCCGAGCCTGACGGCACCGCTCTTCCGGGGCGGCGTCCTGCGCTGGGCCGTGCGGGCGCGCGATGCGCGCGAGGAGGCGGCGCGGCTCGAGTACGAGGGCGCGGTGCTCGCGGCCCTGAGCGAGGTCGAGGATGGCTGGACCCGCTTCCAGCGCCAGGGCGAGCGCCTGCGCGAGGTCGAAGACCTGGGCGCGCGCCGCGCCGCGCGCACGGCCCTGGTCCGGGCCCGTGCGGCCGCCGGACTCGAGGCCGAGCAGGCGGCGGACGAGGCCGAGTTGCAGGAGCTCGCGGCCGAGCTCGCCCTCGTGGCCGAGCGCACGGCCCTCAACCTGGACGCGATCCGGCTCTACAAGGCCCTGGGGGGCGGCTGGGAGGATTCCGACCCGGGGACTTGAAAAGGGTGGCCCTTCAAACATGAGAACGCGTGGCGTCGTTACGCTACGTTCATGTTTGCGTGCTCCTGTAGCGACGGAAGCACGCAGGGCGTTTTCCGTCCGCTCGAAAGGCTCCCGACATGCTGCGCACCCTGACTCTCTCGTTCGCTTCGCTCCTCCTGCTCGGACTTCCCGCGCGCTCGGTTCCCCCCGGCGCCGCTCCCGACACGGGCTGCTTCGGTTGCCAGGGAGTGGGGGGCATGCTGGCCACGGCCAGTAACGCCAGTGGCGGTACGGTCTCGATCTCGGTGGCCTTCTCCGAGCAGGGCGAGTGCAAGTGGATGATGGGGACGGACGGGCACTCGATCCCGACCTGCCGCGCGCTGAAGGGCTGCAGCCCGCTGGTCACGCGCGAGTGGTCCGGGCTGCCGCCGAACACGCCCCTCAAGTTCACGGTGACCCTCGACTCGCAGACGCTCGTGCTGCATAACCCCGCGCTCACGAACTCCGGCAGCGGCAGCGGATCGAACGACTTCGGTTCGGCCGACATGCCCTGCGACGACGCGAAGGTGCGCACCTTCGGCATCGAGTGCGGGCCCTGCGGATTGTCGGTCAGCACGCAGGTGCGCTGCACTTCCTGCGCCGGCTCCTGAACCACAGGCCGAGCGCGCGGCCGCCGGATTCCTCGGCGCGCGGCGCAGCGGTCGGACCGGGCCTGGCTCCGACGTGCCCGCACCGCGCGGAACGAGGCGGCGCGCGCCGCGCCGTGGCCGCGACCCTACCGAAGCACCCACGAGTACGATCTGCCCCATGGAGTCTCCCTCTGCTGCGCGTCGCCGTGGACTCGTCTGGCTGTGCCTCTTGCCCGTGCTCGCCGCCGGTGCAGCCTGGCTCACGCGCGCTTCGCGGGGGGCCACGACACCTGCGGCGCGCGCCGAGGAGAGCGTGGCCCGCGTCGCACCCGGGCTGGCGCCCGCGCGGGAACCGCTGGAGGCCGCGCCGGCCGCACCGTTGCCGGGCACGGCCCGCGCGTTCCTGGCCGAATACCACGGCGCGCGCTGGCCCGAGATCGAGGCCGCCATGGAGCGCGCCGAGCTGAAGCTCGATCAGCCCTTCGTGGCGCAACCCTGGGAGGAGGTCGAGCCGGCCATCCGCGCCCAGGCCCGGCTCGACGCGGGCATGCGCCAGCGCATCGAGAACAAGGACTGGGTCGCGCCGCTGACGAACGAGTGGTTGCAGGCCGAGTACAAGTGGCCGCAGGACCTCGTCCTGGACGGGGCCGAGCTGGCCGAACTCGAGGCGCAACTCGCACACGAGATGCAGGCCCTGCAGGCGGCCGACAAGGCCTACGCCGATCGCCTCGACTTCCACCTGCAGTCGGCCTTCGAGCAGGGTGAGTACGTGCGCGCGCCGTTCTCGACCTGCGGCCTCGACGACGAGGAGGGCTTCTTCGTCAAGGGGATCGCCTCGGGCACCTGGGCGGCCGGGATCATCCTGCGCGATGAGGAGTGCCCCGACCTGGTCGAGATGCGCAACGAGATCCAGCTCCTCGAGCACGAGCGCGACCGGCGCGTGGACGCCTTCCTGGCCGCGCGCCGTCGGCGCTGAGGCGCCCAGAGCGTGGGCGGCAGGGGGGGGCCCGAGGCGGACCGGGAAGCGCCCGGAGCGGGCTTTCTCGGCGAATGAAGGATCCTTCCCACGGCCCGCCGTCCGGGGCCGTCGGGCGTCCCCCCCGTGGGAGGCCCGAGACGGGCATTGCATGGCTCTCCCGGGGCTCCTCAGCTCGTCGGCGGAGGTCCATACCCATGACGATGAACCGCTGGTCGACATCCCTCTTCCTCCTCCTGTCTCTGACCCTTTCTGCGCGGGCGCTGCCGCGCGCGCAGCAGGGCTGCGTCGGCTGCTTCGGCACCGGCGCCTCCTCGACCGCCAGCAACGGTGCGGGGCCCGGCATGGTCAAGGTCTCGCTCAGCGTCGAGTCGGGCAGCTGCGCCTGGTCGCAACACGAGGAGCCGCTGCTGATGGGCTGCCAGCAGGCGCGCGGTTGCGCGACCACGGTCTATCGCGAGTGGAGCGGCCTGCCCGCCGGCACGGTGGTCGACTTCTGCATCGAGGTCGATGAAGAGGACTACTGCCTGAAGAAGCAGACGCTCGTGGGCGGCAGCGGCGGCGGGAACTCGAACCGCACCGGTCCGGTCCTGCCGTGCAGCAACCAGGCGAGCGATCAGCACACCTTCAAGATCCGCTCGGACGCGGCCGGCCTCGAGGCGGAGGTGACCGGGCAGTGCTCGGCTTGCCAGGGGGATCTGTGAGTCGGCCTCGGCCCGCGCGCGCCTGGCTGCTGCTGGGCGTGCTGCCGCTCGTGCTCGTGGCTCTCGTCCGGCGCGAGGCGCCCCGCGCGGCGGGGGGCGCGGGAGTGCTGCCGCTCGCACCCGAGCCGGCGCTCGAGGCCGGTGCGGAGCTCGGCTACGGCCTGCGCGCCGCGTACGAGCCGCCCGCGCCCGTGCGCGAGGACGGCAGCGCGCGCGCGTTCCTGGCGCAGTTCCACGGCGCGGACTGGCCCGCGGTCGAGGCGCGCCTCGTGGCTGCGGGCGTTGCGCTCGACGTGCCCTACTTCTTCCACCCCTGGGAAGAGGCCGAGCCCGAGATCCGCGCCGGCTATCGCCTGGGTCAGGGCGAGCGTGCGGGGATCCTCGAGCAGAAGCTCGCCTGGCCGGCGCAGCTGACCGTCGAGTGGGTGCGCTCGACCTTCGCCTCGGGGCGGCCCTATCCGCTCACCGAGGAAGATCTGCCCGTGCTGCGCGATCTCGTGGCCGACCAGAACCTCGAGCTGCTCGGCAAGGCCGAGCTGTACTGCGACCTGCTCGACGCGTCGATCCAGGAGCGCTTCCTGCGCGGCGACTACGTGCGGCAGCCCTACTCGAGCTCCGCGCAGGCGAGCCCGAGCGGCTTCTACTCGACCGCGGTCGGTGCGCGCGGCTGGGCCACGAGCATGGCCCTGACGCGCGAGGAGTACCCCGAGCTCGTCACGCTGCTGGACGAGATGCAGGCCCTGCGCCAGGCGCGCAACGACCGCATCCTGCGCCACCTGCACGGGAAGATCGGGCGCTGAGCCCAGCGGATTCGCGAGGCCTCGGCTGGGACCTCGGGACTGGCCTCACCTGCGGCCTTTCGCTCTCTGCGACTCCTGACGGACCAGGAAAAGGGTCCGTTCCGGTCCTCTCGGTCGCGAAAGCCCGCAGCCGAGGCCATTCCCGCCGTCTCGCTCGAGGCTTTCACGAATCAGCTGGGCTGAGCCGTCGCGGGGCGGCGCGGGCCGCTACCCTGGCGGGTCGCGCGCGGCGGTGCCACGCGCTCCGCGCCCCTCGCATGCACCTTCCCGTTCACGCCGCGTTCTTCCTGCTCCTTCCGCTCGCGCTCCAGGACGACCCGTTCGAGGCCGAGGCGCGCCGCGGTGAGGAAGGGCGCGTCGCCCTGCGCGCCACGCTCGAGCGCACGGCCGCGGCCCGCACGGCGCCGGCGCCCACGGCACTCGACGTGTTCGAGAGCTCGCTCGGCCTCTCCTTCGCCGCAGTCCAGGCCGAGGGCCTGCGCGTGCTCTCGACCGCCGGCCAAGACGAGGCGCGGGCGGTGGCGGGCGAGCTCCTCACCGCGCGCGGTCTGTTCGCGACGCTGTGCGGCGTTCCGGCGCAGTTTCCCGAGGGCGCGCGCGCGCTCCTGCTGGGTTCGAGCGAGGAGCGTGACCAGTTCCTGTCGAAGCACCCGCGCGTCACGCTCGAGGAGCGCGTGCGCCTCATGAAGCTCGAGGGCACCGGCATTCCCGGCACGGCCGACTGGGCCTTCTGGGAGGGGGATCCCGAGAAGCGCCGCGACGGCCTGGTGCGCTTCGCGTTCGACTGGTTCCTGCAGTCCGTCGGCGTGCGCCACGACACGCAGACCTGGCTGCACGACGGGCTCGGCTTCTACCTGACGCACGCGCTCACGGGCACGCGCCTGACCTGGTTCACGCCGGCCTACCTGGGCGGCGGCAGCTCGAACGAGGAGAACGTCGCGCTGCTGGCGCGCATGAAGGAGGGCGAGGACTGGATGGCGCTGGCGGTCGACCGCTTCGCGCCCGAGCTGCGCTTCGACCTCGAGGAGGTCCTGCACCTCCTGCCGGGTGAGCTCGATCCCTCCGACTACCTGCGCGTGCACGCCCTGGCGGCGTACCTGGTCGAGGTGCATCCCGCGGCGCTCGGGACGATCGTCACGCGCATCGGCGCCGAGGAGGACCCGCGCGACGTGCTGCAGGAGGCGCTCGGCTTCGACTTCGACGAGCTGCGCGGGCGCCTCGACCGCTGGGTGCGCGCGCGCGAGGCGCTGGTGGCGAAGCAGAGCGGGCGACGCTCGGCGGCCGAGGTGACCGCCCTGTGGAAGCGCGCCGGGCCCGAGGCGAAGCGCGCCGCGGTCAAGCTCTTCAAGGCGCGCCTGGCCGAGCTCGACACGGCCCAGATGCGCGCCCAGCGGCTGGCGCTGGCGCTGGCCAGCGAGGCGCCCGTCAAGCGCGTCGAGGCGGGCCACTTCGATCCCGCCGAGCACGCGCCGGCCCAGCCCATTCCGCGCAAGCGCCTCGGCGCGGGCGACGCGCGCGCGAAGCGTCTGCTCGAATCCGTGCGCGGCAAGAACCCGCCGCCCGGACCGGCCATCGACTTCGACTGGGGCCGCGGCGTGGTCGTGCGCCTCGACGATCCCGAGGATCCGGAGAGCGTCTACCGCAACGCGCTGCGCGGCATCCCGCTCGGCGCCGAGCTGGCCCGCGCGCGGCTGCTGCAGCACCTCGAGCGGCCCGCCGACCGCTCCCTGCACGCGGCCTTCGAGCACGCCTACACCGACCGCGAGGGCAACGTCTTCCCGCTCACGCTGTACGAGATGTGGGGCTCGGGCCAGACGATGGAGATGCCCGACGTGGACACGCTCGGCATCGTGCACAGCGTGCTGAACGACTGGCAGCGCTGGACCGCGCCCGTGCCGGGCGACCAGCAGGCGCCGCTCTACAAGGTGGTCGGCGAGCTCTACCGCGGCGCGAAGCGTCAGCGCGAGCTGTTCGTCGGTCTGGCCGACGTGTTCCTCTTCCCGCAGGGCGCGGCGCGCGGCGGCTCCGAGGCGCTGACCGTCGAGCTGCACGCGCTGTGGGCCTTCTGCGCCAGCGATCCCGAGCGCCTGGCGCTGATCCTGCCGCTCGCGAAGGACTGCGAGGCCTTCACCAAGGAACTTGCGCAGCGCGTGCGGCGCGACCCGCAGTACGCGCGCGGTCGGCCGCGGGCGGCCGAGCTGCGCGCCGACGGTGAGCGCGTGCGTGGCGCCTTCGCCAGCGCGCTCGAGGAAGCCCTGGCGGCTGTGGCCGCGCCGCGTTGACCCGGAAGGGCCTTCCCGAGGTCCTTTTCTGGGCCCGCCGCGCGTGCCGGGCCGGTAAGGCCTCGGCGCGGAACCGGGACAGGCTCTGGCGCAGGGGGTGGTCCGAGCCGTTGGATAGGGCTGTGATGCTCGCGCTCCTTGCCGCGCTCGCCCTCCAGGGCGAGGACGACGCCCCCGTCTTCTTCGCCCTCGGGGACCTGCCGGGCGGGGCGCGCGCGAGCTACGTCACGGCCCTGAGCGAGGACGGGCAGGTGGTCGCCGGCGTCAGCGCCTCGCAGCGCGGGGAGCGCGAGGCGTTCCTGTGGACGCGCGCGGGCGGCCTGGTCGCGCTCGGCGGGTTGCTCGAGCGCGAGCCCGCCAGCGAGCCGCGCGCGATCAGTCCCGACGGGCAGTTCCTGGTGGGACGGGTCGCGACGGCGCGCGCGACGAGCGAGGCGGCGCGCTGGTCGCGCGAGGGCGGCTGGGTCGTGCTCGGCGACCTCGAGGGCGGCGACTTCTCCAGCGCGGCCTTCGCGGCCTCGCACGACGGGCGGCGCATCGTCGGCTGGTCGTCCTCGAGCTCCGGCTACGAGGCGACGCTGTGGATCGAGGGCGTGCCGCGCCCGCTCGGCGATCTGCCCGGCGGTGCCTTCCGCAGCGCGGCCACGCTGATCCGCGCCGACGGCGCGCTGGTGGTCGGCACGGGCACGAGCGAGCGCGGGGTCGAGCTCTTCCGCTGGACCGAGGAGGAGGGCCTCGTCTCGCTCGGCGACCTGCCCGGCGGCGACACCTCGAGCGAAGCCCTGGCCATGACCGACGACGGCGCGACGATCGTCGGTCGCGCGAGCTCGGGCCTCGGCAGCGAGGCCTTCGTCTGGACGCAGGTCTCCGGCCTGCGCGGGCTCGGCGATCTCGTGGGCGGCGCCTTCGAGAGTCGCGCGCTCGACGTCAGCGCGGGCGGGCGTCTGATCGTCGGCTCGGGGATGACGGCCGAGGGCCCGCGCGCCTTCCTGTGGGACAAGGTCTACGGCATGCGCCCGCTGCACGAGAGCCTGCGGCGCGCGCAGCCCGAGGCCGCCGCCGGCTGGACGTTGCTCGAGGCCGTGTCGATCTCGAGCGACGGGCGCTGGGTGGCCGGCAACGGGCTCGATCCCGAGGGCCATCCGCAGGCCTGGCTCGCGCGCCTCTGACGTTCTCCGCGCCGGTCCTGCGCGCAGCGCGGAATCAAGCGTGGTGCAGAACGTGGGGCCCCCCGCCTGCCACCCAGGCGGGGGACCCCTCGTTCACCGATCGATCACGGCCCCGCCGCCGAGCCGCTCTTCCACGCTGCGCGCGTCGAGCTTGCCGTCGGCTTGCCGCACGAGACTGCCGTCGAGCACGCGCCCGCTCGCGAACACGTAGACCTGACCGGCCGAGCCGGCCTCGCCCGGCGCGGTGATCACGAGGTCCTCGCGTCCGTCGCCGTCCACGTCGACCAGCGCCACCGCGCTGGCGAAGTGTCCGCCCGCATCGAGCGGCGCCATCAGGCGCGCGTCGGCCGCGCTCGCGCTGCGCGTGACGAGCTCGTCCGCCGGACGGAACAGGTAGGCGCGGCCCGTGCCGTTCCAGCCCGGTGCGCCGACCAGGAGCTCGTGCCGTCCGTCGCCGTCCACGTCGCCGGTCGAGAGCGCGGCGCCGAGGCGGTCCGCGCTGCCTTCCGGCGTGAGCCGGAGTCCGTCGCCGCTCTGGAGGAGCTCGGCACCGCCGGCGAACAGATGCACCGCACCCGCGCCCTGCGCGCTGTCGGGCGCGCCGACCGCGAGGTCGAGCGCGAGGCCCGGACCGAGGTCGCCGAGGGCCAGGGCCGCTCCGAAGCGCGCACCGGCCTCGCTGCCGAGCAGCGTCACCCAGGGCGTGTCCTCGCCGCCGAGCTCGGCCCGGCCGCGGTAGACGTGCACCGCGCCGACCGGCTGGGCATTGCGTCCGCGCGTCGACGTGAGCGGCGCGCCGACCACGAGCTCGGACCAGCCGTCGCCGTCGAGATCGCCCGCGGCCAGGGCCGCGCCGAAGTCGTCGCCCGCGTTCGGGCTCGTCAGCACGAGGGTCGGCTCGCTGGCGAGCCCCGCGGGCCCACCGAGGTGCAGGAAGACCTGCGCCAGCGGACCGTCGGTGCTCACCAGCAGGTCGAGCGTGCCGTCGCGGTTCAGATCGTGCAGGCACAGCGCGCGGCCGAAGCCGGTCCCGGCCGGAGCACGCAGCACGGCCGAGGCCTCGAGCGTGCTGAGCTCGGGCGTCGCGGCCGTCAGCGGACCGCGGAAGAGGTACACCGCGCCGTCGCCTTCGAGCGGCGCGCCGACCACCAGATCCGAGAAGCCGTCGCCGTCGACGTCGCCGGCCGTGACCGGCGTGCCGAAGCCCGTGCCGTCCTGGTGGGCCGTGGCGCGCACGTCGGACTCGGCCGTGGTGCGCTGCGCCATCGGCAGGGCGCGGCCGTGGAAGATGTGCACGCGCGCTTCGCCACGCGCACCGACCAGCACGTCGCCGCGTCCGTCGCGGTCGAGGTCGGTCGGCAGGGCGTGCTGCCAGCGCAGGGCGCGTGCGACGAGCGTGCGGTCGATGTCGTTCGAGACCTCGACGTCGGCCTCGGTCAGCACGAGGCCCGCGGGCACCTCGACCGCGAGGTGCGCGTCGTCGAGCACCTCGACCGCGAGGGCCGCGCTCGTGCCGAAGCGCACCGTGGGCTCACCCGCGCCCTCGGCCGCGAAGCCGGAGCCCGCGAGGATCACGATCGTGCCGCCCTCGGGCGGGGCGACCGGCGGCTCGATCGACTCGAGCAGCGGCGGGCGCACGTACTGGAAGCCGAGCCTCACGCGGCTCGAGCCGTGCTCGCTGGCGAGCTCGACGTCGCTCCAGCCCTCGACGCCCTCGGGCGTGCGCAGGCTCAGCGTGTGCTCGTCCTCGACGACCACGTCGGTGGCCGGGACGCCGCCGAAGGTGACCGTCAGGTTCGGGACGAAGCCCGAGCCGGTCAGGACGACCGGGGTCGAGCCGCGCGTCGAGCCCTTGCCGGGCGAGAAGCCCGAGGCGAGCGGCAGGGCCGCCGCGTCGTAGGTGAAGCCGCCGAAGAGCGTCACGCTGCCGTTCGCGTTGGTGAGCACGACGTCGACCGTCGCGCCGGCCGTGCCGGGCGGCGTCAGGCAGGTGAGCGCACCGTCGGCGCTGACGCTCACCGCCGTGGCGGGCGTGCCGCCGAAGGTAAGCGCGTTCGTGCCGGCGTTGTCGACCAGGAAGCCGGAGCCGGCCAGCGCGACGCTGGTGCCGCCCGCAGCCGGACCGTTGGCCGGGGTCACGCCCGTCAGCGTCGGGCGCGCGTGGTAGCGGTAGCCGTTCGCCAGCATGGCCGTGCCGTTCACGTTGGCCACGGTGACGAGCACCGCGAGGCCGCTCGTGCCGGCCGGCACGTTGCACTCGAGCGTCGTGTTCGAGAGCACGCTGACGCCGCTCGCGATCACTCCGCCGAAGGAGACGACGTTGACCGAGGCTCCGTCGACGTTGAAGCCCGAGCCGGTCAGGGTCACGCGGTTCGTGCCGCTGGCAGGGCCGCTGGCGGGCGCGACCGAGGTCAGCGTCGGACGCTGGTGGTAGCGGAAGGCGCTCGTGAGCGTGACCTCTCCGTTGGCGTTCACCAGCGTGACGTCCACGATCGCACCGGGCGTGCCCGAGGGCGCGCGCACGCGCAGCTGCGTGTCGGAGAGCACCGCGACCGAGGTTCCGGCCGTGGCTCCGAAGCGCACCGAGTTCAGGCCCGCGAAGTCGTTCAGGAAGCCCGCGCCGTTGACGGTCACGAGCGTGCCGCCCAGCGACGTGCCGCTGACCGGCGCGACCGAGGTGAGCGCGGGCCCCGCGTGGTAGCGGTAACCGGCCGCGAGCATGCTCGAGCCGTTCGCGTTCGAGAGCGCGACCGTCACGCTCGCGCCCGGCGTGCCAGCCGGGACCGTGCACGCGAGGCTCGTGTCGTCGAGCACCGCGACCCCCGTGGCCGGCAGGCCGCCGAAGGTGACCGTGGGCGCGCCGGCGCCGTGCAGCTGGAAGCCGCTACCGGCGAGCGTGACCGTGTTGCCGCCCACGGCCGGGCCGCTGGTCGGCGTGAGGCCGGTCAGGATCGGCAGCGGGGCGGTGTAGGTGAAGGCTCCGGCGAGCTGGGCCGAGCCGTTGCCGTTCGACAGGGCCACGTCGACCGCCGCGCCGAGCGCGCCTGCCGGGCTCTCGCAGGTCACGACGGTGTCGCTGACCACGTTGACGTTCGTGGCCGCGAGGCCGCCGAAGGTGACGAGCGTCGTGCCGGCACCGGGCGCCTGCAGGTTCGTGCCGGTCAGGGTCACGGGCGTCCCGCCCGAGAGCACGCCGCTCGTGGGCGCGAGGCCGGCAAGGGTCGGAGCCGGAGCGTCGAAGCCGAAGGCGCCGAGCCGCAGCGCGTTGCCGTTCGCGTTGGCGAGGCTCACGTCGACCGTGGTGCCGGCCGCGGCGGGCGCGACCGTGCAGGTGAGCTCGGTGTCGCTGAGCACGACCACGTTGCTGGCGGGCACGCCGCCGAAGAGCACGGTGTTCGCGCCGGCCGCGTCGATCAGGAAGCCCGAGCCGCTCACGCTCACGTCGGTCGGCACGACGCTCGAACCGAGCGCGGGCGTGACCGCGGCGAGGATCGGTTGCGCGTGGTAGCGCAGGGCCGCGGAGAGCAGCGCCAGGCCGTTGTCGTTGGCCACGGCCACGTCGACCACCAGGCCGGCCGGGCCGGCCGGGACGTCGCACTCGAGCTGCGTGTCGTCCACGACGACCAGGTTGAAGGCCGCCTGGCCGCCGAAGGTCACGAAGGAACTCGTGACCGAGGGATCCGCGAAGCCGGAGCCGCTCAGGGTCACGCGCGCGCCGCCGAGAGCGCTCGCACTGCCCGGCGTGAGGCCGGTCAGGCGCGGCGCGGGGTTGTAGCGGTAGCCCGCCACACGCATGTCGCTGCCGTTGGCGTTCGTGAGCACGACATCCACGCGCGTGCCGCCCGCGCCGGGCGGGACGACGCAGGTCAGGGTCGTGTCGTTCAGCACGCTGACCGAGTCAGCCGCGAGGCCGCCGAAGCTCACACCGTTCACGCCGGGCGCGAAGTTCGCGAAGCCGCTGCCGCTCAGCGTGACGGTGTTGCCGCCGCTCTCGGGTCCATTGTCGGGCGTGACCGCGGTCACGACCGGCAGCGGGTTGTAGCGGAAGGCGTTCTCGCGCGTGGCGCCGCCGTTCTGGTTGGTGACGCGCACGTCGACGACGGCGTTCGGGTGACCGTCCGGCGTCAGGAAGGTCAGCGTCGTGTCGGATACGAGGTTGACCTTCGAGGCGAACTTGCCGCCGATGAGCACCGAGTTGACTCCGGCCTCGTCGGTCAGGAAGCCGCTACCGGTCACGGTCACGAGCGAACCACCCGCGGCCGGGCCGCGCACGGGCGCGACGGCGGTCACGGTCGGGAGCGCGTGGTAGCGCCAGGCGGCGAGCTGCAAGCTGACGCCGTTCGCGTTGGTGAGCTCCACGTCGACCAGGCTGCCGGGCGTGCCGGCGGGGGCGGTACAGCTGACGCTGCCGTCGCCGAGCACGAGCACGTCGGCCGCGGGCACGCCGCCGAAGCGCACCGTGGGCGTGCCCGCTTCGTCGAGCTGGAAGCCGCTGCCGGACAGCACGACCGAGGTGCCGCCGTCGGCGCGACCGTGGTCGGGCGCGAGCCCGGTCAGGCTGGGCTGCGCGTGGTAGCGGTAGCCGCCCGCGAGCGTCGCCTGGCCGTTGCCGTTGGCGAGCACCACGTCGACCGTCGTGGCCGGGACGCCCGGCGGAACGGTGCAGGTCAGCGTCGCATCGTCGAGCTCGATCACGTCGAGCGCCGCGACGCCGCCGAAGAGCACGAGGTTCAGGCCCGCTTCGGGCGCCAGGAAGCCGGAGCCCGAGAGCGTCACGCTGTTGCCGCCCGCACCCGGGCCGCGGGCCGGAGCCACGCCACTCAGGGTCGGCGCGCTCACGTAGCGGAAGGCGCCGGTGAGCGTGGCCTCGCCGTTCGCGTTGGCGAGCGCCACGTCGAGCTGCATGTCCGGCGGGCCGGCCGGCGCGCTGCACTCGAGGCGCGTGTCGGACAGCACGAGCACGTCGCTGGCCGCGTTGCCGCCGATGCGCACGAGGTTCGCTCCGGCGTCATCCAGCAGGAAGCCGGCACCGTCGAGCGTGAGGCGCGTGCCGCCGCTCGACGGACCGCGCGCAGGCGACACGCTCGTGAGCGTGGGGCGCCCGTGGTAGCGGAAGGTCAGCGCCAGGCTGGCGTTGCCGTTGGCGTTTTCGAGCGCGACGGCGACGTTCGCGCCCGGCGTACCGGCCGGCGTGCGGCAGGTGAGCACGCCGTCGGAGACGATCGCGACCGCGCTGGCCGCGACGCCGCCGAAGCGCACGGTCGTGAGGCCCGCGCCGAGCTCGGCGAAGCCCGTGCCGATCAGGGTCACGAGCGTGTCGCCGTCCGCGGGACCGTGGTCGGGCGAGAGCCCGCTCAGCGTCGGCGCCGTGAAGTAGCGGAAGGCACCGGCGAGCTGGGCCGCGCCGTTCGCGTTGACGAGCAGCACGTCGACGCTCGCACCGGAGACTCCGGGCGGCGTCGTGCAGGTGATTTCCTTGTCGGTGAGCTCGATCACGTCGAGCGCGGCGATGCCGCCGAACAGCACCAGGTTGGAGCCGGCGTCCGGATCGAGGAAGCCCGAGCCGGAGATCGTCACCGTCGTGCCACCCGCGGCCGGGCCGCGCGCGGGCGTGAGCCCGGTGAGCACCGGCGGAGCGAAGTAGCGGAAGGCCGCCGGCAGCACGTGCGTGCCGTTCGTGTTCGTGACGCGCACGTCGACGTCCGTCGCGGCCGTTCCGGCCGGCGTGACGCAGGTGATCGTCGTGTCGCTCACGGTCACGACCGAGAGCGCGGGCACGCCGCCGAAACGCACCTCGTTGGCTCCGGCCGCGTCGCCCGTGAAGCCGCTACCCGTCAGCGTCACGGCCGTGCCGCCCGTGTCCGCGCCGCGCGCCGGCGCGAGGCCGGTGAGCACCGGCACCGCGTGGTAGCGGTAGCCGGCGGTCAGCGTCGCGCTGCCGTTCGTGTTCGTGACGCGTACGTCCACGCTCGTCCCGGGCGTCCCGGCCGGCGTGACGCAGGTGAGCTGCGTGTCGGAGAGCACCGTCACGTCGGTTGCCAGGGCACCCGCGAAGCGCACGGTCGGGACGCCCGCCGCGTCGGCCAGGAAGCCGGAGCCATTCACCGTCACGCTCGTGCCTCCGCCGGCGCGGCCGCTGGTCGGCGCGAGACCCGCGAGGGTCGGCAGGCGGTGGTAGCGGAAGGCGCCGGCCAGGACGGCCACGCCGTTGCCGTTGGTCAGGGCCACGTCGACCACCGTGCCGCTCTTCCCGGCCGGAGCGACGCAGCTCACGTGCGTGTCGTCGAGCACGGCCACGGCCGTGGCCGGGACGCCAGCGAAGGTGACCGTGGTCACGCCCGCGCCCTCGGCCTGGAAACCGCTGCCGAGCAGCGTGATGCTCGTGCCGCCGGCCGCCGGACCGTGGTCGGGCGCCAGGCTCTCGAGGTTCGGGCGTAGCGAGGTGTACTCGTAGCCGTTGAGCAGCGCGGCCGTGCCGTGCTTGGTCGTGACCGTGACCGTGACGTGTTCACCGAGCGTGCCCGCCGGAGCCGTGCAGGTCAGGGTCGTGTCGTCGAGCACGACGAGGTTCGCGGCCGGAGCTCCGCCGAACTGCACGCGCGCATTCGCGTTCGAGAAGCCGGAGCCGACGAGCGTGATGGGCGTGCCACCGACGTAGGGCCCGCTGCGAGGCTGCAGCGAGTCGATCGAGGGCGGTCCACCGGTGACGCGGTAGGCGTCGGCCAGCGTGCTCGCGCCGTTGTCGTTGCGCACGGTCAGGTCGAGCACCGCACCCGGACCGCCGCCGGCGACGAGGCACGTGATGCGCGTGTCGTCGACCACGACGACCTCGCGCGCGCGCACGCTGTCGAACAGCACCGTGGCGGGGCCGGCCTGGTCGGCCACGAAGCCCGAGCCGTGGATCGTGACCCGCGTGCGCATCAGCGCCGGGCCCTCGGCCGGGTCGATGCCCGTGACGACCGGGCGCGAACGGTAGTGGTACAGGCCCGGCGCGACCACCGTGCCGTTGTTGTTGTTGAGCGCGACCTCGACGTCGGCGCCGGGCGTGCCGGCCGGCACGACGCACAGCACGGTCTCGTCGTCGAGCGTGATCACGCTGGCGCTGTGCACCGTGCCGAACTTGACGCGGTTCACGCCCGCGCCGCTCGACTGGAAGCCGCGGCCCTTCAGGGTCACGACGTTCTGTCCGGCCGCCGGGCCGTGCGCGGGCGAGAACGAGGCGATCTCGGGCGGGAGCTTGCCGTAGTGGAAGCCCTGCGCGAGCAGCGCCGTGCCGTTAGCGTTGGTCACGCGCACGTCCGCGTAGCCGCCCGCGCCGCGCGGCGTGATGCAGGCGAGCTCGGTGTCGGACAGGACGACCACGCCACCGGCGCTGCGTCCACCGATCACGACCTGGTTCGTGCCGGCCGCATTGGCCTGGAAGCCCGAGCCGGTGAGCACGATCGCCGTGCCCCCCAGGGCCGGACCGACCGACGGGTCGACGGAGGTCAGGGTCGGCGAGGCGTGGTAGGAGAAGCTCCGGCTCTCGCTCGCGCCGTTCTCGTTCGTGAGCTGCACGCTGGCGCTCGCGCCAGGCAGGCCGGCCGGCACGATGCAGCTCAGGAGCGTGTCGGAGAGCACCGTGACGCCCTCGGCCTCGAGGCCGTCGAAGGTCACGCGGTTCGTGCCGGGCGCGTCGACCAGGAAGCCGGAGCCCTGCAGCTCGAGCACGGTGCCGCCCGGCGCTCCGCCGCTGGCGGGCACGAGCGCGTTCAGGACGGGCCGCGCGTGGTAGCGGAAACCCTGCACGAGGGTCGCGCTACCGTTCGTGTTCGTGACGACCACGTCGACCTGCGTGCCGGGAGTGCCGGCGGGCACCTGGCACGAGAGACGCGTGTCGTCGAGCACGCCAACGATGCCCGAGGCCTGGGCGCCGAAGAGCACGGCGTTCGCTCCGGCCGCGTTGTCGAGGAAGCCCGAGCCGGTGAGCTCGACCGAGCCCGGCGCGTGGGCCGGTCCGCTGGCAGGCGTCAGGGCCGTGACCGTCGGCGCGGGGACCGAGTAGCTGAAGGCGCCCGTGGCGGTGGCGCTGCCGTTGGCGTTCGTCAATACCACGTCGACGCGCGCGTCGCGCAGACCGGCGGGCGTGCGGCAGGTCAAGGAGCCGTCCGACAGCACGGCGATCGTCGTGGCCGGGACGCCGCCGAAGGAGACCGTCGGCGTGCCCGCGGCATCGACCTCGAAGCCGGTGCCGCTGATCGTCACCAGGGTGTTGCCCTGGAACGAGCCGCGGTCGGGCGCGAGCGCGGCGATCACGGGCCGCGCGTGGTAGCGGTAGCCACCGACGAGCGTGGTCGTGCCGCGCGCGTTCGTCAGCACGACGTCGACCGTCTGGCCGAACTTGCCGGTCGGCACGTTGACGCGCACGGTGGCGTCGTCGAGCACGGTGATCGAGCTGGCGTTCGTCCCGCCGAAGCGCACGCTCGGCGTGCCGGCCTGGTCGGCCAGGAAGCCCGAGCCCGTCAGGGTCACGCGCTGCGCGTTGTTGCCCGCGCCGCTGGCGGGCGTGAGTGCGGTGAGGGTCGGCGCCGCGTGGTAGCGGAAGCCCTGCACGAGGGTCGTGCTGCCGTTCTGCGTGACCAGCACGAGGTCGACGCGCGCGCCCGCCACACCCGGCGGCAGGTCGCAGGTCAGGGTCGTGTCCGAGAGCACGTTCACGTTGCTCGCCGCGATCCCTCCGGCCACGACCAGCGCGAAGCCGGCCTCGTCGTCGAGGAAGCCCGTGCCGCTCAGCGTCACGCTGGTGGTCGCCGCAGCGTGCCCGTGGTCGGGGTTGACCGCGGCCAGCGTCGGCGCGGCGTGGTAGCGGAAGCCCGAGGGCAGGCTGACGGTGCCGTTGTCGTTCTGCAGGCTCACGTCGACCGTCGCACCGGGCGAACCCGCCGGAGCGAGGCAGGTCAGGGTCGAGTCGTCGAGCACGCTGACGTTGCTCGCCGCCACGCCGCCGAAGAGCACCGTGCTCGTGCCGGCCGGGCCCTCGAGGAAGCCGGAGCCGTTGAGCGTGACCAGTGCGCCACCGACGGAGCTGGCCGAGCCCGGAAAGACTCCTTCCAGGGCGAGCGAGCGCGTGTAGCGGAAGGAGAGCGGCAGGGTCGCCGTGCCGTTCTGGTTCGTGAGCGTGACGTTGACCGTCGTGCCGCCCGCGCCGGGCGGCGTCACGCAGTTCAGCGTCGTGTCGTCGACGACGGTCACGGCGGTGGCCGGCACGCCTCCGAAGCGCACCTGGTTCGCGCCCGGCGCATCGGCCAGGAAGCCGAGGCCCGTCAGCGACACGCTCGTGCCACCGAGCTCGCGCCCGAGGCCGGGGCGCACGTCCACCAGGCTTGGCGTGGCGTGGTAGCGGAAGCCGCCCAGGGTCGCGCTGCCGGTGCCGCTCGCGAGCACGACGTCGACCGTCCCTCCGGGCGTGCCGGCGGGCACGGTGCAGCGGACCTGGGTGGTGGAGAGCAGCGTGACCGAGGTCGCGGGCTCGCCGCCGAAGGTGACCGTGGGCGTCACGCTGCCGAAGGACGTGCCGGTCAGGACGATCTCGGTACCGCCGAGGGCCGAGGCGTGGTCGGGTTCGGCGTCGGCCAGCGACAGGTCGGCCGCGTAGGTGAAGGCTCCGGCGAGCGCGCCCTCGCCGTTGACGTTGCGCACGAAGAGCGTGACGGTCGTGCCGGGCGTGCCGGCCGGCGCGCGGCAGGTCAGCAGCGTGTCGCCCTTGAGCGAGACCGCCGGGCTCTTCTGCGTGCCGAACCAGACCTCGGTCAGGCCCTGCGAGAAGAAGCCCGAGCCGCGCACCTGCACGATCGTGTTGCCGCGCCAGTCGCCGCTCGTCGGGGTGATCGAGGTCACCACCGG
>Ga0172372_10001721_pt1 | contig 33783 bp, 31 predicted proteins | sample LakKiv5m_2_FD_114544 | JGI IMG/M metagenome (GOLD analysis project Ga0172372, IMG submission 114544) | Freshwater microbial communities from Kabuno Bay, South-Kivu, Congo - kab_092012_9.5m | ecosystem: Environmental > Aquatic > Freshwater > Lake | place: Democratic Republic of the Congo... | reverse complement strand
TTAATGATCGCAGAGATCACTTCACCAGGAACCAGGTTTTTATTTCGTCCAATCGTTGAGGAAAGCAGAATCTTGTCCGTAGCGCCCACACAAAGCAGATCATCGATATTCATGATCAAAGCATCCTGCGCAATTCCTTTCCAAACGGAAAGATCACCCGTTTTTTTCCAGTACATGTAAGCAAGACTGGATTTGGTACCCGCTCCATCTGCATGCATTACAATGCAATAGTCCTCATCTCCCGAAAGGTGATCAGGAACGATCTTGCAAAATGCTTTCGGAAAGAGTCCTTTATCGACGTTTTTGATCGCATTGTGGACGTCTTCTTTTCCTGCGGAAACGCCTCTCAGATTGTAACGGGTATCTGCCATCCTGCTCTTTTGAGGTGCAAAGATAGAACGAAAAGGAAAAAGGGCAATTTTTTAATCTTCTGCGAACCCAAACAATTCCATTAATTTTAGAAACATGAAGCTGCAATTTTCGCCATTCGATCTACAATTGATTCATCCGTTTACGGTTTCCGTTTACAGCAGGACTACGACTCCCATTGTGATTCTGAAACTGGAACATGAAGGCGTTGTCGGGTTGGGAGAAGCAAGTATGCCCCCATATCTCGGAGAAACGCAGCAAAGCGTCATGGAATTCCTGGCAAAGATCGATCTGGAACATTTCAAAGATCCTTTTCAATCGGAGGAAATTTTAGCCTATGTTGATTCTCTGGCGGAAGGAAACTATGCAGCAAAAGCAGGTTTTGACATTGCCCTGCATGATCTGATCGGCAAACTCAGGAATGTCTCCATCCGGGAATTGTTCGAAATACCGTTCACTCCTAAAAAGACTTCGTTCACTATTGGCATCGACACCCCTGAACTGATGGTTCAAAAGGCGGAAGAAGGAATAGCGATGGGCTTCGAAATTTTGAAGATCAAACTGGGTACGGACTATGACCAGCAGATCATCGATAAGCTACTTGGGCGATGGTCAGGACCTTTTTCCGTCGATGCCAATCAGGGTTGGAAAAGTAAGGAGATTGCCCTGGAGATGACACAGCAATTGCAAGAGCGTGGCGTCCTTTTCATCGAACAACCTTTTCATTTCGAAAATTTGAAGGATTCAGCCTGGTTATCAGAACGCAGTTCGGTGCCCATCATAGCTGATGAAAGTATCAAACGACTATCAGATCTGGAAAAGATCAAGAATTCTTTTAACGGAATCAATGTGAAATTGATGAAATCCACGGGCATCGCTGAAGCTTACAAAATGATCAAAACGGCAAGAAATTACGGACTTAAAATAGTTACTGGATGCATGGCAGAATCTTCCTGTGCTGTTGGCGCGATGTCGCATTTAAGTTCACTCGCTGACTGGGTAGATCTCGACGGACCCTTTTTAATGAAGAATGATCCATTCGAAGGACTGAAATTAAAGGAAGGTATGCTCAAGGTGAATGGCCCTTCGGGTATTGGAATAGATCTCAAATAATCTTTTCAGTAAACATGCAGTTCATACACAAACCTTAAATTTAAGCTGTGAAACAACTTTTCCTCATAATCCTTTTGATGACACTCACAGCCGAGTATGGTATAGCCGCGAAGACTCGTCCTGAAGACAGTGAGCGTAAATGGATCTTCACCCCTCTATTCGGGCAAGAATCCGAAAAAACAAATGCTTTGAGTGGAATTTTTCATGAAATTATTCTTGGAAATTACCCCAGTGCAGAACAGCAGATTGTCAAGTTATATCGTTCACATCAAAGCGACAAGCTTTTACGCAGTGCTCTTCATATTTATCTTGCCACTATCACCTACAACCAAAGTGCCTTTCAAGAATCGGAACATCACTGCGATTCGGCAATACAATTATCAAAAGGCTTTAAAAATTCACACCTCATTTTCAACAAAGCGAGTAATTTCAAAGCCAAAGCAGTCAGTGCCCTCAGTAGAAATAAGGAAGCCATCGAGTTGTTAAAACAAATTGAAATAAGGTGCAGTAAACAAAATGACTTTTATAATCTTGGTGCAACGCTCTACTACATTGGGGCTATTCATTCAGATCTTGGCGACTATAAACTCGGCGCTCAATACCTAAGCAAGAGTATTCCAGTTCGCCGAAAAACAGATGATCAACTCGGACTGGCAGCAAGCTACGCTTTTCTCGGTCTTTGTTATGCCGGTTTGGACAGGTATGATGAAGCGATTGACATGATCCATAAAAGTATCAAGATCCGAGAGCGATTGAAAGACAAAAGAGGACTTGCAAATTCTTACTTGTCTATGTACAAGGTATATTTTCAGCTTGGAGAAATTCAAAAAGCGTTGCAATCCGAATATAAAAGTTTGACGATCTGCAGCGAAATAAAGGATCTGCAATGTGTATCAGGAAGATACACGAATCTCGGGCAACTTCATCAGAAGCTAGGTCAATTCGAAAAGGCCTACTACTTCCATAAAAAGGCTTTAGTGCTCAGCAAGAAACTCGATATTAAAAACCGAATTGCCCTTGTTCATGAAAATCTGGCCAGACTTTATCTGGTTAACCACAAAGAACAATTGGCAGAAAAACATGTTGACTCCAGTTTTGCTATCCGACAGGAGATCAATGACGAAGAAGGAATAATCGCGCTAAATGTTTTACGAGCAGAACTTCAGCTCAAATCAAACAAAACAGATCTGGCGAGAATTTCCGCATTGAATTCACTGGAACAATCCAGAAAATTGAATATTCGTTCCTCAGAGCGAGATGCACTTCTGATTTTGAGTGAGATAGCTGTTCATGCGAAAGATTACCAAACGGCACTCGGGCACTACAAGAATTACGTCTTACTAAAGGATAGTTTATTCAGTATCGACCAATCCAAGCAATTACTCAGGCAAGAGCTCCAGCTCAACTACGAGCGCAAAGAATTACGCGAAAAAGAAAAACAAAAACGGATAAAAGACCGGGCTCGCCGCGAAAGCGCCTATCAGCAAAAAATAATAACTGCAAGTATTTTGTCCCTTCTATTTGTTAGTGTGCTTTTAATTTTCAGCTTAGCGCAATATCGCTCCAAGACCCGGTCACAGGAAAAACTTGAATATACAAACAATGAATTACGTCTAACCAATCATGAATTGGAAAAAAGCAAACAACTGATCGAAGTTCAACATTCAGAAATCACAGATAGTTTGACTTATGCAAGACAGATTCAGGAGGCAGTTTTACCTAAAGCGGATGATATTCAAGCCATACTCCCTGACTCCTTTGTCATCTATATACCTAAAGACCTGATCAGTGGAGACTTTTTCTGGCTTACGCAACTTGGCACGCTAAAGGTGATTGTAGTAGCCGATGGCACAGGTCATGGCGTGCCGGGTGGGTTTCTCACAATGCTGGGCGTGGCTATGCTGAATGAATTGGTTCTGGAGCAGCAATGCACATCTCCTGCTCAATTGCTCACATTACTCAGAACAAAAGTCATCTCATCCCTAAAACAATCCCTGCAAGAAGGAGAACACAAGGACGGGTTTGATATGAGTATCATCGTTTATGATGAAACTACAAGATTGCTCACATATGCTTCAGCTAATCAATCGATTTATCTGGAGCAGCAAGGCGCCTTATCCGTATTGAAAGGCAATCGTTTTCCTGTTGGACTTTACACCAATGACATGGAACCCTTCCATGAGTTTTCAATTCCGTTAAGGAAAGGGGATTTTATCTACCTGCTTACTGATGGATTTTCAGATCAATTTGGTGGTGAAACAATGAAGAAATATAAAATCAAGACTTTAAAGGCATTTTTGAGCCAATTAACGGGTATAAAATCATCGGAAAGAGCTGAGGCACTGATCCAAGAATTTCAGACATGGAAAGGTGATCATCCCCAAACGGACGACATTACCATTCTAGGTTTTGGAATAAGCTGATTTTAACGGTTTCCAACCTTCCTCTTTAAGAACACGTTTTTAGAATTAAATTCCTTTTGGAAGGATGTTAAAAGTTTATTAAATTCGCGACGCAAACATTAAAGATCGATTATGAAAAAGATTTACGTAAGTTTCCTTGGCCTTTTGGCGATTGGCAGTTTCTCTGCTCAAGTGAACAAAACAAACGTTGCCCCTTTGGCAAAAAAGCAATCAACTACTGTTGGTGCTGTTAAAACACAAACACCGAAGCCAGCACAAGAAAAGGCGACCATCCTTTGGTCTGACGATTTTTCAACAGCTGGAAACTGGACTATCAACAACACAGGTTTAAGTCCTGCAGGATGGGAGTTTTCAACAGATCCAACAACAATTCCTGTATCAGCGTTATCCCCATTGGCGACAACAACCGCTGCTGGTGGCTTCCTTTTCGTTAGTTCTGACGCTAACAACACCACTGATTTCGATGGTTTTGACATCATAACTACAGCAACAAATGCAACACCTATTGACTTAACTGGTCAACTTTATGTGAAATTGAAGTATCAGCACAACTTCCGTTGGTGGCATGATACAAGAGGTGTTCGTGTAAGTGCTGACAATGGCGTAACATGGACAGATTTCGAAATGTCGAACGAAACTTCGTATTCTCTACCTAATCAAAGTTCTAACAACCCAGAAATCACTTCAATTGACATTTCTTCTGTAGCAGGTGGTGCTTCTCAAGTACTCATTCAATTCTACTACGATGACAATGATTACTGGGGATGGTATTGGGCAGTTGATGATGTATCTATCGAAGTTCTTGAGGATTATGACTTGACACTTGTTTCTCCTTACTGGGGATCTACAGGTGCTTGGGGAGCAAGATTGCCTTATTTCCAGGTACCAACTGCACAAGTTGCACCGGTTGATTTTTCTGGTGGCGTAAAGAATAGTGGTGCAATGATCCAGACTGATGCTACGGTAACTGCGTCTGTTGGTGCGTTCTCTTCAACTTCTGCAGCTGCAACCATTCTTCAGGGTTCTACTGATACACTTGCATGTACCGCACAATGGACTCCTGCAGCAGGAACAAACACAATCAATATGACCACGCAATCAGGTCAGACTGATGCATTTGCAACGGATAATGCTCTAGCTCCTTGGACATTGACAGTAGGTGGATTCATCTACTCTCGTGATAATGGAACTGCTGATAACGGAACCTACAATCAAGGACAAGAATTTGAGGCAGGTAACATCTTTGATATTTACACTGCAGCAACGCTACAGGCAATCGATGTTCATATTGATGGTGCTGCCGAAGCCGGTGCAGAGATCTTCGCCAAAGTTTACTCGATCGACCCAGCGACAGGTGATTTCGTTTATGCCAATGAAGCTGCACCTTATGTACTTGGTGCTGCTGACCTAGATGCAGACCTGACATTGCCGTTGTTGACTGAACAACCATTGAATGCAGGAGAGCCTTACCTTGTTGTAGTTGGTTCTTTTGGTGACGGTGGCGCAAGTAATGACCTTGTTATTTCTACAGCAGGAAAATCTGAAGCTAACACTTCTTACTATTTCGACGGGACAGATCAAACTTGGTACTACACAACATCTACTCCAATGGTTCGTATGAACTTTGATCCAGCAGTAGGTATCAATGAAGTAGCTAAGTCTTCTGTACTTTCTGTTTATCCTAACCCTGCGAACACATCTGCAACTATTTCTTTTGATGTTGCAAATGGTACTGAGGTTTCTGTAAACGTTACTGACCTTTCAGGTAAAGTTGTTTACTCAAACAATCTTGGTTCAGTAAAAGGAGCTCAAAAAGTATCTTTGAATACTGAAGTATTGAACAGCGGAGTGTACATGGTAAATGTGACTATGAACGGAGCTGTTTCTACTAAGAAATTGGTAGTTAAAAAATAATAAGGATTTCCTTAAAGGAAGGGTCGGTTTTACCGGCCCTTTTTTTTTGTGCCATACCTAAGATTGTTACCTTTGCCATACAACATTAAAGACTAACTATGAAAGCATATGTTTTCCCCGGACAGGGAGCTCAATTTCCTGGAATGGGTAAAGACCTTTACGAAGGTTCAGCCATCGCAAAAGAGTTATTCCATAAGGCAAATGAGATCGTTGGATTTGACATCACAAAGATCATGTTTGAAGGTACAGAAGAGGAATTAAAACAAACAAAGGTTACACAACCTGCGATCTTTTTACATTCGACCATACTTGCTGCATGCCTGGAAGATTCCTTTAATCCAGATATGGTTGCCGGACATTCACTGGGTGAATTATCTGCCCTTGTTGCCAATAAAACACTCTCCTTTGAAGATGGTCTTAGTCTCGTATACAAAAGAGCTTTGGCTATGCAGAAGGCATGTGAAATGGAACCATCAACCATGGCAGCGATACTCAACCTGGAAGATGAGGTTATCGAAAAGATCTGCAGTGAAATTGACGGCGTTGTTGTTCCTGCAAATTACAACTGTCCCGGACAGCTTGTTATATCAGGATCTTATCCAGCTGTAGAGAAAGCCTGCGAAAAACTGACGGAAGCTGGTGCTAAAAGAGCGTTGATCCTTCCTGTTGGAGGGGCATTTCACTCTCCGCTGATGGAGCCTGCTCGTGAAGAATTAGCTCAAGCTATTGAGTCAACACAGTTCAACACACCTTCGTGTCCCGTGTATCAAAACGTAACTGCATCCGCAGTAACTGATCCATCGCAAATCAAGTCAAACCTCATTGCACAGTTAACAGCACCTGTTAAATGGACGCAAACCATGAATCAGATGATCACTGATGGTGCAACTGAAGTTATAGAAGTAGGTCCTGGCAAAGTGCTACAAGGATTATTCAAAAAAGTAGACCGAGCATTCCCATGCTCGAGTGCTGAAATCTAAGCGCAATTGTACCGATATCAAAAGCCCCTGAATTGGGGCTTTTTTTGTTTTTCTACGTAGTAATACGTAGTACCCCTACGTAAAACAACCTTTTTCATCTATCAGTATATCCGTATTTTACACCCCTATTCTATAAAGGTGAGAATCTGACTGAAAGAAACGTCGTTTGTTTGCATTAGAAACGTAATCGAAACGTCATGAAAACTACAAGATTTTTTACAGCAGCAGTATTCGCACTAGGAACTTTCTTCGCATTCGGAAATGAAGCTTTGAGAGTGGAGATCACTAAAACAGACATCACTTGTTTTGGACAGGCGAATGGAAAAGCAGAACTTTTTATTGCAGGTGGTGCACAACCTTATGCTATCAGCTGGAATAACGGCCAGACTTCTTCTGAGATCCTTGATCTTAAAAAAGGGACTTACGTTGTTACCGTAACTGATGCAGAGGGAAATACTGTAAAAGATTCTGTAAAGATCGCTATGCCAGCTCCTATCGCAGTAAGCTATAACGCACCAAGAACAACTGCCGCGTCTAACTTCAATTCTGACTTAAACATTCAGGTAAAAGGTGGTACACCGTGGGAAGTTGAAGACGCCGCTTCCATGTACATGTTTCGTTTGAATGACAAAACGTATTACGAGCACCCTGAAAAACTTGAAGACGGTATTTACAAAATGACCATCGAGGATGCGCAGGGATGCAAATTGACCACTAACATCAACTTGCAAGTTCAGACAGATCACGTGACTACAGAAAAAACATTCCCGGAATTCAATGGTTTTGGAAACGTTAAGATGACTGTACATCCAATTCACCTGGTGATCGAACAACAACAAAAAACATTTACGAATAACTACAACTAGACCGACGATTACAATTAGTGTAGTTTAAAATAGGGGTTCCACGGAATCCCTATTTTGTTTTTACAGGATTCAGGCGTATTCCGGATATAACGAAATAAGGCCTTTTTCACTGGCCTCACAAACACCCCGGTCGGTAATGATTCTTGTGACAAGTCGTGCGGGAGTTACATCAAAACCATAATTACTTGCTGGTGTTGTTTCCGGACAGATCAGAACAGGTTCAATTTTTCCTTTGGCACTTTTTCCGATCATGTAGCGAACTTCATCCTGATTGCGTTCTTCAATCGGAATTTCTTTGAGTCCGTCTTTGATGCGCATATCAAGTGTAGTTGAAGGTAGCGCTACATAGAACGGAATGCCATTGTCATGCGCTGCAAGTGCTTTGAGATACGTGCCAATCTTGTTAGCTACATCTCCGTTTCTGGTGGTTCGGTCCGTTCCAACGATAACCATATCTACCATACCGTGTTGCATAAGATGTCCACCTGCATTGTCTACGATCAATGTATGCGGAATGCCATGGCGCGTCAATTCGTAAGCCGTTAGATTTGAACCCTGGTTTCTTGGGCGGGTTTCATCCACCCAAACATGGACTTTAATTCCTTTTTCCGCGGCCTGATAGATCGGAGAAGTGATCGTACCCCATTCGATACAACCCAGCATACCGGCATTACAGTGTGTAAGGATATTTACGACTTCGCCTTTCTTTGTTTTGGCGATCTCCTCGATCAATGGCAATCCATGTACACCGATCATGCGGCACGTTTCCACGTCTTCCTCCACTATGGCGTTGGCTGTATTCCAGGCTGTCTCAAGAAAATCTCCTTCACAGGCATCGAGTGCCTCGCGCATTTTATCCAGTGCCCAGAACAAGTTCACTGCCGTAGGTCTACTCGCACGCAATGCTGTAAATGCTTCATCCAGAAAAGAACCTTCCAATTGTTCCTCGATCATTTCACGAACAGCGAGATAAATTCCATACGCGGCCGTTGCACCGATCAATGGAGCCCCTCGAACAGTCATGTCCTTAATCGCTTCTTCTGCATCATCGTACGTTTCAAGTTTTACGGTCACAAATTCATGCGGTAATCTGCGTTGATCGATCACTTCCACATACATGTCTTCGGTTGTCCAGATGGTTCTGAATTTTTTAGTCGTATCCATTTACGCTACTATTTCTATTTCACTAAAATCATTTACAGTTTGCCCCCAGCCCGGAGCCGTTCCCTGACGGATCAACTGCACCGTTTGCATGCCAGCATCTCTTGAAGCTTCCAATTCTTCTTTGATATCTGATAGGAAAAGGATTTGTTCGGGTTTCAATTGCATCAATTGGGCTATTTTCCCATACGTTTCTGCTTCACGCTTACCTCCTGTTTCTGTATCAAAATATGCTGAAAAGTAGGCCGAGAGGTCCCCGGAAATGCTGTGTCCAAAGATGAGTTTTTGGGCTGTCACCGAACCAGAGGAAAAGACAGCCAACTGAAGTCCCGAATCAAACCAATTCTTTAAGACCGGAGCCACATCATCATACACATGACCCTGCAATTCTCCCGTTTTGTAACCTTCCTGCCATAAGATTCCCTGAAGTGTTTTCAAAGGTGTAATCTTCCGATCTTCCTCACTCCATCTCTTGAGTGTATTCAGAATATCGTCAACACTTTTCAATGTAATGCCCTCTAGTTCCCTGGCAAGTTCTACTGTTTTTTTGAAGGCCTTCTGCACTTCAGGATAATCAGTCATCTGCTTTAAACGATCTAAATTGGTCCTGAAATAGGGAAATAAAACCTCGTATACAAAATTGACAGAGGAAGTTGTTCCTTCAATATCGGTAAGTACAGCGGAAATATTTGAGAATTTCATTAGCCAAAAGTAACAAAAGTCAGACGTTAAAGCGGTGCGCCTTGCTGACTTCTGTTGGCACATTTTTTGGTTAACCCAAGAAAAAACAACTATTATGAGATCGTTCCTTTTATTCTTTCTGGTTGGTATCTCCGGAATTACATTCAGTCAACAAACACGTTTAGGATTTTTTCTCCCGATCGACTTTCCTGTAAAAAGTACTATGCCCTACATGAGCACGACGGGCGGAATTGGATTTACAGGAGCTTACAGCCCTTTCTTTTCTGCTCCAGTTTCGTTAGAATTAAAAGCTAACCTTGGAGGTTATAGTAGTCGAACAGTCGCTCAAACCTATCAGTTTGATGATGGATCACAAACAACAACGGATGTCACCTATTCCAGTGGCATGAACAAAATGCTTATTGGCACAAAGATCATGATGGGAGGCGATTACAGGACAATCCGAGGATATCTTACGCCGCAAATCGGAACAGCACGCTTCAGAAGTAAAATCACCGTGGCAGATCCCGAAGATCAGGATGGCTGTCATCCTCTGGATTCAGATATTCGACAAAAAGACAGAGGATGGATCTATGGGGGTGAAATCGGAGCCGAGATCGTTCTCTCCCGTTTGCTTCCCAACCAGGTATCGGATGAAGGCCATACGTTGTTCTTGTCAGCGAGCTATTTACGCGGTTTCGATCATTTCGAATACGTCAATGTGAAATATATGACCGATGAAGTTCACACAACGATGGCGACACATACAACCGCCGATCTTAATGCCCGATTTATCAATTTATCAACGAACAATATTCACGAACACAAGGTGGCAGAGCTTTACCATACGCCGTTTGAAATGATTGGAATTCAAATCGGTTACGTGTACCGTTTTTAAATCAGACTGGTATCCTGAAATCAGCAAATTTTTGCTCCACACCTGAGGCTGTATAATTTGGCACCCAACCGCTCATGTCAATAAAGATGCGTATAGCCTTCACAAAAGGATCAGTCGCTCCAGCATCAAACCAGTGTTTTGTACCTGCAGGAACGGAAATGAGATCACCTCGCTGACAAAGTAAATTGAATACAGACTCGTTTTCCAGATTGAACCAGAACAATCCCTGACCATCTACAAAAAATCGGATCTCATCCTCAGAGTGCGTATGTTCTGCCAAAAATTTGGCTCGAATAGCATCGTAATTTTCAGTCAGTTTATTAATACTGATGACATCCGCAGTCTGATAACCTCCTGAACTCATAAATGGATCCAGGTCTTTCGCATACGCCTTCAGAATTTCTTCTTGCGTGGCTGTATCATAGAAAACTACATCACAGGACCACTGGTCAAAAAAGATTCCGCGCTCATTGAAAAAGCTTCTAATTTTTTCAGGTTCTCTCCATTCATTACCTGTTTCAGGAAAGGATAAAATTGCCATTATTGTTTGAAATACGTGTTACCGTCTACCTTCATAAACCAGACACCACCCGACTGAATAGGAAAAGCATCTATCGTTAGTTTCTTAAAGCCAAATTTCAATTGGTTGTCCTTGACTTTGGCCTGGCCTGAAAATTCTGTACAGTTCAATAATCCTGAACATTCTGAGTAGGTGCCTTCATTCGCGGAACTTATATTGATTGTTAGGGTTTGATTACTCGTGTTGGCAACCCAAACACCAACCATATCCTGGTAATCCTTTGTTACTTTTTTCCCACATGCGGCTAACACCATGACAATCACAAGTACTAATAACTGTTTCATATTGTTTCTTTATTCCATTAACATACAATAACAAAGATATTCCAAAGTCTCCAGATGACGTTTAGCTTCAAAAAGATTTTTTCCCCAAGCATAGGTTCCATGACCCTTGATTATAAAACAATGGAAAGTCAATTCAGAAGAGCGCTCTTTCATCCAAGCAGCGAATTCATTCATATCCTGAGAATTCTCAAAAACGGGAACAGAAACCAAAGATTCGTGCGTTTCACATCCGGCAAATCCTTTTTGAATTTCAAAACCTTTGAATTCAACATGATCGGATGCCTTCAGCGATAATACGACAGGATTCACAGAATGGCTGTGAAGGATAACACCAACAGACGAAAAAAGCGAATAAATCACACAATGGATTAGCGTTTCTGCTGAAGGTTTCACCCCCACAAACTGACCCGTAGGAATTCCCTCTAAATTTACAGTAATAAAATCGTTTTCACTAAATTCACTTTTGTCAACCCCAGATCTAGAAACCCAGATATTTTCTTCTAAGTCCTTGAAAGAGTAATTTGTAGATGTTGCGGGTGACCATCCTTTGGAATTATAAAGACGGATCGTCTCCACCATCTTGTGCTTTTGTTCGTTCAAATTCATATTACAAATGTAATTCGATCAACTGATACCTTTATTCATAAAAAAACGCGTCCTAACGAACGCGTTCAAAAAAAATATTCAAATTCATTAACGGCTTAGTACTTCTTTGACTAATGCAGCGATCAATTTACCATCTGCCTTTCCAGCCAATTTACCCGTAAGTACTCCCATCACTTTGCCCATATCCTGCGGACCACTTGCTCCTACTTGTGCAACTGCGGCTTCCACTTCAGCTTTGATTTCAGCTTCGGAGAGCATTTTAGGAAGATATTCCTCGATGACTTTCGCCTGAAACAATTCTTCATCGGCCAGATCAGCTCGACCTTGCTGGTTGTACAGTTCATAGGTCTCCATGCGCTGTTTGTGCAATTTCAAACAGATCTTCATTGCTGCCTCATCAGAAACTTCTCCGCTTCCACCGGAAGTCGCTTCTAATAACAACTTCGATTTGATATCCCTCAAGGCAGCAAGTCGCTCCTTTTCTTTGGCAAGCATGGCAGATTTAATATCTGCATTGATACGATCGGTAAAGCTCATTAGTCTACGTTATCGTGAAGAAAATTATTGTTTCTCAATGAAGTACCATTCTCGTCCTCTGTCAAACCAAAACGACTTACACGCTCTTCCGTACTTTTCGGAGCATTATCCAATTGGATATTTCGACGAACATATGCCGGCTCATTTTCGAATTCAGCAATTCCTTCCGCCTTCTTCAGTTTCATCGTATGTTCCTGGATCTTTGACATACGTTCTTGTGTTCTGCGCTGTTGTTCTTCCGGTGAAAGAATTGTTTTCGCCGTCACATTATCAAGATTCACTTTCTCTGTTGTATCATCTTCCAGCACGTGACGAACAATTTTATCCGCGACAGGCTCAGGTTCTGTTACTGCAAGAGGTTCATTCACTGAAGGCGTTGCTATATCCCAGCTGAATTGCAAACCTTCGGTTTCTGTCTTTACCGGCTCAGAAGATTTAATAAATGGCTCCTCTTCTGTAAGTTCATTCTCAAATTGTGGATTTACTACCGTATTCACAACAGGAGTAACCACGTTAACCACTGGTGTCGCCTCCTCCAGTTCATTCTTCAAGAAAGGTTCTGCCTTCAACTCTTCAGTAACTGTTGGTGGTGTGTAAGAGTTAACTTGTGTTGGAGAATCCAGAGGTCGAACGATTTCGTTCTTTGGTTCTTCTTCTAACGATCGCACCGTCTTAGCCGGTGCTTTCTCAAAACCCGTGATCGGCGTGGAATTAAATCCCGTTGCGATCAACGTAATTCCGATCTTATCTCCGAGTGATGCATCATAACCATGACCCCAGATCACATCGGCAGTTGAACCTGCTTCTTCTTGAATATAATCTGTGATCTCGGAAATTTCATCCATCAATACTTCTTTATCACCGTAGGTAATGTTCAACAATACATACTGCGCACCATTGATGTCATTATCATTCAACAATGGAGAAGAAAGCGCTTTCTGAACAGCCGTAATGGCACGATCTTCACCTTCCGCAGTCGCACTACCCATAATGGCGTGACCACTATCCTTCATGGCTGTTTTCACATCGTTGAAGTCGACGTTGATCGAACCTGTAACAGAAATTACTTCAGCGATTCCTTTTGCTGCGATAGTCAACACATCATCTGCTTGAGCAAACGCATTTCCAAGGGTCAAGTTTCCGGAGATCTCACGCAACCGCTCATTATTGATGACCAATAAAGTATCTACATTCTCACGAATTCTTTCCAATCCTTCTTCTGCTTGTTGTCTTCTTTTTCTACCTTCAAATCCAAAGGGCACTGTTACGATTCCAACGGTCAGGATTCCCATCTCACGGGCTGTCTGTGCGATCACGGGAGCTGCGCCTGTACCTGTTCCACCGCCCATCCCTGCCGTAACGAACACCATTTTAGTGTTTTTACTCAACACTTCACGGATCTCGTCAATATTTTCGATAGCGGCATTCATACCGATTTCAGGCATGGCACCTGCGCCCAACCCTTCTGTCAGTGACGTTCCAAGCTGGATCTTGTAGGGAACAGGTGAAATGTCCAGCGCCTGACGATCCGTATTACATACGATGAAATCAACACCAATAATGCCTTGGTTATACATGTGGTTCACGGCATTACTTCCTCCGCCTCCTACACCGATCACTTTAATGATCGAGCTTGTGTCTTTTGGTAAATCAAACTCCATATTCCCTCGTTTTACTCATTTACAAATTTAATCATCTTCGCTAAACCAACTAGCGCCTCTTTTGATAATTGAGTCAAAAAATGACCCTCTGTTTTTCACTGAATGTGTCTTCACTGAACCTGCGCTCGCAGCCTCCGTTGTTGAATGATTTTTCTCCAGTGCTTCAAAGCCTTTCAGAACCAACCCAATACCTGTCGAGTACATTGGACTTGTCAGGTTATCGATGTGATTATTATTGGCCAAATGTTCCGTTGGATAACCCACACGTGTATCCATCCCGGTGATGTATTCGAACAACTGAGTGATGTGCTTCAATTGTGCCCCTCCACCGGTTACTACAATTCCTCCAATCAATTTTTTCGAATATCCTGAATTGACAATTTCGTAATGCACCAGTTCGATGATCTCCTCCATGCGCGCCTGAATGATACTCGCCAGATTTCTGATCGTAATTTCTTTTGGATCACGACCGCGCAAACCAGGAATACAAACGATCTCGTTTTCCTGACTTTCGGATGCCAACGCCGAACCGAATTTGGTTTTCAGCATCTCGGCTTGTCGACGCATGATCGTACAACCCTCCTTAATATCTTCCGTAATCACATTACCACCGAACGGAATCACCGCTGTGTGACGAATAATTCCTTCATGGAAGATCGCTACATCCGTTGTGCCACCGCCAATATCTACCAACACCACACCTGCTTCTTTCTCCTCATCCGAAAGCACGGCATCTGCGGAAGCTATCGGTTCCAAAATAATCTCTTTTACCTCTAACCCGGACTTCTCTACACATTTGGTAATGTTCATGGACGCACCGATCTGACCAGTGATAATATGGAAATTGGCTTCGAGTCTGCGACCCAGCATTCCGATAGGGTCTTTAATTCCCTGTTCGTTATCAACGATATATTCTTGTGGTAAGACTGTAATGATCGCTTCACCAGGTTGCATCACCAGTTTGTACATATCATCTACCAGCGCATCGATATCTTTTTGTGCAATCTCCACATCAATATGTTCTCTCGTGTGGATACCCCGATGTTGTAAACTTTTAATATGTTGTCCTGCAATACCAACATTCACTACACGCACGGTCAGCTGTCCCTCCACGCGTTCCTGAGCCTCCTCCACAGCAACCTTGATCGATTGAACTGTTTTTTCGATGTTAGCGACCATACCTCGTGTCACACCCAACGATTCGCTTTTACCCATTGACAGGATCTCAATCTTTCCGTGTTCGTTCTTTTTTCCAACGAAACACGCAATCTTGGTAGTTCCTATATCCAGTCCAACAATGATCTTTGACATACTCTGTTAATTTTCCTCCTCGTTATTTTCTTTCGTTTTCCCAACGATCTGACGATCGTATTTGAGATTGATTTCCGTGTATTTATCCCAGCCTTCGTAGGGAATTGCTTCTTTGTAGAAGATCTTCAACTTTCGAAATTTTTCCTTGACTTCTTTGTCCGTATTCGCTGTTCCAAAAATGATCTCCTGACCTCCAACGATCGGAATCAACACAAAATCTCCGTCTTTTCTAAGGTGAATCTGGCCGATTAGCGATTGCATGTAGGGGTCTTTACAAACATAATTTGAAATCCGGTAGACATCGTCCAGCCTTCGAATACTTTTCAAAGAGTCATTGTTGATAATGTCCGGCACTGAAATCGAGTTGGGACGGTCTTTTAAGTATCCACTCACCACAACCACCCTTGCCGTATGAATGGGCGATGTTTGCATCACAACACCATCCTCATCCAGGTAAAACGTTTCGCCATAACGATTGAATACTCGTGCGATCGGTTTTCGGACCACCACATCGATCTTCCAGCCACTTCCAATTTCCGTAAAAACCCGCACTGATTTCACTTCTGACATTCCGGAAATAAACTTCTCGATCGAACCGATCTTTAAGTCTTTTTTCACCTGGCCATCAAAGACATATCCTCGACGCTTCAGTCGCGTGTAAAGTTCATGTTCGTTGAGAAACGCGTTCTCTCCACTGACATGGATCAGAATATCCATATCCGATTTTTTCATAGTGCGGACCTCTTGCGTTTGTTGCGAAAGAACGATGACAGTCACCACAGCAGCAGCGAAAAGGACCCATAGCGCTATGCGAAGCCACTTTTTCATAGAAGAACTTTCCTTAACGGTTCGACAACGCGATCAATATCTCCTGCACCGATTGTCAGAACAACCTCCTGATCAGAGTCTTTGAAATAGTCAATCACTCCCTGGTGATCGAGTATACGCTTGTTCTTGCAGGATATCGCCTCAAGCAATTTATCACTCGTTACCCCGGGAATGGGCAGTTCTCTTGCCGGATAGATTGGCATGAGGATGACCTCGTCGAGCTGTGAAAGTTCAGTAGCAAACCCATCAAAAAAATCTCGTGTGCGCGAAAATAAATGTGGCTGAAAAATACCCGTCACTTTTTTATCAGGATAAAGCAATCGAACTGAAGCGATCAATGCTTGTATTTCGGTAGGATGATGCGCATAGTCGTCGATGTATACGAGTTGATCCGTTTTGATGTGGTATTCAAAACGCCTCTTAACACCTTTAAAAGACTGCAGACCAGAACGAATCTTTGCCTCGGGAAGACCAAGAAATTCAAGCATCGCGATACAAGCCAGTGCATTCTCGGCATTGTGGATACCGGGTATACCGAGTTTCACTTCAGGCCAGACACCTTTTGGTGTCCGTACATCCATACAAAAGGCACCGTTCGATACACGAAGATCATTTCCTTGATAATCTGCTGAATCTGAATAAATGGCATAAGTAACTGTCTGGGCTTGAGAAGTAAGGTCGAGGCCCTCTCTTTTCACCAGAATTCCATTTTCATCGATCAATTGTGTATACTGTTGAAATCCTCGCAAGAATTCTGCTGTATCACCGTAAATATCCAAATGATCTGAATCCGTTGAGGTCACGATCGAAGCAAAAGGCTTCAATTGAAGAAACGAACGGTCAAATTCATCCGCTTCGATCACGGTTAGGTCAGAGGACGGATTGACCAATAAATTTGAATTGAAATTCGATGCGATTCCACCGAGAAAAGCACTGCATCCCCATTCAGATTCATTCAAAATATGAGCAAGCATGGAGCTGGTCGTAGTCTTCCCGTGGGTTCCGGCAACACCCAATCCTTTGCTTTGTCTTGTGATCAATCCGAGGATCTCTGATCGCTTAAAAAGAGGCAAGCCTTCCTTCTGAATGATCTGTAGTTCTTGATGGTCAGATGGGATGGCAGGCGTGTAAATGAAGATACATTTCTCTTTGTGATCGATCTCGGAAAAAATTTGATTTCCAATATCTTCAAAATGAATTTTTACACCCTCTTTAATTAAATCATTGGTTAAAGCAGTAGGCGTTTTATCGTAACCCGCTACTTTCCAATTCATTGACTTAAAGTAACGCGCTAAGGCAGACATACCAATTCCACCAATACCAATAAAGTATGCTTCTTTAAAAGTGGCTAATTTGATATGATCGAGTCTGCTCATTCTATTTTACGATATTTTCGAGTTCATTGACGATATCCGTAGTCGAATTTGGTTTCCCTAGCTTCAGGATTTGAGCACTCAACGCTGCGCGTTTTTCGGTATTTTTTATCAATCCAAAAACATGAGGGATCAATTCTTTTTCACTTTCTGAATCTTTCACGAGAATTGCTGCATCTCGATTAACCAAAGCCATTGCATTTTTCGTTTGATGATCTTCTGCCACATTTGGTGAAGGAACGAGAATGACGGGTTTACCGATCAAGCATAACTCTGATACTGATATTGCACCAGCGCGTGAAATGATGACATCTGCCGCGGCATAGGCCAGGTCCATACGATCGATAAATTGAAGAAGTCTTACATTCTCCGGTAGCGCATCTTTTAGCTCCTGTTGCAGCTGTTCAACATACAGTTTACCACTTTGCCATAAAAATTGTACTTCCGTATTTGACGCAATAGCATCAAGATGAGCAACCACACTGCTATTCAAGGTACGTGCGCCGAGGCTTCCTCCGATGATCAAAACCGTTTGTTTTGCGGGATCCAACTTGTAATAGGTCATTGCCTCCTGACGTTTTCCGTCGATCTCCACCATTTCTTTCCGAACCGGATTTCCAGTTAATCGGATCTTATTGGCCGGGAAGAATTTTTCCAGACCTTCATAAGCCGTACAGAGTACGTTCACAGACTTTGAAAGCAGAATGTTTGTTTTACCGGGAAAAGAATTTTGCTCCTGAACAAGCGTGGGGAACGTGAGCCAAGTTGCTGCTTTTAATGTTGGTCCACTGGCATAACCACCAACACCTACAACGGCATCCGGGTTGAATTCTTTGAGGATCCTTCTGGCTTTACTCATGCTTTTAAGGATCTTGAATGGCAGAAGAAAATTAGAAAAGGTCAGTTTACGCTGAAAACCGGCAATCGGTAAACCAATGATTGGGTAACCGGAAGCAGGCACCTTTTCCATCTCCATTTTTCCTTCAGCACCAATGAACAGGATCTCTGCATCGGGATTTCTTCGTTTGATCTCATCAGCGATTGCCACTGCTGGAAAAATGTGTCCACCCGTACCACCACCTGATATTATTACACGATTTAATTTCATTCTCCTGCCAATACGTTAGAAAAAGCGCCTTCTTTTTCATTTGAAATTCGATGCGCAATACTTTGAACAATACCTATCGCGACACACGTCATGATAAGTGCCGAACCTCCCATAGCTAATAAAGGCATGTTTTGACCGGTAACCGGAAAGATCCCCGTGCATACCAGCATATTTACTGAAGCCTGCGTGAGTAAAAGGATCCCAATACCAATACAAGCGAAAGTTTCAAAGAGTCGGTCAGATGACAAACCGATACGAATGATCCTGTAGAGAAGAATCAAGTAAAGCAAGATCAGAAATATGGCTGAAACCAATCCGAATTCTTCTACAAAACTCGAATAGTAGAAATCCGCATAAGCCTCGGGAATGAATTCTTTCAATTCGCCATCGCCAACACCCTGACCAATAATTTGTCCGTTGTAAATCGCATAGCGCGCATTCATGGCCTGTGCGTTGGATTTCACATCGTTATCGTTATCGAGCTTGTTGAAGATCCTGTTCTCCCAAGTTTCCATCCGCGGAAACAAGTTGAGTTCGGGTACTGCCTTATGTAATCCCACAGCCATAATGCCGACCATGACAATACCGGCCAATGTCAATAAGATTTTTGAGAATGGTACTTTCCCAATGAAAAGGAGCGTTAAACTGATAATAAACAGCAAGAAAGAAGTCGAAAAATTATCCTTCAGGATCAACCCACAAACGATCAAAACGGGGACGATCAAAGGCCTGTAACCTTCTTTCCAGCTATCTAACATTTCCTGTTTTTTAGCTAAAATCCGTGACAAATAGATCAATAACGCCAACTTGGCGAAATCGGACGACTGGAATGTCAGTCCAATAAATGGAATCTTGATCCAGCGACCGGCATCATTCACTTTGGTTCCAAAGAACAGCGTAAACAACAATAACGCAATCCCAATGAAATATCCGAATTTCGAAAGCTGAGAAATGTATTTTGGATCGCGTTTATGGATCCAGTACATCACTCCTAGTCCAATCACCACATAGAGCAGGTGTTTGAACAGATACTTGAATGGCGTACCACCTTCAATTTTGACGAGAATCGGCACAAAACTGTACACGCTCACCAAAGAGAAAGCCAGCATGATCAGTGAAATGATCCAGATCACGCCATCACCTTTCAGATATTTCAGGTAATCCCTCATCAAGAGCGCATCAACTGAACATAACGTTCAAATTCTCCAAGCTGATCAACAGCATCTTCACCGCTTGAAGTAAAAAGCATGACCGTTTTTGGAGCTTTGAAATAATCAACAAAATAAAGGGCATCTACCAAGGATGACGTTCCGGCACCATTGACTAAAGCACCCAGCCAATCTTCTTTCAAGCCGAAAACATTCGCGTTGTAGGTCACGACTGTATCAAGTGTGCCCAAGACTGAATCGTCCGTTGAAAGCACTGTAGAAACTTCCTGTACTCCTCCCATCCACAGCACTTTGAAAGGAAAGGAACCAAGCGTATTCAAAAGTGAACCCGGTTCAGGATTGATCCAGGTAAAGACATCCATCCCCCAAAGCTTTCCCATCGGACGCATCGGTGAACTTTTCTCCTGAATTACTTCATTTCGCGAACGAAGTAATTCTTCCTGAATGTTCGTTTTCAGTTTATTTTCCATGCTTTTTAATTAAAGGGCCCTTACTGCAGATTTGAACTGATTACCTCGGTCTTCGTAATTCTCAAAAAGATCGAAACTTGCACAAGCCGGAGAAAGTAAAACCGTTTCATCCTTTTTAGCCAAACGGTAGCCATAAGCAACGGCTTCCATAGCCGAACGTGCCTCAACAATCGTTGGAATAACGCCAGAGAATGCCTCCAGTAATTTCTTGTTATCCACACCCATGCAAATGATCGCCTTCACTTTGTCGCGAACCAGATCCATCAATTCTGCATAGTCGTTTCCTTTATCCACGCCTCCAACGATCCAAACAGTTGGTTTATCCATACTTTCCAGCGCAAACCAGGTAGAGTTCACATTGGTTGCTTTTGAATCGTTGATAAACTCGATGCCGTTTACTTTGGCCACGAATTCCAGACGGTGTTCAACATTTACAAAGTCCTCCAGACTTTCTCTTACAACTTCTTTTCTGATTTCCAGAATCCTTGACGCTATTCCAGACGCCAGTGAGTTTTGGGTGTTGTGTTTCCCTTTCAGTGCTAAATCATGAATTGACATAGTGAATTGATCGTTTATGTTTATTGTTATTTGTTGTTCGTTTGCAAATCCACCCACTTCCATCGTTTTTTTGAGGGAAAATGGTGCTGTTCGGGCAGTGATCTCCCGACGTGTTAATTCTTCCATGATGATCGGGTCATCATAGTTGTAAATGAACCAGTCCTCTTTAGTCTGGTTTTGCAGGATGCGGAATTTAGAATTCACGTAATTCTGCATGATGTAATCGTAGCGATCCAGATGATCAGGAGTAATGTTGGTGAGAATGGCGATATCTGCTTTGAAGTCGCTCATATCATCCAACTGGAATGAACTCAATTCCAGAACATACCATTCTACATCTGATTCAGCCACTTGTCGCGCAAAGCTCTTTCCTACGTTTCCGGCTAATCCCACTTTTATTCCTGCTTTTTTCAGGATGTGATGTGTAAGCATCGTCGTAGTCGTCTTGCCGTTACTTCCTGTGATACAAATGGTCCTGGCGCTATTGTAATAGCCACCGAATTCAATTTCGGAGATCACACGGATTCCTTTTTCAAGAATCGCTTTCATCACCGGAGCTTTATCCGGAATTCCCGGAGATTTGATCACGACATCCGCACTGAGAATCTGATCCATTGTATGACCCTCTTCTTCGAAAGCAATTCCACGCTGCTGTAGCTCATTCTTGTATTCCTCCTTGATCTTTCCAAAGTCCGAAACAAAAACATCCCATCCCTCTTTCACAGCAAGGATAGCTGCTCCAACACCGCTTTCGCCGGCACCCAGAATAACGATATGTGTTCCGGTTGGCTTCACTTATCTCATTTTCAAGGTTACGATAGTTATTACTGCAAGTAAAACACCTACGATCCAGAAGCGCGAAACGATCTTCGCTTCGTGCAGTCCTTTTTTCTGGTAATGGTGATGCAGCGGAGCCATCAGGAAGATGCGTTTTCCTTCACCTGTTCTTCGTTTGGTAAACTTGAAGTAACCCACTTGAAGAATGACCGAAAGGTTTTCGATCAGGAAGATCCCGCATAACACCGGAATCAAGAGTTCTTTGCGAATAGAGATCGCGAACACGGCAATAATTCCTCCCAAAGCCAAACTTCCGGTGTCGCCCATGAAAACCTGCGCGGGGAAAGAGTTGTACCACATAAATCCGATACAGGCCCCTACAAAAGCCGCAATGAAGATCACGAGTTCTTCCGCCAGCGGGATGTACATGACATTCAGGTAATCCGCAAAACGCGCATTCGAACTCACATAAGCCAGGATTGCTAAAGCCAGACCAATGATAGCCGACGAACCGGTAGCCAATCCGTCCAGGCCATCTGTCATGTTTGCCCCATTAGAAACGGCAATCACAATAAAGATCACGATAGGTATAAAGAGCATCCATCCAAAAGATTTGTTGGAGTCACCGATCAACCAGTTGTAGTTGAATTCATTTCCTTTAATGAATGGAATTGTAGTGGTCATGTCATCCGTTTTGATCCACTTGTATTCCGTGTCTCCATCATTCAAATGCTCGCGTGTTACAAACTCTTCGTCTGCCTGAAGTTGATAATCCGCAGGTACACGTTTGTGCACCGTCACATCGTTAGAAAAATAAAGAATACAACCTACGATCAATCCAACACCGATCTGACCTACCACCTTTGACTTTCCTGCGAGACCTTCCTTGTTCTTCTTGAACACCTTGATGTAATCATCCAGAAATCCGATCACGCCCAGCCAAACGGTTGCAACCAACATGGTGATCACATAGATGTTGTGCAATTTGGCAAAGAGAAGCGTCGGGATCAGTATAGCACTCAAAATGATGATTCCTCCCATTGTCGGCGTACCTGATTTCTCTATCTGACCAGCTAATCCAAGGTCACGAACTGTTTCTCCGATCTGCTGTTTACGAAGCAGGTTGATGATCTTCTTACCAAAGAAAATGGAAACGATCAAGGAAGTAATGAGCGCCATTGCCGCTCTAAAGGAAATGAACTGGAACAGTCCCGCACCAGGGAAGTTCAATTTGTCCAGATAATCAAAAAGATAGTACAACATTATTTCTCGAGTTTATGGAACATTTCACGTGTGATCTGGAAATCATCGAAGTCGTGTTTGACTCCTTTGATCTCCTGGTATTTTTCATGGCCTTTTCCTGCAATCAGGATGATATCGCCTTTTTCAGCCATCGAAACAGCGGTTTTTATTGCTTGCGTGCGGTCAACGATACTCAGAACCTTTTTAAAGTGCTGACCCGGAACACCCGCTTCCATTTCCTGGATGATATCCATCGGTTCTTCACTTCTCGGATTGTCAGAGGTCAAGATCACTTTATCACTCATTTCGCAAGCGATCTCAGCCATTTGTGGTCTTTTCGCACGATCACGGTCGCCACCACAACCAACAACGGTGATCACCGTTTCATTCTTGGTGCGGATGTTTGCAATCGTTTTCAATACATTTTCAAGGGCATCCGGCGTGTGGGCATAATCAACGATGGCGGTGATTCCTCCTTCGCTTTTCAGGTACTGAAAACGCCCTTCTACAGATTCCAGCTGACTCAAAACAGTCATTACCTCGGTTGCCTCATCACCCAAAAGCTGACTTACGGCAAAAACTGCCAACAGATTGTAGGCGTTGAAATCACCAATTAATCGCGTCCAGACTTCAACACCGTTGAGAGACAATACTAATCCTGAAAACTGATTCTCCAACACTTTCGCTTTGAAGTCAGCAGGTGATTTAAGGGCGTACGTATGTTTTTGTGCGACTGTATTTTGTAACATCACCATGCCGTTCTTGTCATCGGAATTGGTAAGAGCGAATGCATCAGAGGACAACCCGTCGAAAAAGCTTTTTTTCACACGGATGTATTCCGCGAATGTTTTGTGGTAATCGAGGTGATCATGTGTGATGTTCGAGAACACTGCCCCCGTAAAGTTCAAGCCACCAATGCGTTTCTGATGCACAGCATGTGAACTCACTTCCATGAAACAGTGGGAACACCCATCTACCACCATTTCCGCAAGAAGCGCGTTCAAACTTACCGGATCCGGCGTGGTGTGAGTGGATGGAATCTCACGGTCTCCAATGCGATTTACCACAGTAGAAAGCAACCCGCAATGGTAGCCGAGTTTTGTATACAATTTGTGCAGTAACGTTGTCGTGGTCGTTTTACCGTTGGTACCTGTCACGCCAACCAACTTCAATTTTTCGGAAGGTCGACCGTAAAAATTGGAAGCCATCTCGGCCAATGCTTCAGAAGAATCCTTTACCTGAATGAATGTCACCCCATCCGGAACTATTTCCATTTCCTCGGCAACGATCAACGTACATCCTTTCCCGATGACTTGTGAAATGAACTCATGGCCATCGACACTTGCGCCTCTGATCGCGAAGAACATATCTTCTGCGCCAGCCTTGCGAGAATCAAATACCAAAGCCTTGAATGAACGATCTTGTTCACCTTTGACAGAAAGGATTTGAACTCCGGCCAGTATGTCCTTCAACTGTTTCATTAATCAAGCGTTAATTCAATTACACCACCCCGAAATATTGGTCTTCCGGCAGGAATGGACTGTTTCACTACGCGTCCATAGCCGCTCACATGCGCATTCATTCCTTTGGATTCGATCAGGTACACAGCATCCTTTGCACTCAAACCAACCAGATTTGGAACGGCATCTTTTGCCACAGAACGCTGCTTTAAACTCACATGTGTACTGTCGTGATCCGTTCTTAACCATTCGGATTGAGCATTTAATTCGTAATTGACATTGAGGTATTTAAATGCACGAACCAGATCAAATTTGTTTCCGCTCAAACTCACAGGCGTATTGTTTTCGATCTTTTTTCCTTTGTTCACTGCGTGATGGTAAGTAAGTGCCGAGGCATACACCTTGTTCGCAATAGCTGTAAATACGGTACCTGAAACCACCGCTCCGTAGTACTCCTTTTTCGGTTCAGAGATCACCACAATACACGAATAAATCGGCTTGTCTGCCGGGAAATACCCCACGAAGGAAGCCTGGTATGAACGTTGTCCTTTTGCGCCGTATCTCCCGTCGGAGTTAAGGATAACAGCCGTACCTGTTTTTCCAGCGATCTTGAACTGTGATGATTTAATGTTCTTACCTGTACCATCAGTCATGACTCCTTCCAGGCATGAACGAAGTATGGCCAAGGTACTTTCCGAACAGATTTTTTTGCGCAGCACTACCGGTTCAAAATGCTTCACGATCTCAACACCTCTGCGTACCTCCTGAACAAATTGCGGTCTGACCAAATCTCCTCCATTGGCAACCGCATTGTAAAATGCCAATGTTTGAAGTGGTGTTTGTTGAACTTCATAACCTATGGACATCCACGGCAACGATGTTCCGTACCAGTGGTTTGATCCGGGTCTGTAAATGGTCGGTGTTGGCTCTCCTTCCAGATCAATGCCTAAAGGCTCTGTTAAACCGAAAGATTCTAATCGTTCAATGAAGGCTTCAGGTTCCTTGCCGTATGCACGGTTGATCACTTTTGCAATGACATTTGAAGATTTCTCAAAGGCGGTTTTAATCGAAATTCGACCATACCCTCCTTCGTGTGCGTCCAATAATTTCCCTCCGTTGAATTGATAGATTCCAAAAGCATCAACGGTATCCAGTATATTTATCTTATCATCCTCCAAAGCCGCCATCAACGAGGCCAGTTTGAATGTAGATCCAGGCACTTCCTTTCTGCCTATGGCAAAGTTGAAATCCTGCTCGCCATAGGTACCATTTTCTCTTCTTGCCAGGTTTGAGATCGCTTTCACGAAGCCCGTTTTCACATCCATCACAACGACACAACCATGCTTGGCTTTCTGATCTTTTAATTGTCTTTCCAATTCAGAAGAGGCTACCTCCTGAATATCTTTATCTATCGAAGTGATCACATCCGCCCCTTCCACAGCTTCTTTGACGATCTGGCCTGTTTTTTTCCAACCTGTTGGAATTTTCTGTTCGATCTCCTCGCCCGGTTCTCCGCTTAAATATTCATTGAATGCCTGCTCGATGCCTTTTGTTCCTTCCAGCATTCCAAGAGAGTCATTGTACTTGCATGAGCCAAGTGTTCGTCGCAATAATTCACCATTCGGACGTTTGCGTTCAATGATCTCGTCCGTATCAATAAATCCACCTTTAAGTCGACCTAAATTGAAGATGGGAAGTTTGTTGAGCGCACGGCGCTCCTCGTTACTTACCTTTTTACGGATCAGCAAATAGCGACTTTTACGCTCACGTGCACCGCGGATAATGCGCTCATATTCGAAGGCACTGCGATCCTTGTACATACGAGCGAGTCCTGCTGCAAGGTCGGAAACCTCGGCATCAAAGGTCTTTTGATTCACGACCATTGGATCCATGTGGATATCAAAAGAGGAAACCGACGTTACCAGAGGTGTGAGATTTACATCAAGGATCTCACCTCTTCGCGGTATGCGTTTGACTGTCTGAATGGTTTTCGTATTATCACCTGAAGCAAAGAACTGGGTCGACTCTCCAAACTGGATCGAGACCGTTTTGAAAAGCACGATGAGCATCACGATGATAAAACCGAAATACACGAGGTAAGCTCTCCAGATAATATCTTTTTTTTCCGTTGTCATTTACTTTTCAGGCACTTTCAATTTGATCACTTTGATGGAATCTTCAGACTCCACCAATCCTTTAGGCCCAAGTCGCTGAACCAGTTTATACCTTCTTGTCCCTTCCTCTATGTGCGCTTTAACTTCCACATAATCTGCTGTCATTTCATCGAGTTGCTTTTGTGCTGTATCGATGTCCTTCGAGAGTTGTTTCCCGTAATATCCTTTACCAACAATCAGCAACAACAGGAGCATGATAAAGAAGATGAAGTTGAGGTTATTCACGACAAACTCCTTAGTCAGAAAATCTCCATTCAGGATTTGTGCGAAGGCATTCGGACGCGAATTTTTCGGTTTTGAACGCGCGCGCTCCTTCTCCACCTTCTGGCGATCCTTACGAGTCAACTCCTCAACTGTGTCTTTATCAACAAATTCGTTATCGCTCATTGCGTTCAGCTATTCTCAGTTTGGCACTTCGTGCACGTTGATTCAATTCTATTTCTTGTTCTGTTGGCACAATCGGATGTCTGGTCACCTCTGTAAAAGGCTTCAAAACATTCCCAAAAAAATCTTTCGTGATCTCACCTGAGAGGCTTCCTCTCTTCATGTAATTTTTCACTAATCTATCCTCCAGTGAATGGTAGGACATCACTACCAATCGGCCTCCCGGCTTCAACACATCAGCTGTTTGTTCCAGAAAGCGCTCCAATACCGGCATTTCCTGATTGACTTCTATTCGAATGGCTTGAAATACCTGGGCAAAGAATTTATGCTCCTTGAACTTTGGAGCAAAAGGCGCAATCACATCCATCAGTTCACCAGTGGTACGCAGCTTTCGAACCTCACGTGCACGAACAATTTCAGAAGCAACCTTTCTGGAGTTTTTAATCTCCCCGAAAACAAAGAGTAAGCGTGAGATCTGATCTTCCGGATATTCATTGATCACTTGAAAAGCACTGAGTTCGCCCGACTGATTCATGCGCATGTCCAATTTGGCATTGGAACGAATAGAGAACCCACGCTCTTCCGCATCGAACTGATGTGAAGAAACCCCTAGATCCGCAAGAATACCATCGACCTGACGGATCCCCATGAGCTTGAGGTGATTCGCGAGGAAGGAGAAATTTGCAGGAACGAATTTAAAGTTTGGCGCCTCCCAGGTGTTCTGTAGGGCATCCGGATCCTGATCAAAAACGATCAACATTCCATTTGCAGAAAGCCTGTCGAAAATAGCACGGGAATGACCTCCTCCGCCGAAGGTGACATCTACATACACACCATCAGGATTGATATTCAACCCTTCCAGGCATTCAGAAAGCATTACAGGGATATGGTACGTTGTGTTATTCTCCATCACCAAGATCACCCATTACTTCATCCGCCAGATCAGCGAAATCCGCCATGTTGCCCTCGATCATTTCGAAGTATTTAGCCTTATCCCAGATCTCGATCCTGTCGTTGTATGCGATGAGCATAACATCCTGAACAAGACCAACACGAGACATGTGCGCCGTTGGAATCAAAATGCGCCCCGCATTGTCCAGTGAAACCAGCTTGGCCCCCTGATGGAAAAGACGGTAAAACATTCGATTCTTCGGCTTGAACAGATTCATCTTCGAAAGTTTCTCACTGATTTTTTCCCATTCATTGAGCGGGTAAAGCGAGAGACAGTCCTCAAATCCTTTGTTCAACATGAAATCGCGCTGAGAAGCCGGAGACAGCTGCTTACGCAGTCCCGAAGGAAAAAGGAAACGTCCTTTTCCATCCAGTTTTACTTCAAATTCTCCGACTAAGCCTGACATGACGATTAATAATGGGTAAAATTAGCGGATTTACCCCACTTTTTACCACCAGTTTTTCGTTTGTTAATAAATTCTAACGAAAGAAGAGCTATTTTGTTACATTACAACATACTAAAATAGGTTTTAATTACTGTTTTTCAGTATCTTAAATTTTGTGGTAAAAAGTGGTAACCAAGAATTATTGTGGAAAAAGTTCGTGGTTTTCAACAATTTCTGTTTGGGTTTTCAACACAGATTCGCGAGACGATAAAACACTATTTTTACAGCATGAAAGACAAGTTGATCAACTGGTCCTTATTGCTCCTTCTGGCAATAATCTGGGGAAGCTCATTCATTCTGATGAAAAAAGGGATGTACAATGACTTTAATGAACCTGTTTTTTCAAGTGTTCAAGTGGGCGCACTGCGCATGCTCATTGCAGGAAGCGTTCTTCTGCCTTTTGGGATCAACTATCTTTTCAAGTTCACATCATCCAAAGACTTGATATACCTCTCAGCTGTAGGGTTTTGTGGGAATTTTTTTCCAGCCTTTTTATTCACTTATGCCGAAACGGGAATTTCCTCTGGTCTCGCCGGTATTTTAAACAGTTGTACGCCACTTTTCACGGTCATCTTCGGTACGCTACTCTTTCGTATGCGCTTTTCGATGATGCAACTCGTCGGAGTATTCATTGGTAGCCTGGGTGTAGTGATTCTCCTAAGTAACTCACTGGAAGGCCAGGCAAAAGCCAACTGGATACATCCTGCATCCGTTGTGGTAGCCACGTTCTTTTACTCGGTCAGTCTGAATACAATCAAACATAAATTACAGCACCTCAAGTCCATTCAAATAACGGCATCTGCATTCAGTCTCGTTTGGTTACCTGCACTTGTGGTATTTCTATTTTCCGGAACCATCCATACGATGACTACGCATCCTGACGCATCAAATTCGTTGATCAGCATTTTCATTCTATCCATTATTGGTACCGCTTCAGCTGTGTTTGTATTCAACATCCTTATCAGTCGATCGACGGCAGTTTTCGCCAGTAGTGTCACCTATCTGATACCAGTCGTTGCCATAGTTATCGGTTCCTTTTTCGGGGAACAATTTCACTGGACGCAGCCCATTGCGCTAATGATCATTTTAGTTGGGATATTTTGGGCTAACAGAACGGCAAGTGTGCAAAAGTGAATCTTATTGTTTCACAAAGTTGTGTTATTAACTTTTTTAGTTATCTTTGCCATCCTAATTTTAGAAACAAAATTTAAAAACAAGCTATTATGTACGCAATTGTAGAGATAGCAGGGCAGCAATTCAAAGTGCAAAAAGACCAGAAGATCTTTGTACACCGTTTGGCAGCTGAAACCGGTTCAAAAGTTGAATTTGACCGCGTTCTTTTGGTAGACAACGATGGAAAAGTGAACCTTGGCGCCCCGGCTATAGCAGGAGCAAAAGTTACTGCAGAAGTGAACGATCACGTGAAAGGTGATAAAGTTATCGTTTTCAGAAAGAAAAGAAGAAAAGGATACGAGAAGAAGAACGGTCACCGTCAAAGCTTTACGGCGATCACAATTAAAGACATTAAAGTTAAATAACGCATTCAGTTCGCTGAATTAATACGTAAATACCATGGCACACAAGAAAGGAGTCGGTAGTTCGAAAAACGGTCGTGAGTCGCAAAGTAAGCGTCTTGGCGTTAAGATCTTCGGTGGTCAGGCAGCTATTGCCGGAAACATCCTCGTTCGTCAGAGAGGTACGCAACACCATCCGGGAGAAAATGTAGGTATTGGTAAAGACCATACCTTGTATGCATTAACAGACGGAATCGTTGAGTTCAAAAAGAAAAAAGATAACCGTTCGTTTGTTTCAATCGTTGCATTAGAAACGGCTGAAGCATAAGCAACACATACCATTTGAAAAGGGCGTGCTTCGGTTCGCCCTTTTTTGTTTTTAATTCCTATTTTCGCACCGAAAAAACAATGCAGTTATGCTAGAGATCACACGCATCAGAACAGACAAAGAATCGATCGTCGAAGGGCTTAAAAAACGTAATATTGACGCTACGCCAACGCTTAACGAAATTCTTGAGAAGGATCAACAATGGCGCGCAGCTAAAACGGATCTTGAAGCCATTGCTGCTGAACAGAATCAATTGGCTAAACAGATCGGTGAATTGTTTAAACAAGGAAAACAGGAAGAAGCAACTATCGCCAAAACCCGCACAACCGAACTGAAGTCGAAAGAAACGGAATTAAAATCATCTGTAGATCAACTGGAGAAGCAGATCACACAACTACTTTATACACTTCCGAACGTTCCCAACGAATTGGTTAAATCCGGAAAAGATGAAAAAGACAATGAGATCGTTTATGAAGCCGGATCTCAGCCTGCATTTACCACTGAACCTCTTGCTCACTGGGATCTAGCCAAACAATATGACCTGATCGATTTTGAACTGGGCGTAAAAGTTACCGGTGCAGGTTTTCCTTTTTACAGAGGCAAAGGCGCAAAATTGCAGCGCGCATTGATCGCATTTTTTCTGGAAGAGGCTGAAAAGGCCGGCTATGAAGAATTCATTCCACCGCTTGTCGTCAACGAAGCATCCGGATATGGAACAGGCCAGCTTCCGGATAAAGAAGGTCAGATGTACTATGTGAATGAAGATGACTTTTATCTTATCCCGACAGCAGAAGTTCCACTCACCAATATCTATCGCGATGTGATCTTGCCGGATGATCAGTTTTCGATCAAACTTACTGGTTATACGCCTTGTTTCCGTCGTGAAGCAGGTTCCTATGGAAAAGATGTGCGCGGTTTGAACCGTTTGCATCAGTTTGACAAGGTAGAGATCGTTCGCATCGAACATCCTGACAATACCGCGAAAGCTCTGGAGGAAATGCTCGAACATGTCAAAGGATTGCTCACAAAACTGGGACTTCAGTTCCGCATCTTAAGACTCTGTGGTGGTGATACCGGATTCGCTTCTGCCATGACTTACGATTTTGAGGTATATTCAGCAGCTCAGCAAAAATGGCTTGAGGTGAGTTCTTGCTCACGATTCGATACATTCCAATCCAATCGCTTGAAATTGAGATTTAAGAATCAGGATAAGAAAACCCAGTTGTGTCATACGCTCAACGGTTCTGCTTTGGCATTGCCCAGAATTGTCGCAGCGTTGTTAGAAAACCACCAGACTCCCGATGGCATCTTAATTCCGGAGGCGCTACAAAAGTTCACCGGTTTCGACCGAATCGCATAAGATCCTAAACCGCTTCGGCGGTTTTTTTGTTAATTAAGCTGAACAAGCCGTTACTGAAATGAAATTCTAACGTTTAAGAATGTACTTTTAAGCTATGAAAATTGGAATTATTACCTTGTTAATGCTCGCTGTCGTTTCCGCATGCACTGATCTGGACCGGGATGAACAATTGAAAAAAGTGGATGCACTCGTACTTCAGGTAGACAGTTTACAGGTTGCTTTGCAGGAACATCGTATTGATACACTTGTACAAATCCGCACCGCAGTTAATTCGATCGAAATGCGCATCAGAAACAATTACACCGCTGACACCATCGATCTTTCACTTGGTCAACAAATGGAGAAATTCCGTCAACTTAAAAAATTCTTTATGGCCGAACATGAGCCGGAAGGAGAAGAAGAAAACGAAGGTGATCGGTTAAACGAACAAACGCTTGGCAAAGCATATCTGGCCGTAAAAAGAGGCATTCTTTCTGAGAAAAAAACATTAACGCAACTTAAGAGTGATATCTCAAATGGTTTTGGAAAACGGGATAAATACAACGAATACATTGAATTCGAAGCTGGAAAAGTAAATCAGTTGTGCGCACTTCTGGAGGACTATAAATCTCACAAAGACAACATATTAAACAATTTTAAAGAAGTCTATGCAGATTTGAATGCCTTTGCTACACGTCTCGAATCTGAAAAAAAAGCCAAGGTTAAAAAGTGAGAAATCTTCTGTTGTTGCTATTTGGGTTGTACCTGACAACTGCCGTTCTTGCACAAGGCGAAACAGATCAGCAATTGGCGCAATATTATTATGCCAACGGTGAATTTGCGAAAGCCAGGACCTACTATGAAAAACTCTATGCGAAAGAGTCCAGTAAGTTTAATTTCAATCGACTTTATGACTGTTTACTACAAGAGAAAGAACTGAAAGAAGCCGAGAAACTCATAAAAAAGCAGATCTCAGCAAACCAGTCTGAACAGGAATATGTGGTTATACTAGCCCAATTCTATGAAGATAATCAGGAAGCCGAAAAGGCACTGAAGCTTTATGACAATCTGATCGAAGACCTTCCCGAAGACCCTTCCCGTGTGATCGGTTTGTACAACGCTTTCCGATCGAAAGGTGAAAATGATTTGGCCCTTCGAACGCTCGAAAAAGGCAGGAAATTACTTAAAGACAGTTATCCACTGAATTTCCAGTTTGCTGAACTGTATGGTGCTTCGGGACAGCAAGATAAAATGTTGGCTGAGTATCTCGATTTACTAGATCAAAATCCCGGTTATGCTTCAAGTATTCAAGCCGTTCTTTCACGACAGATCGATTTTGGAAAAGAAGACAGTAAGGAATATGCCCTTTTAAAAGTGGCCTTACTCGAACGCATTCAGAAAAAACCAGGTGAAACTGCCTATTCTGAAATGTTGATCTGGCTCTTCATTCAGAAAAAGAACTTCTCGGCAGCGCTAACGCAGACTGAAGCTCTAGACCGTAAGCTCGGTGAGCAAGGACGTGGCGTCATGGAGCTCGGTAAAATGTGTGTTGAGAACAAGTCGTACGACATTGCTCGTCAGGCATTTAAATACGTGCGAGATCTTGGTGAAGACAAGATGTATTTCTATCAGGCAGAAAGTGCTTTGCTGAATACACGGTTCCTCGAAATAACGACAAATCGAAATTATTCTTCAACTGAACTCGAAGCTGCAATCAGTGAGTATCAGACCACGCTTTCCCGCTTGGGCAAAAGAAAAACCTCCATTCCTGTGATTCTTGAGCTGGCGCATATTGAAGCATTTTACGGAAATAAGGCTCAGGATGCCATTACACAACTCACAGAAGCACTAACCCTACCGGGATTAACTGATATTCAGAAGGCAGAATTAAAGATGAAACTTGCTGATATTCATGTGCTTGACGGTGATATCTGGGAGGCATCGCTGTTGTACATGCAAGTAGAAGCAGATTTCAAATTCGAGCCTATTGGTCATGAAGCGAAATTTAAAAACGCACGTATTTTTTATTATGACGGAGAATTTGATTTTGCACAATCCCAATTAAGTGTGCTCAAAGAATCTACCTCAAAACTAATTGCCAACGATGCGCTTCAACTGTCATTATTGATCACAGATAATTTCGGTCTAGACAGTAATTACACAGTCATGACATGGTTCGCGAAAGCCGATTTATTGATCGAACAACACCGTTATATGGAGGCCTACCTGCTCTTCGATTCCATCAAAACGGAGTTCCCCTATCATAGTCTTTCGGATG
>Ga0172372_10001720_pt1 | contig 33792 bp, 24 predicted proteins | sample LakKiv5m_2_FD_114544 | JGI IMG/M metagenome (GOLD analysis project Ga0172372, IMG submission 114544) | Freshwater microbial communities from Kabuno Bay, South-Kivu, Congo - kab_092012_9.5m | ecosystem: Environmental > Aquatic > Freshwater > Lake | place: Democratic Republic of the Congo... | reverse complement strand
GTCCAGGATGTGAATGAACCCATTACTGCTGAGGTGATTAACCAAGCCAAAGAAATTCTCATCCAGCGTCAGGATACCCATTTAGATAGTTTAGCAGAAAGATTACGGGAAGAGCGGGTCAAAACTATTATTGAACCAATTTTAGCAGGTGAGGACTTACCAGATACCCCAGAGGATGATCGGCGGTTTTTGCTAGATTTAGGCTTAGTCAAGCGTAGTCCTTTGGGTGGACTAACCATTGCCAATCCGATTTACCAGGAGGTGATTCCTCGTGTTTTATCCCAGGGTAGTCAGGACAGTTTACCTCAAATTCAACCCACTTGGTTAAATACTGACAATAGTTTAAATCCCCAAGCTCTATTAAATGCTTTTCTGGAATTTTGGCGACAACATGGGGAACCATTACTTAAAAGCGCGCCCTATCATGAGATTGCCCCCCATTTAGTGTTAATGGCATTTTTACACCGGGTAGTAAATGGTGGTGGTACGTTAGAGCGGGAATATGCCATTGGTTCTGGGAAAATGGATATTTGTTTACGCTATGGCAAGGTGGTGATGGGTATGGAACTCAAGGTGTGGCGTGAAAGAAAGTCGGATCCGTTAATTAAGGGTTTGACCCAACTAGATAAATACCTGGATGGGTTAGGATTAGATACAGGTTGGTTAGTGATTTTCGATCGCCGTCCTGGTTTACCACCCATGGGAGAGAGGATTAGTATGGAGGAGGTTATTAGTCCTAGGGGACGCACTATTACCCTCATTCGTAGTTAGATCCACAATTATGATTCCTATTACTGATGACTTTTATAGCTTAAAAAAGCCGAATATTACTTATGTAATAATTGGTATTAGCCTAGTCATATTTTGTGCGCAACTTATGTGGGATGTCAATGGTCAACTAGGTAACTTTATCAATATTTGGACTACTATTCCTCGAGAATTCTCCCGAACAATCTCCAGTGCTATTGATGACAGTTTAGCCGCTTGGGTGGTTGTAGGGTGGCAATTATTTACCCTAGTCATTTCTCTATTTATACATGGTAGTTTTGCCCAGCTGCTGGGTAATATGTTATTTTTGTGGGTATTCGGAAGAACATTAGAAAGAACCATAGGGTCGTATCAATTCTTGCTGTTATATTTAACTGCTGGCGTGCTGGTAGAAATAATAGAGATTTTTGCCCAACCGCAGTTAACAGCACCAGTTATAGGTAGCACTGAGGCGATCGCCTGTATTGTAGGTGCTTATATTATGAAATTTCCCCAAATTAAAATCTATTCTGTTTTACCCTTGGTAATTGTTTTTATTCCCCTGGAAATTCCTGCAATGTTTTATTTATTCTGGTGGTTTATCCAACAATTTTTTTATGGAATTGGTGGATTAAATATTCCGGGTGGGTTTAATAATTGCAGTTATGGGAGTCAATTAATAGCTCTACTAATAGGTGTGGTTTTTATGGGGATTATACGGTTTCGGTAAATCCAGATTTTCTGCTTTCAACTAATAATTTTAATAGGTCTTAGGTTTGGCTAGATTTTTAAACTTTGTAAATTGGGGGTCAAATAGAAGTTTAACTGTTCCCGTGGGACCATTGCGATGTTTGGCAATAATAACTTCTGCTATACCGCGATCGGGGGTATCGGGTGCATAATATTCTTCACGGTAAAGCATAATAACTAAATCCGCATCTTGTTCAATGGAACCAGATTCTCGCAGGTCTGACAACATAGGACGTTTATTAGTTCTAGCTTCCACACTTCTACTCAACTGAGATAGGGCAATTATGGGAACTGATAATTCCCTGGCTAAACCCTTGAGAGAACGGGTAATTTTGGATAATTCCTGTACACGATTGTCTCCCGCACCTTCCATTAGTTGCAGGTAGTCTATAACGATTAGACCTAGTTTGGAATTCTGTTGTGCTTGTAGTTTTCTAGCTTGACTCCGCATTTGGGTGATGGTAATATTGGGGGTGTCATCAATAAAAACGGGCATTTCTGATAGCAAACTAATAGCGCGACTCAGGGGTTCCCATTGGGTTTGACTGATCCTCCCGCTTCTTAAATAACCGGTTTCAATTTGGGCCTCACTAGCTAATAATCTTTGTACTAGCTGCTCTTTAGACATTTCTAAACTGAACACTGCTACCGGTAATTTATAGCCTACGGCAATGTTATGGGCTAGATTTAAACAAAATGCAGTGTTATGCACACAAATGTCATTGGCTATAAAGTTATGAGTATGTGGTATGGTTAGGTCATAAACCTGTTTTTCTCCCAAGTTCTCAATGGCTATGATTTCATCCCAGTAGATGTCATGGTCTTTCTGGGTTTCTATTGGCTCTAATGTTTGTGCTACAACACCAATCTCGAATCTCTGAATGCTCAGGGGTTCTGTAATTTCTAATTGCCAAGTGGTTTGGGTAGTTTGCTCTTTGTTATAGCCTTTTCTTAATCTGGCAATTATGCCAAGTCTTAATAATAAATGTTGAATCTGTCTTGCTAGTTTCTCTTGGTTTGTTCTATAGGTTGTCTGTAATTTTTCTTTGATGGCTAAGGTCTGACCTTCATGCTCTATATTACTGATAAATAACCAATTTAAAAATAAGGCTATTTGCGATCGCCCTAATTTAAAAACTATGGGAGGTATGGTTTTCTCCATATTGCCATTTCCCAAACAATGGGCTATAGTTTTGATCTGACCATCATCAATTTTTTCCTTACCAAAGACATTGATTTGAGCGGGAACTGCTATTTTAGCACCTGGTTTGAGATCTGCTAACTTTTGCCATCCGGTTGGGGTTAAGTAAGGATGAGTAATGGTGGTATCAATAGAACGACCTAATGCAGTTGTAACCCGAAAAACTGGTTTTATGCCATCGTTGACAAATCTACAGGGTTGAGTAAAACTAAATTTCCAATTTGGGTTCAGGGTTAATACCATACCCCCCTTTCGGTTGTATAACTCTTCAATGGTGACAATTTCTCCATCTGCTAAGACTATTTCCGAGTCATAACTTACACACTTCCCCATAGAAGGTCTACCCGCGACGATAATTAAATCAGAACGCTGAAAACCGCTGGTCATGGCGTCCAAATCATAAAAACCACTAGGAATACCCGGTAAAGCAACTCCTTCATGACGGGTTTCAATTTCCTGAAAGGTATGAACTAGGGTATCCGAAATGTGAACTAGTCCCTCCTGGGGTTTTTCTTGGGTAATTCCAAAAACCTTCTGCTCTGCTTGATCTAAAACTATTGGTAATTCTGTCTGGGTCTCAAATCCTAATTTGACAATTTCATTACCTGCTTTAATTAATTGTCTGCGCAGATACTTATCCATGACTAAATCCGCTAACATATCAATATTTACTGATGATACGGTGCGGTCTATCAAGGTAGCTAGTTTATTTCTACCACCAATACGATTTAGCTTGTCATTACCAGTTAGCCACTCTGTTAGGGAAAGTAAGTCGGTTGGTTTATTTTGGTTATTGAGAATTATTGCTGCTTGATAAATTTCTCTATGGGCATTAACATAAAACGCCTGGGGAAGAAGACGATCCCTGATTCTACCCATAGCTTCTGGATCCAAAAGAATACCCCCTAAAATAGCCTCTTCCGCTTCGATGTTTTGGGGAGGAAGTTGATCACTACTATTGCCTTGAAAGTTCAATTCTTCAGCCATAAATGATTGTAAACTTAAATTGTTGACATGGTTTCTGAAATGGATAATGTTATTAATTATGACGAATGTTTACACCAGTGATTATGAAGGCCACTATGACGCTGATTTTGCTCTCTGGGTTGAAGAAACTGTGGCCAAGTTAAAATCCCAGAATTTCCAACAGGTAGATTGGAAAAATTTGATCCAGGAGGTGGAATCCTTGGGAAAAAGTCAACGCAGTTCTGTGCGCAGTTATTTAGTGCGTTTGCTAGAACATTTACTGAAACGTTGCTATGTGCAAATACCTGATTGTAATCGTACTTGGGAAATTGAAATTCGGAATTTTCGCCAACGTTTAATGTTTGAGTTGGAAGATTCCCCAAGTTTGAAAAATTTTATTTTAGAAATTTTGCCCAAGTGTTACCGAATTGGGTTGGATAACGTGAAAGATAGTTATCCCAGTGTTATGTTTCCCGACGATTTCCCTTTTCCTCCCGAGCTAGAAAGATTATTAAATGAGAAATTTTGGGAAAAAGGTTAAATGTATATTTGGGCAATTTGTGATGCGTTAACCTGGCGTAACGCATCCCACTGAACGGTGCAATCATTAATCAATGGTTAATGTGACCTATAACCAATTTAACTGGCTACAACCTCAATATCAATTTTGGCAGTCACTTCTGAGTGAAGTTTAATATCCGCTTTGTAAGTACCCAAATGGTTAATATCTGGAATAGTTATGCCACGTCTATCAATTGTTTGCCCTGTAGCTGCTTGAATAGCATCTACTACATCTTGGGTGGTGACAGTACCAAAAATAGCTTCGTTTTCACCTACCTGTTTGGCGATCGCTACTTTAACCAGTTTCTCTAAGGCAGATTTTTGCTCTTCCGCTTGTTGCTTGAGTTCTAGTTGACGTTGGCGTTCTATTTCCCGACGACGCTCTACTTGCTTTAAAATGCCAGGAGTTACCTGGGTGGCTAAACTCTGGGGAATTAGATAATTCCGCGCATAACCAGGAGCTACTTCCACTAGATCGCCGGATTTTCCTAGTTTGCTTACATCTTTTGTTAATACTAACTGCACTCGTTTGACCATTGTCTTTGTTGTTTCCTATCAAATCTCATTTAATTGGGTGTCAGCAGGATGGCTCACCAAAGTTTAGCTTCACCTGGAACGACTTGTTTGATATCCCAAAGTTATGAATTATAACCTATTATTCCAGGCGATCGCAATAGGTGGAATTAACTGGCGATCGCTCGCAAATTTTGACAACGAATTAATTCATTAAAATTGAGACCTAATCTTCCCTCAAGTTTAGCAACTGTCTCAATAGCAGTTAACAAATGTCCAGCTGCTTCTGATTCGGAGTATCCTCGTTTTTGAGCAATAGCGATCGCTGTTTTATCAGCTTTCAGTTGTAGTTCTTGAGACTTATTGTTTTGCCACAGTTTTACGCCACTTGTGACGGTTAAGCCACCGGCTATGACTAAACCAACTATATCACCCTGAAGAGTTTCTATTACCCCTCCTAATAGTCCCACTAGGACTGCTCCCTGATAAATATCCGGTTGTATCCATTTGATTCCTATTAACCAACTCGTGTGATACAATATTAAGAGGTCTCTTTGTGGCTTTTTTAACTGTCTCCATAATTCAAAATTGATATATACCGGTTTACTCTGAATCCAAGGTAGGGGAAACTCTGCACTAATCACTTGATTCTGTTCCGGTTTGCTGATAATTTTAATTGTCATGCGTCCGGAAGCTGGTACTATATCCAACAGACGACGAATTTCAGTATTTGGATCCATCATAAAGACTTTCAGGTCTTCCTTGAGAACTAATCCCATATTTTACCGGATCTAGGTCGGAGAATTTGAACTCATGGATGCTTTTGCAGCTAACCCACCAGAATGGACGGATCGGTCAGTCCACTCTTATAATTTTTCTTGCCCTAAATGTGGCTCTGGTAGCAGGGAAGCAGTGGGAGTCTGGTTAAATCGAAGATCCCCTGTGACAACCCCAGAGCAACGTCGTAAGTGGCAAGAGTTTTATCTTTGTCACTGCGGTTGTGCTTGGTGGGCCTGGAGTACGGATCGTCCGTCTCCTAAAAGGTCTGATTAAGGTTTAAATCCTTTTTATGTAGGCTTTAACTAACAGGTCAATTCCAGTAATTGCTGTGCCTACTACAACCGCATCCGCACCCAGCTCTAATGCTTTTTTTGCTTCCTCCGGGGAGGAAATCCCCCCTTCACAAATCACAAGAATGTCTGGGTGTTCCACTTTCAGGTTTTCTACTATGTGTTTGAGAAGTTCCCACCCAGGAGGAATGAGGTTTTTGGTTTCTTCTGTGTAACCAAAAAGGGTTGTACCCACTATGTCCGCACCGCTATCTATAGCTAATTTAGCAGATGTAAAGGTGTCTACATCAGCCATCACTGGTTTACCTATTTGTTGATGAATTCCCCTAATCATATCAACTAGTTTTTCTCCTCCTGGACGTTTTCTTTGAGTTGCGTCTATGGCAATTATGTCTGCTCCTGCTTCTGCAACAGCTAAAGCATGGTGAAATTGGGGGGTAATGTACACATCTGACTCTGCTACAATTTGCTTCCATAAACCTATAATTGGCAATGGAACTTTTTCTTTCACAGCTTTGATGTGATTGGGAGTATCAATTCTCACGGCTTTAGCACCATTATTTGCGGAGGCTTGTGCCATAGCTGCTATGATGGTGGGATTATGGAGTGGTGAGGTAATAGGAGCTTGACAAGACACAATAAGTCCTGATAGTTCCGGTAGTTTTGATAGTAAATTGTTCATATTGTTAATACTGTTAATATTGTTTATTTATCAAAAACCGAGCTAGGGATCCAGACGGTAAAGATTGAGCCAACACCTACTGTTGACTCCACTTCAATACGACCACGGTGGAGTTCCACTATTTGTTTAGTTAGGGCTAAACCAATGCCTGTACCTTCATAGGGACGATGATAGGAGGCATCTACCTGCTGAAACTTTTCAAAAACCAGGGGTAATTTTTCTTCTGGAATGCCAATTCCAGTATCTTCTACTTGAAAGATAACGGTATTGTCTTCTACCCAAAATCGGAGGGTGACATTTCCACCTTGGGGTGTAAATTTGATGGCATTAGTTAATAGGTTCCAAATAATTTGCTCTATTCTACCAGGATCGGCGCTAAATTGATCATGGCGTGGATTTACCTGCACGTCTAGTTTCAAGGTAACTTTGGCATTGGTGCTTTTTTCGAGTAGGGAATCTACTATATTTTCTGCTAACCTAGTTAGGGAAAACTCACAAATATTTAATACAGTTTTGCCAGCTTGAATTTGTGATAAATCCAGAATATCATTAATCATGTCTAAGAGTCTTTCACCACTGTCGTGGATTGTTTGTAAATATTCCCTTTGTCGTGGTGTCAGTTCCCCCAAAGGCCAACGTAATAAGGTAGAGGACATGCCAATTACATAGGTAAGGGGGGTTAATAGTTCGTGACTAATAGTAGCTAAAAACTCATTTCTAATTCGACTGGCTGCTTCTGCGGCTAAAAGTGCTTCCCGCAGGGCCATAGTTCTTTCAATTACTCTTTGTTCTAAAGTTTGTTTTTCTTGGGTTAATTTGCGTGTTGCTTCCCGCAATGAGTCCATTAATTGTGACTGATTAATGGCGATCGCTAACTGTTCAGCAATGGAAGATAATAGGGCTTTTTCGGGTTCTGTCCATTGTCGAGGAGCATGACATTGGTGAGCAATTAGTAATCCCCACAGTTTGTTTTCAAAAATAATTGGTGCCACCACTTTAGCACGAATTTGATTGGTTCGGAGGAAATTTAGCAGGCAATTTTCCAGTATGTAGGTTTTTTCCACATCTTCCACGACTAAAGTAAAACCCTGGTGATATTTTTGCCAACATGGGGAGTGCACTGCTAAACAGTCTTCTTGGGAGTTTAATATGGAGTTGATCGATTCTCCACCAAGGGATTCATAAATTACACAGCCTCCATTGTGTTCAGAATCTTGGGTAAACCACTGATGATCTACGGATCTGGGAGAGAAATATTGAGATTGGGGAGATGTTAAAGAATTGTTAGGACTAAGATCATGAAGATTATTAATAGGAGCTGAAACAAATTTATAAATTACCAGTCTATCCAACTCTAGAAATTCCCGCACTTGGGTGATTGCTGTGGACATGATTACGGGGAGATCTAAGCTTTTACGAATTTGAGTAGTTACTTGATTTAAGAGTTTTTCTTGGGCAATTTGTTTGGTAAGAGCATCTTCCACAGGTTTACAAGTAAACCCTTCTGGTGGTAGAGAATGCGGATTAATTGTATTTTGACTAATAGTAGGGAGTAAATATTGTAACAACAAAATTGTGAATTTACTTTGGTAAGTGGCATTATTTGCTCCCAGGAGTTCTCTACACTGTAAGATATTTTGATGAATGTGAGAATTAGCAGCAAACAATTCGCTTAGTCTAGTGGCAAAATTTGCGATCGCCTCCGAGTTAAAAGTGAAGTGAATATGGAGGGACTCCAAAGTTGTATCCGATATGGACTGACCTTGTTGAGCACCGTCTGGAAGATTGCCAAGTAGAAGAGCGCTAAATTGCTGAGAGACTACAAGAATAAATCTTTGTGGTTGCCACCCTGGGGGAACAGAGATTCGTACTAACACTGCTTCTGTAAGTATGAGAGCAGCACTATCTACTTCGTGAGCTACCTGATGCAACAAATCACCAAGTTGATTAAATATACTCAAAGGTAAGATGCCAGCAAAGCTCAAATCGGTGTCACTAAGCATTTTGAAGATTTTAATGAAATGGGCGGAATGCCTGAAAGTTGGAAAAAACAGGCCAAATAATTCCCTTGCTTGTGGGTAATTAGTTGTGGTATACTGGTTTTTTAGGTGGTTTTATCCATGGTACTATGGAAAGTTGTTGTTAATCCCAAGTTAGTCGTGGTAATCAGTAAAAGTGTTCAGGTTTAAGAGTGTTCGGGGGAAATTCATTAAAGAATTATGCATCGTATCAATGCCACACCGGGTGGGTGGAACGAATCAGAAAGTTTGATATTTCTGGAACAAACCCCAGCCCCTTTTATATTTATCACTGCTGCTGACACAGATATACAAACCCTAGCCACAACAGTGCCAAAATTGCCCGTTCAATTTCCCCAGATGAGAGTTGCCAATCTGCTGCAATTACAGCAACAGATGACCATAGACACTTACGCTGAAGAAGTGTTGGAACGTGCTCAGGTAATAGTTTTACGTCTACTAGGAGGGGGTTCCTATTGGGCTTATGGTCTGGAGGTAGTACAAGAAATCGTAGCCACCAACTGCACTAGTCTTATTGTAATGCCAGGAGACGACGCTCTTGATCTGGATTTAATATCTAAGTCTACTGTTTCTGAAAAAATTGTTCGTCAGGTGTGGGAGTATTTTCAAGAAGGTGGCACGGAAAACTTTCTCAATGGTTTGTTATTTGTCTGTGATAATTGTCTCTCCACTGGATTTCACCCAGCACCACCACAAGCTGTCCCCAGGGTAGGACTATATGAACCCGCAAAACCGGAAAGTAGTAAATCCTTGGATGAGTTAGATTTTTCCCAATTACCCAGAGTAGGTATTTTATTCTATCGCGCTCATTATTTGGCAGGTAATGTTCGTGTAATTGATGCTTTGTGTCATGCTCTAGTGAGAAAAAATCTGCATCCAGTCCCGGTTTTTGTTTCTTCCTTGCGGGAACCGGGTGTGAGCGAACAATTAGTCCACCTATTCCAATCTTGCGAGAATCACCATATTGATTTATTACTCAACACTACGAGTTTTTCCTTAGCACGTTTGGAGACAGAAACACCCCAGGTTGAACTTTGGCAAAAATTGGATGTTCCAGTTTTTCAGGTCATCCTCTCTGGTGGTCCCCTAGAACAATGGACATCCCAACTGCAAGGTTTGACCCCCCGGGACATGGCTATGAATGTGGCCTTACCAGAGGTAGATGGCAGAATTATTACTAGAGCTGTATCTTTTAAAACTTTACAAACTCGCAATTCCAGTTTAGAAACCGATGTGGTGGTTTATGAACCTGTGGGCGATCGCATTAATTTTGTGGTAGATTTGGCGGCAAATTGGCTGAGATTACGGCGCAAAATGCCCTCAGAAAGGCGTGTAGCTATAATTTTGGCAAATTACCCTAACACCAATGGCAGATTGGCTAATGGGGTAGGTTTAGATAGTCCTGCTAGTTGTATAGAAATTCTCTTAGCTTTAGAGAGTGCGGGTTATGATGTGAGTGCCATACCCAAAAACGGTGATGAACTAATCAAAGTGCTTACCGCTGGGGTGACCAATGATCCGGAAGGTCGGGATTGGAAGCCTGTAAATCAATCTGTTTCCTTTGAAGAATATACAAGATATTTTAATACCTTACCCAGATCCGTTCAGGAAGAAGTTCTCAAGCGTTGGGGAAATTGGGAGGTGATGAATTCCGGGGAATCAAGGGGAATATCAGTTTGTGGAGTGAGTTTTGGCCATGTATTTGTGGGGATTCAACCCGCACGAGGTTATGAACAAGACCCCAGTTTAAATTATCATGCGCCAGATTTAGAACCTACCCATAATTATTTAGCGTTTTATTATTGGGTCAGGGAAGTGTTTAAGTGTGATGCCATTATTCACCTAGGAAAACACGGCAATTTAGAATGGTTACCCGGTAAAAGTGTGGCCCTATCAAATAGCTGTTATCCCGAAGTAGCTTTTGGAGCAACACCCCACTTTTACCCTTTTATTGTCAATGATCCCGGAGAGGGTTCCCAGGCTAAACGTCGCTCTCAAGCGGTGATTATTGACCATTTAACCCCACCCATGACCCGTGCGGAATTATACGGTTCCCTACAAAAGGTAGAAAATTTAATCGATGAGTATTATGAAGCAGAAACCTTAGATCCTTCCCGACTACCCACATTAAGACAGCGTATTCAAGAATTAGTGATCCAAGAACATCTTTACCAAGATTTAGGGATCAAAGACGAAAAAGATATCCTTAACTTTGAATCTGCCATTTTAAACTCTTTAGATGGTTATCTGTGTGAACTTAAAGAAGCACAAATCCGTGACGGGTTACACATTTTTGGACAAGTTCCCCAGGGGAGACAATTAAGAGACTTAATAGTGGCGATCGCCCGGATTCCCAACCGTCATTCTCCGGGAATCACCCGTGCTATAGCTCAAGACTGGGGATTAAATATTGACCCGTTAACAGCAAAATATGGTGACATATTTCATCCACCATCAACTCCGTTACCCAATTGGGTTTCCAGGGAGATGGAAATAAAGTCCTGTCGCACCCAGGGCGATGTGGTAGAATTTCTGGAGGAACAAGCTGCTTTTCTGGTCACTCAAATTATAGAAAATCAGTTACATGGAACCAACACTAGCCAAGACGAGTCCTCAACTCAACAAGTTGTGAACTGGATAGAATCAAAACTACTTCCAGCTCTAGAAAAGACCACCGAAGAAATAGGTAATTTACTGCGGGGATTAGATGGTAAGTACGTCCCCAGCGCTGCATCTGGATCACCCACTAGAGGGAGACCAGAAGTGCTACCTACAGGTAGGAATTTTTATGCTGTGGATATTCGAGCTATCCCCACAGAAACAGCTTGGGATGTAGGTAGAAAAGCGGCGGAAAACTTGATTGAAACCTATACTCAAGAACAGGGGGAATATCCCAAAACTCTAGGTTTATCAGTGTGGGGAACTTCCACCATGAGAACCGGAGGTGATGACATTGCTGAGGCCTTAGCCCTATTGGGCGTGCAACCTATTTGGGATGGTGCAGCAAGAAGGGTTATAGACTTTGAAATCTTACCCCTGTCCATTTTAGGTCGTCCCCGCGTGGATGTTACTTTGAGAATTTCTGGCTTTTTCCGGGATGCTTTCCCCAATTTAATCGACCTATTCTCTCGAGCAGTCGTAGCAGTGGCAAATTTGGATGAACCACCAGAGGAAAATCCCCTAGTAACTGCTGTGCGACAAGATATTGACCTGTGGACTCAGCAGGGATTAAGTTTAGAAGTGGCTACAGAAAAATCTCTTTATCGTGTTTTTGGTTCCCAACCAGGAACCTATGGTACGGGAATTCAAGGTTTAATAGCCTCTCAAAATTGGCAAAGTGACCAAGATTTAGCTCAGGCCTATATTAATTGGAGTTCTCATCCCTACTTGGGAACTGTGGAGTCACCATCTTCAGTTGCTAACACTGAAATTTTTGTAGAACGTTTAAAGCAAATGCAAATCGTTTTACACAATCAAGATAATCGAGAACAGGATTTACTCGATTCTGATGACTATTATCAATTTCAAGGAGGTTTAACCGCAGCAGTTCGTTCTATTCAGGGTAAAAACCCGGAAACCTATTTTGGAGATCATGCCAATACGAACCAACCAAAAGTCCGCAAACTGAAAGAGGAAATTGCCAGGGTTTATCGCTCCCGGGTTATTAACCCCAAGTGGATTGAAGGGGTAATGCGCCATGGTTATAAGGGTGCTTTTGAAATAGCAGCAACAGTGGACTTTTTATTCGGTTATGATGCTACCACTCAATGTGTAGAAGACTACATGTATACAGGAATTTTTGACAGTTACTTACAAGATACAAAAGTTTGTGAATTCATTCGAGAAAAGAATCCTTGGGCCTTGCGTGATATAGCTGAAAGGTTATTAGAAGCACACCAAAGGAGATTATGGGAAAATGCCAGTCTAGAGACCTTAGAGACCTTGAGAAACCTGGTACATGAGGCGGAGTCCCTGGTAGAATGAACTATCTTGATAAATATTGTCAATAGGTCTCGACTATTGCAAATCAGTCCTGGGGTTTGTTATATTGTCAATTAGCAGGCTTTGTTGAGAATATTTAGTATGACTGTCTACACAACTGGTTCGCTTAAGGCAGAACTAAACGATCGAGGCTGGCGTTTAACTCCTCAAAGGGAAACAATTCTACATATTTTTCAAGAATTGCCCCAGGGTGAACATTTAAGCGCAGAGGATCTTCATTATCGCCTAGAAAATGGGGGTGAAAGCATAAGTCTATCTACTGTCTACAGGACACTCAAGTTGATGGCTAGACTAGGAATTCTGCGGGAACTAGAACTAGGTGAGGGACATAAACACTATGAATTAAATCAGCCCTATCCCCATCATCACCATCACCTAATCTGTGTGAAATGTAATGCTACGATTGAGTTCAAAAACGAATCTATTTTGAAAATAGGCACAAAAACAGCACAGAAAGAAGGTTATCAACTCTTGGACTGTCAGTTAACTATCCATGCTGTTTGTCCTCGGTGTCAGCGAGCATTAATGCCACTTTAGATGAGGACAAAAAACAAAGAATTAAAGCTCCCTTACCCAGGTGGTTTGGGAACCTTAATCTTAGCATTGTCTAACTTAGAGACTCTAAATAATCACGAACTAAATTGCGCCGTTTAGGTTGACGGAGCTTCTGCAAAGCCTTGGATTCAATTTGTCTGACCCTTTCGCGGGAAAGTTCCAGAGCACGCCCTATTTCAGCCAGGGAGTAACTGTGCCCATCAGCTAAACCAAATCTCATCAAAATTACTTCCCGTTCTCTTGTGGTTAGATCTGATAGCAAATGGTGTATATCTTTTTGTAAAGACTCTCGCATCAAGGTTTCTTCTGGAGTAATAGTGTCTGTTTCCAGGAGTTCTCCTAATTCCGTGTCTTTATCCTTACCAACCTTGGTTTCTAGGGAGACAGAACGAGGAACGCGCAACAATACTTCCCGAACTTGGTTAGGGGTCATATCCAGTTCTAGGGCCAAATCTTCTAAAGTCGGTGTTCTTCCCTTTTCCTGTGCTATTTTGCGCTGTGCTTTTTTGATTTTATTGAGTTTTTCTGTAATGTGAACAGGAAGACGAATAGTGCGACTAGATGTGGCAATTGCTCTTGTAATCCCTTGGCGGATCCACCAGTAAGCATAGGTGCTAAAACGATAGCCCTTGGTGGGATCAAATTTTTCCACTGCTCTCTCCAGACCCAAAGTTCCTTCTTGCACCAAGTCCAATAGTTCTAAACCACGATTCTGATACTTTTTGGCGACGGATACTACCAGGCGCAAATTCGCCTTAATCATGTGTTCCTTGGCCTGTATTCCCTGGGACTGAATCTGGTCTAATTCTTCCACTGTCAACTTGGCAATTTCCGCCCAGCGCCTTTTTCCTTCCGATAATGTGGGTTTGAGATCTACTAGTTTGATCCCAGCGGTACTAGCCCACCTTTCTAAGGAAGGACGATGTCCTAATTCAGAGACCAAACGCTCTTGTACTTCAATTAGTTGTAGGTAGGGAACGACTAGAGCATCACCTTGTTTAGCTGCATTGGCTAGTAATAATCTGATTTTCAGATGTCGCTGCACTTTTTGTGCTTCTCCAACTTCTTCGTCTCTTCCTAATAATCTGACTTTGCCAATTTCTTGTAGATACACTCTTACTAGGTCAGTGCTGCGACGGTTGTTCCCTACTAGGTTTTGAGGGTCAACAGCAGCTATTTCTATGTCTTCTTCCTGTTCTATGTCTTGTAGGTCATCTAAGGACAGTTCCTCCGATAGATCCCCCCCATCAGTATTGACATCACCTACATCAATAAGGTCTAACTCAGGTAATGTCAGATGAGACTGTTGGGGATTGTATTCCACTTCTGTATCTAGCGATATGGCTAACATAACTTTTTTATTGCTCCAGGTAACAATGAGGGTCAGCTAAAATTACGGTCTATGAGTTGTACTAATCTAGAAGTCATCTGTTGGGAATTGGCCATAATGGCAAACAGAAAGATGAAGACCCTTACCCAAAATCATTACTCCTCACTGTCAGGTCTCAACTCTTCCTAATCTTATGCTTGAACAAAACTGTGGTAAACCGTAACAAATTATACTTTAGTTGCTTTTAAGGTATGCAATTCGAGATAAGTTATCTTCAGCAAGTAGTTTCTGGGAATCTGGCTAAGTGGTTTTATTAACTCAGCGGGAGGATATTTCCAGTGATTTTGCTGTGGATAAACTACATGGTTACATTTACATGACCGGAAAAGTCTTTTCCTGACAATTTAACAATTTCTTCCGGTAATTTTTGGGAGATAAGAGGGGGTGAAAAAAAGGTCAAAATTGTTGTTCATTGTCATGATTAGGGTCATTTGACGGACGGTCTGGGATTAACTTTACCTTTTGTAGTGTGTTTTGGGGTGGGGGGTAAAAACCCTATTCGTGATACTCGGACTTCATACCTCTTAACATCAGTTCTTCTAATGCTTGTTGAGGGGTGATTAGACTTTCTAATAAACGATAAACTTGTTGGGTGATGGGCATAGGAATACTTTTTTCTCGAGATAGATGCATCAAGACGTAGCAGGTATTCACCCCTTCCGCTGTTCCAGGTAGATTGGCAAGAATTTCCGCCAGTGTTTTTCCACGGGCCAATTGATAACCAACCTGGTAATTACGACTTAGAGGGCTATTACAAGTTGCTAACAAGTCCCCTAGACCGGATAAACCATAAAAAGTTTCCGTTTTCGCACCAAAAATTGCTCCAATGCGAATTATTTCCGCCAAGCCACGAGTTACTAAGGCTGCTTTAGCGTTAGTTCCTAGGTGCAGTCCGTCACAAATCCCAGCTGCGATCGCCATGACGTTTTTGAGCGTTCCACCTAGTTCCACACCTACCGGGTCAGGGTTAGTATACACACGAAATCGACTAGATGAAAAGACTTGTTGCACGACTTGAGCTGCCATATTGTTTTTGCTGGCTACCACAGTAGCAGCAGGCAATTCTTGAGCAATTTCTTGGGATAAATTAGGCCCTGAGAGTACGACTATAGAATGATTAGGAAATTCTGTTTGCCAAATTTGGGAGGGTGTACAAGTGGTTTCTGGATCTAGACCTTTAGTAGCTGTGACAAATATCGTGTGGGGAGAGACAGGAAAGGACTTAACTAGTGAAGCCACTTCACGAACACCCTTCATAGAAACAGCGGATAAGACCATATCAACATTATTGATAAGATCACCTAAATGCTGGGATCCATGACGCGACCACACGGTCACCTGATTGCCATTCACACGAGCTAATTTTGCCAGAGTTGTTCCCCAAGCACCTGCACCTAAAATAAGGATAGATTTAAATTTTTTTTCATTAACTAGCATAACTTATCTTGGAAAAAGCTTCCTCAACTCTCTGACCTGTTCCGCATGATAGGAGCTTCTGGTCAAAGGGGAAGAAACAACTTGTAGAAACCCCAGTTGCTGACCATAAACTTGCCAGGTAGCAAATTGTTCAGGGGTAATAAATTCAGAGACTGGGAGATGTTTTGGACTAGGTTGGAGATATTGACCGATAGTCAAAATGTCGCAACCGACCGTTCGCAAATCCTGCATAACTTGACGAACTTCCTCATCTGTTTCACCCAGACCAACCATAATACCAGATTTAGTATAGGTTGTGGGTGAAATTTGGCGGGAGCGTCGTAATAATTCCATTGTCCGTTGATAATCTCCCTGGGGACGCACTCTCCGATACAGTCTTGGCACTGTCTCCGTGTTGTGATTTAGCACTTCTGGCACTGATTGTAGCAGACTTTCCAGAGCTTGCCAATTTCCGCATAAATCAGGAATTAAAATCTCTATTGTAGTATTAGGACATACCTCTCGTACAGAATTAATACAGTTGACAAACTGGGATGCACCACCATCGGGTAAATCATCTCTATTTACGGAGGTAATTACCAGATGGTTGAGCTGCATTCTGCGCGCAGCTTCTGCTAGTCTTGAGGGTTCAGTGGGATCCAAGGATTTAGGTTTTTTGTCAAAATCAATGTCACAATAAGGACAAGCTCTGGTGCAAGCAGGACCCATAATTAAAAATGTGGCGGTTCCAGCGTTGAAGCATTCCCCAATATTGGGACAGGAGGCCTCCTCGCAAACCGTATTCAGGGACAAATCCCGCAAGATCTCTTTGACGTTACCTACACGTTGCCACTGGGGTGCTTTTACCCGCAACCACTCTGGTTTTACTGCCACAATTGTCTCTAATGATCTAATTTGTACAAGCATTATCTTAACATCAATTGCTTGAACCTGCCAAGCAATTGATTCTCATTTTTGGTCGAATCTTGCTAGTAAGGTCAGTTGTAACTCTAACTAACCTAATTAAACAAGTCAAAATCAGTAATCGCACCAATGCTACTAGAAGCTACCAGTTTGGCATACTTTGCTAATACGCCTTTACTATAACGAGGTGGAAGAGGTTGCCAACTAGCTCGACGTTGGGCTAGTTCCTCATCCGACACATTTACCTGTAATAGTCTAGCATTCGCATCAATAGTAATACTATCACCCTCTTTCACCAAGGCAATATTTCCACCCACAGCTGCTTCTGGAGCAACATGACCAACTACCATGCCATAAGTACCACCAGAAAATCTGCCATCGGTAATTAAACCCACTGAATCACCTAAACCTGCACCGATAATCGCTGATGTAGGAGCAAGCATTTCCCTCATTCCTGGTCCGCCTTTAGGTCCTTCATAACGGATAATAATCACATCCCCGGCTTGGATTTTACCAGATAAAATAGCATCTAAACAGGCTTCTTCCGATTCAAATACCCTTGCAGGTCCAGTAATTGCCGGGTTTTTTACCCCTGTAATTTTAGCCACTGCGCCTTCCGTAGCCAGATTACCTTTGAGGATAGCTAGGTGTCCTTGGGGGTACATGGGGTTATGCCAAGGACGAATTACATCTTGCTGGGGATTTGGTTCATCAGGTATTTGTGCTAAAACTTCCTTTATGGTTTGTCCTGATATAGTTAGACAATCACCATGCAGGAGACCATGAACCAAAAGCATTTTCATGACTTGGGGAATACCACCAGCTTTGTGTAGGTCTGTAGCCACGTATTTACCACTGGGTTTTAAATCACATAAAACTGGAACCCGACCCCGGATGGTTTCAAAATCATCTAGGGTAAGTTCTACACCAGCAGCGCGAGCAATAGCCAGAAAATGTAATACTGCATTTGTTGAGCCACCCACTGCCATAATTACGGAAATAGCATTTTCTATAGATTGGCGGGTAATAATCTGTCTGGGTAATATTTGTTTACGAATAGCTTCTACCAGTACAGAAGCAGATTCTGCCGTACTGTCTGCTTTTTCTTCATCTTCAGCAGCCATAGTCGAAGAGTAGGGTAAACTCATACCCATAGCTTCAAATGCTGAAGACATGGTATTAGCTGTGTACATTCCCCCACAAGAACCAGCACCAGGACAAGCACGACGTTCTACTGCCAAAAGCTCCTGCTCATCAATTTTGCCCGCACTGTATTCTCCCACCGCTTCAAAAGAACTGACAATTGTTAGATCCTTGCCATTGTAGTGTCCAGGTTTAATAGTGCCACCATAGATAAAAATTGCGGGTATATTCATGCGAGCGATCGCCAGCATGGCACCTGGCATATTTTTGTCACAGCCACCAATAGCTATTACCCCGTCCATGCTTTGTCCGCTACAGGCAGTTTCTATAGAATCAGCAATTACCTCCCGGGAGACCAGAGAGTATTTCATACCTTCCGTTCCCATAGAGATGCCATCACTGATAGTAATAGTACCGAAAATTTGAGGCATAGCACCAGCATTTTTAACAGCCAATTCTGCCCTTTGTGCCAGCTGATTAATTCCCATATTACAAGGTGTAATAGTGCTATAAGCATTAGCAATACCGACAATAGCCTTGTTAAAATCCCCATCTTGGAAGCCAACAGCTCGCAACATAGCGCGGTTAGGTGATCGTTGTACTCCTTGAGTAACTACTTGACTTTTTAAATTATCTACCATTTGATTATTCCTAATGATATGATTGTGATCATCACCGAAAAATTTCGGTCGTGCTGAGATTAGGGTATGTTAGCATTTTAGGAGTGATAATAGACTAACCATTACCAATGATAGATATAGTTTTTCCCGGAGAGGTAAGTAGGGAGGGACGATTATTTATAGGATTATAGGATGGGTTACCCTACCGCTAACCCATGGGGGCGTTGGGTTTCGTTCCTCAACCCAACCTACGTTCATGTTTAATTCCACTTACCCTATTTATTTATCTTTACATAGTTTGGCCTTTTAACGCCAACTTACTTACTTAAAAGTCGGATCTTTGAATTACCCATTTAAATTAGGATCTCCATTTGAGTAGAGAAGAAATGGTAAAGATTCCCTCCTGGGTATGATTGAAATCATACTAAGTAGCTCTATAGTGGGTGTTTGACATGTTAGGATGATAAAAGTATGAAGATTGCACCAGAAATCACCTATCGTAACCTAGATAAATCCCAGGTAATTGATAAATTGGTTCGGGAGAAAATAGCCAAATTGGAAAATATTTGTAATTAGATTAATAGCTGTCATATTGCCATAGAAAAAAGCCATGATCGTCCTCGGAGTGGTTCTCCCTATCGGGTAAGAATTGATCTAACTGTTCCTCCTGGTCATGAACTAGTAGCAGAAAAAAATCCTGGTGAGAGTATTCGATATGAACCTCTGGATGCAGTAATTAGGCAGACTTTTGATGCCATGGTTCATCAACTATCTAAACTTACCCAAATGCAACGTGCCAGTGAGCAATATGATAGAGATGAAGAAACACGGGAGAGTACAGGTTTTATCACAAAACTATTTAAAGAAGATGGATATGGATTCTTACAAGCTCTAGATGGGAGGGAAATATACTTTCATAAAAATAGTGTTTTACATCAAGATTTTAATCAATTAAAACTAGGTGCTTATGTTCATTTTTCCCAAGAAGAAGGAGAGCAAGGACCACAAGCAACAACTATTCAATTAGTTGATAAACGTTGAAATTTTAGAGATTGCAAATGGGGGAAATATGGCTTATTACCTACTTCCCGTGACCTGATATTGATAATTACTATGTGCCTTATTTAAACTTTCCATCACTATTTTTACTAACCAATCTGGTTGTAGAACTCTAGCATTAGCGCCATATTGTAAAATTCTTTGCTGAAACCAAAAAATACAATCTTCTTGTGTTTCAATATCAACATGCTCTATCTTATCAGGAGGAGAAATAATTTTTTCATAGGGACGACGCGGTTTATAATTGGCTAAATTCCCTGTCAGACGATATTGAATTTTCAAAGTGGGAAATTTGGTGTAAGTCCAAGGTATTTGGGAAGAAGAACCCACCCTAGTAATACGGTCTACCCTTAAAGTGCAATTCTGCTCTGGATTAGGTGTTTTGTGAATGTGTTGACCAACAAAACTCGGAACTATACTAAATAAATAAAGGACTCCGTTATGCAGTCTTAATTCCGACTTGTCTAAGTCCCACTGTTTGTCATTACCATTTCTGCTTCTATACCAAACAACAAATCGACGCTTTTTCCCAATCCGATTTTGTAGATCCTGTACTATTTCCTGAATCTTATCTTCACTATAATTCGTAGGTGGGTGAAAATCCGTTGTCAGTTTGTGGGATATGCGATTTTCCGAGTTAGCAATTCTGTAAATATGTCCCGCCTCCGCAGAAAACCCCAGACTTGCTAGTAATTCACATGCCATAGCTAAAGCTTGTCGTTGTTCTTCTGTTATAATTACGGGGAAATCTGATGTCACCAATTTATATGGTTGGTTTGGCGCTGATTTAATTTCAAAACCACAACTCCTCAACTTAGTTACGGTGCGGGTGATCTTTTGTCCTAGATCCCCATCTGCAAAACCCCGTTCCCCTAGCAATAACATTAATTCTGATTTTTTTCGGGACTTTTGTGCGAGGAGTCTCAATATTTCTAGTGCGAATCCTATTTGATTCCATGGACTAGCATTATTTGATGACATCTTGACTGGGATAGACAATGTTTAATTCAGCAATAATTATACATCTTAATTTCAGGATTTATTACCACTTGTTTTTAAAAAGTATTTTTGTGTGTTAAACAAAGTTTTGATTTGATGATGTCAATTAACATCATTTTTCTAATCTATAAACCCAAAAATTTTTGAGATGTGGTCATTTTTTGATAACAACTCCCAATCAGGAAGTATTAGATTAGTTGCATCAAGTAAATACCTAGAGTAAACACTTACCCTAAAATGAAAATTTATTTACTGCTCCTATACTCGAAACTAGACGAAAAGTAGGAGTTTGCGAGATATTTGCATGTTTGCAAAATCAAAAAGCACTAAGGATCCAAAAAGATGAGTTTTTTAGACAGTTTTTTACACAGCATCAAACCAGAATTTCCCACAGCTTTACCCCGTTTAGCATCTGGTAAATATGTCCATTTTGTAATGTTGCGTCACAGTCAATGCTTTCCTATACTACAACCCGATGGAGTGTTAAGCACAGTACGCACACGAGCAGGAATACAAACTAGTGACATGATTAATAGACTAGTAATGTTCAAGCATCAACAAACCACATCAGCAAGATTAGCAGGAAGGGAATTATTGTGTTCCCTTGGTTTAGCTAGTGATAACCCCAAGGATAAAGATAAATTTTGTAATGGTGAAAACTGCTGTAAAAAATGCCCAGATTGTATTATTTACGGATTTGCTAGTAATGAAAGTGGAATAGAGCTGGCAAAAGTCTACTCAGACTCATCTTTTTCTCTCGGTGATGAATCAAATGATGTTATTACCGAAATTACCTTTCCTACCGTAGAAACCTTGTGTGATCCTACTTTTGAGAGTTTTTTATATGTTTTGGGCAATTTATTGCATAACCCCCCTCATATAGGGCGGGAATTAACAATTAGTAAAATGTCCAATTATGTAATTGGCATTGTATTTTGTGATGGTGAAATATTCAGTAATCTTCATTTTACCCAAGCATTATATGATATTTTTAAATTAGACCTTAATACTTCCTTGGTGGACTTAATTACCAAAGCTACGGAAGTAAGCAATAATCTGTTAAATCAAGAACCGGTACGCAAGACTAGGATAATTACAGGATCACAGTTAACAGACCTACTAACAGAAGTTTCCATCCTTTATCAAGATGAGACTAAATTAAAAACTGTGATGACCACACTTTGTCAACAGACCAAAATTTATGCTCAAATCTATGGTGATTCTTGGTCTTCAAGAGGCAAAGAAATTATCCCCAATCTACCTTTTAGAAAAAGAAATTTTATTAGTCTAGATAGTAGCAACTATCAATTAGTTAACCCCTAGTAAACCTCAATTAAATTTATGATGATTTATCAATGTGATTTAAAATTACATGATAATGTATTTCTTGCCAATCGTGAAATTGGTAACCTGTATGAAACCGAGAAATATCTGCACAATTGGGCATTGAGTTTTGCTTTTTTTGAAACAGATTATATTCCTCGTTCTTACCGTCTCCTAGGTAAAGTAGTTCCAGAACTTACTTATTTAGATACTAATCAGGAGCAAAGTCTTTTTCATCTAAATCAAGCTGGAATTTATGTCTTTCCTGCTTTACCAATTAGCTGGTCATATCAAGTTAACTCCGTTGCCCAAATTCCTTGCTATCATGAGTATGGCCATGTCAAAGAATTAGCGGTAGGTAGTCACTTTAAAACCTATATTTTTGCTCCCCATGAAATTACAATTCCCCACTGGATTAGACTGGGTAAATGGTCAGCAAAAATTAAAGTTGAAACCAGCATTATCTCAGACTTCAAACAAAAATCTGGAGAATATGTTAGTAAACATCCTTTGAACCCCATAGATTTATCTCGAACCACCAAGTTATTACTTTATAATAGGATTTTTATGTCACCCTCCAGCTTGTTAAGCCAAGCACAATTAACGGGAGATTATTATCAATTACCAGACCAAACTTGCTTACCTAAGAGAGTGGGTTATGGTGCAAGCACAGGAATATTGATCTGAGAATATGGTTTTACAAAGTTTAATTATTGAACTGGGCGCTGCAAGTGAAGAACCCATTCCTACAAGACTAAATCAGGCAATTTATGCTCAATTTATAGAGTGGTTAAGTATAGGCAATTCCTATCTAGCTGAATCAGTTTCCAATAGTCAAGAATCATCATTTAGTTTGTCTGGACTAATTGGGTATCGGCGTAAAGATGGGACAAGATTAGGGGATAGATTTTTGATTCGTATTTCTCTGTTAAATGGTAATTTAATACAACCTTTGTTACAAGGCATAGAAATGTATCAAACTCCATCTATTTATTTGGATAATTTTCCCTTTATCATTCGTGGGATTTATACTGTACCTAATTCTCATAATTTAGTCAATATTTCTAACTATGAGAGTTTAGCAAATATTGCTAATTTTAATTCTGAGATCGTGCTAAATTTTATTTCTCCCACTAGTTTACAGCATTATCGCAATATTCAACCTTTTCCTTTACCAGACTTGGTATTTAATACCCTACTACATCGTTGGAACTATTTTGCACCCCCAGAGTTACATTTTTCTTCTATTCAATGGCACAGTTTAGCTTTAGCTTTTGATTTAAAAACCCAGTTTTTAAAAATTAACAGCTCCACAGAAACCCGTAGAGAAATAGGTTGTGTAGGTTGGGTTAAATATTTTTTTCCAGATCTGCAACAAGCTCGTATAGCGAATATTTTAGCCAAATTCGCCCTTTTTTCCGGTATTGGTCGCAAAACAACCATGGGCATGGGAGAAGTGAGAATTATTACCTGATTAGTATAGCACTTATCAGGTAACTTCTACCAACCTCTACCCTATTAACTTAGTCCAAGTTGCAGGACCAATAATCCCATCAGCGGTTAAACCATTCTGCTGTTGAAATTTCTTAATTGCTGCTTCTGTTTGTTTACCATAAATACCGTCGGGTGTTGTACCCACACGATATTGTAAATATCTCATGATTGGTCCACTAGTTTGATTCCCCTGAACTGTTCGTTTTGCCAATATCTGATTGATGGCATCCCAGGTAGTTTGAGTTGCCATTCCTGTAGGAATAATACCCACAACTCTTTGAAACTTTTCTACTGCAGAACTTGTCCCAGGTCCTGTAAAGTTATCTTCCGTCAGTGGTCGATTATTTCTATCAGTAATTTTTAGTTGATTGAGCGCTTTTTGTAGTCTCAAAATACTAGTATCCTTATTCTCCTTATCACCAGTTACATCTTCCACTGGTTTCACAGGAGTGGTTGGTAGTTTGCCAGTTAACCCTTTAACAATAGCATTAGCCATTGCTTCCCCGTCATACAGCTGCATGTCTTTAGCTGAATCTACAAAGCAACATTCTATGAGAACACTTGTCATATTAGTGTTTCTCAGTACATATAAATGAGATCCATTTTTAACTCCACGGTTAAAAAACCCTAAACTAACAATTTCATTCACTATGGATTGGGCAATTTTTCTTCCCGCATCACTTGCAGCAAGTACTTCTGTGCCATTTGCTTTTCCATTAAAGGCATTAAAATGAATAGAAGCAAAAACATCAACTCTATTACGGTTGGCAATATCACAACGTCTACCCAGAGACTGACTGACAGAAGAAGCGCTATCGGGTTTGCAAGGTATCACCTGATGACCTAAACCTCTTAACTTAGAGATAACTTTATTGCCCACTTCCATGGTTAATTTGTCTTCCGACCTAATACCTGCAGCTCCGGTGTCTGGAGGGCAATTATGACCTATATCAATGCCAAATTTCATGAATTATGATAAGATTAGTGGTTCAACTAATCCAATATAACTCACTCCCATGATAGATATTCTCCCGAAACCAGCTAAGAATGTTTAAGATCAAGGTAAATATTTAATAAATCTAAGAGTTTGGATAGCATGAAACGGATTGTCTTAATTGCTGGGTTTGAATCTTTTAATGCCGACTTATACAGAAAAGCAGCTCTTTTGGCTAGTTCTCGCTGTTCTGACCTAGATATTCATGTGTTTAGCGATCGCAATATTAGTACAAACCAAGAAGAGATTAAAAATGCACTTAAAAATGCCGATGTATTTTTTGGCAGTTTAATCTTTGATTATGATCAGGTTTTGTGGTTAAGGGAGCATATTCGTCATATTCCCATCCGACTAATTTTTGAGTCAGCGTTAGAATTAATGAGTTTGACCCAAATAGGTAAGTTCTCCATAGGTGACAAACCTGCGGGGATGCCAAAACCGATTAAGTTCATCCTGGATAAATTCAGCAATGGTAAAGAAGAAGACAAACTTGCTGGTTATATTAGTTTCCTCAAGCTGGGGCCCAAACTATTAAAATTTGTCCCAGTACAAAAAGTTCAAGACCTGCGCAACTGGTTAATCATCTACGGTTACTGGAATGCGGGTGGGAAAGAAAATGTAGCAGCTTTATTTTGGATCCTGGCGGAAAAATATTTAGGTTTGAAAGTGGAGAATATTCCCGAACCTATAGAAACACCTAACATGGGTTTATTACACCCAGACTACCCAGGTTTTTTTCTGTCACCGAGAGCATATTTAGAATGGTATGGGGGAGATGGTCACATCCAAGGAAAACCCGTTGTTGCCATATTACTATATAGAAAGCACGTTATTACTAAACAAAATTATATTCCTCAACTAATTAAAAAATTTGAAAGTTCAGGTTTAATCCCCCTACCTATTTTCATTAACGGTGTAGAAGGTCATGTGGCGGTTCGTGATTGGCTGACAACGGATTATGAAAGTCAAGAGAGACAAAAGGGAAATATAGAAACACCCTCACTATCCATCGAAGCAGTAAAAGTTGATATCCTAGTTTCCACCATTGGGTTTCCCCTAGTAGGTGGACCAGCTGGTTCCATGGAAGCGGGAAGACAAGTAGAAGTGGCTAAACGCATTCTTACGGCTAAGAACATTCCCTACATTGTGGCTGCACCCCTACTAATTCAAGATATTTACTCTTGGACTCGTCAAGGAATTGGAGGTTTACAAAGTGTAGTTTTGTATGCCTTACCGGAACTAGATGGAGCAATTGATACAGTTTCCCTAGGTGGACTAGTGGGGGAAAATATATACTTAGTACCTGAGCGAGTGCAAAGATTAATTGATAGGGTGAGCAACTGGGTTGCTCTAGGTCGAAAACCAACATCAGCGAGAAAAATTGCCATTATTCTTTATGGTTTTCCTCCCGGTTATGGTGCGGTGGGAACTGCTGCATTATTAAATGTTCCTCGCAGTTTGATTAAACTACTTCATGCACTCAAAGAACAGGGTTATACAGTGGGTGAAATTCCCCAAGATGGGGAAGAGTTAATTAGACAAGTAAAAGTGGTGGATGAAGAATTGGAAACCTGGGAAAAAAATAAACCCTTCCCCACTAAAACTAATACGGTGAATGTCAAAACCTTAGAAAAGTGGTTAGGTTATCTTCGCACTTCCCGAATTGAAAAACAATGGCAATCTTTGACCGGTGCAGGGATTAAAACCTATGGAGATGAATTACATATTGGTGGTGTGCAATTAGGAAATATTTGGATTGGCATTCAACCACCTTTAGGGATTCAAGGGGATCCCATGCGGTTAATGTTTGAAAGAGACCTAACTCCCCATCCTCAATATGCAGCTTATTATAAATGGTTACAAAATGAATTTCAAGCGGATGCAGTGGTGCATTTTGGTATGCATGGTACGGTGGAATGGTTACCAGGTTCTCCTTTAGGGAATACGGGTTATTCTTGGTCAGATATTCTTTTAGGAAATTTACCCAATTTATATATCTATGCTGCTAATAATCCCTCTGAATCAATTTTGGCTAAACGTCGTGGTTATGGGGTATTGATTTCTCATAATGTGCCACCTTATGGTCGAGCAGGTCTATATAAGGAATTAGTAAGTTTACGAGATCTCATCGCTGAATATCGAGAAGATCCACAAAAAAACTATGTTTTAAAAGACGGAATTTGCAAGAAAATTGTTGATACAGGTTTGGATATTGATTGTCCTTTCGATGATGCCAAAAAATTGGGAATTCCTTTTACCCCAGAAAATGTCAAAATGTTTAGTGTTCATGCTTTTGAACATTATTTAGTGAAGTTATATGAGTACCTACAGGTATTGGAAAACCGTCTGTTTTCTTCCGGATTGCACACTTTAGGTGAACCACCTAATGAGGAGGAACTAACCGGTTATTTGAACGCCTATTTTGGGGAAGGAACTGAACTACAAAAAGAATCCCAAAAATCCCAAGAAAATCTAATTAGAGATTTATTAAACCAGTCCACCGATGAATTAACCAACTTATTACGAGGATTAAATGGTGAGTATATTCCCCCTGCACCCGGTGGAGATTTGTTGAGAGATGGTCCGGGTGTATTACCTACGGGGAGAAATATTCATGCTTTAGATCCCTATAGAATGCCTTCCCCCGCTGCTTATGAGCGAGGTAAGGAAATTGCCCGCAAAATCCTTGACCAGCACCTACAAGAACATCACTCCTATCCAGAAACCGTAGCAGTTTTATTATGGGGTTTAGATGCAATTAAAACTAAGGGCGAATCCCTAGGGATTTTATTAGAGTTGGTAGGTGCTGAACCAGTGAAGGAAGGAACAGGAAGAATTGTCAGATACGATTTAAAACCCCTAGAAACTGTGGGACATCCTAGAATTGATGTGCTGGGTAATCTATCGGGTATTTTCCGCGATAGCTTTGTGAATATTATTGAACTGTTGGATGATTTATTTCTGCGAGCAGCAGAAATTGATGAACCTCAAGAGTGGAATTTTATTAGAAAACATGCTTTGCTTTTACAAGCACAGGGAGTAGAAAATCCATCAGCTAGATTGTTTTCTAACCCCTCCGGTGATTTCGGTTCTTTAGTTAATGACCGGGTGGTTGATGGTAATTGGGATAGTGGTGATGAATTAGGCAAAACCTGGGAGAGTCGCAATGTTTTTAGTTATGGTCGTCAAGACAAAGGACAAGCTAGACCAGAGGTATTACAAACCTTATTAAAGACAAGCGATCGCATAGTCCAGGAAATAGACTCTGTAGAGTATGGTTTAACCGACATTCAAGAATATTATGCCAATACTGGGGGTTTGAAAAAAGCTGCAGAGCAGCAAAGTGGAAAGCGAGTGACAGCTAGTTTTGTGGAGAGTTTTTCTAAAGACACCACACCCAGGAATTTAGATGATTTATTAAGAATGGAGTACAGAACTAAGTTATTAAATCCTAAATGGGCTAACTCCATGGCCAATCAAGGTTCGGGAGGTGCTTTTGAAATTTCCCAGCGGATGACAGCTTTAATTGGATGGGGGGGAACAGTGGATTTTAGAGACCATTGGGTTTATGAACAAGCAGCAGACACCTATGCTTTAGATCAGGAAATGGCGGAAAAATTGCGTCAAGCTAACCCGGAAGCATTTAGGAATATTGTCAGCAGGATGTTAGAAGCACATGGTCGAGGTTTGTGGAATGCGGATGAAAATAGACTAAATCAACTGCGTCAGTTGTATGAGTTGACTGATGAACAGTTGGAGGGTGTGGGAGTTTAAATAGACTGTTCTGTATTAAACCACCAAGGATCGTTAAGATTATTAGTTTTTATTAAGAAAGCCTTGGTTTGGAGGAACTTTTTAAAAACTGAGTTACCCATGCGAGACCCTCCTAAACCAGAAAATTTTAGGGGATGATTTTCCCCCTCTTGCATAATAGCTGTTAGACCTGCGTCATTAATACTAATGGCGCCCACATCTAATTCCATACCAATTTCTACCGCTAATTCTTCTGATTCGGCAAATATGGCAGCATTCAATCCATAAATAGAATCATTAGCCAAATTCACTGCTTCTGCAACTGTGGAAAAGCTCATGATGGGCATAATTGGACCAAAGGTTTGTTCCATCATTATTTTCATGGAATGATCTACTTGGGTAAGGACTGTAGGTTTACACCACCAAGTACCCTCCATCTCTTCAACTTTGCCTCCACAATGAATTACTGCTCCCTTTTTTATTGCATCTTGTAGGTGGTTATTGATAATTTTGGCCTGATTTTCAGACATAATTGGTCCTATTTCTCCACTTTTAATGTCAGGATAGGCCAATTTTAATTGATGGGATTTAGTGATTAGTAAGTGATAAAACTCTTCATATATAGATTCCGCAACGTAAATTCTTTCAATTGATGAACTACCCCTATTCATAACTGCTGACCATAAAATTGCGGAAGCTGCTAAATCTAAATTGGCAGATTCTAAAATAATGGCTGGATCTTTCCCTTCTAATTCTAAAAAAGCTGGAATAAAATTCCTAGCAGCATTTTGAGCAACTAATCTCCCCGTTTGTAAACTACCTCGAAAACAAATTAGATCTACTTCATCTATTAAAATTGCCCCTGTCTCTGGTCCACCTTCAATACAGGTTAATACATCCTTTAGTTTATTAATTTTATTGATGATAGTCATGAGATTGCCAAAAAACCGTGGTGTTAGTTCACTAGGTTTGATAATTACGCTACAACCCGCTAACAGAGCAGGAATAGCATCAACTGTTGATGTCAATAAAGGAAAATGACTTGGACTTATGATCCCAACTAGTCTGTAGGGAGCTAGTTGTTGTCTTAAACTAATAAAGGAAAGCGATGTATTTTTGGCCGTTGACTGTAGCAGTTGAGGAGCTAAATTACACCATTTATCAATGTTATTTAAGAAAATATCTATCTCCAATGTTGATGTTCCTAATCTCCCTGTATCACTAACTAAAGCATTTTTTAATAGACTATACTCGCATACTATAGCTTCTCGAAATTGCTTTAGAGTTTCTATTCTTGCTTCAACACCAATTTCCTGCCAAGAGATTTGTCCTCTACGCAGTCTATGACATTGCTGGGAAAGCAGTTTTGCTGGTGGGGGAACAATCACATAATCAAATTTACCTGTGCGGGGGTTACGCACTTCTATTGGTGTTATCATCAGTTAGGATATCCGTTGCAAACTATCCACTAGCTTATCAATCTGCTCTCTGTTATGGGTTGCCATTATTGTAATTCTGATCCGACTTGTGGGAACAGTGGGAGGACGAATAGCTGGAGCAAAAATCCCTTCTTCTCTTAGGTATTTTCCTACCTGCAATGCTGTTGCAGCATCAGGTAGCTCAAAACATAATATGGGGGACTGGGTTGGTAATATTTTCAGTTTCCCTAGGTTCTCTTTCACCACTGTTTGTAAATAATTAACATTCTCCCATAATCTTTTTCTTCGTTCCGGTTCTTTTTGCACTATATTTATTCCCGCAAGTGCAGCAGCGGTGTCTGCTGGTGACAGAGCTGTACTATAAATCCAACTGGGAGCCCGATTTCTAAGAAAGTCAATCAATGCGCTACTCCCCGCCGCATAACCTCCTAAACTCCCCAGTGCTTTACTTAATGTGCCAATTTGAATTAATTCCCTACCCGTACAATTAAAATGCTCTACACACCCAGCACCACTTTTACCCATTACCCCAGTTGCATGTGCTTCATCTATCAGTAACATACTGTTGAATTGTTCAGCTAAATCTAACAAGTTTGGTAAGGGACATAAATCCCCATCCATGCTAAACACACTATCTGTGACTATTAAACAACGACGGTATTTTTGCCGCTCCTCCTTTAGTTTCTTTCCTAAGACTGTCATGTCACAGTGGGGATATTCTATCACGGTTCCCCCACTCAAAATCCCTCCACTTTTTAAACTGGAATGATTGTACTGATCGGAAAATATGATATCTCTTTTCCCTACCAATGCGGTGATTGTACCTATATTAGCTAAGTAACCCGAACTGAATACCACAGCATCTTGTGTCTGTTTGGTAGATGCGATCGCCTGCTCTAATTCCCTGTGTAATTGACGATCTCCAGTGAGCAATCGGGAACCAGTGCTTCCCGTACCAAACTGACGAATGGCTTCTATAGCAGACATTTTGAGATTATCATCAGCAGCTAATCCCAAATAATCATTACTGGCAAAATTAATCATCTTTTGCCCGGATAGGAGCACAACTGCACCCGGGGGACTGTTAATAGTTTGTACAGAACGATACCAGTCAGCCCGATGAATAGTATTTAATGATTCCTCTATCCAACTGTAAGGATTATTTTTCATTAGCTTAGGTGATATGGGAAAGTTAAGAGTTGCTCACAGTCTCATTGCTACTAAGATGAGCGATCGCCTGTTTAATCCAGTCCTCGGGGTAGGAATTTTTAGGCAAACCGATATCTTCACTGATAACATGGAGAGCATGACTAACTTCGTGAGGAGTATAACCCAAGGCAAAAAGTGTCATTTGCACCTCTTCTAAAATAGCTGGTGGTGGACCACCAGTAGCAACGAAAAACCCTGCTGACTTGCGCCATTCCACCAATTTACCCTTGAGTTCCAAACACAGACGCTCTGCGGTTTTTTTACCCACTCCCGGGGTTTGAACTAGCATAGTAGTATTACCGGAAATAATTGCTTGAACTAGTTCTGGTAATTCTAAAGTGTCTATGAGAGCGATCGCCATAGCTGTACCAATACCAGTTACAGAAAGTAGATGTCGAAATAAGTCTCTTTCTGCTGGAGAAGAAAAGCCATAGAGTATAGGTAGTTCTTCTCGTATTTGGTAATGGGTAAAAATATGGGCTACATCACCGTTATTAGTTAACTGATTAGCCAAACGCTGTGGTATGTAGACATCATAGCCAATACCATTGACTTCCAAAGTCAGGATCCAGCGATTGGGACTACCAGTTTGCACTCCAGCAACAATACCTTTGAGATAGCTGATCATTTGATAAATTCCAAGAATACCCCATTATAGTCCCATCCAAAAATTTGCCTTGATTTTCCGGGTTGATTGTGGTCTTTTTTTGAATTTTACCTAGTCTCGTGCGCATCTTAACCGCTCATTAATCATTAATTAACCTAATTAAGATAATTTTTTTTCTAGGACGATTATTTAATTGTTGCCCATAAAAACAGCGTGACACGTCAGGTTTAATCAACAAAAAGTCAGTTATAGAGAGTAAGAAAAATGACAACACCAAAATTAACAAGTTATGAATTTAAAAATCTGCCATCATTGGGAACCACAACTACAAACCAGAATATACTTTTAGGGGGGTTTTCTGGACTGTACTTCCAGGGGGTAGCAAATAATGGCAACCTACAATTTGTCACCCATACAGACAGGGGTCCTAATAGTGACCCAACCGGACAAAACAGACCTTTTTTACTACCCAACTTTCAACCAGAGATAGTCAGTTTTGAACTAAATAAAGCCAGCGGGGAAATTAACATTACCAGTAGAATTAAGCTATTCCGTGCGGATGGTAAAACTCCACTCACAGGACTGCCAAACGTACAAGCTGGTGCAGGTAATACAGCTTACACTGACGAGATTGGTGTTGATTTAAATGGTACAGTTTTACCTAATGATCCTTTAGGTGCTGACTTAGAAGGGATTGTAGTTGCGGATAATGGTGATTATTGGATGGTAGATGAATACCGTCCAGCAATTTATCGTTTTAATAGAAATGGTATACTGGTAAGTCGATTTATTCCCCAGGGAACTGCATCCAAGTCAAACCAACCTGTGGGAACTTTTGGCACAGAAGTGTTACCAGAAGTTTATGCTCAAAGACGCAATAACCGAGGGTTTGAAGCGGTAGCTTTAGCAGGTAACAAACTATATGCTTTTATTCAAACGCCAATTGATAATCCTGACAGCACGGGGGATACAACTTCCAGAAATTCCCGCAATTTGCGAATTTTAGAATTTGACATAGTTAGCGAAAAGGTAACTGGTGAATATCTTTACCTGTTGGATGATATTACGGGAACTGGTAATGCTAAGACTGATAAAATTGGAGATGCGGTTTTCTTGGGTGGTTTTAGGTTTGCAGTAGTGGAAAGAGATGATAGAAGTGATACAACATCAAACAAACTGATCTATCAGATTGACCTAACTGGTGCAACGAATATTAATGACACTGGTAAACTCACCTTACCCCAGGGTAAAACCATTGAACAGTTAACCCCAGCAGAATTAGGCCCTGCTGGTATTATTCCTGTGAATAAGAGTTTGATAGTTAATGCGGCACAAATTGGCTATACAGGCGTGGAAAAATTGGAGGGTTTAGCCCTAGTTTCAGCCAATACCCTAGCTATAGTTAATGACAATGACTTCATGACCACAATTCCTGAGAAATTAGGAATAATTGAATTACCTAATAATCTGGTGGAAGTAATTGGCACTGCTAACAAGGATGAGTTATTTGTCAAAAAAGGTGAATATGTACTTGGACTTGATGGAGACGATATATTAGATGCCAGTGATGGTTTAGGAAACAACGTCCTGGATGGTGGTGCAGGAAACGATCAACTCTATGCAGGAAAATCAGATACCTTAATTGGTGGTGCTGGAAATGACCAATTATATGTGGTGGAGGGTAATAACAACACACTTTATGGTGGTGCTGGGAATGACCAATTATACGTAGTGGAGGGTAATAATAACACACTTTATGGTGAAGATGGAGATGATAACCTCTATATCATAGAGGGTGGTAATAACACCTTGAGTGGTGGTAGTGGAGCTGACAAGTTCTATATTGTTAATGGTGCAATTCCCGCTGCTCCTAGTCAGGTTCTAGACTTCACTCGCGGGAATGATAAGGTGATAATTTCTGGCATTAGCCAGATTAAAAGTTTTGATAACCTCATCTTAGAGCAGAATGGAGATGACACCATTATCAAAACGAAAGATTTGATAGATGGATCTCAAAAGATACTGGGTATTTTAAAAGCGGTCCTTGCCAATACCTTGACAGCGGATGACTTTAGGATTGACGATAACCTGGCACCAAGCTTTGCTGCTGCTACTGCTACTTTCTCTACACCTGAAAATACAACTGCGGTGGGAACTATTATCGCCGCTACAGATCCAGATGTAGGTGATGTCCTGAGTTATACCCTGGGGGGAGTAGATGTCAGTAAGTTCGACTTTAATGCCACCACCCGTGTTCTGAGCTTTAAAACCGCACCTAACTTTGAGTCCCCTGGTAGCGCCGCAGGTACTAATGCTTACAGCTTAGTGGTGACCGC
>Ga0172372_10001718_pt1 | contig 33802 bp, 30 predicted proteins | sample LakKiv5m_2_FD_114544 | JGI IMG/M metagenome (GOLD analysis project Ga0172372, IMG submission 114544) | Freshwater microbial communities from Kabuno Bay, South-Kivu, Congo - kab_092012_9.5m | ecosystem: Environmental > Aquatic > Freshwater > Lake | place: Democratic Republic of the Congo... | reverse complement strand
CGCGACCGTTTTCCCGGCGAGACTTTTCGTTCGCGCGACTCGTCGAAATGCTAGATACTGCACGGGAATTCCTGCCGTCCATGCCCCGCCCCTCCGCCACCTCAAAACCCGCCAAGATCAAGGTCGGTGACTTTTTTGAGCGCCATCATGAAAGCCTCGGGATGGATCTCGTCGGGAGCGATCTCGGCTATGATCGCGAGATCCTCGAGCCGACCATCAACCGTCCCGGTCTCGCCCTCTCCGGGTTTTACAAGTATTTTGCGCTTCACCGCATCCAAGTAATCGGTCAGGCGGAGCGCTCGTATCTGCGGCATTTGAGCGAAGCCAATGCCGAGAAGCGTTTCTCCGACCTCTGCCGCCAGCGCATTCCGTGCATCGTGGTGAGCCGGGGACAGGAGCTTCCGGAGTCTCTCTTGAACATCGCGAACGGGGCGGGAATCTCCGTCTTCCAGACCTCGATGGTGACGATGAACTACATCAACGCGGCGACCGTGCGACTCGACTGGGAATTTGCTCCGACCACTTCGCTCCACGGGTGCATGGTCGATGTCATGGGGATCGGCATCCTCCTTCAGGGAGAGAGTGGCACCGGCAAAAGCGAGACGGTGCTCGGTCTGCTCCGGCGCGGTGCCAGCCTCGTCGCCGACGACATGGTGAGGCTGCGTAACATCGAGGACCGCGAGATCATCGCGACCGCTCCGGAGCTGGGACGCAGCTACATGGAGGTGCGTGGTCTGGGAATCATCAACGTGGCCGCCCTCTTCGGTGTCGGCACCTTCCGCACGGAAAAACGCCTCGATCTGGTCATCACCCTGAAACGAGATTCGGCGATGAACGAGATGGAACGCGTTGGCGTGGCCGGGCAGACGACCGGGATTCTCGGCATCGAAGTCCCCCACATCCAATTGCCCGTGGCAGCCGGTCGCGACATGGCCCAGCTCATCGAAGTGGCGGCCCTGGATCAAAAACTCCGTGCCCTCGGACATGACACGGCAGTGGAATTCAACAAGAAACTCTTGAAAAGGATGCACGACGAACGTAAATCCATGTTTTGATCCGTCCTCCCTTGTTTTTTGAATCGCCGCACCCGCAATGCCAGTTTGTGAATTAACCATTCCGAATGAGGACGGACTGCATGCCAGGCCCGCGGCAAAATTTGTCAAGCTCGCGAGTCGGTTTTCCTGTGAAGTCTGGGTCGAGAAGGACGACGAGGAAATCAACGGGAAAAGCATCATGGGCTTGATGATGTTGGCGGCCTCGCAGGGATCCGTCATCAAGGTCTCGGCCGAGGGCACGGACGCCGAGGCCGCACTCGAAAAACTGAGCGACCTCGTCAACAGCGGTTTTGAGGCAGACTGCTGAATGATCGCCATCCCCGGCTATCGTCAGGGGCTGGGATTTCCCTCCCCCGGAGCATAATTTTTCCGTTACCGGCCCGTTTAGAGAGCGACCCGCATGATTTCCTCCCAGCCGAAACCTGAAATCCGCCTCCAGGGCATTGGCGTCTCTCCGGGAATCGCGATCGGACCGGCCGAGCGGGTCGGCAAGGCTCTCGAAGAGCCCGAGCACCTCATCATCGAGCGGGCCGGGGTCGAAACCGAGCGCCAGCGCCTCAATGAGGCGATCATCACGACCCGCGAGCAGATCCTCGCCCTGCAGGAGAAGATCAGCGCAGCGGAGGGTGAAAACGATTCGGCGATTTTCGACGCCCACCTCCTCATTCTGGAGGATTCCAGCATACTCAACGAAGTGCTTCGGATCGTTGAGACCCAGCGCAAGTCGGCCGATTGGGCCTACTATTCGGTCTCGAAACGCTACATCGACTCGCTCCGTAAAATCGCCGATCCCTACCTGCGGGAACGGGCCGTCGATATCGAGGATGTCGCGAAACGCCTCCTTCGCAACCTACGCCGGGCGGCCGGAGATGATGGCGACGATGGGATGCGCCCCTCGCAGCCCGGCACGAGCATCCTTCTCGCTCACGACCTGACCCCCTCCGATACCGTCGGCCTCGACCGCACCCGGATCCGCGGATTCGCCACGGAGTTGGGCAGTCCGACCTCGCATACGGCGATCATGGCTCGCTCCCTGAGCATTCCGGCCGTTGTCGCCCTTCACGAGATGCCGGAGGATTTTCCCGCCGGCGACATCGTGCTGGTGGACGGATATCATGGTCTCATCATTCTCAACCCCTCGCCTGCGACCATCGCCGACTACGAGGCGGTGATCGAACGGGAGCGGACCGTTCTCACCGATCTGGAGCCGCTTCGTCATCAGGATACCCGGACGGCGGACGGCCGAAAGATCACCCTCTCGGCAAACATCGAGTTCATCGAAGAGCTCGACGGGATCCTCTCGCTCGGAGCCGAGGGGGTCGGACTGTATCGCACCGAGTTCTTCTACCTGAGCCGACCCGAGCTGCGGGACGAGGAGAACCAGATGAAAAACTACCGGAAGGTGGCCGCGGCGACCCATCCCCACGGAGTCATCGTCCGGACGCTGGATATCGGGGGCGACAAGCTCCTCCCCGAACTCTTCGAGGATCCCGAGCCGAACCCCTTTCTCGGCTGGCGAGGAATCCGCCTCAGCCTTGACCAGCCCGAGGAATTCCGGCTGCAGCTCCGGGCCATTCTGCGGGCGAGCGCCTTTGGCAAGATCCGCCTCATGTTCCCGTTTCTCTCCACTCTGGAGGAGTTGCGCGGAGCCAAGGCCCAGCTGGAATCGGCCAAGGAAGAGCTCCGCACCGAAGGCGTGGACTTTGACGAAAGGATCGAAGTCGGGGCGATGATCGAGATCCCGAGTGCCGTCCTGATCGCCGACCACCTCGCCCGGGAGGTCGATTTTTTCAGCATTGGCTCGAACGATCTTATCCAATACACGACGGCCGTCGATCGCGTGAACGATCGCGTTGCGCACCTTTACCAACCGGCCCACCCCGCCGTGATTGCGATGATCCGCGAGACCGTCGAAGCGGCGCATCGCCACGGGATCTGGTGCGGGATCTGCGGCGAGGTGGCCGGAGATCTCTCCCTGGCGCCGGTCTGGGTCGGACTTGGAGTTGACGAACTCTCGGTTGGCGCCTCCCAGCTACTGCGGATGCGCCGGGCCCTCTCTCGGCTTGATTCCGCGACCTGTCGCGCCCTGACCGACGGCCTCCGCACCTACGGATCATCCAGTCAGGTGAAGGAGGCGTCGCTCGAAATCGCCCGTTCGGCTTATCCCGAGCTACTTCTATGATCGACTCTCCCCGATTGACGATCGCCCCTTTTTCTCCAGAATAGCCTTTTCCCTCTCGAGGCCCTGTGATCCGAACCCTACAGAACGACTTGCGCGGGGAATCACCCATCGCCCAAGCGCGCGCCCCGCGAGCCATCGGAGCATTGGTCGCCCTTCTCCTGATCGCGGGACCGGACCTCCCCGCTCCCGATCTACCGGACCTGAAACTGTTGCCGACGCTGCCGCGCAATCTCTTCAAGAAAGGGAACGACGAACTGCTCGAGACGGCCCAGGCTCCGGCCGGCCCGGGCGGAATGTGCGTGCTGCCCACGGGCGACTACATCATCGCCTGCCATCCTTTCTTTCTGCCGCAGCATCGGGTCATGCGACTGGGGAAAGACGGCCAGTGGCTTCCCTTCCCCAACGAACCGATGAACGCCCCCGGATCGGGTGATCCCCTCCTGCTCGATTCGGTGCTCGGAATCGCCTGCGACTCTCGCGGAATCGTTTGGATGCTAGACAACGGCAGGCGATCCGGGACCGCCGCCAAGCTGGTGGCGTGGGATACCAAGCGGGATGAACTGCACAAGGTGGTGGTGATCGATGCCCTCGCCTTGAACCCGAACTCGTTCCTCACCAATCTCGCCCTCGATCCGGTGAGCCCCCACGTCTATCTCTCCGATCCCGCCGACGGCGTGACTTCGGCCCTGATCGTGGTAAATACCGAGACGGGACTGGCCCGGCGCGTTCTTCAAGGGGATCGCTCGGTGCAGAAAGATCCCGAGATCCTCCTCTCCGTCGACGGGCGTCAGGTCGAGGTGCGGCGTCCCGACGGAGTCGTGGCCAGCCCACTGACCGGAATCAGCCCCATTGCCATCGATCGTCGCGGCGAGTGGCTCTATTACGGAGCGCGGGATGGCGCCTCCCTCTACAAGATCCGCACCGAATTCCTCGTCCGCACCGACATCACGCCGCAGGTCCTCGCCACCCAGATCACCGGGGTCTCTCAAAAGCCAGTCTGCGACAGCATGGCGATCGATGCGAAGGGGCGGATCTATTTCGCGGACATCTCGCGGGGCTCAATCGATTACGTCACGCCCGAAGAGAATTTCCTCAACCTGCGTCTCCTCGTGCAAGATCCACGCATCATCTGGCCGGGAGGCCTCCTCATCGGACCCGACGGGCAGCTCCACTTCTTCAGCAGCCAACTCCATCGCACTCCCTTCTTCAACAGCGGCAAGGACGTCACCGCGCCGCCCTTCTCCCTCTTCAAGACGCGTCCGCTGCCTTCCAGCAGGTTCAGCTTCCCCGCCCTTCCCTGATCCATGGCGACGATCCTCGATACCCTCAAAAAAGGGGCCGAATATCTCGAGCGGCACGAGGTGGACGAGGCGAGACTCAACATGGAGTGGCTCATCGCCCACGTCCTCAAAGTGGGACGGATGCAGCTCTATCTCGACTTCGATCGTCCCCTCACCGAGCCACAGATCATCACGCTGCGAGAGCTCACGGTGAGGCGGGGCAGGGGTGAACCGCTCCAGCATCTCCTAGGCACGGTCGAGTTCTGCGAGCTTGAGTTTCTCACCGACTCGCGCGCCCTGATCCCGCGTCCCGAGACCGAGGAGTTGACTCATCATCTCCTTTCGCTGACGTGGCCGGAAGAGGCCAGCCTCCTCGACATGGGGTGCGGCTCCGGGGTGATCGGCCTATCGCTCGCCCACCATCTCGCCACTCGCGGCGGAGCGCGGGTGACTCTCGCCGATCTTTCGCCCGAAGCCCTCTCGCTCGCCCGTGAGAACGCCGACCGACTCCTCCCCCGATCGCCCTTGCTGACCTTCCTCGAATCGGATCTTTTTGCGGCATTGGGCGATGCCCGCTACGACCTCATCGTCGCCAACCTTCCCTATGTCCCCCGCGGTTCCGAGACGGCCCTGAGCCGCGAAGTCCTGCGCGACCCCCCGCTCGCCCTCTACGGGGGGGAATCGGGTCTCGAGGTGATGGAGCGCTTCCTCGAGGCCGCGCCCCTTCACCTCCGCCCCGGGGGAAAGATCGCCATGGAATTCGGAATCGACCAGGCTCGGCCACTTGCCCGCCTCGCCGAAGAACGGGGGCTCACTGACGTCATCCTGCGCCCGGATCTCTCCGGCATCGAACGTTTTCTTTTCGCTACCCAAACCCCCGAACCCTGCTAGGATCCCAGCCTTCGTTTCACCAGGTGGGACGATCTGACCTTTCCCGATTCGAGACATGGAAAAATTCATCGTTCATGGCGGCAAGCCCCTCTCGGGCAGCGTCAACATCAGCGGTTCGAAGAACGCATCGCTACCCATCCTCGCCGCCACTCTCCTGACCCGCGAGCAGTGCATCATCCGGCGCGTCCCTGATGTCTCGGATACGAATTACATGCTGCAGATCCTGCAGAACCTTGGTGCCGAAGTCGAGCGGGCCAGCGGCACCGTCGTCATTCGCTGCGAGAAACTCCGCGGACACGAGGCCCCCTACGACCTCGTCCGCAAAATGCGAGCCTCGGTCTGCGTCATGGGTCCGCTCCTCGCCCGCCACAACCGGGCCGATGTCTCCCTCCCCGGCGGCTGCGTCATCGGCGACCGTCCCATCGATCTCCACCTCCGCGGCTTGGAGGGCCTTGGCGCCGAGGCCCGTGTCGAGGGCGGCAACGTGCGGCTCGAGGCTCGCTATGGACTCACCGGAAAAGTCATCGACATGAGCGGCAAGCACGGAGCCACCGTCCTCGGAACGGACAACGTGATGATGGCCGCCGTCCTCGCCAAAGGCACCACGATCATCACCGGGGCCGCCTGCGAACCCGAGGTCGTCGACCTCGCCAATTTCCTCAACGCGATGGGGGCCAAAGTCAGCGGGGCAGGGACACCCCGAATCGAGATCGAAGGCGTCGCCGAACTTGGCGGAGTCGAGCATACCGTCATCCCTGACCGCATCGAAGCCGGCACCTTCATGGTCGCCGGAGCCATGGCCGCGAAAGAAAGCATCACTCTTCGCCGCGTCGCGCCGGAACACCTTTCCGTCGTCACCGAAGTCCTCCGCCGCTGCGGTTGCAAGGTCGAGACCACCAAGACGACCGTCACCGTCCACCGGGCCACCAATCCCGTCGGGGCGAACATCACCACCGAACCCTACCCTGGCTTCCCCACCGACATGCAGGCGCAGATGTGCGCTCTTTTCGCCACCACTCCGGGAACGAGTGTCGTGCGCGACACCATCTTCCCGCAGCGCTTCATGCACGCTTCCGAGATGAAACGGATGGGAGCCGACATCGAAGTAAACGACGGCACCGCGATCATCCGCGGAGTCTCGGAGCTCAGCGCCGCCCCCGTCATGGCGAGCGATCTGCGAGCCTCCGCCGCCCTCGTCCTCGCGGCCCTCACCGCCAAAGGTGCCACCGAGATTTCCCGGGTCTACCACATCGATCGCGGCTACGAGCATATCGACGACAAACTGATCGATCTCGGTGCTGAAATTGAGCGACTCCCGGCCTGAGGCAGATCCGGTTCGGAAAACGATGGGGCGGCAATACGGGTCTCCGCGAGAGAACCGCATTCCGTCCATCACCTGCCCTCCCACCGCACGGTCCCTTCCTCGCCCTCCGCAGACCCCGGGCCGAAGCGCCTCACCGCGACCGATCCCGTCGGATGATCCGCTCGACTTCGGAAGTCTCCATGCGCACCGCGGTGGACTTCGGCTTCATCTTGACGACGACTCCGAGGCGCATCGTGCTAAGGACGCCGCAGAGCCGCCCCCGCTGGTCGATCAGGGGCGATCCGCTGTCCCCCTTGATCATCGGCAGGCTCGTCACGACCTTCTGGAAGTGCCCCGGGGGCGCGTTTTCGACCGGGAGATATTGGATGAATTCACCGCCGGCGCGCTCATGCATCCAACCGCCGGCGAACAAGGTGTCGGCAGGCTCGAGCGCTTCGCTGCGAAAACGGAGAAAACGCGGCGTGGCTAGGTCAGCCTTCACGATCGCGAAGTCGGCTGCGTCGTTGCGGTAGACCACGCGGACCGGCGCATAGTCGATATAAGTGCGGCGCTGATTCGAGGTGGCGTAGAGCACGTAGCTATCCTTGTGGGCAAGAACGTGAGCGGCGGTGAGGAAGTAGCCGTCTCCCGTCACCGGGGCACAGCTTCCGAAACCCGAGCCGCCCCTGGCGATCGGCACGGAAAACCCGAGCTCGAGCACACCCTCCTGGGCCTCGCGGCTCGTCGCCAGCTTTGCCTTGAAATCGTCGTCGATGTATTTCCCGCTGACGATGAGACCCGAATGCAAGGTGAGGAAGTCCGCCGCCGAAAACCCCTTGTCCGTGCGATTTTTCAACTCCGGCAGCGTCACGGGCGCATCGATGCCAAGCGAATCATACCTCGCGAGCGAACGCCGTTGATCCCAATGGGTGTTCGAAGGCAACAGGACACACGAGGTAAGCAGCAGCGGAGCCGCGAGCAGCGCGGCAGGCGACACGAGGGAAAAACCGAAACGGCACGGGGAAGAAAACATTCGCGAAAGGAAAGTCTTGGAGGAGTCGGAGAGTCGGCAGGGAAATCCGTGGCTCGCGGCGGGGTTCTCTGGGCGCTGCCTACCCGGGAAACGTAACGCAAGGCCCGGCGTCCTTCACCTGAGAATACGTGATTCCCGGAAATTCTTTCAAGCGTCGCGAACCTTCGGCAGGCTCACTTCAACGCCTGAGCCCAAACCCGAAACCGATCAAGGCCGCACCCACCGATGGGAGATGGTCCTGGAGAAGCTTGCCCAGCACTTCGGCTCGGGAGACGAACCAGCCGCCTCCCTGCTCCACCGATTCGAAGTATTCATCCCAAAACGAGCCATACCCCTGGTTTTCCAGCAACGCCACCGCCACCCCGCAGAGCAGCAGAAGCGTCACCCCGACCTTGATGGTGGAACGAAGGATCGAGCCAGCGATCATCGCCGCCAGGAAACTGAGCCCCAGAGGAACGACCTTCACGCCCAATCCGTCGACCCTCCCCGCGTGCGAATCTCGGCCCTCCGCTTCCCCGGCTCGCTTGAGACTCGATTCCATCAGCGAAACCGTGGATTCAAAGACCTCTCCAGAGGGCGACATGCTCAGGCCATTCGACCAGAACGCCCCCACCAGTAGCGCCAATCCGGAGAAAAGAAGCAGGCGCCCCTTGGAGCCGGAAAGGAAACCGAATATCTCAGCAAACGCCATCTAAAATATGGTAATTATAGTTTCTATTCTAGCAAACGCACGAATCAAGTGAAAACTTTGCCCGCGAACCCACGGAACCGCCGCCGACGGGAGATTGCGACTCCCGGGCCTGCGGGCCGTCTCTCAGGGTAACGCCTCGACAAAGACCCGACCCGCGACCTCAAGGCCCAGCTGAAACCGCTTGCCACCGCGGCGCGAGAGCTCCAACACGCCGGCGGCGCGATCGGAATCGGAGACCTCGTATTCTTCTCCAATCTTCAAACCCTTTTCATTGAGCCAACCGAGCAGCACCGAATCTTCATCGGAGACACGCACGACCCGGTAACGGCCCCCGCCCGCTTCGACGAGGGGCACGGCACGATCTTTCGCCAGGACCCCTCTCCGGTTCGGAATCGGGTCGCCATGGGGATCGTGGGTCGGATCCCCCAGCATCTCGTTGATCCGATCAAGGAGGCGATCGGAAATGACGTGCTCGAGAATCTCGGCCTCTTCGTGCACCTCCGACCAGTCAAGCCCCATCACCTCGACGAGAAAGGTCTCGATGAGCCGATGCCGCCTCACCACCTTCATCGCTTCGGTCACCCCTCGAGGCCTCAGGGAAAGACCGCGCCGGGGCTCATAGGCGACGAGGCCGCGCTCTTTGAGATGACGCATCATGATCGTCACCGTGCCGGGCGTCACTTCCAACTCGCGGGAAATCTCACCCACCGTGGTGCTACCACGCCCCGCCCCCTGAAGATGGAGGATCGCTTTGAGGTAGTTTTCGACTGTGCTCGACGGCATGCCTCCAGCCTACCCGAGTTCTTCGACTACTGCAAGACCTTATCTTGACGAATCAAGATACTGGTCTACTCTTTCTCAAGAAAAACTCTTTTAATCTTGGATGAAAAACCGGATCACCGCGCTGCTCTTTGGTGGCATGGTATTGTTCCAGACGGGGTGTGCCGAAAGGCCCGCCCCCGCAGAAGGCCCCTATCGGGTGGTGGCCACCGTGGGCATGATCGCCGACATCGTGAGGGAAATCACCGGGCCGCTCGCGGAGGTCGACGGCATCATTGGAGAGGGTGTCGATCCCCACCTCTACAAGCCCACCGCGAGGGATGTAAAGGCAATGCAGGGAGCCGATGTCGTGTTCTACAACGGGCTCCTCCTCGAGGGAAAAATGACGAACGTTTTCGTGAAGCTCGCTGCGTCGGGCAAGCGCGTTCACGCTGTCACTGAGGACCTCGGGGAGATTTCCGATTACGTCGCCTCCGGTGAGGACGGGCATCACGATCCCCATGTCTGGATGGACGTGAGAGGCTGGATCGCCGCGACCCGGGTGATCGAGAGGACGCTCGCCTCCTTTGACCCGCCCAACGCCGCGACCTACCAATCCAACGCGAGCTCCTATCGTGCCAGGCTCGAGGCCCTCGACGCCTACGCGAAGCGTTCGATCGCCTCGATTCCGGAAACCCAGCGGGTCCTCGTCACCGCCCACGATGCTTTTCAATACCTATCGCGTGCCTACGGCATCGAGGTGCGCGGCATCCAGGGGATGAGCACCGAATCCGAGGCCGGCGTGAAGGACATCGAGGACCTCGTGGCGTTCCTCGTCGAGCGCAAAATCCCCGCCGTCTTCGTCGAAAGCTCTGTTTCGGACAAGAACGCCCGCGCCCTGCTTGAAGGGGTCGCGGCCAGGGGTCAAACCGTGATCATCGGCGGAGAGCTCTACTCCGACGCGATGGGACCCGCCGGATCCTACGAGGGCACCTACGTCGGGATGATCGACCACAACGTCACCACCATCACCCGTTCCCTCGGCGGCAACGCCCCCGAGAAGGGCCTTCACGGAAAGCTATCTCCCGGCCCCTGATCCCCGGTAGGTGCCTCTCTCGTTTTTACCCTTTCCCTTTCCCGTTCCCTTTCCGTTTCCACTCTCACCGCAAGCCCGCCCGCGCCCCAATGCACCACGAATCCCTCAGCGGCCAGTCGGTGTTTCCTGCCAAACACACCGAGCCCCGCCCCGAGCACCCTCCGGAGGTTCCGCTCGCGATCCATGACCTCACCGTTGCCTACCAGCGAAAACCGGTCCTCTGGGATATCGAGTTGAACCTCCCCGAGGGCAAACTGATCGGGATGGTCGGACCGAATGGGGCCGGCAAGAGCACTCTCCTCAAGGCCTGCCTCGATCTCGTTCCGCGCACATCGGGCTGGGCGCACATTTATGGAGTGCCCTACCGCAAAGCGCGCCACCGCGTCGCCTACGTGCCGCAGCGCGAGAGCGTCGACTGGGATTTCCCCGTGAACGCACTCGACGTCGTCGCGATGGGATCCTATCGCCGCCTGGGCTGGTTCCGACGCGTCAACGCCACCGAGACCCAGCGGGCCATGGAAGCGCTCGAGCAGGTCGGCATTGCCCACCTTGCCCACCGCCAGATCAGTCAGTTGTCCGGAGGCCAACAGCAGCGCGTCTTCCTCGCCCGAGCCCTCATGCAGGATGCCGACCTCTACCTGATGGACGAACCCTTCGCCGCCGTCGACGCCGCGACCGAGCAGGCCATCGTCGAGGTGCTCCGTCGTCTTTCCAGCGAGGGAAAAACCTGTCTCGTGGTCCATCACGATCTCGCAACGGTCACCTCCTACTTCGACTGGATCGTCCTCATCAACCTGCGCATCGTTGCGGCCGGCCCCACCGCCGAAACCTTCACCCGCGACAACCTGCAGAAGACCTACGGGGGCAAGCTCAGCCTCCTCGAAAAGGCGGCCGAGGCCCTCCGCTCCACCTCCTCCCGCTGACCATGCCGGACCTGCCCGATCTCCTCGAGGTGCTGCTGTTGCAAAACTACAACACGCGCCTTGTCGTCCTGAGCACGACCCTGCTGGGGATCGCATCGGGACTCGTTGGTTCTTTCCTCCTCTTGCGGAAGCGCTCGCTCATGGGTGACGCCCTTTCCCATGCGACCCTGCCCGGCATCGCGATCGCCTTTGCGGTGATGGTTTCCCTGGGGGGCGACGGCAAATCCCTTCCCGTCCTGCTCCTCGGCGCGACGATCTCGGGCGTCGCCGGGATCGCCACGATGCTGCTGATCCGCCATACCACCGCACTCCGTGACGATGTCGCGATGGGGTTCGTCCTCTCGGTCTTCTTCGGTGTCGGCGTTGCGAGTCTCAGCATGGTCCAGACGCTGCCGGGCGCGAGCGCCGCCGGACTCGAATCCTTCATCTACGGAAAGACCGCCGGCATGGTCCAGCGCGACTTCCTTCTGATCACCCTCATCGCCGCCGCCGCCTCGTTTCTATCGGTCCTCTTCCTCAAGGAGTTCCTCCTCCTCTGCTTCGACGACGGCTACGCCGCGGCTCAGGGATGGCCCACGCTCTTTCTCGACGTGCTTTTGTTAGGGCTGGTCACCGCCGTCACGGTGATTGGACTCCAATCGGTCGGGCTCATTCTCGTCATTGCCTTTCTCATCACCCCGCCGACCGCTGCCCGATTCTGGACCCAACGCCTAGTGCCAATGCTCCTCATCGCCGCCCTCATCGGAGGCGCGAGCGGATGGCTGGGAGCCTCGATCAGCGCACTCACACCGCAGTTGCCCGCCGGGGCCGTCATCGTCCTGGTCGCGGCCGCACTCTTCCTCATCAGCATGCTCTTTGCGCCCATCCGTGGGGTGCTCCCTCGGCTCCTTAATCAAGCCGCCCTCCGCCGCAAGGAAGACCGTCAGCATCTTCTCCGCGCGGCCTACGAGATCCTCGAGGATCCATCCGCCGACGGGCCCGTGGTGAACCGATCCTTTTCCCTCGAGACACTCCTCGCGAAGCGCTCCTGGACCCCGCGTCAGCTCCGCGGCATCCTCCGCATCGCGTATCGCGAGGATCACCTCGAACCTGCTCCGCCCGGCCGTCTCCTTCTTTCCGAGCCCGGCTTCGGCGAGGCAGCCCGCGTCACCCGCAATCACCGGCTCTGGGAAACCTATCTCATCCAATACGCCGACGTCGCCCCGGGCCAGGTCGACCGCGACGCCGACAGGGTCGAACACATTCTCGGGGCGGAACTCGTCCGCGAACTCGAGGCCAAGCTCGGTAATGCCCTTCCCGGTGAGGCAGTGCCCCCCAGCCCGCATCCCCTGCCCTCTGCATGAACTGGACCGCCTTCGACACGTGGATCGTTCTGATCGGCTCGCTCTGCGCCGCAGCCTGCGCCCTGCCGGGATGTTTCCTCGTGCTCCGCAAAATGAGCATGATGGGCGACGCCATCAGCCACGCCGTCCTCCCCGGACTCGCCATCGCCTTTTACCTCACCGGGACGCGTGCGAGCCTGCCCATGTTTCTTGGCGCCGCTCTCGCCGGTCTCCTCACCGCCCTTTTCACGCAGTGGATCACGCGCTTCGGCAACGTCGATCGCGGGGCTGCGATGGGGATCGTTTTCACCACTCTCTTTGCGATCGGGCTCCTTCTGATCCGTCGGACCGCCGACCACGTCGATCTCGATCCCGGCTGCGTCCTCTACGGCGCGATCGAACTGACCCCGCTCGACACCCTCTCGATCGGCGGTTTGGCGATTCCCCGCGCCGCGCTTGTCAACGGCACCATCCTCCTCGTAAACCTTCTCTTCCTGACCCTGCTCTACAAGGAATTCAAACTCACCGCCTTTGATCCCGACCTCGCCGACACGCTTGGTTATTCATCCCAGTTTCTCCATTACCTCCTCATGACCCTGGTCGCCGTGACGACCGTGGCCGCCTTCGAGTCGGTCGGCAGCATCATCGTCATTGCGATGCTCATCGTGCCGCCCGCGACCGCGCTCCTCCTGACTCGCGACCTCCTGAAAATGCTCCTCATCGCCGTCGCCGTCGCCGTCCTCGCCGCCGTGACCGGGCACCTCGGCGCCCTCGTCGTTCCGGGCTGGTTCGGATTCGAAAGCACCACCTCCTCGGGAATGATCGCTCTCGCTTCCGGGCTGATTTTCCTCATCGCTTGGCTCTTCAGCCCCGATCAAGGGATCGTGACCCGCCGTTTCCGCGACGCTCTCTCTCCCGGCGGGCCCTCGCCCGAAGGCAACACCGCGGGCGGCTGAGACAATAGCGCCCGCCCCCACGAAGCCGGGGGTCGTTCACGAACCTCATCGCCGGATCGGACCTCCCCGCCTGCCCCGCCTTTTTCCAACCCCCGCAACGAGTCGCGCGAAATCGTGCTTGCCGAGGACCGCGAAACCCGCTCCACTTTCGAGCCAAGTCCCATGAATCTCCGACATCGTTTTCCCGTCCTCTTTCTTTGTCTCCTGATCTCCATCAACGCCACGCGCGCCGGAGACCTCCCTGCCAATTCCCGGATCGCGGTGATCGGAGACAGCATCACCGAGCAGAAGCTTTATTCCAAATATCTCGAGTGCTATCTTCTCGCCTGCACGGGTCGTGATGACCTCGTCGTCTTTCAATTCGGCTGGAGCGGGGAACGGGCCGATGGGTTTGCCAACCGTCTCGCCAACGACCTCGGCGTCTTTCATCCCACGGTGGCAACGACCTGCTACGGGATGAACGACGGGAGCTACCAGCCCTTCAACGACGGGATCGGTGGTGCCTATGAGAAAAACATGACCCGCGTCATCGAGGGGCTCAAGGCCGCCGGAGTCAGACAGATCGCGGTGGGCTCGCCCGGGGGCGTCGATCCCGATTTCTTCAACCGTCTCGACGGGACGATTTACAACGAAACGCTCGCCAAGCTCCGCGACATCGCCAGGCGCCTCGCTGAGAAAAACGGACAGCCTTTTGCGAATGTCTACGACACGATGATGACGGCCCTCCCGAAATCCAAGGAAGCCAACGGAAAGGATTACGCGCCTTTCGGCAGCGACGGCTTCCACCCGGCGCCCGCCGGCCAACTGCTAATGACGCAGGCCTTCCTGAAAGGACTCGGGCTCGACGGCGCGATCGGGACGATCACTCTCGATCTCGGAGGCGACACCACCGCCACCGCCGGGCACGAGGTCCTTTCCACGAAGGCGGGCACCGTCGAGCTCGCGAGCAGCCGATGGCCCTTCTGCTTCGATGCCGACCCGAAAAACCCCGCCAGCACCCGCAGCATCGTCCCTTTCACCGAATTCAACGAAGAGCTCAACCGCTTCACCCTGATCGTCACGGGTCTCACCACACCGAAGGCGAAGGTCACCTGGGGAACCCACTCGGTCGAGTTCACGAAAGCGCAGCTCGAGTCGGGAATCAATCTCGCCGCCGCGTTTCCTGCGACACCATTCGACGAACCCTTCCAGCGACTGATGGACGCAGTCGCGGTGAAGCAGCAGTTTGAGACGAATGCCATCAAGAACCTGGTCACCCATTTCCGGATCTTCGATGAGGACGCGAAAAGCGATGCCGAACTCTCCGCCGCCTTCGAAACGATCCGCAACAAGGTCGCCGGGAAGCACGCCGCCCACCACGCTTCGGCCCGAAAGCGCATCCAACCGGTGAAACATACGGTGAGGGTGGAACCCGTTCCTTGAGGCGGCGAGGTCCGGTCACCCCGAGCAGCGACCTTGCCCGCGCCAGTCTCGCGAGGAGCGTCGCGGCCGATCGGATTCGAGGCCAACGGCCGAATCCGCACCTTCCAAAGACCGGTGTCGATTGACAAGTGGCTCCGGCGGCGGCTCATTTCCTCCCGGACCCCACCCACCCCTTCATGACCGACCCCTATTGGCTCGACCGCGCCCGTGGTTATCTCGATCTCGGAATGTCTGAAGAGGCGTGGTCCGAGCTCGACCGACTCCCACCCGACAAGCGAGACCGGCCCGAGGTGCGCGAATTTCGCATCACGATCCGCCTCGACGAGGGCAAGACGGCCGAAGCCCTCGCCCTCTGCGGCATCCTTTGCAGCCTGCACCCCGGAAATCATGCCGGTTTCATCCAAGGGGCCTACTGTCTTCACGCCCTCGGACGCACCGAGGACGCCATCGAATTGCTTCAGTCCGGGCCCGAAACCCTCCGCGAAGAGCCGGTTTATTTTTACAATCTCGCCTGCTACGAGGTGGCTCTCGGCAAGGATCAAGCGGCCCTGACCTGGTTGCGTCTCTCTGTCGAGATGGATCGCCACTATCGCGAGCGAGCCCTCGCCGATCCCGATCTCTCGGCCATCGCCGAGGCGCTCTGAGGCCATGAGAGGAGTTCTAGAAGAACGCTTCCACCGAAATTTCGCGGAATTCGGTGAACTCGGTGCCTCACTCTCGATCTGGAAAGACGGGAAGGAAATCGTCTCGCTCCATCACGGCTGGGCCGACCCGGGGAGGACGATTCCCTGGACTCCACGGACGGTGGTCCCGGTCTGGTCCGCAACGAAAGGCCCCGCCGCGATCGCCTTCCTCCTTGCCCTCGAGAAAGCGGGATTGTCCCCCCACGATCCCGTCGCCGGGGTTTGGCCTGAATTGCTCGCGGCGCGTGACGGGCGCCTGACGTTCGTCCAAATCCTCTCCCATCAGGCCGGTCTTCCGGCACTCTCTGCGGAAAATCGCCCCCATCTTCTCTCCCATCGCGAAGTGATCGCGGCGCTGGAGAGACAAAAGCCCTTCTGGAGTCCGGGTGACGGCCACGGCTACCACCCCCGCACGATCGGCTTTCTCCTCGATGAAATCGTCCGGAAGGTGGCGGGCGGGATCCCACTTGGCCGCTACTGGAACACCTGCGTCGCGGCGCCGCTGCAACTCGAATTCTGGATCGGAGATTTTCCCGCTCCGGTGCTTGAGCGCCTTGCAACGATGGTGCCCCCCAAAGGACAACATCCCAACGAGGAGGAGCTGCCCTTTTACCGCGCCCTGGCCCAACCGGATTCGCTCTCACTCGCGGCCTTTGCATCGCCGTCGGGAATGCGCTCGCTCGCCGAGATCAACCAGCTCGAATTCCTTCAGGCCGGCCTGCCCGCCTTCGGCGGCATCGGCTCCGCCTGCGCCCTCGGAAAATTCTACCAGATCCTCGCGCGCGACGGTGTCTCCGAAGGTGAGCAGGTGATCCCCGCACGGGTCGTGCGCGCCGCCCGCGCCCTCCAGAGCAGCGGTCACGATCGGACCTTGTTGCTGCCCACCGCCTTCACCGCCGGCTTCAAGACGGATCCATTGGACGGAAGAAGCCAAAAAATCCGCGCTCTTTTCGGCCCCTCCATGACCGCCTTTGGCCAGCCCGGAGCCGGCGGCAGCCACGCCTTCGCCGACCCGGAGAGTGGCCATTCCTTCGCCTACGTCATGAACCAGATGGAGGCCGGGATCCTGCCAAATCGCAAATCCCTCGCCCTCGTCGACCTCCTCTACGCCACGACTTAGGCCTCGGTGGGAAATCTTCTTGTTCCTTCGCCCCCCGCCTGATAGCCTCACGCCCATGTCGAAAGCGATCGTTGATCCGAGTGAGCTGAGGCGTTTCGCCGAGGAGCTGAAGCGCTTCAATGGAGACCTCCAAAGCTCCCTTTCCTCCCTTCAGGCGCGCTTCGCGGCCCTCAGCGACACGTGGCAGGATCAGGAGCACGCGAAATTCGCCCAGGACTTCGTCGAAACGATGAAGGTGTTGCGCCACTTCGCGGAGAGCTCCAGCCAGCAGGGGCCCTTTCTCCTTCGAAAGGCCCAGCGGATCGAGGATTATTTGAACCAACGCTGATCCAATCGTGTCCGGGGCCCACGTCACCAATCTCGAATCACTGGAGCGTTTCCGTTCGAGCCTCGTGCTTTTTCTCGAGCGCGTCGGCCTCATTCTCGACGAGGTGGGGGAAGAGGTGAAACGCACCCGTATTTGGCTGCAGAGCGAGCAGCGGATGAAGCTCGCGCTGGAGATGAAACGCGTTCACCGTGAACTCGAAACACTGGAGTCCGAGCTCTTCAGCGCGCGCCTCTCCGATCTCGCACAGAAAAAAACCGGCCTCCAAATGCTCGTGAACCAAAAACGCAGGGAGACGCACCAGATCGAGGAGACCCAGCGCAAGGTCGCTGCCTGGTCGCGCCACTTCGATTCAAGCGTCGAGACCGAGGCACGGAAGGTCGAGAAACTCCGACACCACCTCGACACGGACATGGTCCGAGCCGTGACTTTTCTGAAAGAAGCCATCCGTCAGCTGGAAGCCTACTCTTCCGATGGCCGGAGCTGACCCGTATCCCCGACCCACTCCAACCTTTGAGCCTCAATCACAGCAAAGGTCGCCTCGTCGGCCTGTCACGGGAACTCCTTCGTGTCTGGCAGGACACCCAGGACTCATGGCGCGATGCCAAGGCGCGTGAATTTGACAGCACCTACATGCAGCCCATGTTCGATGCCGTCGACCACGCCGCCGCGGCGATCGAGGACCTCGACAAAGTGCTCCAACGACTCCGTCAAGACTGTGAAACCTGATCCCCTCTCCGCCCCGGAAACGATCGACCGGATCGCCCGCTTCCACCAGAGCGCACGCTCGTTTGCCGAACGGGAAAAAGGCCTCGAACGGGCCCGCCAGTTGCGGGAGTCGAGCCGGCGCCAGGCCCTCGAAGAGAGCCGCACCGCTGTTGAAAAGCAGCACGAGGCCGCCGTCACGGCCCTGCGCGATGAGGCGGCCGAGGCCCGCGCCCATCTCGAATCCACCGCTCGGATTCGCCGCATCCGCCTCGACAAAGGCCAGATCGCGGTCCGTCATTCGGTGATCGAGGCGATTCAAGCAACCGAAGGCCAGCACCGTGCGACCCTCCAGCGCAATTACATGGAAGCCGGGCGGCGGCGGGAGCAGACCATCGCCATCGCCACCGCAGCCTTTGAAGAGGCCAGCGCCGCGGGCAGGGCGACTCACGGACGCTTCACGAAATTGGAGAAAACCGCCGTCTCGGGACTGCGCGGCTACGGATCACTCCAGAGAAACCTTCTCCACTCGCTCAGGGAGACGGAGACCACGGAACCCTGGACCGGCGCCCTTTCATCGCTCGAGGATGCCCTAACAGAACAATATGAGGAACTCTCCAGATCGGTCCGCGGCTTGCGCAAGGCCCCGGTCGTTGCCTGGTTCGCTGCTCTCCCGTTGGCTCTGCAGCTCTTTCTCGTCCTCGGTTTCGGAGCGGTCGCACCACTGGCCGGCCCGTTGCTTGGAATCGGTTCGGTATCATGGGTCGCCAGCCTTGGGTCCGCCGGCGGAGCGGCCCTCTCGGTGATCGTCCTCTGGGCGTTGGGACGAAAGGCCGCCTCCGCCTTCATCAGGAACGAGGCCGGACGTTTTGCCGGGGCCCGGGCCCTGCGACTGCGATATCGTGAGAGAATCGAGAACGATCAGCGGATCGCTGTGGAGACGGCAGAGGCGGAATACAGGCGGGTCAAGTCAGCCTTCGAACAAGGCCTGAGGGAAAAACCCGGGGCCTCAGGGAACCGACGCTACGCCAATCCCGAGGCCATCGAAAAGCGGGCCCAGGCGCTGCGGGAAAGGCTCGAAACCCATCTCCAGTCGCAGATCGACTCCCTTCATCAGGACCTCGCCAACCGCACCGCGGCGCTAGAGCGCCGGCGCGATGAGGAATTCGAGCGACTCCGCGCCGAGACCACCCCGGACGACGACCCCGCCGCTCCGTTCGAGCGACTTGTCGACGAATGGAGGCGAGAGTTCCTCCCCCTTGTCTCGATTCTGGAGGCGGAGACCCGCTCCGCAGTCGAGGGGACGGATCATGCTTGGCTCGCCGGCGGACCCGAGGCTTGGAGCGCTCCCCGAGTCCTCGATCCCGCGGTGGGTTTCGGAGAAATCACCTACGAGGCGGCGGCGAGCGATCTGGCCCTGCCGGTCTCGGAGGCGATGCGACTCCCGGCCGCCCCCGAATTCCGACTGCCGTTGAGACTTCACCTGCCCGATGCCGCCTCGCTGCTGCTTGAGACAAAACAACATGGGAGAGACGAGGCCATCGCCCTCCTCAACCATCTTGTCCTCGCCTGGCTTGCCCACGCCCCTTCGGGCCGGCTCTCCTTTTCGCTCTGCGATCCCGTCGGCCTCGGTGAGAGTTTCGCCGGCCTGATGCACCTCGCCGACTACGAGGATCTCCTCATCAACGGTCGCATCCGCACCCGGTCCGATCAGATCGAAAAGCGTCTCGGCGAGCTCTGCGATCACCTCGAGAAGGTGATCCAGATGTATCTGCGCAGCGACTACCGCAGCATCACCGAATACAACGAAGCCGCCGGGACGATCGCGGAGCGCTACCACTTTCTCGTCGTGGCGGACTTCCCCCACGGCTTCAGCGAGCTGGCGGCAAAGCGTCTCCTCAGCCTCGCCGCGTCGGGGGCTCGTTGCGGGGTCTTTCTCCTCATCCACCATGATCAGCGCGCCGACCTCCCCACGGGCTTCCGCATGGACGACCTGAGAAAGGCCTGCTTCTGCCTGCAGTCGGGCATCGAGGGATTCCACCTGAGGGAGGCTCCGGTGAAAGGTCTCGCCCTCACCCTGGCCAAACCAACTTCAACGGAACTTTTTGCCCGATGGGTCCACCTCGTCGGCTCCGCCAACCGCGACTCCAACCGCATCGAGGTCCCCTTCTCCCTGATTGCGCCTCCGGCTGGGGAGCGCTGGAGTTGCGCCACCGCGGACGAACTCCGTGTCCCGATCGGACGAAGCGGTGCGACGAAGTTGCAATACCTCTCGCTCGGGCGTGGCACCTGTCAGCACGCCCTCATCGCCGGGAAGACCGGCTCGGGCAAGTCGACCCTCTTTCACATCATCGTCAGCAACCTCGCTCTCTGGAGTTCGCCCGACGAGGTCGAGTTCTACCTGATCGACTTCAAAAAAGGGGTCGAATTCAAGTGCTATGCCGATCACGGGCTGCCTCACGCGCGGGTCATCGCGATCGAAAGCGACCGCGAGTTCGGACTGAGCGTCCTGCAGCGGCTCGACGAGGAACTGCGCCGGCGCGGCGAGCTCTTTCGCGCCGCCGGCGTGCAGGATGTCGCCGGGTATCGGTCCAGACCAGGGGCGGAACGGATGCCTCGCACTCTCTTGCTCATCGACGAGTTCCAGGAATTCTTCACCGAAGACGATGCGATCTCGCAGCAGGCCGCAGTGCTGCTCGACCGCATCGTGCGCCAAGGCCGCGCCTTCGGCATCCACGTGATTCTTGGCTCGCAAACCCTTGGCGGGGCCTTCACCCTGGCGCGGTCCACTCTTGGGCAAATGACGGTCCGCATCGCCCTTGCCTGCAACGAAGCTGACGCCTACCTCATCATGGACGACTCCAATCCAGCCCCGCGGCTGCTCACCCGGCCCGGTGAGGGAATCTACAACGATCGCGCCGGAGCGGCCGAGGCGAACTCGCCTTTCCAGGTCGTCTGGATGGGAGAGGACGAACGCAACCAGCTCCTCGACCTCGTTGCCACTCTCGACCGCGAGCGTGGCGGGGAACCACGCCATGGTGTCGTCTTTGAGGGGAACGCCCCTGCCGACGCCTGCACCGACTCCCTGCTAACCCAACGGCTCCAGAGCGCGCCGACGCTTGGCTTGCCGCAGCTTTTCCTCGGCGCACCGAATTCGATCAAAGGCCCCACCGAGGTGACCTTCTCGCGGCAAAGCGGCAACCACCTCCTCTTCGTCGGGCAACGCGAGGACGTGGTCGATGCGCTCGTCGTCGTCTCCTTGCGTCTCCTCCGGGCCCAGTTTGGCGAGGCGATCCGCCTCATCCTGATCGACAGCCGCTTCGCCACCCCCGACGATTCCGCCTTCCGCCGAGCCGTCGAACGAATCGGCGGAGTCGATTGCCCGGACTCCCACCAGGTCGGCCCGGTGCTCAACCAACTCGCCGCGGATCTCAAGGCCATCGCCGATGGCAGTCGTCCCTCCGCCGTGCAGCCCGTCGTGTTGTTCATCCCGAACCTGCACCGCCACCGCAAACTGAGACACGAGGAGGATTATTCCTTTTCCCTCGATACCGACGCCGAGGCGAAACCCGCTGACTCGCTTCAGGAAATCATCCTCGAGGGACCTCATTGGGGATACCATCTCGTTGCCTCGTTTGACTCCTACAACAACGTCACCCGCACGCTCGGCCGCAAGGCGGCGGGCGAATTCGAAAAGAAAGTGCTCTTCCAGATGAGCGCGGCTGACTCCGCCAGCCTGATCGACTCCGGCAAGGCCGCGGACCTGGGCCTGAACCGGGCGCTGCTCCATGATGAGGCCGCGGGCACGATCGAGCTCTTCCGGCCCTACACGATGCCGGGTGCGGAGTGGCTAGCTTAGGGAAGTTCCCTCGCTGCCATCGGGTCCCCTCTTCCGTCGGCCTGCGCACCTCCGATTCCCATTGACTCCCTTCGCCCGCTCGCTCCATTGTCTCACGAGATGATGCTCAATCCGATTTTCCGCTGCGGCAGGCTCCTGCTCGCTGCCCTCACCCCCTTTCAACTCACCGCCGCCCTCATCGCCGAGTCCGAGGCCGGGCCCGAGATCGTCTGGCACGACGTTTCCTCCTGGGGGGTCGAAGGTCAGGGCTGGGCACCGGAAGACCTCAAGGCTCGCTATGATCGCCTCCCCGCCAAGGCTGAAAAGATCGTGCGACCTCCGGTATGGAGCCTCTCGCGAAACAGTACGGGCCTCTCCTTCCGTTTCAACACGGACGCGACCACGCTTCACGTGAGACACACGGTCGCCAGCGCGAGCCTCGCCCTTCCCCACATGCCCGCGACGGGGGTGAGCGGGATCGACCTCTACGCACTCGACCGAGGCCGATGGAAATGGGTCGAAGTCTCGAGACCCAAAGAGCCCACGACGGTCCACACGGTCAGCGGCATTGATCCGGGGCTGCGCAGCTGGATGGCCTATCTGCCCCTCTATAACTCGACCGTCAAAGTGGAGGTCGGCGTGCCCAAGGGAGCCACCTTTCAACCGGTGGCACCCCGCAAGCAATCGCCGATCGTCTTTTACGGCACCTCCATCACGCACGGAGCCTCGGCATCGCGTCCGGGCATGCCCCATCCGGCGATCCTGGGACGCCGCCTCGACCGACCGGTCATCAATCTCGGTTTTTCCGGCAACGGCAAAATGGAACCCGAGGTGGGTGCCCTCCTCACCGAGATCGACGCCGCCGTCTACGTCATCGATTGCCTGCCGAACATGGTCGAGGCCGAAGTGGCCGCGCGGGCAGAGGCCCTCGTCCGGCAACTGCGTGAGGCACGCCCTGACACACCCATTGTTCTCGTCGAGGATCGCACCTACGCGAATACCTGGATCATGAAGTCGAAGCGCGAGCGCCACGCCGGCAGCCGCGCCGCCCTGATCCGGGCCTTTGACACGCTGGTTTCCTCGGGCGTGAAACACCTCCACTACGTCGAGGGAGAGCCCCTTCTCGGCGACGATTCGGAAGGCACCACCGATGGTTCGCACCCCAACGATCTCGGCTTCGTGCGGCAGGCGGACGCCCTTGAGCCTGTCCTGAAAAGAGCCCTCGGCTCTGAGTGAACGTTTCGCTCGACCGGTATGATTTGAACAAATCTCCCCGAGGGCGTTCCTACAAAAGAATCTCATCAAATCCCCTCACCGGCCCTTTGCCCCCTCTTCGCCAATCCCCCCCATCCTCCCTTCCTCACCATGATTGAACTCATCGTCATCGGACTGATCATCCTCGTCGTCCTCGTCATCTCACTCATTTTCGCGAAGTTTTTCGGCCTCTGGATCCGCGCGCGGGTCTCGAACGCTCCGATCAACATGCTCAACCTCGTGGCGATGTGGATCCGGAAAGTGCCGGCCTCGCTCATCGTCGACAGCCGGATCACCGCGGCCAAGGCGGGGCTTGACTTCACGACCGACCAGATCGAGGCCCACTACCTCGCTGGCGGCCATGTCGCCGATGTCGTCCTCGCGATGATCGCGGCCGACAAGGCGGGCATTCCCCTGAGCTTCGACCGGGCCTGCGCCATCGACCTCGCCGTGAAGGGAACGTCGAAAACAGTGCTATCGGCGGTGCGGACCTCGATCAATCCGGCCGTGATCGATTGTCCGGGCGGTGGCGGAAAGATCGACGCAGTGGCTCGCGACGGCATCCAGCTTCGCGCCCGCGCCCGCGTGACGGTTCGGACCAATCTCGACCGCTTCGTCGGCGGTGCGACCGAGGAGACGATCATCGCCCGGGTCAACGAGGGGATCGTCACCTCGATCGGCTCCTCTGCCTCGCACAAGGACGTGCTGGAGAATCCCGACCACATCTCGAAGCGGGTGCTCGAGCGCGGCCTCGATGCGAACACGCAGTTCGAGATTCTCTCGATCGACATCGCGGACGTCGATGTCGGTGAAAACATCGGAGCCACCCTCCAGGCGAGCCAAGCTGAAGCCGACAAACAGGTCGCCCAGGCCCGCGCCGAGGTGCGGCGCGCCGCCGCCGTTGCGACCGAGCAGGAAATGTTGGCGCGCACTCAGGAGATGCGGGCCAAGCTCGTCGAGGCCGAGGCCCAGATCCCCATGGCCATCGCCGATGCCTTCCGCAACGGGAATCTCGGGGTGATGGACTACGCCAAATACAGCAATCTCCTCGCCGACACCGACATGCGCACGAACATCGCCAAGGAAGTGAAGGATGCGGAGTGATCCGCTGGTCTCCCGATCTCCTCATCCGCATGGACGACTTCCCCTGGCATTACGTGGCGATGATTTTCATCGTCTTCGTGAGCTGGCTTTACCGACGCATCCAGGAGATCGTGGCCGCGCGTCGCGTCCGCAGCGCCGGGCGAAAGGCTGCCGCTGAGGCGGCGAGGAAAGAGCGCCCCCTTTTCCAAGAGTCACGGCCCCCGTTGGGTCCGCCTCCCGCCCCGCCTTCGCAGGAGGTCCCCTCTCCGGCGCCCCCTCCCCTTCCGATTCCACGGAGTTTTCGGGAGCTTTTCGAAACGATCGAGACCCTCGCGACCCTCGGGACCAACCCGCCTGCTCCCATCCAATCGGCACCCGTTCCTTCATTGCCGGTCGTGCCCCGGGAAACCCGGCCGGATCCCGGCCCCACCCCGAGATCCAACGTCGCGTCCGAGCCGGAGGCACCTCATCCCGCCTCTGGCTTGACTCGGGTGCTGCGTCGGCGTGGCTCCCTGCGCCAAGCACTGATTTTGAAGGAAATCCTCGACGTGCCGGCGTCGCTCCGCTGAGTGGGTGAGGAACGTTCCGCGCCGAGGCGTCACCCGAGCCATTGCCTCACCAAGATCGGGGCTACCACCTGCAGCACGCACAATCCCGCGCCCGCGAGGAGGAGACTTGCGGCGAGGACAAACCCCGCCTCAAAGGCGATCAGCGCCCGCACCGTCCCGGGATCGGCCCCGAGGTGGTGCAGATGGCGGAACTCCCCGCGGCGGAGGCGGTTGGAAAGAAGAAAGACGAGGGCTCCGATCGCCAGCGTCGCCGAACCGATCACGCCCAGCAGGCGCAACACGAGATTCTGGACGCTGAAGACGGTGGCAAAGAGTTCGCCCATCTCGGCACCTGGCGAAACGAGCTGGAGACCACCGGCCACCTCATAGCGCCCCTTCAGGATCGCCTGTCCCTTGGCATCGGCGGGGATCACGATGGCGGCGCTGACAGGATAGTCGGAGGTATCGCCATGGAAGTGAAAAGCGTCGACGTTTTCCACGGTAACCTCGTTGTATTCGACGACCGAGGCGTTCAGCCTGACGATACCGTCGCCGGACCCTGACAAATCCACCAATCTTGCCTCGTCGCCGAGTCTGGCCGCCTCCTCGTGCCCGTGCCCGAGACCCTCGATGATCCAGGCTGTTTTCAGATCCACAAAGATCGCGGCATCGTCCGGCGTCCCGCTCGCCTCGAGCACGCCGACGACTTTCATCTTCAGGGGATACACTCCGGAGAGATCAAAGAGCGTCTCGGGTGTGGAGATAATGGAGTCGCCCGGCGCGATCCCGTTCGCTTCCCCGACCGCCGCCCCGACGACACACTCACCGAGATCGATGAGCCCGCGTCCCTCGCCGATCCTGAGTCCGCGGAAATCGAAGTAATCGAGCGTGGTGCCGACGATGCGGTGGTTCGCAGCGGCGTAACGGGCGTAGAGCGGGATGACCGTGCCAAGACCGCTCTCGGAGATTGCTTCGGTCTCACCGTGACGCAACGTGGCAATCGCGGGCTTCGTGAAATAGAGCCCGTTGAAGACCAGCTCGAGCGCGCTCCCGGCCTGACCGAGCAACAAAGGGGTTCCTTCGGCCCTCACCCGCAGATGCGACTCGACCTTGCCGACGACGAGGGCGATGCCCGCGGGGAGCAGCCAGACGAGGGTAAAGGCGGCCACGAGCATGGCCGTCTTCGCACGGTTTCGCCCGAGATAACGCCACCCGAGAAAAAACACTCCCCCGAGATTCATGAGACGCCTCCTTTCCGCAGGGCAAGCACATCGACGACCCGGTCGAAACGCGGGAGAAGGACGGGATCGTGCGTAATCATCAGCACGGTCGAACCGATCCGCCGCGCCTCCTCGAGCAGCAGGGAGACGATACGATCCTGATTCCCGGGATCGAGATTGCCGGTGGGTTCGTCGGCGAGAAGAAGGGGCGCGGCCGTGACGAGGCCGCGACAGAGGGCGGCCCGCTGTCGCTCGCCCTGAGAGAGCTGGTCTGGATACCTGCCGAGATGCTCGGAAATACCGGACTTCCCGGCGAGCTCCTCGCAGCGCTCGCGGGCGCGAGCATCCACTCCCGAGCCGGCCCCAAGCCGGAAGGGCAGGAGGATATTCTCCCGAACCGAGAGGTAATCGAGCAACTCGAAGTTTTGCGGCACCAGTCCGATCTTGCCCAGACGAAAATGCTGTCGGGCCGAAAGCGGATAACGAGACACCTCGACACCACCGACCAGAATCGATCCCGAGTGAGGCACGAGAAGGGCCGAGATCAGGTTCATCAGTGTCGTCTTGCCGCATCCGCTCGGCCCCACCAGGGCGACCGCCTCGCCCGCCGCAACCGCAAACTCTTCGATGCACAACTCAAAGGCATCGCCGGGATAGGCAAAACGCAACTGTTCGCAGCGGATCATGGCACGGGTTTCACAGCGGGACGCGGGACGGCCGCGGGAACCGAAGGCGCAACGGCCTCGGGCGGGACCGCCTGCCGCGAGACTTTTTGAAGCCTTTCCTCGTTGAGCAGATCGAGTTCGCTGATGCTCCAACGCCTCTCGAGGGCGACGAGAGTCATCTCGGCCTCGTAGCGGTTCGTCCGTTCATGGGTGTGTCCCCAGTGCGTCACCTGCCCGATCGTGACCCACTCGGCCCGGATCCGAAAGCGGCCCGAGGCCGGCTCGGTGTCCGGCACCTCCCGACACTCGCGCAAAGCAACCTCGTAAACCCGCACGCGGGGCCCCCCGTTGCTCTCAAGTTCGAGCGAAGATCGCATCTCGAGATAGACCTCCTCGAGGAGGGGCCCGCTCACACTTTTCTCGAGGATGTCGTAAATCGCAGACTCCTCGCGAAAGTCGAAGGCATGGTAAAGGTTCCGCAGCAGCGCGTAGACAAGATCCTCGGCCGCGGCGTCGGCGGGCACGATCAGCTGGCTTTTTTCGTAACGGATCCCGAGGGTCCCGACGCCAAGGCCACCGACGACAAGCCACCCGACCCAGGCGGGCGACGAGGTCCCGCGCCTCATCACGACAACGGCCGCGAACACGATCAGGAACGCTCCGGGAAAAATGAGGAGACGAAGGGGGCGGCCGGTCTCTGTTTCCGGATGCGGCACCGGCCGCAGCGCGGGAACGATCTCCTCGCCGTCCCGTTTCCAGTGGGCCTGATTTTCTGACGGGGAAAGGAGCCGAGCCGAAGGCTTCCCCCGGCTCGCGATCTCGAGGACGAGGTGCTCCTGCCCCGGCGCAAACCATCGCCACTCAAGGTCAAACGCCGACACGCCGCGCGCCGGGGAGGCCCGGGTGAGCCCGACCAGCGCCTCGTCGATGGGAATGAACTCGCGCTCGTCAGGAACGAATCCTTTCTCCGCATCGGGCACGATGAAGCGCACGGTCCGATCTGTGAAGGCCAGCTCTTTTCCCGGGATCGTCACCTTCACCCCCGACTCAAGCAGCGTCATGAGGCGATCAAGCACCGACTGCCTTTCATTTGGTCCGATCACGTCGCCCTCCAGCCGCCATGAATCACGGTAGGCCGAGACTTTGACGAGGGCCTCGAGGCGGAATTCAAAGGGCTCGACGCTCACAAAACCACGCACCGCCTCGGGCGCCTCCTGTGCGACGAGCGGAACGGCAAAAACCAGTCCGGAAAAAACGAGGGTGCGAAAACGTTGGAACACGAGGGAGATGAAAGACGCGACCCACCGCGCGGTCAACTCCCGCACCGCCTGCCTCTTCGGTTTGTCGGACAATTCCTGTTCAAAAAGGCCATGAAGACGTTCCTTGATTCGACCCCGATCTTTGCTTTGTTGCAGATTGAATTTGCCACCATGCGTAAAAAAATCCTCCCCCTGCTCCTGACGGGAACTCTCGTGCCTTTTTTCGGCCACGCCGAGACCGTCGATTTCATGACCCAGGTGAAGCCCCTCCTTGAGGGTGCCTGCATCCACTGCCACAACGCCGAAAAGGCCGAGGGAGAATACCGCATGGACACGAAAGACCTCGCCTTTGCCGGAGGCGAAAACTATGCCAAGGAGACCATCGTTCCCAAGGATCCCGAAGCCAGCCCGGTCTACTGGATGACGACCGAGCCCGCTGACAGCGCCGACCTGATGCCGCCGAAGAAGCCGCTCTCTATCGAGCAGCAGGAGATTCTCAAGACTTGGATCGCCGAGGGGGCCAACTGGCCGGATGGCGTGACCCTTGAGGAAAAGCCTCGCATGGATTTCAAAAACAACATCCTCCCGCTCCTCTCGAAGGGGGGACCGTTCAAGCCGGAAGAGCAAACGATGCTGCGTCTCTGGGTCGAGCAGGGCGCGGTCTGGCCGAAGGATTTCAAGATCGGTGGCGACAGTCAGGCCGCCGCCGGTCCAGCCGATAACATCGACCTCGTGAAGGTCATCCGCGAAAACATCCTCGCCACGACCAAGGAAAAATCCGAGACCGAGATGAAGGATTACACCTCGGAGATCCCCAAGACGGGGGTGAAATTCGACATGGTGGCGATCAAGGGCGGTGAGTTCATGATGGGTAGCCCGGCCGACGAGAAAGGGCGTCTCGAAGACGAAGGCCCGCAGCACAAGGTGAAGGTCGCGCCCTTCTGGATGGGCAAGTTCGAGGTCACCTGGAACATGTATGAGCCCTTCATGATCACCGGTGTCGCCCGCAACAAGGACGGATCGCCCGAGAACATCCCCGCCGACGCGAAACCCGTCGATATCGTTTCCAGCCCGACGACCCCCTACACCGAAATGAGCTTCGGCATGGGCACCGACGGTTTCCCCGCCATTTGTATGACCGAGCACGCCGCGAGCAAATTCTGCCAATGGCTCAGCGCCCAGACCGGCCACTACTACCGCCTCCCCACCGAGGCTGAGTGGGAATACGCCTGCCGAGCCGGCACCACCGGCCCTTTCAGCTGCCCCGAAGACCAGCTCGAGGAGTTCGCCGTGCTCGACCCGACCCAGGTCCGCGTCGGCTACGAAAAGGTCGGCACCAAAAAGCCCAACCCATGGGGTCTCTACGACATGCATGGCAACGTGATGGAATGGTGTCTCGATCAATACCTCGACAAGGGCTATGCCGGACGCGAGGGCGTCACCGAGAACCCCGTCGCCATCCCCACGACGCTCTACCCCCGCATCGCCCGCGGCGGTTCTTGGTATGACCCGGCCGAAGAGCTTCGTTCCGCCCGCCGCATCCCCTCCAACGAAAACTGGAAGGTGCAGGATCCCCAGTTGCCCAAGTCGATCTGGTATCACACCGATGCCCATTGGCTTGGCTTCCGCATCGTCCGCCCTCTCGAGACCCCCGAAACGGAAAAGATGCACGAACTCTGGAACCTCGGCCGCATCGGCGGCTGATTCCGACATGCCCGGGAGCCTCACAGCACCCTCGCGACACGGAAAGGCGGACCCTTGGGTTCGCCTTTTTCTTGTGGCCCTCGCCACCGTTCTCGTCACGAACGCTCCCGTCGCGATATCCAATCCTCCGGCGAGGGCCGCAGGGTGGAGTCTCCTCACCTTCAACGAGCCCCACATGGGCACGGAATTCACGATCCGGGTTTGGGCTGAGGCGGGTCGGGAGGCCGATCTGCCTCCCGTTGTGAAGCAGGCCTTTGAGCGCGTCAAGGGCTTGGAGGTGGCGCTCTCGGACTACCGACCCGAGTCGGAGATCAATGCCCTGGCCAAAGCCCCGGCCGGCGAACCCATGACCGTGAGCGACGACCTCTACGCGGTGTTTGAAACCGCAGGCCGGCTCACGAAAGCGACCGATGGGGCCTTCGACATCACCGCCGGGCCCCTCGTCCGGCTCTGGCGCATGAGCCGGAAGAACAACGCACTCCCCACGCCGGAACAGCTCGCCCCGGCGAAGGCGCGCACCGGCTTTCAGCATCTCGTCCTCGATCCTGACAAACATACCATTACGAAGCGGATCGAGGGCATGCTCTTCGACGTCGGTGGGATCGCGAAGGGTTACGCGGCCGACGCGGCCCTCCGCATTTTAAAGGAAGGCGGTTTTCCCCGCAGCCTCGTCGCGGCGAGCGGTGATATCGTCGTGGGCGAGTCTCCGCCGGGTGAAGCGGGATGGAGGATCGGGATCGAAACGCTCGAACTCGGTCACGACCTGAAGGATCTCCAGACCGTCACCCTGGTGAACCAGGCCATCTCCACTTCGGGTGACACACGGCGCTATTTCGACTTCGAAGGGGTGCGCTATTCCCACATCGTCTCGACCAAAACCGGGCTCGGGCTCACCGAACGCATCGGTGCGAGCGTGATCGCCTCCGATGCCACCACCTCGGATAGCCATGCCACCGCCGTGGCCCTTCTCGGACCAAAGGAAGGCTTGCAATTCATCCGAAATCAGCGAGGGATCGAGTGCCAGATCGTCGTCCTTCGCGATGGTCACGAAGCCTTCCTCCGATCCGATGGATTCCCCCTCCCCCCGGGATCTCAAGCCCAAAAAGAAAGCGCCGTCGCCCCGCCGTGACGGACGCGAAGCTGCCGTGCAGTTCCTCTACGGAAGCGAGGCGCAGGGCTCCATCGAAGTGAACGCCGAGCGGCTCGCCGCCTTTTGGGAACTTCGCGATGCCAAGCCGGTGGTGCGCGAGTTCGCCGGGGAACTCATCCGCGGCGTCACCGAGCACCTCGACGAGATCGACTCCGCGATCCGCACGCATCTTGAGAATTACTCACTGCAGCGTCTCACCGCGGTGGACCGCAGCATCCTCCGTCTCGGAGTCTACGAGGTGATCTTCTCCAAGCACATCCCGCCGCAGGCAGCGATCAACGAGGCGATCGAGGTCGCGAAACGCTTTGGCACGGAAGATTCCCCGGGCTTCGTCAACGGCATCCTCGACCACATCCTGAAACGCTGATTCCGTCGCTGCATGGGACTCTTTCAATCGATCCTCAACCGCTTCCGGGGAAATGACATCGACTGGGATGAACTCGAGGAGACCCTCATCGGAGGCGATCTCGGGATACGTCTCTCCACCGAAATCGTCGGCCGCCTCCAGAAGCGCAAGGGTAAACTCGACGCCGATTCGGTCGTGGTTGCCTGCCGCGAGGAAATCACCTCCATTCTCGGCGGCGGCGCGGCAGCGATGCCGGCGCCGGGACCTCCCGGGAGACCCACGGTGATTCTCGTCGCCGGCGTCAATGGGGTCGGCAAAACGACCTCGGTCGCGAAGCTAGCCGCCTTCCTGAAGAGCCAGGGCCATGGGGTCGTGCTCGCCGCGGCCGACACTTTCCGCGCCGCCGCCATCGAACAGCTCAAGATCTGGGGCGAGCGGATCGATGTGCCGGTGGTGACCACCCAATACCAAGGCGATCCCTCGGCGGTGTGTTTCGATGCCCACCAGAAAGCCATCGCAACCGGCGCGGCCTACCTGATCTGCGACACGGCGGGCCGGCTCCACACGCGCCACAATTTGATGGAGGAACTCAAGAAAATCCGCCGCACCCTCGCGAAGCAGGATGAATCGGCCCCCCACGAGCGATGGATCGTCGTCGATGCCACGACCGGCTCAAACGCGGTCTCGCAGGCGCGCGAGTTTCAAAGTTCCCTCGATCTCACCGGCGTGATCGTGACGAAGCTCGACGGTTCCGGCAAAGGTGGCAGCGTCGTCGCAATTCGCCACGAACTCGGCGTCCCGACCCGCTTTATCGGAACCGGCGAGAAGGCCGGGGACTTCAAGGCCTTCGTTCCCTCCGATTTTGTCGAAACGCTCCTCTGAGACAGGTAGAGGTCAGTAGATCGCCTGATTGATCACGTTGCCCGGAGGATTGTAGCAGCAGACCACCACGGTCATGGTGAATCCCCCCTGCTGATACTGGGAGATGCCGGCTCCGATCTGGGTGGTAGCCTTCCAAACCATCTGAGTGTAGTGGCCCACCCCCTTGTTGAAAAGATCGACGGTCATGGTGCGGGTGTTGCGGGGCATCTTCGCCTTCTCAGCATACCATCCGTCGCAGGCGCTGATCACCGTAAATCCCATCGCACCCACCGTGCTGCCTCCCTGGGCGAGGTTTTCGCCGTAGGGATTCTGCCCCTGTGGCAGATGGGCGAACTGCCTCGTCCGGGCGATGTGGTCGGCACGCTGCTGGGCATATTGTGCGATCTGCGCCGACCACGAGAGGTTTCCATTCCCAACTTCGGCGCGTTTCTGGTTATGATAGTTGACGACCTGCTGGGCCTGCGGCTGGGTCAAGCGAGAGCCGGTAGCCCCCACAACTGCGGCGTTCGAGGCAACGCCGGGAGCGGGCTGAATGGGAGCCGGGACAGGCTTCACGGGGTTGCCCGCGCCACCGGCGGCGGACCCGATCGTGAAGGTCTGCTGGCGGGGTTCGCCGCGGGTGGCATACTCGGCGAACACCTTGCCGTTCGTGTTCACGAAGACCCAGCGTTGCCCGGGATAGGCTTTCATCGCTGCCGACTGCCCCGGCTGGAGTTCGCCAAAGGCCTGCAGTGGCTGCCCCGGTGCCGACGAGTTCATGATCACCTTGCGATCGGTCGCGTTGGTGAAGGTGATGACAAGGTTGGTCGGATTGCCGCCTTTTCCCCCTTGCGCCGCGAGGGGTCGCGAGGCTCCGGCGACAACGAAAAAAGTGGCAAGAAGAAGGACCACGGAACGACGGTGAATGGTCATGATGCGGAGGGCGGGCGAATGGAGAAAATAGGTAGGTGAAAAGGGCAGGTCGGTCAATGGCGGTAAAACCGGAGAGCGGCGATTTCCATTTTGCCGAAGACGAGAACGCGAAGGAAAGTGCGGGCTCCGGATGCTGATCGTTTTCAACAAACCCTACGGCATGCTCTCGCAGTTCACGCAGGACTGCGAGGGACAGATGACACTCGCCGCGATCGGCTTTCCGCCAGGCGTCTACCCGATCGGGCGCCTTGATCTCGACAGCGAGGGCATGCTGCTGCTTTCCGACGAAGCCGGATGGAACACGAAAATCCTCGACCCAAAAAACGCCCATCCGCGCACCTACCATGCGCAGGTCGAGGGGGAAGTCTCCGCGGAAGCCCTTGCGAGGCTCTCTGGCGGAGGGCTTGTCATTCAGGGGCATCGCACCCTCCCCTGTCAAGCCAGCCGCATCACCCCCGCGCATCCCGACCGCGATCCTCCGATCCGCTACCGCGCGGCGATCCCGACGAGCTGGATCGAGTTGACCCTGACCGAAGGAAAAAACCGGCAAGTCCGCCGCATGACCGCTGCGGTGGGTTTCCCGACGCTCCGGCTCATCCGGACGGCCATCGGAAGCCTGCCCCTCGCGGCCACCAACCTGAGCCCCGGGGAATGGAGGACACTCTCGGAATCGGAACGTTCCCTCGTCCTCCCGCACCAAGTCCCGCCCGGACCTTCACGATCGGCGAGCCGATCCCGCCGTCGTTCGCGACCTCGTCCGCGGCGGTAGGAGCCACTTTTCCACCCCATCCTTGCTTTTCCGCCATTGTGCGAAACCTTCCCTCCGCCCTCATGCGCAGTCTTCTCCGATCGAAAATCCACCACGCCACCGTCACCGAGGCGAACGTCGACTATGTCGGCAGCATCACGATCGATCGCGAGCTGATCGATGCCGTCGGACTCTGGATCGGTGAGAAGGTGCTCGTCGTCAGCTCCACGACTGGGGCCCGGCTCGAGACCTATGTGATCGAGGGCGAGGCCGGATCGGGCGTCATCGGGATCAACGGTCCCGCCGCCCACCTCATCGATGCGGGAGAGCGTGTCATCATCATGGGCTTCGAGATCACCGAACACCCGGTGCAGCCGAAGGTCGTCCTCTGCGACCCGGATAACCGCATCGCAGCCTACCTCGACGAGCGCGCCGGCATGGTGGTGG
>Ga0172372_10001717_pt1 | contig 33808 bp, 31 predicted proteins | sample LakKiv5m_2_FD_114544 | JGI IMG/M metagenome (GOLD analysis project Ga0172372, IMG submission 114544) | Freshwater microbial communities from Kabuno Bay, South-Kivu, Congo - kab_092012_9.5m | ecosystem: Environmental > Aquatic > Freshwater > Lake | place: Democratic Republic of the Congo... | reverse complement strand
GGGAGGGGCTCGTTCAAACTGTGGTCGGACGCCGCGTCCGGTCGTTCAGTTTACCGACATGCTTTCGTCAGCTTTGTGCGGCCCGCCGATCCACCCGGCGCACCAGCTCATCGAGAGCATCGGCCCGGCGCGGGTACACGCGCTCCCCCTCCCGATCCACCAGCAGCACGTCCTCGTCGATGCGGCCCAGCACGTTGGCGAACACGAGATCGCTGTCGGTGCGGCTCCGTTGGGCGCGGGCGATCGCCCCGAGCTGCTCGGCGGTGGTGGAGGGGTCCGCCGCCTTGAAGCTGACCAGGTAGAGGCCCGGCGCCCAGCCCCGCACCCGGTCCACGATCTTGAAGGTGGGGGTGAAGGTGAGCGTGAGGGTGGGCTGTCCGCTCGGGATCTTGCCGGCGTTGGGGGTCGCCTCGTAGTCCCCCACCGCCGCGGAGTGGATGAGCACCCCGTCCGGATGGGCGCGGCACCATCGCTCCATGCGCTCGGCCAGGTCGCGGGTGCTGGTGTACACCTCGCACGACAGACCGGGTGGGGCCCGGAGGCAGGCCTCGGTGCTCCCGAGCAGGTGCACCCGGTGGCGTCCGGACAGGCGCGCGGCGAGGTCCACCCCGGTGCGGCCGGTGGCGTGGGCGGAGAGGTATCGGATGGCGTCCACCGGATTCCGCGTGGCGCCGGCGGTGAGCAGCACGTCGGCCATGGCGACCGTCTATCGCCGGTCACGCGGGCGAGCGGCGGGCCAGGCCCGACGAGATAGCAGGCTCGGCGTGTACGAACGCATCCGACAACGAGCCGACGCCATCCGCGCCCGCTTCGGTCCCGCGCCCGCCGTCGGCGTGGTGCTGGGCAGCGGCATGGGCGCCTTCGCGAACCGTTTCGAGGACCGCGCGAGCTACGCGTCGCTCGGCCTCCCCGCCCCTACCGTGGGGGGGCACCGGGGCGAGTTCGCGGTGGGCGAGGTCGACGGCGTGCGGGTCGCGGCGCTGTCGGGCCGGGTGCACCTCTACGAAGGGCACGATCCGGCGGAGGTGGTGCTCGCCATCCGGGCGCTGTCGGTGTGGGGCATCCGGGGCCTCGTGCTCACCAGCGCGGTGGGCGGCATCCGTCCCGAGTGGAAGGCCGGCCAGGTGGTGGCCGTCTCGGATCACCTCAACCTGACCGGGGTGAACCCGCTCACCGGGCCCAACGTGGACGCGCTCGGGCCGCGCTTCCCGGACCAGTCTTCGGTCTACCCGCGCATGCGGCGCCAGCTCGCCGCGCGCGTGGCGGCCGAGCGGGGCCTGCCCGGGCTCGAGGAGGGGGTCTACGCCGCGCTGCGGGGCCCCAACTACGAGACGCCCGCCGAGATCCGCATGCTCCGGGCGCTCGGGGCGGACGTGGTGGGCATGAGCCTCGTGCCCGAGGCCATCGCCGCCAACCACGCGGGGATGGAGATCCTCGCGCTCTCGGTGGTGTCGAACCCCGCCGCCGGGATGAGCCGGAGCCCGCTGAACCACGAAGAGGTCACCCAGGCGATGGCGGACGCCGGAGAGCGGGTCGTGTCCCTGCTCGAGGGCCTGGTGGCCGCGTGGTAGAGGCCGAGCTCGTCGCCGCCGCCTGGGAGGCGCGCGAGCGCGCGGTGGCCCCGTACAGCCGCTTCCGGGTCGGGGCCGCGCTGTTGGGTCGATCGGGGCGGGTGTGGACCGGCTGCAACGTCGAGTCGGTGAGCTACGGGCTGACCTGCTGTGCCGAGCGCGTGGCGCTCTTCAAGGCCCTCTCCGAGGGCGAGAGCGGGTTCGAGCAGGTGGTGGTGGTGGCGGACTGCCACCCCGTCGCCATGCCCTGCGGCGCGTGCCGGCAGCTCCTCGCGGAGTACGCGCCGGACGCCACGCTCGTGGCCGCCTCCCGCGCCGGCGCCGTCCGCACCACGGTCCGAGCGCTCCTGCCCCAGCCCTTCGACCCCTCCGCGCTCCCCGAGTAGGGGAGGACCCCGAGCGGTCCTCCTCTCGGTCCCCTCAGCTCCCGGGCCGCCGCCGCCGCTTCCGCCGTCCCGCCGGGGCGCTGTCCGGCGCCGGTCCGAGGTCCCGCAGCGCGGGCTCGATCTGCTCCAGGATGGCGACGCCCCAGCGCGCCACCTGCCAACGGCGCACCTCGGGCACCGCGGCCAGCTCCTCCAGCGTGGTCGGGGCGTGGCGGGCGATCTCCTTCATGACGCCGTTGGAGACCACCGTCACCGGCGACTCGCCGCCTCGGGAGATCACCTGGTTGCGCCAGTCCTTCAGGCGCTGGAGCAGCCGCTCCTGCTCGCGCGCGGAGAGGCGGCTGTCGACCCGCTCGGTCGGCTCGCGGGCCGCCGGCGCGGCCAAAGGGGTCGTATCCCCGAGGCCGCCCTGGACCGCGGCGTGGAGGCCCTCGCCGAAGCGACGGAACAGCGGGGACCCCCGCCGGAGCATGTTCCCGAGGTCGTCCAGGGTCTGTGGCGGGTTGGCGGCGACGGCGAGGAGCACCGGGTCGGGGATGACCTTGAAGGCCGGGCGGTCGAGCTGGCGCGCCTGGCCGTCCCGCCAGGCGTAGAGGGCGCGGAGCACCCGCTGGGGCTCGGGCCCGAGCTGCCGCGCGCCCTTGACCCGCTGCCATGCGGCCGGGTCCTTGGGGCGTCCGGCCCACTCGCGGGCCTCCAGGAGCTCGCACTCCTCGGAGACCGGGCCCAGGCGATCGGCCTGGACCAGGCGGCGGAGCAGCACCTCGCGCAGCGCGGGGAGGAAGTGCGTGTCGCCCCGCGCGTAGTCGAGGTGCTCCTCCCGCAGGGGACGCTCGGCCCAGTCGTGGCGCTGGTACTTCTTGTCCACCACGTGGCCGAACCAGCGCTCGATCAGGTCGGCCAGGCCGAACCTCGGGAGGCCGAGGAATTGCGCCGACACCATGGTGTCGAAGAGGTTGCGGAACTGGAAGCCGAAGTCGCGCTTCAGCGAGACGACGTCGTAGTCCGCGCCGTGGAAGATCTTCACCTGGGCCGGATTGGCGAAGATCGGCGCGAGCGGCGAGAGATCGCGCACCGCGAGGGGGTCGATCACGTAGTCGGTGTCCAGGTCGGAGAGCTGCAGCAGGCAGACCTTCTCCTGGTAGTGGTGGAACGAGTCGGACTCGGTGTCCACCGCGACCACGGGGGCGCTCGCGAGCGTGTCGGCCACCCGGGCCAGGGTTTCGACGTCCGTGACCACGATGAGGGGGGTGTCTCCGAACATCAGATGGCGGCCACGCAGCTGATCTCCACCCGGACCCCCCGCGGCAGCCCCGCCACGGCGACGGTGGCCCGGGCCGGTCGGTGCTCGCCGAAGAAGGCGGCGTAGACCGCGTTCATCTCCGCGAAGTGCTCCATGTCCCGGAGGTACACCGTGGTCTGGAGCACCCGCGACGGGCTCGAACCGGCGGCGCGCAGCACCGCCTCGAGGTTGGCGAGGACCTGGGTCGTCTCCTCGGCCACTCCGCCGCTGACGATCTCCATGCGGGCGGGGTCCAGGGCGATCTGACCCGAGCACCAGACCACGCCGCCGTGCACGACAGCCTGGCTGTAGGGTCCGATCGCGGCGGGGGCTTCGGGGGTGGATACGGCGTTCATGGTTGGTACACGGCCACGTGGGGCAGGTTTCGGTAGAGCTCGCCGAGGTCGAGGCCGTAGCCGACCACGAACTCGTCCGGGATGGTGAAGCCGACGTAGTCCACCTGGACCTCGACCTCGCGGTTGTCGGGCTTGTTGAGCAGGGTGGCGACCTTCAGCGCCTTCGGCCCCCGCACCTGGAGCATGCGCACGAGGTAGTCGATGGTCAGGCCGGTGTCGACGATGTCCTCCACCAGCACGCAGTTCTGGCCTTCGACGTTCCCGCGCAGGTCCTGGGTGATCTGGACCACGCCGGTGGACGAGGTGCCCCCGTGGTAGCTCGCGACCCCGAGGAACTCGACCCGGACCTCGCCGGGGATGGCCCGGACCAGGTCGGCGAGGAAGAGGAAGGAGCCCTTCAGGACCGCGATCACGGTGATGGGCTCGTCGCCGAAGTCGGCGCGCAGCGCGGCGCCGAGCTCCTGCACCCGGTCCCTGATCTGCTCTTCGGAGATGAGCACGCGGAGACGTTCGTTCATGCTCACACCCAGGCGTTGTTGAGCACCTCCCCGAGGCCGCCGGCCCCGGGGACGATGTACTGGTGGTGGTCGAGCCCGCTCTCCTCGGAGGGGAGCGAGCCGGGGGGAAGGGCCAGGGCGGCGGCGGTGGAGCTGCCCCGGTCGAGACGGATGGCGTGGATGCGCGCTTCGGGCCAGGCGCCGTGGATGCGGCGCACGTACTCGGGGGTGACGATGAGGTGGGCGAAGACCACCCGGGCCGGCCGGCCGGCGCCGTGGCGCTCGTAGTAGTCGAGCACCTCCAGGAGGGAGCCGCCGGTCGCTCCCATGGGGTCGGGGATGACGAGGGTGGAGCCGGTGAGCGGGCCGCCGATCTTGGCGGACCGGATCTCGGCGCCCACCACCTTGCCGGTCTCGTCGGTGCGACGGGAGACGAACAGGTGGTCCTGCCGGACCCCCGAGGGCAGGAGCAGCTCGTTGAAGCGCTCGTAGAAGAGCTGGGCGCCGAGGATGCCCGCGCGCGCCACGTCCGCGACCACCACGCGCTGGTCCGGGCGTACCCGCATGCCCTCCCAGACCTGGTCGGCGTGCAGGGCGGTCATGCGCGTGACGACCCGCGCCGCCTCCACCTCGAGCTCGCTCGACGCGATCTGGGTGAAGAGGAACTCGTAGAGCCGGCCGGCGAGGCGCCCCACCTCGGGCTGCACCGCGTCGGGGTGACCGAGGCGGGCGAGCAGCGCGAGCGCGTAGGGCTGGCTGTGGAGGAGGAGGTTGGGCCCGAAGGCGTGCGGCACCCCGGTCCCGGGGCGCACCACGTGGGAAGCGCTGCTGTCCTTCATGCGTCGGCTCCGTCCAGGAGGGAGAGGAGGGCGTTGAGGGTTCGGAGGAGGGTGTCGAGGGTACCGTCCACCACCCACCCGGCCGCGGTCGGCACCGGGCCGGGGGTGTCCCTCTCGCTGTGCGCGAGGGCGTCCCGGAGCCCGGCGCCTTCGAGCAGGACGAGGAGGGGGCGGACGGAGTCCGCCTCGAGCGCGTCGGCCAGGGAACGGGCCGAGTCGAGCTCGGGGTCCGCCGCGAGGGCGTCGGCGAGGAGCGGAAGCAGGGCTCGGGACTCGGCCCCGGGCGCGGCGGCGAGGCGCGCGAAGCGGTCCACCGTGGTCCACAGCCCGCCGTCGTCGAGCGTGACCTCGAGCAACGGGCGCAGGGCGGGGAGGGGGGAGGTCGCCGGGTCCAGGAGCTCGCCGGCCCAGTCCCACACGTCGTCGAAGCCCACCGGCTCCACCCCCGCGGGCATCCACTCGGCGCGGTACCAGGCCTCCGGCTCCAACAGCACGGGAACCAGGCCCACGACGTCGGACACCAGCGGCGCGTCCGCGGTGTCCCGGACGAGCTCCTCGACGGGGGGGAGGAGCCCGCTGCCGTAGAGCGCGCCGAGCGTGTCCACCAGGTCGGGGATGTGGTCGTCGAGCGCCCGCAGGAGCGCCAGGAAGACGGAGAGCGTGTTCTCGGACTGGGGGTCGGAGAGGCGGTCCAGGGCGTGGAGGTCGTCCACGAACTGGGAGTCGATGGCGGGGCAGACGCCGCTGTCGGCGACGAGCTCCAGCACGTCCTCGGAGAGCGGCACGCCCAGCAGGTCGCCGAAGAGCGACACCCCGTCGGTCGCCGAGTCGGGGTCCAGCTCCGCGAAGGTGGTGAGCAGCTCCACCGCGAGGTTCCCGAAGGAGAACTCCAGCTCGGTGAAGCCGAGGTCCACGCTGCATTCGACTTCGGTGTTGGTCGCGTCGAGGAGGCGGACGAGGGCGTACAGGGCGCTCGGCTCGCCGGCCTCCAGGCTCCCGCCCCGCGCGTCCACCGAGACGAGGTGCACGAGCTCCGACGGGAACGGGGAGAGGCTGCCTCGCGCCGCCTCGTCGGCGAGGGCCTGCGCCACGCGGTCGGCGGCGACGGGATCCCGGAGGATGGGCAGCGCGGGCTCCACCACCACGTCGAGGAGGTAGCGCCCGTCGCTTGCCTGGCGCAGGAGCAGCCAGCCCACGGCGTCGCGGAGCGAGTCGCCCGTGGCGGCCTCCCAGCGGTCGTTCGAGCTGTCCACCGACCGGGTGCGGAGATCGGAGAGGCCTTCGGGCCACTCGGCCGCGAGGGTGGCCAGCGGCCCGCTGGTGGCCTGCTCGGCCGCCGCCACCGACCAGGCGATTCGCAGGAGCGCTTCGGAGCGGAGGAGCTCGACCAGCGGCCCGCGCACCTCCGCCCCGTCGAGCAACACGCCGGCCACCCCGCCCAGGAGCGGCAGGACCGGAGTGAGCAGCCCGTCCCCGAGCACGACGGGATCCGCGAGGGCGAGGCCGGGCACCTCGGGCCACGGGCGGCCGTAGGCCAGCTCCAGCGCCAGGTGCGCTCCATCCAGGAGGCCGGACGGGTCCTCGATCCAGCTCCGGGCCGTGTCGAGGAGCTCGGAGAGCGAGGTGCCCTCCGTCTCCACGTCGGCGAGCCAGCGCGCGAACACGAGCCCGGCGTCTCCCTCGCGGGTGGAGGTGTCCCACGCCTCGTCCAGGGCGCGGAAGCCCTCCAGGGTCCCGCCCTGGTTCACGCACGCGTAGACGTCGTGGAGCTCCTGGGTGTCCGTGGTGGACAGGCCGTCGGCCAGGTTCGCGGCGTAGCACGGGCCGTCGGCCTCGAGCTGCTCGGTCCAGGAGGTGTCGGCGTGGAAGGTGCAGCCCGAAGCGAGCAGCGACACCACGACGGCACAGGGCCACCCGGGAGCGCAAGGGCGCGCAGATACCGCGCTCATGGCCCGGGGCCTCCGGGCCTAGTCGAACAGGTAGCGGACGCCGAGGTAGCCCGAAGTGGTGGGGAAGAAGCTCCGGCGGTACCGGCTCCCACCCGCCACCGAGGCGACCACCTGGATGTGCCGGGCGGCCATCCACGTCGCGCCCACGCCCGCCTCGGCGAAGATGAACGGGGTGTAGTCGGTCGTGAGGAAGCCCGAGCCCAGGTAGGCGTTCGCGGTCATCTGGATGTTGCTCGGATCGCCCAGGAACCCGAAGGAGAGCCCGGCGTCCATCATCCCGACCGATCGGCCGGTCTCGCGGATGGCGTAGGTGTCCCCCGAGCCGGGAGTCTTCTGCGGGGAGTCCGACAGGTAGTAGCCGCGGAACACACCGATGATCTTGTTGTCCTTGTCGCCCAGGACGAACTCGAGGCCGGTTCCGACGTTCGCGTTGAACTGGCTCTCGATGAACTGGTCGTACTCGGCCTTCTCCTCGTCGTACTTGTACGAGTAGACCCGGTCGACGTGCCCGCCGGCGGCGGTGACGATGCCGAAGCCGCCCGCTTCCGCGGGGGTGGAGACGGCAAGCCCGACCGTGGCGAGGACGCCGGAGCAGAGGAGGGAGGTGGGGGACGGACAACGCATCGGGCGGGGGCTCCCGTGAGACTGCACCTGATACCTCGGCGGCGACCGATCGGGCAAGTCCACGACACGATCCACGCGCGTTCTCTTCGCGCGTTTGAATGTAAGCCATATTACAAAAAATGGACCGAGTAGAGGACGGCCTCCGGCTCTGGCCACGTCAAGAGCACCTCTCCCACGACAAGCCTGAGGTCGCGATCCTCGCAGGATAGGCTCGTAAGTATCTGAAATCACGCACATTTAGGAATAATGATTTCTGATTGGACGGACGACACAGCCCTCCGATGTGCTGTGCGAGCGAATTGTCGCGTGGTTGCGACGCGTGCGCGCCCGAACGCTTTTTGCTATACCCAGCGTGTGGTCGCCGGGGTTGTTGCCGCGGATGCCGCATTCCACGCTCACCAGAGGATGAACGATGAACAAGAAGGAACTCACCGCCAAGCTCGCCAAGACCACCGGCCTCTCGCAGACCAAGGCCGCCGAGGTCCTCAACGCCCTCTTCGACGCCGACCCGGGCAAGGGCATCATCGCGATCGAGCTCGACGCCGGCCGTAAGGTCACCATCCCGGGCTTCGGGACCTTCGGGACCAAGCGCCGCTCGGCCCGCACCGGCACCAACCCGGCCAACGGCAAGAAGATCCCCATCGCGGCGAAGTCCTACGCCTTCTTCAAGCCGGGCAAGACCCTCCGCGAGCGCGTGGCGAAGTAGTCGTCGTCCGCCGGGCGCCTTCGGGCGCCCTTCGGAGAACGCCCGGCTTCGGCCGGGCGTTTCGCTTTTTCGGGGGTCCGTTCGGAGCCGTCAGTCGGCCGCGATCTGCAAGGTGCCCGCGGCGGTGACCCCGTACTGCGTGTAGATGACCACCGCGTACTCGCCGTCCGGCAGCTCCGGCACCACGACGCGGGCGGTCTCCACGCAGCTGCGGGCCGCGGTCCCGCAGGCATCGCAGTCGGCGCACTCGCCGCAGCCGTTCTCGGTGAGGCAGCTGTCCCAGGCTTCGCAGTCCACCCGCTGCACGCCCAGCAGCTCGGCCCGGGTGGCGCCGATGTACACGGCGGTGTCGAAGGCCTCGCCCAGGGGATGGGCGGCGATCTTCAGACGGTCGCCGGGTGCGGCGGTCTCCACCTCGGGCACCGGCGCGGCCAGCGTACAGGGGGGCGCGAGACCGACCGCGGTCGCGTCGCAGGCCAGGGCAAGGAGGAGGAACGGCATCAGAACTCGGTGGTGAGCAGGTCTTCGGTGGTCTTCTGGCCGGCCTGCACGGCCGCGCCGGTCGGAGCGGTCCCGGGCACGAAGGGCATGGACCGGCCGCCGACCATGGGCCGACCGGTCCGTTCGTCCACCGCCACCCACGCCAGCGAACCGGGGAGGGCGAACGGCTTGTCCTCGGCCTTGGGCGCCGCCACCTTCATGTACTCCATCCAGATCGGCAGGGCGGTCTGCCCGCCGGTGGACGAGCTCCCGATCGACTTGGGCTGGTCGTACCCGACCCACACGGCGGTCACGAGCTTGCGGTCGAAGCCGACGAACCAGGCGTCCCGGAAGTCGTCGGTGGTTCCGGTCTTGCCGGCCACGTGCAGGCCCAGCTGGTTCGACTTGGCGGCCGTCCCGGCGGTGGCGACCTCCTGCAGGAGCCAGTTGGTCACCCCGGCCACCTCGGGCGTGAGGACCCGCTCCCACTCGACCGGCTTCTCGTACTGCTCCAGCACGACCCCGTCCCGGTCCCTGACCCGCTCGACGAAGTGCGGATCCACCTTTCGCCCCATCGTGGCGAAGGCGGAGTAGGCCCGGGCGATCTCCACGAGGGTGAGGGACGCCGACCCGAGGCCCATCGACAGGTCCTGGTCCATGGGGGACTCGATCCCGAGCCGGCGCGCCAACTGGTAGACCGGGTCGAGGCCGATCGAGTCCAGCACCCGGATGGTGACCACGTTGCGGGAGAGCGCGAGCGCGCGCCGCAGGGTGATGTCGCCGAGGTAGTCCGAACCGTAGTTCTCGGGCTTGTAGAGCTTCGCCCCGACCGTGTTGTACACGAGCGGCGCGTCCTGAACGATCGTCCCGGCCGTGAACCGCCGCGACTCGATCGCGGCGGCGTACACGATGGGCTTGAAGGTGGAGCCCACCTGGCGCTGGGCCTGCACCGCGCGGTTGAACCGGGTCTCCTTGAAGTCCACCCCGCCCACCATCGCGGTGACCCCGCCGTCGTCGAGGCGGTAGCTCAGCAGGGCGCCCTGGAGCTCGGACGGCTGGTACAGCTCGGCGGCGAGGAAGGGGCCGCTCCCGGCGGCTTCGTACGAGGCCAGTGGCTCGGCCTTCCGGAAGTCGTGGTGCTTGATCTCGACCGTGACCACGTCGCCGCGCGAGAACGACTGGGTCATGTCCGCGAGCTTGTTGCGCTGCCCCACCTTCGAAGCCCAGGTGGTCCAGGCGAGCGGGACGATGGCGCGGGCCGCGCCCAGGTCCACGAGGAGGTGCGCCTTGGCGGCCTCGACCACCACGCCCTCGTACCGGCTCCCCTCCAGGAAGCTCTCCCGCCCCTTCCACTTCTCGAGGCGCGCCGCCACGCCGGCCTCGTCCAGCGTCTCGGCCGCGCCGCGCCAGCCCTTGCGCTCGTCCAGGGCGCTGACCTGGTCGGTCACCGCCTTCTGCGCCACCCGCTGGAGGTCCAGATCGCAGGTGGAGTCCACCACGAGGCCCTCGTTCAGCACCCGGTCGGCACCGTACTTCTCCACGGCGTAGATGCGGATGAACTCGGTGAACCACGGCGCGGTGGTGAGGAACTCGTTGGTCCGCTGGACGATCTCCAGGGGACGGGCCCAGGCGGCCTCCGCCTCCTCCCGGGTGGCGTACCCCTTGTCCACCATCTGATCGAGCACGTAGCGCTGACGCGCCTTCGCCTTGTCGAAGTTGCGATGGGGGCTGTAGTCGCTGGGGCGCTGGGGGAGGCCGGCGATCAGCGCCGCCTCGGCAAGGTCCAGCTCCCCGGCGTGCTTCCCGAAGTAGACCCGCGCGGCCGCCTCCACGCCGTAGGCGTGGGACCCCAGGTAGATCTGGTTCAGGTAAAGGTAGAGGATGTGGTCCTTGTCGAAGGTGTCCTCGATCCGCCAGGCGAGGAGCACCTCCTTGGTCTTCCGGGTCAGCGTCTTTTCGTTGGACAACAGGAAGTTACGGGTCACCTGTTGCGTGATCGTCGAGGCTCCCTGGGCCTTGCGGCCGGCCAGGGCGTTGCGCACCACGGCGCGCAGGATCCCGAAGTAGTCGACCCCGCCGTGGGAGTAGAAGGCCGCGTCCTCGGCGGCGATGAACGCGTTGCGCACCACCGGAGGGATGTCCTCCAGCGGGATCACGTACCGGCGCTCGTCGTAGATCTCCCCCATGAGCCGCTGCTTGCGGTCGTACACGACGGTGACGGTGGGCGGCTTGTAGCGGCCCAGGGTCTCGACCGAGGGCAGATCCCGCGAGCAGTACCAGGCCCAACCACCCGCGGCGACGCCCAGCACCACCAGGGTGAGGGCCAGCAGCGTGCCGAGCCCGACGAGCCCTCGGGCGAACCAACGGCGAGCCGGCCGCTTCGCGCCGGAGCCCGTGGGGCGGGCGCGCCGGTCCGGGGGGGGAGGCGGGGGAGGGGGGCGCGTTCGGGCGCATGCCGGTTCCCCACGCGCCGGTTCGGCCCGCGCCGGAGCGACCGGGACGGCTCGGGGCGGGACGGCGGGGGCCGTCTCCCCGGGGGCGGGGGCGTACACCGCCGCCCCGCGCCCGGGGTCGAGCCGGGTGGGGTCCTCGGTGTGGACCACGTCGGGGTCGGGCTCGGTGGTGCGATCCGATACCGTGCGCTCGAAGGGGATGACGATGGTGTCCGAGGGGCCCGGGGGGCTCTCTCCCTCAAAGAGCTTCCCCTGCGCCCGAAGGCGGTCGACGAGGCCCATGGGGTAGGAGATCGAGAGCGTGCGCCCACATTCACACTGCCGCTCACTGCCCGGCAGGGGGAACGGCTCCCCCAGGCGGTGGGGATGACCACAGTGGGGACAGGTGATCTTCAGGGCCATCGGGCGATCCGACCTCCTACTCTCCCCCTCGGCCCGAGGCAACGGAGGTGTCCTGAATGACGCAGAACAATCCTGGTGAATCCACCGATTCTGGCGCCGGGGGGACAGGACCGTCGCAGGATGTCAACACCGCAGGTGACGCCCCTCGTCCTTCGTTGCGCCCCGCGCGAGCCGGACCTATCTTGAGTCCGATGCGTGCTCTCGCCCATGTCGCCGCTGTCGGCACGATCACCGTGCTGGTCCTCGCCGGATACCAGTTCTTCCAGACCTCCTCGGCTTCGGTGGCCTCGCTCGGCCCCGCCGAGTCGGTGTCTGAGGGCCTGTCGGGGCTGATCCCCCGCGACTTCGCCTCGATCTCCGGGTCCTACCGGCTCTCCGCCCTGCAGAACCTCGGCCGGACGCAGGCCTACGTCAAGGAGGCCTACGTCGACCCCGAGCGCGTGGATCCGGCGGCCATGTACCGGGCGTCGCTGGAGGCGGTGGAGCGGGCGGTTCCCGAGGTCGTGCTGCGCCTCGAAGGGGATCCGGCCGCCGCCAACCAGCGCCTGTACGTGCAGGTGGGGCACTACCGCACGCAGCTCACCGTCAAGCGCATCACCGAGCTGGGCGGGTTGGAGGACGAGCTCCAGCGGGTGGCGCTCATCCTCGAGAACCACCTCGAGGCCACCGAGCACCCGCACCAGGACATCGAGTACGCCTTGATCAACGGCGCGCTCTCCACGCTCGATCCGCACTCCGTGTTCCTCCCGCCCGAGAGCGCGGGGAAGATGGAGGAGGACAACGAGGGTGAGTTCGGCGGGCTCGGGATCACCATCCAGTCGCACGACGGCCAGCTCACCATCGAGTACCCCCTGGAGGACACCCCCGCCTTCCGCGCCGGGCTCCAGGCGGGCGACAAGATCATGAAGATCGACGGCGAAGGCACGCTCAACATGGACCTCGACGAGGCCGTGTCCAAGATGCGTGGCCCCGCCAATTCCACGGTCACCCTCACGGTGGACCGCGCCGGCTTCAGCCTGCCGCGCGACTTCACCATCACCCGCGAGATGATCAAGCCCGAGCGCGCCTGGGGCAAGCTGCTCGAGGGCAACGTCGGGTACGTGCGGCTGGGCAGCTTCCACGCGCAGGTCGCCACCCAGCTCGAGGAGGAGCTCTCCAAGCTCGAGCGTGAAGCCGGGCCCGGCGGTCTCCGCGGCCTCGTGCTGGACATGCGCGAGAACCCGGGCGGCTTCCTGCATCAGGCCGTGCAGGTGGCGGACAAGTTCCTCTCTTCGGGCACCATCGTGTCCACGGTCGAGCGCAACGGGAACAACCGGGAGTCCAAGGAGGCGCGCGACTCGGCCACCGACGTCCGGTACCCCGTGGCGGTGCTGATGAGCGGGAACAGCGCGTCGGCGGCGGAGATCGTGGCGGGCGCCCTGCGTAACGACGAGCGGGGCGTGATCGTCGGCGAGCGCAGCTTCGGGAAGGGCTCGGTCCAGAACCTCTACCCCTTCTCCCAGGCCGGGGTGAACTCGAAGCTGAAGCTCACCGTGGCGCGCTACCTCACCCCGGGCGACTTCAGCATCCAGAACACGGGCATCCCCGCCGACATCGAGCTGCAGCGCTCCGTGGTGTACCCCCCGCGCGAGATCGCCGAGCTCAACGAGATGAGCGGGCCGCGCGTCTCGCTGTTCTACCGGGACCGGGTGGTGCGCGAGGCGGACCTCGCCGGGCACCTCGTCAACGAGGAGACGGCCGCGCCGGCGTCGCAGTACCAGGTGCGCTACCTCGCGCCCGACCCCGACGTGGACGACGCTCCCCGCACCGACCGGAAGGACGTCACCAAGGACTTCGAGGTGCTCCTCGCCCGGGACGTGCTGCTCGCCGCTCGCGGGGCGCGGCGGGCCGAGGTCCTCCGGGACGCCCACTCGGTGGTGGTCGCCCGCGAGAAGTCCGAGTCGGCCCGCATCGAGGAGGCCTTCTCGGCGCTCGGGATCGACTGGGGCGACTGCGCCAACCCCGCCACCGCCAACGTGGACCTCTCCCTGGCCGTGGGCTCGGGTGGGGTGCTCGTCCCCGGTGAGCTCACGCCCATCACGCTGTCGGTCACCAACCGCGGTGCGGCCCCGCTCTGCCGACTGCTCGCCACCACCGAGTCCGGCAACGACACGCTGGACGGGGTCGAGTACTACTTCGGCCGGGTCGATCCGGGGAAGACGCGCACCTACACGGTGAAGGTGCGCGCGCCGGACGGCTACCCCTCCGAGGACAGCTCGGTGGACTTCGCGCTCTCGGACGACGACCGCACCCCGCTCGGCTCGCAGAGCCTGCTGGTCTCCACGCGCGGGCACGCGCTCCCGCGGTACGCCTGGTCCACCTCCTTCGACGACCGCGGCGGCGGCGACGGCGACGGTGTGTTGGAGGTCGGCGAGACCGTGGTCGCCCGGGTGCAGGTGGAGAACCTCGGCGAAGGCGAGGGCGGCGTGGCCAGCTTCTCGCTGCGCAAGGGGGAAGGGGTCGGTCCGGCCGTCGAGATCGTCCGCGAACGCGGAAGCTTCGAGGTCAAGAAGCTCGCCCCCGGCGCCCGGGAGACGGGTGAGCTCTCCTTCCGGGTGCTGGCCGCGCCGGAGTCGGGGGCCCTCCCCATGACCTTCCGGGTGATGGAGACCCGACGCTACGACTACGGCGCGATCGTGAAGGGGGGCTTCGCCTCCTACTACACACAGGAGGAGTCCTTCCCGCTCGCCGTCGGCGTGCCCGCGCCGGTCTCGCGCCGCGAACCGCCGGCGATCAAGCTGTCGAACGTCCCCCCCGGCACGAGTCCGGAGCGCCAGGTCACCCTCTCGGGGGTGGCCACCGACGATGTCGGCGTCCGGGACGTGGTCGTGTACCACGGGACCCGCAAGGTGGCGTACTTCGGCGGGGGGGACGGCACGCCGCTCACCTCGGTGCCCTTTACCGCCTCCGCGGAGCTGGAGGAGGGCAACAACCTCTTCGTGGTCCTGGTGCGCGACGAGAGCGGGCTGACCAGCACCCGATCGGTCGAGGTGTACCGCGCGCCCGCGCGTACGGCCCAGGCCCCGGGCGGCAGCCCCGCCACGCCCTGAAGCGAGAGCCGTGGACTAGCCGTCTTTCGCGAGGGCCTGCAGGCCCTTGACCTCGCGCCGCAGGCGAAGGACCTCGTCGGCGTAGAAGGGGTAGGCGCGCCGGGAGGCGTTGCGGCACTGGTGCTTGCGGAAGGCCAGGGTCGTGGCCGCGTGCACGTAGGGCCAGTGCGGCACGCCGCGCGGGAGCCAGTCGCCCTTGCCGCGCTTGAGCCAGCTCGCGATCGCGCTCGCGTGGGCGAGCGGGAGCGTCCCTTCCTTCACCTCGTCCGCGAGCTCGCGCCGCAGCGTGCTCCGCTCGTCCCAGACCGCCAGCTGGAACACCACCACCAGCACGAGGAACTCGAGGGGGAACAGGAGGAAGTTCGCGAGCGTGAACGCGCCGGTGCCGGTGAAGGCGTCCACCGTGAGGAGCCCGTTCCAGAGCGCGTGCATCCCGATGGCCACCCCGAAGCCGATGGGGAGGGCGGCGATCTTCCAGCCCCACCCGCGGAAGCGGGCGAAGCCGAGCATGGCCCCCACCGAGCTCGACGCGCCGGCGTGCATGAGCGCCGAGTAGAACGTGCGGATGAGCACGGTGAACATCCAACCGCCCACGTCGCCGGTGCTGGCCACGTCGGTGAAGTACAGGAAGTTCTCGGTCATGCCGAAGCCGAGACCGGCCGCCGCGCCGTAAACGAAGCCGTCGGTCGCGTTGTCGAAGTGGCGCGAGAACATGACGGCGAAGAGGATGAGCGCCTTGGTGGGCTCCTCGACCAGCGGGGCGATGAGCACCGCCGAGAGCTGATCCGCGAGCTCGGGCCCGAGCGCTGCGGTGAGCGGGATCATCAGGATGGAGGAGCCGATCAGCGCGAGCAGGATGGAGCCGATCGCCCCCCAGGCGAACGTGAGGAGGAAGAGCCAGAGGGGCTCGCGGTCGTGGCGATCCATCCACCAGATGAGGCCGAGGAAGCCGAGCATCGGGACCACGGCGGCCACCGCGGAGAGCAGCGTGAGGATGAGGAACATCGCCACGGCCTAACCGACGCCCGGCGTGGGTCGCGCGTCGGTGAAGGCCCCTACGTCGGTCCGCGCGCCGCTGGGCTAGAATGGTTCGTTCGGAGTTTTCATGGGCCTCATCGATCGCCTCAAGCGTCGCCTGCCGATCGTCGGGGTGGGCGCCCCCCCCACCCCCGCTCCCGCGGCGCGCCCCGTGCCCCGGCCGGCCACGCGGCGTGAGGAGCCCGAGGAGGCCGCCCCGGTCTCCGCGCGCGGCAACGCCCCGGTGGACAGCTGGATCGCCGAGACGGTGAAGTCCCACCCCGTGGTGCTGTTCATGAAGGGCACGCCCATCCAGCCCCAGTGCGGCTTCTCCGCCACCGCGGCCGGCATCCTCCTCGAGTACACCCGCGACCTCCACACGGTGGACGTGATCGCGGATCCCGAGGTGCGGGAGGGCGTGAAGCAGCACACCTCCTGGCCCACCATCCCCCAGGTGTTCGTGGGCGGCGAGTTCGTGGGCGGGGCGGACATCCTCCGCCAGCTCCACGAGCAGGGTGAGCTGAAGGCGATGATCGCCAAGGCCACCGCGCCCGCGTAGGGTTCAGCTCCCCGGTCGGCCGGCCCGCCGCTGCTCCTCCGGGGGCCACGGGCAGTGTCGGCACCCGTTGCCGCAGCACCAGCCGCGCCGCCGCAGGTGGCCGGCGGTCATCACGAACAGCCCGCTCCGCGGGTCGATGTAGCCGTCCTGGCCCGCCGCATCGGCGCGGTCATGGGCTCGCAGGGTCTCGGGAGGGAGGTTCATCGGTGCCCAGGGCGCGTGACGCGGGGAGGACGAGGAGGAGGCCGGGGAGCGCGAGGAGGAAGGTCGTGGCGAACCAGGAGCTGTACCCCATCCGCTCCACGGCGAGCCCGGAGATCGCCCCGGAGAAGATCCGGGTGAGGCCGATTACCGCGGAGAGGACGGCGAAGCGCGTCGCCCCCTGGGGGCCGGCCGCGGCGCGCATCGCGAGGCCGAGGGTGGCCGCCGTGCCCAGCCCGCCGGTGAAGCTCTCGGCCACCGAGGCGGCGACCGCCGCCGCGGCGCCGGAGCTCGCGGCAGCCGCGGCGTAGCCCAGGTTGGACAGCGCCTGCGCGGCGCCGAGCAGGAGGATGCCGCGCAGGTCGCCCAGGCGCGCCAGGACGGCCCCGCCGGCGAAGGCCCCGACCGCGACCAGCACGGCCCCGGCGGTGGTGGAGAGGAGACCGACCTGGCCCAGCTCCATGCGGGTGAGCAGGAAGGGCTTCACCATGGGCGCCATCGCCGCGTCGCCCAGCTTGTAGAGGAGGAAGAACAGGAAGAGCGGCCAACGGCGGCGGTCGGCCAGCCAGAGGGCGAGTCCGGCGGCGAAGCGGTGCCCGGGCTGCGCGGCCAGACGGGGGGCGGGGGCGGTGCGCGTCTCCACCGCGGCGAGGAGCAGCTGGGCGACGCCTACCACCGCGAACGCCGCCGGCCAGCCCACCCGGTCGGGCAGGAGGAGCACCCCCCCCACGAGCGCCATCGCCCCCCGGTACCCGGACACGCGGGCGCCGTTGGCGGCCCCCTGGTGCTCGGGCGGTACCCGGGCCACGAGGTAGCCGTCCACCGCGATGTCCTGGGTGGCCGAGGCGAAGGCCACGAGCAGCAGGAGCGGGACCACCGGGGCCGGGCCGGCCCAGGGGAAGGCCAGGATCCCCGCCGCCGCGAGCGCGGAGGCGGCGCCCATCCAGCGCTGCCAGGTGCCGTGGAGATCGACCAGCGGCGCCCAGAGCGGCTTGAGCATCCAGGGCAGGCCCACGAGCGTGAGCAGGCCCAGCTCGGCCAGGCTGGTGCCGTGGGCCTTCAGGAGCCACATGGGCACGAGGTCGTTGACCACGGCGTAGGGGAAGCCGGAGGCGAGCTCCAGCACCACGACCAGACCGACGAGGCGTAGCCGGGCGTCCATCAGCCCGGCTCCCGGAGCCAGGGGCCGGTGGGGGAGTGGGGGTGGGCCGCGAGCGCCGCCGGTGGGCCCTCGGCCACGACCCGTCCACCCGCCGCCCCCGCGCCCGGACCGAGCTCCACGAGCCAGTCGCACGCGCGCAGGAAGACGGGGTCGTGCTCGACGATCACCACGGTGCCGCCGGCGTCCGCAAGCCGACGCAGGGCGCGGGCCAGGACGGCGACGTCGGCGGGGTGCAGCCCCACCGAGGGTTCGTCGAGGAGGTACAGCGTGCCGTCGATCTCCCCGGGGCGCGCCAGCTCGCGCGCGAGGCGCACCCGCTGCGCCTCCCCCCCCGACCAGGTGTCGGCCGGCTGGCCGAGCGGCAGGTAGCCGAGCCCCAGCTCGTCAAGCGTGGCCAGGGCGCCGGCGATCCCCGACTGGTGGGCGAAGAGCGGGCGCGCGGCCCGCACCGGCAACGCGAGCAGGTCCGCGATGGACGCCCCACGCCAGGTCACCGCGAGGGTGGCCTCGTCGAAGCGCTTCCCGTCGCACACCTCGCAGGGGAGGGTCACCGAGGGGAGCAGGTGGAGGTCCACCGTCCGGGCGCCTTCGCCCTTGCAGGCTTCACACCGGCCCCCGGGGAGGTTGAACGAGAAGCGCTCGGGCCCGAAGCCGCGCAGGCGGGCCTCGGGGGTGCGGGCGTAGAGCTCGCGCACGTCGTCCCAGAAGCGGGCGGCGGTGGCCACGTTCGCCCGGGTGGAGCTCCCGAAGCCGGTCCCGTCCACGCGCTGCAGGCGGCGTACCGCGTCGGCGCCCTCGATCGCCTCGTAGGGGAGGGCGGCGTCCCTGGTTCCGTCGAGGCGCGCGGCCAGCGCCGCCCCCAACGTGTCGAACACCAGGGAGGACTTGCCGGCCCCGCTCACCCCGGTCACGCCCACCAGGGCGCGCAGCGGCACCGCGAGCTCCACGCCCTGCAGGTTGTGGCCCCGGGCGCCCCGCAGTCGGATCCACGCGGTCCCCACCGGCCTCGGCGCCGGCAGCTCCCCCCGGCCGGCGAGCCACCGGCCGGTCTCGGTGTCGGCCTGCCGGAGCGCCTCGGGCGGGCCCTGGAACACCACACGCCCCCCCGCGGCGCCCGCGCCGGGCCCGAAGTCCACCACCAGGTCGGCCGCCTCGATGACCGCCGGGTCGTGCTCCACGGCGAGGACGGTGTTCCCGGCGTCCCGCAGCCCGCGGAGCAGCTCCACGAGCGCGGCGGTGTCGGCCGGATGGAGCCCGGCGGTGGGCTCGTCGAGGACGTAGAGCACGCCCGAGAGCTGGTTCCCCACCTGGGCCCCGAGCCGCACACGCTGCAGCTCGCCGGCCGAGAGGGTCGCCGCGCCGCGGTCCAGGGAGAGGTGCCCCAGCCCGCTGCGGAGCAGCACGTCGAGCCGGTGCAGCAGCTCCTCGTGCAGGCCGGCCAGCTCGGGGGGAGGGGCGAGCCGCGCGACGAAGGCCCGGGCGTCGCCGAGCGGGAGCGCGAGGAGCCCGGGGAGGGTCGTGTCCGCGACCCGCACCTCGCGGGCCACGGGCCCGAGTCGGGCGCCGCCGCAGTCCCGGCACGGCTCGGAGCTGACCCGCCGGCGCAGCCGGTCCGACGCCCGCCCGCTCCGGATGCGTTCGCGCGCCCAGCCGATCGCCCCACTCCACTCGCCGTCGCCGTGGAGCACCCGATCCCGCTCCTCCCACGGGAGCGTCCGCCAGGGCGCGTCCAGGCCCACCCCCCGCGCCTCGGCCTCTTCCAGGAGGCGCCGGCCGCCTTCGAGGGCTCCTTCGCGGAGGCTGCGCTCCGGGTCCACCACCACCGCCCCCTCGTCCACAGCGTCCACCAGCCCGAGCCCGTCGCACCCGGGGCAGGCGCCGGTGGGCGCGTTGAAGGAGTAGAGGCGCGGGGTGTTGGGCGGGAGGGGGAGGGCGCAGCGCACACATCGGCCGCCGGTGCTCCACGTGTGCACCGCCTCCTCCTCGATCACCACCACCGCGCCGTCCCCGGCCTTGAGCGCGGTGCCGATCGCGTCCTGCACCCGGTCCCGCTTGTCCGGGCCGGCGCGGATCCGGTCCACCACCACGTCCACGTCGTGGGGGACGCGCGGGTCGGCGGGGATGGGCTCGTCCACCGCCCAGGGCACTCCGTCCACGCGGATGCGCGTGAAGCCCTGGCGCCCGATCTCGGCGGCGAGCCCGGCCAACGGGCCCACCCGCCCGCGCGCCACCGGCGCCGCCACCGTGAGCCGGGCGCCCTCCGGCATGGCGAGCACGGCCCGGACGATCTGGTCGAAGCTCGCCACGTCCACGTCGCTGGCGCAGCGCGGACAGCGCATCCGCCCCATGCGGGACCAGGCGATGCGCAGCAGGTCCGCGAGCTCGGTCAGGGTGCCCACCGTGCTCCGGGCCGAGGGGGAGGCGACCCCCCGTTGGGAGAGGCCCAGCGCGGGCACCAGCCCGTCGAGGTGATCGAAGGCGGGCTTGTGGAGCGCCCCGAAGCGGCCGCGGGCGTGGGGGGCCAGGGCCTCGATGAAGCGTCGTTGGGACTCGGCGAAGAGGGTCGCGAAGGCCAGGGAGCTCTTCCCGCTCCCGGACACCCCCGTGAAGACGATCAGCCGCTCCCGGGGCAGGTCGAGGTCCACCCCGGCGAGGTTGTGCTCGCGGGCGCCGCGGAGGTGCAGGGTCGCCATCGCCGAGCCCCTATCCGGGTCCGGCCGCCGGCCGTGCCGCGACGTCCACGGCGCGCTACGGGGGGCGGGTGAGCTGGCTCCTCCTCGGCTGTGTCGGGTTCTCCACCGGTCCCGGGGGCCCCGCCTGCGACGTTGACGGGGACGGCTTCATCGCGCCGGACTGCGCAGCCCACCCCTCGGACGTGGTGGACTGCGACGACGCCGACCCGGACGTGTTCCCCGGCGCGTTCGAGGCCTGCAACGGGGTGGACGACGACTGCTCGGGCACCCCCGACGATCCCGGCGACGCCGACGGCGACGGCTTCTCGGTCTGCGTGGACTGCAACGACGCCGACGCGGCGATCCGTCCGACCGCCGAAGAGCTCTGCGACGGCGTGGACAACGACTGCTCGGGCGCGGCCGACGAGCCCTTCGACGCCGACGGCGACGGCTTCTCCCCCTGCGGCGGGGACTGCGACGACGCCGACCCGACCCGGTCCGCCGGCCTCACCGAGCAGTGCGACGGCGCGGACAACGACTGCGACGGCGAGGTGGACGAGGGCTACGACGCCGACGGGGACGGCTGGCTCGCCTGTCGCGGCGACTGCGACGACACGGACCCCACCGCGTGGTGGGGCGCCCCCGAGGCCTGCGACGGGGTGGACCAGGACTGCGACGGCGTGGCCGACGACGCCGCCGGCTGCTGGGGCTGCTCGTCCGCGGGGGGATGGCTCGTCTGCGTGGTCGACGCCGAGCGCTCCGAGGCCGCCGAGCTCTGCGGCGAGCTCGCGACCGGCCTCGCGGTCGTACCGGACGAGGCCACCCAGGTGGCGCTCGTCGCGGCCCTCGGGTCCACCCCGGCCACCTGGATCGACCTCTCCGACCGGGCGGACGAGGGCAGCTTCGCCTGGAGCGACGGCAGCGTACCCACCTACACCGCCTGGAGCCCCGGCCAGCCGGACGGCGACGGCGACTGCGTCGCGGTGGACCCCGCCGTCGGCGGCGGCTGGTTCGACCACGACTGCGACGACCGCCGGCCCTTCGCCTGCCGGTGAGCCGCCGCGTTCGCGCGCGCGCTCAGCCGCCCAGGCGGACCGCGGCCCCCGCCCACGCGGACCAGGTGTCCGCGGGCTCGAACGCCGGGCCGTCCTCCCGCTCCTGGTTCAGGCCCATGCCCCAGACCCCGCGCCCGAAGAGCTCGACCGGGCCGGCGACGGGCACGGTCGCCTGCGCCCCGAGCCCCAGGTACCAGGGGAACTGGGGCCCGACGGTGAGCTGCGCCCACGGGAGGCCCACATCGACGTGGGGATGGACCAGGGCCCGCACCCGCCCGTCGCCGGAGGGCAGATCGTGGTGCTCCCCGGTGGGCACCGCCACGTCCAGCCCGGCTCCGGCGTAGAGGAGCCCACGGCGCCAGCCGCCCCCCAAGGAGACCGCCGGCGCGGCGGCGTTCACGGTGCTGCGGTCGTGCGGCGCACCCTCGGCCACGTTCTGGACGAACCAGTCCGCGCTCGACGCCCACCCCATGCCCACGCCGGCGCGTGCCTGCAGGCCGTCGCCCGAGCGCTCGTCGCGCTCGAGGCGCACCCGGGTGGCCGTGCCGCTGTCCAGGCGGAGGAGGGTGGGCTCCCCGTCGCGCGGGACGGCGAGGTACACGGGCTCTCCCTGCGCCCGGACCCACTCGAGCGCCGGCGGCGGGACAGACCAGCCGGGCTCGGCGTTGCGGGCCAGGGTGAGCAGCTGGTCGCGCTCGGCCGGGCCGAACGGCGCGGAGAGCTCGACGGTGGCCCCGGCGGCGAAGTCCTCGGCGCGCGACTGGAGCACGATCCCGCCGGCCTCGACGTGGACGTAGTGCCGCCCCGGGGTGGCGAGCACGCGCCCCTCGATGGGGCGCCCGTCCAGCCACACCCGGGCCCCCTGACCGAGGGGGCCCACCACGAAGGTGATGGAGGGCATGCCGCGGGCGGAGGCCTGCACGGCGTCGTAGGCGACCCGGGCGGCGGTGTCGGGGAGGTCCTGGGCGGAGGGCACCGGGGCCCCCACCAGGGCCGCGGCGTCACCCCAGGCGGCGATCGTGGCCCCGTCCCGGTAGGGCGCGGCGGCCGGGTCGGTGAGGAGCTTGTCCTGGAAGTAGCGCTGGACGGCGTAGCCCTGGAGGAGGAGCGCCTTCCAGACCAGGTCGCGCTCCTCGATGGAACGGACGATCCGCACGTCGGCCACCGCCTTCTGCAGGCGGCCCATGATCTGCAGCTCGCCGTCGAAGACGTCGAGCATCCCGGTGGTCTCGGCCAGCTCGGTGCGGAGCACACCCAGCGCCGGGTCCGTGGCCGCGGGGGACGTGCCGCCGCCCAGGAGCGTGTCCAGCCCGGCGAAGGTGGCCTCGGGGACGGTGCGCGCGGCCGCGGCGGTGTCGGCCTCGGAGGGCGCGTCGGTCCAGTAGACGCGGGCGGCGAAGGCGGGGAGGGCGAGGAGGAGCATCATTGACATGAGAGGGTGTCCCCTTCCAGCACGCAGCTCACCCCTCGCGGGGTGTCCAGCACGACAGAGGCGGTGCGGCCGGCGGCCGTGACGGTGCACGTGCCGGCGGGCACGTCCCGGAGGAGCGCGGAGCTGCCTCCGGAGCCGCTCACGTCGCCGCAGCGGGCCGAAATGCCCTCCGCACCGGTCAGGGTGAACTTCACGGCCCGCAGCCGCGTGGCGGACCCCGAGGTGCTGGTGGCGGCCTCGGGCGCGGCGGCCGGGGCCGAGGAGGGGGTGGAGGTGGTCGGGGGGCTGACCGCCGAGGGGGCGGCCGTGGTCGCCCGGGGCCGGGTCGCCCCCGAGGCCGGGGGCGGCTCCGTCGCGGCCACGTCCGACCCGGTCGGGGCGGCCACGACTGCCGGCGCGGGGACCGGGAGGGTCTCGGCGGGAGCAGGGGGGGGCGGCTCCACCGGCGCCACGAGCGGGGCCGACGGCGGGGGGAGGGGCTCGGCGACGGGCGGCGCGCTCGGTCCGCCCCAGAGCGCCCAGGCCACTCCGCACGCGCCCAGGAGGGCTGCGACGCCGCCCATCAGCACGGCGGGGGGAGCCTTCCGGGCCGGGGGCTCGACCGGCTCGGGTGTGTCCGCGGGAAGCACGAGCGTGCCGCTGGCCAGCGGGAGGGACTGGCCGTCCGTGGTGGTGAAGGGGCGAGGGGCGTCCGCGGTGATGGAGGTGTTCACCTCGTCGAGCACCCGGCCGGCGGCGGCGTCCGCGGACCCCGGGCTGGCCATCCCGAGCTCGGTCAGGCCGGTGCGGGCGTAGCCGTGGACGTCGTCCCCGGGGAGCACCCGGGCGGCGGCGCGCAGCACCGCTTCGACCGAGCCGACCTCGGGGCGCTCCTCGGGCCGGTAGGAGAGGCAGCGCCGGACCACCTCCACGAGGTCCGTCCCGCCGGCACCCAGGAGGCCCGTCAGCGTGGCGCAGGCCTTCTCCACCTGGGCCGCCTGCTTGTCCGGGGCGAGCTCGCAGCGGCCGAAGGTGTCCAGCGAGAGGAGCTCGTAGACGACCACCCCGAGCGCGTACACGTCGCCCGCGGGGGTGTCCGGCTCTCCCAGGAGCCGCTCGGGCGACATGTACCCGAGGGAGCCGTACCGGACCCGCTCGGTCCGCGCCTCGCGGCCCTGGAAGTCGGCGCGGGCCACCCCGAAGTCCAGCACCTTGACGTCGCCGGTCTCCGAGAGCCGGATGTTGGAGGGCTTGATGTCGCGGTGGATGACCCGCAGCGGCTGGCCGTCGTCGCCGGGCGCGCTCCACGCCGCTCCCAGCGCGGAGGCCACCGCGGCGCCGATCTCCGCCACGGCCCGGGGCGGCAGCTCCTGGGAGCGCGCCTTGGCCAGCGTGTAGACCACCTCCAGGTCGGCCCCGTCGATGTACTCCATCACCAGCGCCCACTGGCCCTCGACGCGGACCAGGTCGTCCACGCGCACGATGTGCCGGTGCTGCAGGCGGCCGAGGAGCCGGGCCTCGTCCCGGAGGCGCCGGCCGGCGTCGCTGCCGGCCTCCCAGTTGGCGTTGAGCAGCTTGAGCGCGACCTTCCGGCGAAAGCCGCCCTGCCCCTCCATCTCGGCGAGGTACACGGACCCGAAGGTCCCTTCCCCGAGGGTCCGCTGGAGGATGAACCGGCGCCCGGTGGTGGCCTCGCCCGGCGGACGGGCGCTAGGTCCCGGTGTCGTCGGCACCGCCGTCCCCCTGGGCGTAGCTGTTCGAGCCGAACCCACACTCGGGGGAGGCCTCGTAGTTGAACAGGATCGAGGCCTCGTAGGGATCCCCGTTGGGGCCCAGCACCGCCTGGTGGTCGTTCTGGACGAGGAACACGCGGAGCTCGCCCTGCTGATCGGCGGCGAGGGTGGTGAAGTCGGCCACGCAGTAGGGCGCGAAGCAGGCCGCGTACCCCACGGGGGTCAGCACGTGGTAGTGCCCCTGCCCCTCCACGAGCTCCCCGTTGGCCATGGCCGGGTCGATCACGTCGAAGTTCTCGATGTCCACCGTGACGATGGTGCAGCCGGCCGCCGTGGACTCCGCCGGGGGCCAGGTGATGGTGATGGCCGGGTCGGTGGAAGGCGCGTCGTAGGGGGGCGGAGCACATCCCCAGAGCAACAGCAGGGCGTAGGTCAGCATCTTGCGAGTGTATACGACCGGACCCTCGCGTGGGTTCGGCGCCCACCTGCGCGCGCGGCGCGCTACGTGTCGGGACTCTTCGAGGAGCCTGCGATGGGGATGCTGCGAAACCTGCTGTACGGCCGGCCGAACGGCCTCCGGGCCCGTCTCCTCGGGCGCGGCGCGGGGCAGGACGCTTCCTCCTCGACGGCGAATCGCCCGTCGCCCCCCTCGGGCCCGCCGGTGGTGCCGGCCGAGAAGGCCCTCCGGCTCGGCAAGGAGCCGCCGCGCGACGTGACCCCGCCCGAGGGCTTCGAGGTGGTGCTGCACAAGGACGCCCTCGAGACGGGCCAGATCATCGAGATCATCATCGGGGGCACCGCGATCGCGGTGGCCAACGTCGGGGGCGACTACCACGCCATCTCCAACGTCTGCGCGCACGCGGAGGGGCCGCTCGGCGAGGGCACGCTCGACGGACACGTCGTGGCCTGCCCCTACCATGGGTGGCAGTTCGACGTCCGCGACGGCTCCTGCCTGACCAACCCGCAGGGGCGGATCGCGAGCTACCCCGTGCGCCTCGTGGGCGACGCCGTCTGCGTGAAGCTGTGAGCCGGACGGGCGCCCGTCCCCCGAACCGCCTGGGGGCCGAGAGCTCCCCCTACCTCCGCCAGCACATGCACAACCCGGTGGACTGGTACCCCTGGGGCGAGGAGGCCTTCGCGCGCGCTCGCGCCGAGGATCGGCCGATCCTGCTCTCCGTGGGCTACTCCGCGTGCCACTGGTGCCACGTGATGGAGCGCGAGTCCTTCGAGGACGAGGCCACGGCGGCGAAGATGAACGGGTGGTTCGTGAACGTCAAGGTGGACCGTGAGGAGCGGCCCGACGTGGACCACATCTACCAGACCGCCGTGCAGCTCATGCGCCGCTCGGGGGGATGGCCGCTCACCTGCTTCCTCACCCCGGACGGGCGGCCCTTCTTTGCCGGGACCTACTTCCCCGACCAGCCCCGCTACGGCATGCCGGCCTTCTCCCAGGTCCTGGAGCGGCTGCACGAGGTCTGGACCGAGCAGCGGGACGAGGTCCTCGGGCAGGCCCAGGCACTCGCCGACGCGCTCCGCCGGGTGGACGCGGTGGAGGCCGGCGGGGGTGGGATGCCCGACCCCGAGCTCCCGATGGCGGCCGCAGAGGCGCTCCTGGAGCGGGTGGACCGCACTTGGGGCGGCTTCGGCGGGGCCCCCAAGTTCCCGAGTCCCACGAACCTGTGGACCCTCTGGCGCGCCGGCGTGCGCGGCCGCGTCGAGGCGCGCGACGCGGTGCTGCTCACCCTGCGGCGGATGGCCGAAGGTGGCGTGTACGACCAGCTCGGGGGCGGGTACCACCGGTACAGCACCGACGAGGAGTGGCTCGTCCCGCACTTCGAGAAGATGCTCTACGACAACGCGCAGCTCGCCTCGCTCGGCTTCGAGGCCTGGCGCGTGTGCGCCCACGGGGACGGCCCTCGGAACCAGGCCGACGAGCTCCTGCGCGTCACGAGCGAGACCCTGGCGTGGATGGCGGACGAGATGCGCGGGCCGGAGGGCATGTTCCACGCCGCCACCGACGCCGACTCGGAAGGGGAGGAGGGGGTCTACTTCGTGTGGACCCCCGCGGCGGTCGCGGCGGAGCTGGACGACCCCGCGGTCGTGCGCAGCGTCTGCGCCTGGTACGACGTCACCCCCCAGGGGAACTGGGAGGGTCGCTCGATCCTGCGTCGGCGGCGCACCGCGGCCGAGGTGGCGCGCGAGCTGGGGATCTCCGAGGCCACGCTCGCCGCCCACGTCGCGGCGGCCCGCCCCCGCCTCCTGGCCGCGCGTGCCCGCCGGGAGCCGCCCTTCCGGGACGACAAGCGCATCGTCAGCTGGAACGCGCTCGCCATCCAGGCGTTCGTGGACGGCTGGCGCGCCACCGGTCGGGCTGACTGGCTGCAGGTGGCTCGCGGCGCCGCCGACGCCGTGCTCGACACGCTGGTGGTGGAGGGGAGGCTCCTCCACTCCTTCTGTGACGGCGATCGGCGGGGCCCCGGCTTCCTGGACGATCACGCCGCGCTCGGGCTCGCCCTGCTGCACCTGCACGAGGCGACCGGCACCCTCCGTTACCGGGACGCCGCCCTGGCGCTCGCCGTGGCGCTCGAGGGCTGGTTCCAGGACCCCGACGGCGGCTGGTACATGACCCCCTCGGACGGGGAGACCCTCGTGCACCGCCCGCGCGACAACCACGACTCCGCCGTGCCCAGCGGCTCGGCGCTCGCGGCCGCGTTCCTGCTCCGGCTCCACGCCCACACCGGCGAGGAGCGCTGGCTCGGGCAGGTGGAGGCCGCGCTGCGTGTGCACGGCGAGGCGCTCGGTCGGAACCCCTTCGGGGTGGGCCTGCTCCTCGGGGTGGTGGAGACCTGGAGCCGGGGCTTCGACGAGGTGGTCCTCGCCGAGGGCGACGTCTTCCTGCCCGCCCTGGGACGGGTCCCGGGGGCCGATCGGGTGGTCCTGCGCCTCGAGGCGCTGCCGCCCGAGCACCCCGCCGCGGGCGGACGGCGGCCGGACGGACCGACCGCCTGGCTGTGCCGGGGCCGGTCCTGTTCGCTCCCGGTCCACACCCCCGAGGCGCTCGTGGCCTTGCTGAAGGCGTAGACCCGAGGGCAGCCCGTTCGCGGGGCGCTACGGGCTCGGAGGCGACGCGGTCAGCTGACCTCGAGGCCCTGGCCGCGGAGGAACTTCCCGAGCGTCATCTTGTTGAGGGTGCGGAGCGCCCGGGTGGAGAGCTTGAGGGTGACGTAGCGGCCCTCCTCCTCCCACCACACGCGGCGGACCTGCAGGTTGGGAAGCTGACGCTTCTTGGTCTTGATGTTGGAGTGCGAGACCTTGTGGCCCACGTTGGGGCGCTTTCCGGTCAGGTCGCAACGGCGGGCCATGAGAACCTCTGAATCGTTAAGGCCCCCGCGGTTATTCAGACCGGCCGGGATGCGCAAGGGAGTCGACGGTTCTCCTTGCCCTTCGCTCCGCGCCGTGGCAAATACGCCGGGTCCATGCGCAACCCGCTCGCCCTCAGCCTGCTCGTGGTCGGCATCCTGGTGTTGCTCGCAGCGCTCCCGGACACCGTGGTGATGGGTGCGCTGCGGCTGGCCGGGCTGGAGGAGAATCAGATCCTGTCCACCACGCCCGTGGTCCGGGTGGCCACGGCGGTGACGGGCTTCGGGATGCTGGTGGTGGGGCTCGTCATCGCCTTCGCCACCTCGCCCCTCGGGGAGGCGATGGAGCCCTATCGTCGCGGGCTGCAGCGCCTCGCGACCGAACACGGCCAGGCGCTGGACATGGCCCAGGGGCTCTCCTTCGTGGCGCTCCGGGACGGGGTGCCGGTCGCGGTGGAGGTGCACGCGGGGCGGTCCCCCCGGCTCACCGTGCGGAGCGCGGTGAAGGGCCGGCAGGCGCTCGCCTTCGTCCGCCCGGCGGACGCTCCTCCCGACTCCAAGGCGCTCCGGGTGGGGGGCGGCTCCGGTTGGGAGCTCCGCGCCGAGCTCCCGGCCATCGCCCGGGCCCTCCTGAACGACCCGAGCCTCCTCGCGCTCATGGACCGCGCGTTCGACGTGGACACGCTGGTCGGGGTCATCCACGACGTGGACGGGGTGGAGATCACTTACCAGCTCCCCGACCCTGGCGACGTGGAGCGGCGCGCGCGCGACGGGATCGAGATCGCGTCCTACCTGCGCCGTGTGAACGGGTAGTCGCCTCGGTGCCTCGCACGGAGCCTCGCTACGCCCGCCTGCCGGTGCACGACGCCGGCGGCATGGCCGTACAGCTCCCCATCGCGGATCTGGGCCCTGGACCGCCCCGGATGGCGGTGGTCGCGGGGATCCATGGCGACGAGTCGAGCCCGATCCTGATGGTCGATCGCCTGGTGGTGGCGCTCGCGGACCTGGATCTGCGAGCCGGCATCCGGGTGGTGGCGGCCGCGAACCCCCCGGCGCTCCTCCAGCGGGCCCGGTGGAGCAACTGGGACGACGAGGACATGAACCGGGTGGGGAACGGGGGCGGGGGCCCCGCGCTCACCCGGCGGCTCGCGGCGGCGCTGTGCGAGGCCGTCCACGGCTGCGCGCTCGTGGTGAACCTGCACAACTTCATCATGCGGACCCCGCTGCTGGCCATCCAGCCGCCGGGGCAGGTGGGGGAGCGGCACGCGAGGCACCAGCGCTACATCGAGGCGCTGGACCCCCATGTGGTCTGGGTGTTCGGGTCCGCGCCCGAGGACCATCACGTCTGGGCCACGAGCCTGGACGCGGCCATCGAGAAGGAGGGGGCGGACGTCCTCGCGGTCGAGATGTCGGACCTCCCGGAGCTGGACGAGCCCCTCCTCGCCCGCGGGATCGCGGGGCTCTTGCGCCTGGCCCACGTGGTCGGGTGCATCGACGATCCCGGTCGCCCGCTGCGCCGCACCACCGTGCGCGTGGCGCGTCAGCTGGTGCGCTCGCCGGGCGCCGGCATCTTCGAGCCCGTCGCGCCGCTCGGCGGCCTGGTGGAGGCCGACGATGTGCTCGGGGAGCTCATCCCGCTCGAGCGGCCCGGGGACCGCGTGGCGGTGCGCGCTCCGTCCGGTGGCTGGCTCATCCAACGCCTGGCCCGGCGCTTCGTGCGCCCGGGGGACATGGTCGCCTCGATCGGCCTCGGCGCCGATCGGGCGATGCCCGTCAGATCGTGAAGTCGATCTCCACGATGCCCCGCTCGGGGGCGGGCTCCTCTTCGCGGTGCTCCCGCGGGGGCTGGGAGGACGGCGGATCGATGCGGAGCGGCGTCCGAGCTTCCTCGCGCGCGCGCTCTTCCCGCTGACGGATACGTTCGATGATGTAGGCGTCGAGCATTCGGTCTCCTCCGAAGGGAGCCTGGGAAAAATGTAGCACCGCGGGGGGCGCCAGCAACGAGAATTGGGAGAGATTGGTCGCCGCAGGCCCGGGAGGGGCGCTCAGCCCCGAGGATCGGATCCGCGGACACGAAGTTGGACGATGCGCGCGGCCAGAGCTTCGTAGGTTTCTCGTTCTTCCGCGCTCCCCAGGGCGTCCAGGTGGGCCTGCGCCGTGGCGTGGTCTCCGCGGGCGACGGGCCCGGTCAGGGCCATGGGGCCTTCCTCGGCGGCCCGTCGGAGGCTCTCCAGCGCGAGCGGCAGCAAGCGGGCGGCCGGATCCGCCACCCCGGCCCGCTGCATCACGGCGACGGCGTCGAGGAAGGCGGCGCCGAGGTGCCCGGACCCCAGGCAGGCCGCGGCGTGGTACAGCCGGCGGTCCCCCGGGACCTCGAAGGGAACCATGCCCAGGCGGGTGGCGAGCGCGCGGGCGAGCGCCACCGCGCCGGGTGTCCCGTCCACCGCCGCGCCGGCGCCCACCAGCGAGGGCACGCCCACGGCGGGGCCGGGGAAGGTCATCAGGGGGTGGCACACCGCGCGCTCGGCGTGCGGGCGCAGCACGTCGGGCCCGAGGCTGCCGGCGGCGTGCAGCACCACGGGGCCGGGGGGGAGGGCGGCGGCGACCTCGGCCACCGCCCTATCGCTCACGCAGATCCACGCCACGTCCGCGGTGGGGAACGGCTCGCCGCGGCCCCAGGCGGCCACCTCGAGGTCCGGTCCGGGCAGGAGGCGGAGGAGCGTCTGCCCGAGGCGGCCCCGGCCGAGGACGAGCACCTTCATCCTCGCGGCGTAACCGCGGGGCCGCCAACCCGATACGGATCCGCATGGACCGGCGCGCCCGCATCCTCGTGACCTCCGACGGCCCGGGCGGAGTGCGCGTGGCGACCGCCGCGGTCGAGGCCGGGTACGAGGTGTACGGGGTCCGGGGTCGCTGGCGCCTGCCGGTCACCTACGTCCTCGGGGTGGGCGCGCGCGATCCGGTGGAGATCGCCGCCGCCGCGGCCGACGCCGGGATCGACGTGGTCCACCCCGGCGACGGGGAGCTGGCCCGCGACCCGGTGCTCGCCCGGGAGGTGGTGGCGGCGGGCCTGGGCTGGGCCGGCGGTCGTATCGGAGAGCTGGAGGACGCCGCGGATCGGCTCCTCCTGCGGCGCATCGCGCGGGACGCCGGCATCGAGGTGCCTCCGGCGGATCGGCTCGCCGAGCCCGAAGCGGCGCGCTCGTGGGTGCGGCGGTACGGGTCGCCCCTGGTGGTGCGGCCCCGCGATCGGGACGGCCGGGCGCGGGCGCGGCACCTGCCGGCGGGGGCCGATGTGAGCGCGGCCGGCCCCGGGCCGTGGTTCCTGGAGCGGACCTGGCCCGAGGCCCGAAACGTGGCGGTCGTGCTCCTCGGGGACGGGGAGGGGGACGCCCTGGTGGTCGGCGAGGTGGAGCTCCTCGGTGATCCGGTGGTGTCCACCTCGGTCATGGTGAGCCCGGCGCGGCTCTCCGAGCAGGATCGCCTCGCGGTCCGGGAGGCCGCGCTGCGCTTCGCCGAACGCGCGTGGCCACTGGGGATCGCTGCGGTCCGGTTCTCCGTGGCTCCCAAGACCCGCCTCGCCTTCGTGGACGCGACGTCCGGCCTGCCCGAGGGGTGGGGCGCGGTGGACGCCGCCTACGGCGTCGAGCTGGTCCAGTTCCAGCTCGCGGTGTGCGAAGGGGACGACGTCGGCTGGTCCGACGCCGACACCCGTCCCACCCGGGGCGCCGTCGAGCTCACCGTGCGCGCGACGGGCCGGGGCGAGGCGCGCGCGAAGGGCGCCGGCTGGCTCATCGCGAGCACCCCGGTGAAGGTGGCCGAGGACGACCCCGTGGCCCACGCGGTGTTCGAGGCCCCCACCCGCGCGGCGGCGCTGGTCCGCGCCCTGGCGGGGCTGAAGGAGCTCGAGGTCGAGGGGGTGCCCACCAACGCGACCGAGATCGAGGAAGCCCTGGTCGCGGCGCTCGCGTAGGCCGTCGGGGCCTCACCGGCAGACTTCGATGCTCGTCGTGTAGAGGCACCCGAAGTCGTCGCAGTCGGTGTAGCCGTCCTGGTCGTCGTCCCGACCGTTCCCACAGGCCGCGTCCGAGTCCTCGCGGTCTCCGGCCCCGCCGCAGGCGGAGGCCCAGGCGCAGGAGTAGTCCTCGCAGTCGGTGTACCCGTCGAGGTCCTCGTCGGCCCCGTTCCGGCAGCTGCCCTCGTCGTCCCCCTCCCGGCCGCAGGCGTCCACGTCGAGGTTGTAGAGGCAGCTGAAGTCTTCGCAGTCGGTGTAGCCGTTGCCGTCGTTGTCCCGCCCGTCCTCGCACGCGCCGGCTTCGAGCCCCTCGTAGGTCGCGCCGCACACCGAGGCGCAGTCGGCGTCGTCGCAGTCCGCGTCGCCGTCTCCGTCGTCGTCCCGCCCGTTGAAGCAGTCCTCCGACACTGTCGGGTCGGTGGTGTCGGTGGTGTCGGTGGTGTCGGTGGTGTCGGTGGTGCCGCACGCGTCCGCGCAGTCCGGGTCGCCGCAGTCCGTCGCCCCGTCGCCGTCGTTGTCCCGCTCGTCGGTGCAGTCCACCTCGGGACCGTCGCCGCCCCCGGAGGAGGTGTCGTCCACGGTGGCGACGTCCTTGCCGGCGTCGGTGGCGCCGAGGCAGCCGAGCGTCAGGACGAGGGACAGGGCGGCGGTGACGAGCAGGGGACGGGGCATGCCGAGCTCCGGAATCCCGGCCGGTGGAGCGGCGCGGGAGGCGGGGGAGCGCTATCCTCTGGAACGCGTGAGTGAAGCCCTCGAAGCCCTGTGCACCCTCGAGCTGCCGACCGGGGACGAGGTGGTGGTCCGGCGGCGCCGCTTCCGCGCCGGCCCGGGACCGCACGTGGCGGTGGTCGCGGCGATCCGGGGGGACACCCCCGAGGGCACGCGCGTCGCCCACGTGGTCGCGAGCCACCTCCGCGCACAGAGTGAGCGGCTCTCCGGCACGGTGGACGTCTACCCCTGCGTGAACCCCCTCGCGGCGGACCACGGCGCGCATCACTGGCCCGCCTTCGACGTGGACCTCAACCGGAGGTTCCCGGGCCGCGCCGACGGGCACGGGCCCGATCTCCTCGCCCGCGCGCTGACGGACGCCGTGTCCGGCTGCGACCAGGTCATCGAGCTGCGCGGCGCGCATCCGGCCTTCCGGGAGGAGACCCAGGCCCACGTGTGGGCGGGACACGAGGAGGCCTTCGAGCGCGCCATGCGCGCCAACGTGCGAGTGGTCTGGCGGCGCGGCGACCTGCAGGCCCGCGAGGGCACGCTGGCCAGCGTGATCCCGGGGCTCGTGTGCCTCGAGGGTGGGGTCGGGAACCGGCTCACCTCCGGGGTCGGGCAGGAGCTCGCCGACGGGGTGCTGAACCTGCTGGTGGTGCTCGGCGTGCTCCCCGAGGACGCCCTGCCCTTCCACTGGGCCGCCATCCAGCGTCCGGTGGTGGCCACCGACGAGGAGGTGGTGCGGGTCCACGCCGAGCGCGGTGGGCTCTTCCTGCCCCGGGTCAGCACCTGGGCGGAGCTCGAGGTGGGAGACTCGGTGGGCGAAGTGGTGGACCCGACGGCGGGGGACACGCTCGAGGTGGTCCGGACGCCGGTCGCGGGGCGGGTCCTCGCGTGCCGGGAACAACCGGTGGTCTACCCGGGCAGCCTCGTGGCCCGGATGGTGCGCGCGTGAGCGTGGTGTTCTCGATCGAGGCGCCGTACCGAGGGGACTACCGCCTGCATCGCCTCAGCTTCGGCTCGGGCAGCCCGGTGGTCGCGATGGTGGCCGGGGTGCACGGCAACGAGGTCGACGGGGTCTACGCCTTGAACCTCGTGGCCGGGGTGCTGCGGGTCCGGCGGCCCCAGGGGACGGTGCACCTGCTCCCCTGCGTGAACACGGTGGGGGCGGCGGAGAACCGGAAGCGCTGGCCCTTCGACGACCGGGACCTCAACGCCTCCTTCCCGGGGCGGCCGGACGGCCTGGCGGTGGAGCGCATCGCGCACGCGGTCATGGGCG
>Ga0172372_10001715_pt1 | contig 33812 bp, 32 predicted proteins | sample LakKiv5m_2_FD_114544 | JGI IMG/M metagenome (GOLD analysis project Ga0172372, IMG submission 114544) | Freshwater microbial communities from Kabuno Bay, South-Kivu, Congo - kab_092012_9.5m | ecosystem: Environmental > Aquatic > Freshwater > Lake | place: Democratic Republic of the Congo... | reverse complement strand
TCAACCTCTACCCTGCCCTGTAGTTTTGGCACAAAATAAGCCCTGATGTCTTCTTCAAATGATTTTCTGACAACAAATACAATTTTCCCGAAGCCTGCCTGTATGGCGTCATAGATGGAATATTCCATAATGGTTTCTCCATGAGGCCCAAAACCATCCATTTGTTTTAATTTGCCATATCGGCTACCCATTCCTGCTGCAAGAATCAATAAAGTAGGCTTCATATATTTTACGTTAACTTAATTGTAATACATGAGAAATTAAATGTGAAAAATCTAATGGTATAAAAAGCCAATTTTCATATAACTAATTTCAAAACCACAAATTCATACCATTAAAATGAGGAGTCAAATATACAGCATAATCTAAAAGTTCATGCCATCCAAAACTGTGAAAATAAATGAAATGGAACTAAAAATCAAAGCTGTGAAAATAATAAGTGGTTATTTTCAATTAAAATTAATTAAATATTATTGAAAATCATATGCATAATGACTGGTACATGAACTGAACTACAGGAACAACACATGTTAAAGATTGTTAATGATAATTAAATATAATATTATATAATTCGTATTTAATTGTATACGTGTAACTTATGTTATTTTTGTTAATAATTGTAAATGAAAAAAAAATCAACTAAAAAGATATTTTGTTTTTATTTCATATCTACCTTTGTACTATTATTTCATCCATCTAAATTTTATACAATGAAAAAGTTTTTGTTATTCTTCGCACTTGCTGCAACTATGTCTGTATTTTCTTGTAAAGGAGGAGAGGCTGAAGCTCCTGCAGAAGACACAACTGCAACGGAAGCTGCTCCAGTAGAAGCTGCTCCAGCTGATACAACTGCTGCTGCTGCTGATACTACAGCTACTGAAGCTCCTGCTCAGTAATCTTGCAAATAAAAATAAAAAGGCCCGGATGATTTTCATTCGGGCTTTTTTTATTTATAACCTATCGGGTAGTTAATAAAACAGAAAGCATCACCCATATGACTATATTGCATGAAAGTCAGTTATTTGCCACTACTACCCTTTTTCCTGTTTATTTAGCGGCAGATGAGATCCTCATAGAGAGAAGAGAACATTACCAAAAGCGCTCCCCCAGAAACAGATACAACATACTAACCAGTCAGGGCGTAAAAACATTATCGATTCCTTTATCCAAGGGGAAAAACCAGCAAATGCCTATCATAGATGTTAAAATATCCTATGATGAAAACTGGATAAAGAATCATCTCGAAACCATCAGATCATCTTATGGCAAAAGTCCGTTTTTTGATTTCTATTTTCAGGATATTGAGCGTACATTCAAAAACAGATACACCTATCTTTATGATCTTAATATGGATATCCTGGTGCTCATGTTAAAAGCTTTAAAAATCAAAGCTAAACTCAGTGAAACCATGCTCTATAGCACGGATTACTCAAAGCATGCCAAACTCATTGATTTTCGCGAGCGAACAGAAAATTTCAACAAGAAAATTTCTCCACAATTACTCGCATATCCGCAAGTCTGGGAATCCCACACCGGGTTCACACCTTGTCTGAGTATTATTGATCTTTTGCTATGTATGGGCCCGGAAGCAGAATCATATTTGAGGAAGATTCAACCTATGATTGTGCAGAATCTTTAGGGTAGATTCCCATTTCGGAGGCTTTTGCAAGCATAAATTGGTCGGCTGCAGCTTTTTCGTTTGGAATTATGCCATCCAGTATGGCCTCTCTTATGGCATTTTTGATGATGCCAATCTCACGACCAGGAGGTAGTCCGAATCTCTCCATAATATCCTCACCCGATACAGGAGGCTGCCAGTTGCGAAGTTTGTCCTTTGCCTCCACATCAATGATTTTCTGCATCAATACTGCATAATTATCCCGGTAACGCTGGACCTTACCTTCGTTTTTGGAAGTAATATCAGCCTTGCAAAGGATCATCAGATCTTCAATATCTTCTCCCGCATCAAACAATAACCGCCTGACAGCAGAATCTGTAACTTTTTCATTTGTCAAGGCGATCGGTCGCAAATGAAGGGCCACCAGCTTTTGAACATATTTGAGTTTGTGATCCAGAGGAAGTTTGAGTCGATTAAAAATCTTTGAGGTCATAATAGCACCAAGGGTTTCATGCCCGTGGAAGGTCCAGCCGTTCTGTGCATCAAACTTCTTAGTAGGCGGCTTGGCAATGTCGTGCAATAAGGCTGCCCATCTCAGCCAAAGGTTGTTGCTCTCCCTGCTGAGGTTGTCGAGTACCTCCAGCGTGTGATAGAAATTATCCTTGTGCCCGATATTATTCCTGTATTCAACTCCATGCAGGGCAACCATTTCCGGCAAAAACTGAGACAAAAGACCACACTCAAATAATTGAATGAATCCTCTGGAAGGTGTATCGGAAAGAATGATTTTTTTCAGCTCTGCAGATATCCTTTCCCTGGAGATAATCTGCATTCGCCCCTGGTTACGTTTTATGGCCTCAAAAGTTGCAGCATCTATGTCAAATCCCAGCTGTGCAGAAAAACGAACAGCTCTCATCATTCGCAGCGGGTCATCAGAGAATGTGGAATCAGGATTTAATGGGGTTTTAATAATTTTTTCGGTTATGTGCTGCAAACCATTGAATGGATCTATGATCAGGCCATAATCTGCTTCATTTAAACTTACGGCGAGGGCATTAATGGTGAAATCCCGCCTGTTTTGGTCGTCTGTCAAAGATCCATTTTCTACCGCAGGTTTCCTGCTGTCAGGACTATAGGATTCTTTTCGTGCACCAACAAATTCTATTTCAATGTCGGTGTATTTTACCATAGCAGTTCCAAACCGCCGGAAAACAATGACCTGCGGCACTGGTGTCAACAACGCAGCTACCTGTTCTGCCAGCCTGATTCCATCGCCTACGCAGACTACATCAATATCTTTTGCATGATTTTCCCTTTGCATAATGGCATCCCGGACATATCCACCAACCAGGTACACGGGATACTCCAATAAACCAGCGGCCTCTTTTATTTTGGCAACTATGTCTGCAATCTGTGGTGAAAATGTAAACTGCAAAATTCAAATTTTAAACCAGCGGAAAAGCTTCTTCAAATACTGCAGGGTTGGAATAATATTCTTGTAACGAGGAAAGTATATCATACAGTTTATGAGGCTCCTGCTCTGTCACAAGCTGTTGTCTGAAGTGTTTTACTCCGGGTAAATCTCTGAAATAATTGGTGTAATGCCGGCGCATTTCAGCCATACCAAGTTTCTCTCCCTTCCATTCTATACTTTTTATCAAATGCGTGCGCGCAACCTGTACGCGCTCCTCAATAGTCGGCGGGGCAATAATTTCACCCCTTTCCATGAAGGCTTTTATTTCTCTGAAAATCCATGGGTATCCAATACTTGCCCGGCCAATCATAATGCCATCTACACCGTATCTGTTTCGATATTCAAGGGCTTTACGGGGCGAATCTATATCACCATTGCCGAAAACCGGGATTTGCATTCTGGGATTTTCCTTTACCTTTGAAATCAAAGACCAGTCTGCATCGCCTTTATACATTTGTTTTCTGGTTCTGCCGTGTATGGATATCGCCTTGATTCCGACATCCTGCAAACGTTCAGCAACCTCAACGATATACATAGTATCTTCATCCCAGCCAAGTCTGGTTTTTACGGTGACGGGCAACTTTGTAGACTTTACGATGGCTTCTGTAAGCTTGACCATCTTGGGAATATCCTGCAAAATTCCTGCTCCGGCCATTTTACAAACCACCTTTTTAACCGGACATCCATAATTGATATCCAGCAGTTCAGGCCTGGCTTCTTCCACGATTTCCGCAGCCTGCTTCATGGAATCCATTTCCGCGCCAAAAATTTGAATACCTATAGGCCTTTCATCATCATAAATGTCCAGTTTCTGGACACTTTTATCTGCATCCCTGATTAAACCTTCTACAGAAATAAACTCGGTATACATCAGATCGCATCCCTGCTCCTTGCAAACTGCCCTAAAAGGAGGATCACTTACATCTTCCATGGGGGCCAGCAGCAAAGGGAAATCTCCCAATTCGATATTGTCTATTCTTACCATATGCTAAACAAATGCAAAGGTAATATATTTTGGCAACCTGAGAAGCAGGCTGTCAACAATATAGCCGGAAATGGAAGAATCTGAATTGCCCACATATTTTTATTCAAAACTTATTGTATATATAAAACTTATACATCATATTTGTACTTTATTTAATATTTAAAACGACTAACCTTTTAACTTTTATTCTTTATTGTACCCATGAAAAACAATAAAACGAAGAAGCCTTCATCCTCAAATTACGATGAATTTGAGATGATTAAACCAAAGAAGAAGCTTCAGAAAGAATCAGAAAAAATCAATTTAAAATCAAAAAAAATCTGGAAAGAAAGGTATGAAGACGAAGGTGACGACCTTGAAAGATTCATCCGCTAAACTTGGCAATGTTAGTAATTGAAGGTTTGTTACTAAAATTTCTGTTTATCCCCCTGCACAATAGACATCTTTAGCATATCATTAACAATAAACATCCGGAATTGCATAACAAAATTGATTTTCAAACGTATTAAAAGTATACTTTAAGTTAAATTTTGAACCATGAACATTATCAAAAAAGTAAAGAGTTTCTTTACAGGTCTTTTTACCAAACCTAAAAAACAAATCACGTTCCCTCAAGAGGAAGAGCACGATTTATTCATTGGAGTCTGATCTCTGATTTTCAATTTTTTTATCTGCTTTGGTAAATTCTCCCCCCTTAAAAAAGAATTTGTCATCACAGCAGAAGTTTGATTACGGATAATGTAAATTATCTTTAGGTCTACTATAATTAATACCCACCGCAGCTAAAAAATAACTTGCATATCTGAAGTCTCTTAGATTTTTGTAGTTATCAAGTTGTTTATTTTCTTTCAGCTCATAATTACTATTTAAAAGCGCCATTAGCGCAATTATTTTATGACCACAACCATGCCCGGATACTCCATAGAAATATCCGGTGCTTAATGGTCTTGGTTTTTGATGAAGCACATTTAGTATCAAGATACTTTATTACGTAAACCAAAGTGCAGCGAACTCCCGGCATAAAATGAAAAAGCTTTTGAAAATATTACTTTAAAGGGAGCATTACTACAGATAAATCAATCATTGTATATCAAATTCAGGGCCTAAAGACTATGCCAGCCCTAACGTCAACGCTCTCTTCAGGCGTCAAAATAAATGATAATCCCGGCACTTTTCCTTCTGAAGGGGAAATACATATCCCAAATATGAATCATTTTTATATAGATATATCCTTTGATATCAATGATTTTATATAGTTTTGTAAAAGAAGTCCGTTATTATGAAACATATCATTTTTGTCAGACACGCCATAGCGTCGAGAGGAGACTCAAAAACCAAGGATTTTGACAGACCCTTGACTGAAAAAGGCCGGTTCGATGCCCTTGAAATGTCAAAGCGATTAAAAACACTTGCCATTCAGCCTGACCTCGTAATTTGCAGCAGTTCTAAGCGAACTATGGAAACAGCTATGGTTTTTGCGAGAAATCATGGCATTGAAACTCAAGGCATGCTAAAGCTTTATCATGCCATGCCGGATACTTATGAAAGTGTAATACAGGAACTGGATGACACTATTAAAACCATCATCATTGTTGGACATAATCCGGGGATCAGTTTTATTGCTGATATTGCCAACCCGGGAAAGACCACAAATCTTCCGACCTGCGGGATGATCATTACAACTGCCGAGACTGATAAATGGCAAGATTGTTCGTTAAAAAATCTCAATGTAGTTTCCATTGAAGTGCCTTCAGACTAACGTCAGGCTATTTTGTGGTAGTAAATTCACAATACACAGGATGATGATCAGAAGCAAATCTGCCATCCCACGTATGACTTAAGGTCGCATACTTTATCACTTTAGCATATGATGGCAGAAAAATGTAGTCTATTCTATTGCCGGGAACCTCAGCGGGTTTAAAACCGGTGAATGTAGAAAATGGTCCGAAAGGGTGAGATATTGTTGCCTGATAAGCATCTATATAGTGCTGACTTAAATACTTTACTGGTTCCTGGTCTGGTGTAAGGTTTAAATCTCCCATAATCATGTAAGTATGATCGCCGGTAATTTCAGCAACCTTTTTGTGAATAATCCTGGCGCTTTCCGATCTGGCTTTTTCACCGACATGGTCAAAATGCGTGTTAAAAACAAAAATTACGCACTCATTCACTTTATCCCACAATTTTACCCAGGTGACAATTCTGGGGAGAGCAGCATCCCAGGATTTTCCGGGAATTGATGGAGACTCCGACAACCATAAGGTATTTTGTTCCATTAATGAAAATCTGGATTTCCTAAAAAAAACAGGACAGAATTCACCCTCCATTTTGCCATCATTGCGCCCTACGCCAATTGCCTCATAATCGGACAGGTTAAGCTTCAATTCTTCCAGCTGGTGATGCAAAACTTCCTGCATGCCGCATATTTCAGGGCGGTACCATTGGATAATTTCCATGACATGTATTTTTCTGTCTGACCACCTGTTTATTCCATCATCAGGATTATCGTATCGAATATTAAAGGTCATTACCCCGTAACCGATGCTTTGTGCATGGAGAAAAGACAAACTGTAAACAATAGTTAATACAATCAGAGCAATTGATAATGCGCTGATCTTTTTAAAAGAAATCCAGTTCATTTTACCACATATTGCTGGATGGCCTGCAAGACTTCCTTATTCTCCGCGCTGCTTTTAGACATCATGGCAATAATGGCCATATGTTTAGGATTGAACAATTCAGGAAAAGTCGACAATGGAATGGTATACGAGAAATTCTTTTTAATAATTTGATTTTTTCTAGGGTTGGAAACCAGAAAATCTCCGTCAAATTTGGTAATGATTTCCCTCAAAACATGATTGTGTTCAAAATTTTTAATGATTTCGCTGTTGGAAGACTGTGCGTCGATAATATGAGATTCCGTCACATAAACGGTTGTATTGTAATTGCCCTCGAGGTCTGTCAGCGGTATGTATGCTACCTCAATATCTGCCACTCTGGTTATCGTGTCGTAATTCACTTTCATGCTCATATTTACAAGCTGAGGTTTTTGAAGCTCTTTTTCCACCATCGACAACCAAAGGTCCGGCAAATCTGTCGTAAGAAGCTCATCTTCATTCAGAACCCTGTTGACTGATGCTGTAGGCTTTCCAAACCAGGGTCTGAACCAGTTTTCAAGATCTTCAGCATCCTTATTCCTGAAATCATACTTGCTGTCTTTTGTTTTTTCAGCCAGAAATTTACCATGGACGCCTACAGCAACAACATTTTTTGGATATTTGGCCAAAATACTATTGATGGCAGCAGTTCCTTTCGGGCAATTCGGACAACTAGCTCCTGTTAGTTCCTCGATAAGAACAACTTTTTCTGAAGGTTCTATTTCAATATCCTTGATTTCTATAGGAATCTCAGAACATGACTGAAAGAAAACAATAAAAAATAAAGTGTAATAAAAGTACTTCGACATCTTAACTCTTTTTAAAAAATAGTATTTATACTAAATCTGACACCGCTAAAAGCAGGTTCAAGTCTGCAAATTCCACCGCTGCAAACAACGCCTTCAACCTGTTTGACATATCTCAGATTGAAACGGGTTTTGTCACGGATATACACCACCCCGAATGTGGGATATAAAGTTTTCTCCTTCACCCCTTTCGAATTGAATTTCTTAGGATCTATATTATACATACCTGAGCACTCAAATATCCATTTTGGTGCTACCCCATATTCCATCAGACCAAATATCCAGGAACCAAAATCCTGTTGTGTAGACATGTATTGAAATTCTGTCCTCAGCGATTTTTTGGCTGTAAACCTGTACAGAACGTCGATGTATGGAACAATGGTCTGTACAAGCGGAACTTCCGGCTTTTGTTCATACACTTCCTGATTATATGTCAAGAGCTGGAGTCCGCCATTGATTTGCCATTTTCGCTGATATTTGTATTGCAGCTCGGTGAATAACTCACGGTATAAAAGTTTGCCTTCCAGTGTACTTACATGAGAAAAGTTGACAAGCATATTCCATTTTTTGGAAAAACTATACCGCGCATCAACAGAATAAGCCATTTCGCTAATGTCCTGGGCAGCGGGGCTGTAGCGCGCTGTCAGTCTGTATGTATTTTGACGGTTTAAGGGAACAAGATAATTGACGAGTCCTCTGATCAATCTCAAATTTGGATCTATCCTGAAGCTGAAATTTTCTGTGCGCTTAGCTTCGAGGGTTATACCCAGTTTGCCCGCTGCGACGGAAACACTATTGTAAAACACAGTTCCAGCCTTTTGCTCCAGTTTACCAATGGACGTACCCACAATTTCTTCCTTTACAGCGAATGGGTTAAAAAAAATATCCTTTGATTTGACTGCCAGTTCGGTGTACCATGTAATGCCTTTATAACTGAGTGTATTGTAAAGTGTTCCGGCATATGTATTATGCAGGGGACTAAACCGATCATTTGGGAGGTATGTCTTTAACGAGTTCACCACATTTTCCATATTCTGATCCGAAATGGTCCTGTTTACAAAACCAACACCTGGAGCGAGTGAGAGGCTGCCTTCCTTACCCAAAGAAACAAACCCCTCAAGTCGAGTTCCCTTAATATTTCCGCTATACGTGTCAAAGGCATTTTTTTGCACTCCGGCAAAACCCATAATTTTCCAGTCTGAACTGAGCTGATACTCGGCTCTTGCCCCGTACATGGCATTATCAATAAATAGAGGACGGGTTTCAAAAGCCCTGTAAATGAGCCCAGATCCAATCTGGTCATAGATATAACCCACCTGTAAATCAAGTTTGTCCAATTGCTTTTTGGCAAACCATCGTCCAATGCCAATTCCCGAGTAGGAACCAGTTGGATTTTGTAAATTGGAATTGTTGAACATGTCAAAACGAACACCAAAGGTGTATCCCTGTATGGCATAATTGAGACTAAGCCAGGATTCACCGCCATATATCTGCCTGTCATATTGTGGCGTATTGATGGCATTGATTGCAGAATCTCTTAAAAAAATATTGTTATTTGACTCAAACCCACCGGAAAATACACCTTTTTCCTGTGCAAAATGAAGGGAATAATGTCCAAAAAATATAATGACTAATCCAAAAAATCTCAGATAAAACTGTCTGGTACTACACATAGAATAATAAATATATAAAATCAAAAACCACAACTATAGCATTAATGCTTTCAAGCCGAAAGATAAACTTTTTTTTATTGTCGGGCAGATTTGGGAAGTTCTTTATTGAGTTAAAATACCTAACTACAGACATAAATTTTCAACGAATCAACATTTCATTAAAAAATAAAATCAAAATGTTTTCGGTCAAAAATTCTGTGACTTCAGTTGATTTATGGGTTTTATAAAATAAAAAAGGAGCAGTCGCCTGCTCCTCTGTATCACGGAATCAACATTGTAGAAGTTTAAATTTTAAGCAATCTGGAGGATAAAGCGATATTGCCGGACGTCCAGCGGCACAGGTATAATCCTGCAGGCCATCCGGAAATGTCAATATCAGAACTGCTTCCTTTGACAGCATCACAGGCATCATTGGAATAAAACACCCTTCCCTCCGCACTGTATATTATAAGCTGACCTTTACCCATAGATTCGGTAAAATGCAATCGGAATGATGTAGACGCAGGGTTGGGCACCAACATCAAGTCTGCCCCGGCGTGGGGTATACTCCGATCTTCTGTTTCAGCAACTTTTTCAAGAACAGGCATCTGCGTCGTCAGGTCACCTTTGGTGATCGCCACAATCTGCAACGTATCTTTTAGCTGCAGTATGGAATCAAAACCAAACTGCCCTTTTATGTCGGTATCCAGGAAATATTCCGGATAGGAAGCAAGCGATGTCTTCTTGACGATGTGTTGTGGACCTCCTGGCAATTGTTGAATCTGCCCACCAACATAATTGACCAGTAGTACCAGATCCTGAATATCAACTTTTTTATTATTGTCCACATCAGCAGCCAGCATCATATATGGATCTGTAATCCTTTTGTCATTTAAAAGATGTGCCGTAAGGACCGAAATATCATAGCTGTTGATATGTCGCTTCTGCTGAGCAGGAATATCAAATGACAGCCCAAATGATTTAGTGAGATGGGTAGAATCTGTGAATTTGAATATTCCATTTTTATCTGAAAAGGCATGTCTTTTTTCGTACGTATAAAGGGTATCCTTTGTCTCCCGGACTACCCATTGCTTTTTGAAGCGAAATAAAAGATATCCCGAGGCATTGATAAAACTATCTTTGACCGTTTGTTCGACAGAATCAATTTTTGTTGTAATCGTGATCTTTGGATTGTTATACACAAGATCTACAGCAGCACTATCGACAGGAGTACCAAATACAGAAACTACTGCACCACGCAGAGTGGCGGATTTGTTCTGCTGAACTTCTTCCTTGCGCTTGCACTCCGGTATCTGGGCATTATTGTTTTGAATATAAAGCTGAACCAGGCACCAGGATTGTGCGCCCTTACTGTCCGTTACCCACATCTGAACTTCGTTCTTCCCTAGATGGTCGCATGTAAATACACGGGATTTTTCATTGGGATCTGATGAAAATGAAAAGCGCAACGGATAGTATCCGCAGGGGGAAATGCTGGATTTATTCAGATCTTTAGCCCATACCTCTACCATACCTGCATCTATATCGCCATCCTGATCTGAATCTACCGGCATCAGTGCCGTTGTAATGGACCCAAAACAATAGGGTGTTGGTTTCTGACTGTCTTTTACAACAACTTCCGTATGGCAATACAATTTAAAGCCACAACTGTACGTAACGGTAAAAGTTACTTTTGTCTTACCTATTGGATAAACTCCGGAAAGATCACTGCCCTTATTGGTGGCATATGGAGAATTGTTGGTAATATTAAAGTTTCCGTCACATGCTGTGGAATCGACTTTAAGAGGGGCTGCCTGTACTATGGCGTTTTTGCAGTTAAAGGCTTCCGCCAGGATGGTGTCTATACAATGTACCTTTGGTTTTGCGGAGTTGTATATCTTGATGATCTGAATATGAGACCATACCCCCTGATTGCCATTCATGGCACACCAGTCTATAACCTGCCAGGTACGCATGATTTTTCTACAGGAAGGACTCACCGTAAAAATCATATCCTTGTAGGATTTGCCCACCATTCTGCAATCATTGCCATACCAGGTGGGATATGCATTTGGTGCCGGCAACTGGTGAGGTTTTACAGGCGGATTGCAGCCGTCGACTTCAAAGTCTTCCGGCCATGTAATCTGAAAAATATCCGGATCAGGATATCTCACCTCCAGGGTCTGGGTGCATGTGGACGTTATGTTTCCGGCAAGCGTTACAGTCCATGTACGTAAAATACGCCCGATCTGGCAACTATTGAGTTGGTATTCCACGACGGGCATACCCCCGGAAAACATCATGTTACCCTGCATGTAATATGCATTGCCAAAGCGCGACAGATTGGAAAGGTCTTCCGTACAAACCACATTTCTATCCGGAGGACAAATGAGGTTCCACACAGGAGCAGCGATAGCAGGCAGGTAAAGACTGAGCATAGTGAATGTAACAAATACATTCCGAAAATTCAATACGTATCTTGTTTTCATGGCTTAATGAGATTGAATTAAATATTATAACAAATATATATACATTTTAAATTGATTTACAATATTTTATATAAAATAAATTTATATTATTTATATAGTTATGTATTTCAATTTCTTATATATTTATTAATATTAATTTGTTTCTTTGCCATCTTTGTTATTTGCAATAATTCTTTCAATAAACCACTACCGAAGGGTAGAAATTTTTATTTTTACTACAAAAACAAGACGTTTATGTGGAAGTCTAAGATTTTTATTTTAATAATGATGAGTATACACTTATACCCCAAACTAAGAGGACAATCTACTTTTAAATATCAGCAGCCACATCAGGATATTGCTGCCCTGGCAGACGCGACACCTGCACCTGCCATAAGACTGGATAAAAAGGCTGCGAATGGCGTGCTGATGTACAGGCATGCGTACAGAAGTATCGAAGAGCTTTCAGAACCGGAGCTCAGACTGGCTGGTATGCGCATCAATCCGGTTCAAACCATTACCAGCAGAATGACCTATTATTACAATCTTAAAGTACTGAATGTGGCTACCGGGGCTGAAAGCCAGGTCAAAGGTCTGCCCTCTCCTGCCCGACTCTCCAATTTTGCATGGTCGCCGGACCAAAATTGGATGGCATTTACCCACACTACCTTAAAAGGTGTGGAACTTTGGCTACTTGATATCGCAGGAGCACAGGCTAAAAGGCTGAGTGAAGACAACCTCAATGCCTCCATGGGAAACCCTTTTGTCTGGAACAGAGACAGTAAAAGTATTTTGATCAAATTCATATCAGAGAAAAGGCTGCCGCTTCAGGAATCAGCAAATGCTGTTCCAGAAGGTCCGGTAATTGCCGAAAATGAAGGACAGAAAGCCCAAAACAGGACTTATCAGGATCTGCTCCAAAATCCACAGGATGCCTACAATCTGGAACAACTCATCACGTCTACTCTGCAAACCATTGATCTGCAGGGAAAAATTAAAAGTTTCCTACCTGAAAATATGTATGGAGGCATCAGTCCTTCTCCTGATGGGAAATACTATCTGCTATCCATCGTCAAAAAACCATTCTCCTATGCTGTGCCGCTTTCCAGGTTCCCCATGGATTATATTGTTATTGATCAAAAAGGAAAAATAATGCGTACTATCGCCAGCGTACCACTTCAGGAAGAACTGCCGAAAGGATTTATGGCAGTTCGACAGGGACGACGCAATATCGGCTGGAGATCCGACAAACCTGCTGCGCTTTACTGGGCTGAAGCCCTGGACATGGGCGATCCGGCCATACAGGTAAACGAAAGAGACGAAATTTTAGAATGGGCAGCTCCCTTTGAAGGCGCACCAAAACCCCTTGTAAAAACCAAAGACAGATTCCAGAATATTATCTGGGGGAACGATGAAATTGCTGTACTTTCAGAAAACTGGTGGGATACCCGCACAGGTCGCACCCTGATTTTCAGTCCATCAGACCAGGATAAGAAACCAGTACTTTTCAATGAGCGCAATACGCAGGACAAATACAATGATCCCGGAAGCTTTATCACGGAGGAAAGTTCTTTAGGTACCAGTATTCTGGCTATAAAAGAAGGCAGGATTTACATGATGGGAGAAGGCTATCAGAAAAACGGGAAATTTCCATTTATTGACCAGTACAATCTGCAAACGCTTGCCAAAGAACGACTATACCAGACCAAGGAATCAGATAAACTCGAAGAGCTGGTCAGTGCAATTGACCTCGGCAATGGCACTTTCCTGACTCGAATGGAAGCCAGAAATGAATTTCCCAATTATTATATCAGAAATATCAGGCTCAATACGCTTCAAAAAATAACATCCTTTGAAAATCCCTATAAGCTGCTCGACAAGGTACACAAAGAAGTAATTACCTACAAGCGTGAGGACGGTCTGGAATTGTCAGGAACACTGTATCTTCCCACTGACTATGATCCGGAAAAGAAAGGCACCTATCCGATGATTTTGTGGGCATATCCCACTGAATTTAAAGACAAATCAAGTGCCGGACAGGTAACGGCCAATTCCAATGAATTTACTGCACCATACTACGGCTCACCACTATACTGGGTAAACCGCGGCTATGTAGTACTCGATGATGCAGCATTTCCTATTGTAGGAGAAGGCGATGCAGAGCCCAATGATACCTTTATTCCGCAGTTGGTAAGCAATGCAAAGGCTGCCATTGACGCCGTGGAAAGTCTGGGATATATAGACCGAAGAAAGGTAGCTGTTGGCGGACACTCCTACGGGGCATTTATGACAGCCAATCTCCTTACCCACTCCGACCTGTTTGCTGCCGGAATCGCAAGAAGCGGTGCCTACAACAGATCCCTTACGCCATTTGGATTTCAGTCGGAACAGCGTAACTTCTGGGAAGCGCAGGAGGTCTACCAAACCATGTCGCCGTTTAATTATGCCGATAAAATGAAAACGCCGCTGCTCATGATACATGGAGAGGCAGATAACAATGCCGGAACTCACACCCTGCAAAGCGAGCGCTATTTTCATGCCCTGAAGGGACTGGGAGCAACCGCAAGACTAGTGCTTTTACCGAAGGAAAGTCACGGCTATGCGGCACGCGAATCGATCATGCATATGCTTTGGGAGCAGGACCAATGGCTTGAAAAATATGTCAAAAACCGTCAGTTTGACGAAAAACCATAAACACATCACAAATGAACCAGTTATTAAAAATTTTCTGCACTGCAGCGCTGATATGGATAACCAGTACTACATTGCTCAAAGCACAGAATGATGTCATCAAATGCGGTCCTATGGTGGGCTATAGTGCGATGAGGGAGGTAGCCCTTTGGGTGCAGCTTACACGTGAAGCTGACATAAAATTTGCCTGGAAACCTGCTGCAGTAAAGGACGGTCCTTGGTTATTTTCCCCGGCTGGAAAAACGCAGATCGGCAATGCCTATATATTTCAGGCTTCAGCGTCCATGCTGGAACCCGGAACGGAATACAATTACTCGATCTGGGTTGATGGAAAAGAAGTGAAAATGACGTACCCTTTGACGTTTAAAACCCAGGCGTTGTGGAACTGGCGCACAGATCCGCCGGATTTCAGGTTTATTGCCGGTTCATGCTTTTACGTCAATGAAGACCCCTACGACCGGCCCGGGCGACCGTATGGAGGTGGATATTCGATATACAAAGAAATGGTAAAAGACAAACCTGATTTTATGGTATGGCTGGGCGACAACACCTATTTTCGCGAAGTAGATTATGACAGCAGGTCAGGAATTTACCACAGACATTCCCATTCGAGGTCAGTATCGGAATTGCAGCCATTACTGGGGAGTATATCCCATTATGCCATCTGGGATGACCATGATTATGGGCCAAATGATTCCCACTGGACGTATCCGCTAAAGTTTCATGCCAGGGATGCATTTCGGGACTACTGGCCATCCAACACTTATGGAGCAGGACATACAGAGGGTATCACCTCCTGGTTTTACTGGAACGACTGCGAATTTTTTATGCTGGACAACAGATGGTACAGGACGGTAGAAACCAGTGGAAGTATATTGGGAGAAACACAAAAATGGTGGTTGCTGGAATCACTGAAAGCGAGCAAGGCGTCCTTCAAATTTGTGTGTATTGGTGGTCAGTTTATCAGCGACGCCAAAGTGTTTGAAAATTTTGCCAACTACGAGGAAGAACGTCTTGAAATCATACAATATCTCGATGAAAATGACATCAAGGGAGTTGTTTTTCTGACCGGTGACCGGCATCACTCGGAAATTTCGAAAATGAAAACGGAAAAAGGCAATATATACTACGACATTACCTCTTCTCCGGTACTTTCAGGCGCCGGCAACCATGAAGAGGAAGCCAATCAGTTCAGAATGCCTAAAAGTATGATCGGAGAAAGAAATTATGCTGTAATTGAAGTTGCCGGACCCCGAAAATCAAGGACATTACAGGTGATTTTTAAAAATACCGAAGGTAAGGAAATCAGCAGATACAACCTAAACTCAGAATAAATCAAAATTTAATTAGTGTCTTAATGACACTTTTTATTACATTTGCGGCAAATTTTTACAAAACCAACCTGTCATGCTGACGAAAGAAGAAATATTTGGATATACCCCGGTAAAAAAATATTCGACCTCTGTTGCTTATTTCTCCATGGAATTTGCCGTGGATCAGGCATTGAAAATTTATAGCGGAGGACTCGGATTTCTGGCTGGTTCACACCTTAGAAGTGCCTGTACTTTAAAACAAAATCTGGTTGGTATAGGTATGTTGTGGAAATACGGATACTATGACCAGGTCAGGGATCTGAACAGTGCCATGAAGGCAGAATACACGCATAAATTTTATTCTTTTCTCGAGGACACCGGCATCATTTTTCCGGTTGAAATTCACAGTTCCATTGTATATGTAAAAGCCTATCTGTTAAAGCCTGAAGTGTTTGGCAGTGCCCCTTTATTTCTGCTGACAACAGATATTGAGCAGAATGATGCCTTGTCGCGCACTATTACCAACAGGCTGTACGACTCGAACGAAAGTACCCGAATCGCCCAATCTATTGTGCTCGGAACCGGCGGGGCTAAATTACTGGATATACTCGGTCTGTCAATACAGGTATATCATATGAATGAAGGCCATGCCTTACCATTGTGTTTTTATCTTCATGACAAGTTCAAAACCCTGGAAGAGGTCAGAAAGCATGTAGTATTTACCACTCATACACCCGAAGCTGCAGGTAATGAAGAACATGACATCGACCTGCTGGAGAAAATGTCCTTTTTCTACCATCTCAACAAAGACGAGGTTCGCGGACTCTTACACTTTGAAGGGGACATTGTCAACTACACGCTGTCTGCACTCAGATTTGCTAAAATTGCCAATGCGGTGTCTGTAATGCATGGAGAAGTTTCCAGGGAGATGTGGCGTGATTACGAAGGTATTTGCACCATCGAATCTATAACCAATGCACAAAATAAGGCCTATTGGTGTGACGAAGCGCTTGAACATGCACTGGCAGAAGATGATGATAAAAGATTGTGGAACCGCAAGCTTGCCATGAAGCAAAACCTGTTTAACATAGTGGCAGATCAGTCGGGCAAGTTGTTCAATCCTGAGGTCCTCACACTCGTGTGGGCACGGCGGTTTGCCGGATATAAGAGAGCCAGCCTCCTCACCAGGCACTGGGAGAGATTTATAAGGATTATAAAAAATACGGATCAGCCGATACAAATCATTTGGGCTGGAAAGCCGTATCCGGAGGATTATGGGGCCATAGACATGTTTAACGACCTGCACTGGAAGATGTTGCCCTTTAAAAATTGCACCGTATTGACAGGATATGAGCTTGGACTTTCTGCTGCACTAAAGAAAGGCTCGGATATTTGGCTCAACAATCCAAAACTATACCGCGAAGCATCAGGAACGAGTGGCATGACGGCTGCTATGAACGGAAGCATCAATCTCTCTATACCTGATGGTTGGATACCTGAGTTTGCCAGGGACGGAAAAAACTGTTTTATTATCGAACCAGCTCCTGGCAACTTACCCGAGCATATCAGGGATGATGCGGAAGCAACGCATCTGCTTGATCTGCTGGAAAACAAGATTATTCCGATGTATTACAAGCAGCATAAAAAGTGGCTTCAAATGGTAAAAGCTGGCATGAAAGATATTCATCCGGCTTTTGACAGCGACCGGATGGCTGCGGAATATTACACAAAGCTCTTTGATCTTTGAGCTATCAAATAGTGGACGGCCACAATCAGGTTGTTAGAGGCAGACATATATCGGATCGATGACTTTACATTTTGCAGGGTGTCTCCAGTCAATGGATTACATTTTGATGCGACGATAATGGCTTTCCTGCAGGCTATACCTCTCTGTCGTAACTTCAGACAACTCATTACTTTGATGTAATAAATGAACATCAAGCAAATAACACTTGCCTTAAAAAAGTGGTTAAAGCTTTGAGCATAGCCAATTCGTTGTAAATTTTTATATGGGCAGGAGCTTAAATTTATTAAATTTTATTTGGTTAAAAGCTGTAAGAGTGTGATATTACGAAAGGTAAAGGAGGGTGACCTAACTTACAAAACTACCTGAGAATACCTAAAACACAGAAGATCTATGCGTTATCTTCGTGTTCTTTATATTGTCAGGTGTCTGAACTCCAAAACTCAACTCATGAACACGCTGACAGTATTAATTATTTCACTTTGTAATCAGTCCAATTGGAATAAAACTATTGGTTAAAAAAATAATAACAACATTTTTCTGAGTCCTAAACTTGTACTCACCTACAAGTTTAGGGCTTCTGCCTCCCTGCTAACTCAGGGAGGCTTTTGATGAGATTGAAACCTCGCCCTGCATGGACGGAGTTTTTTAATGTATTTATTATCTGCTGCCTGACCGGAACTTTCCTACACCTATCCTCTTTCAACATTTAAATCAACATGGACAACTACATTCAACAATAAAAGCAGATGCGAATGTAGTACTCGAAGCAATTAAATACTAAACGTGAAATATTTATATTCCCAACAATACCGTATTTTTGTTTAAAATATTTTGCCATGCAGCTGCCCTATAAAATTCAATTGTTATTTCTCACTGGATTGATCACACTCTTTATCGGTTGCAAACAAAAGTCATATCTGCCTCCGACAGAAGGTGAGACTATCGTCAAAATGAACATGGAAGACGGAGACAAATCCAAAAAGCATACTTGGTTTGACCTCCTGCATCAGGCAGCGCCAGGCATTGACTGGAAGGCAATTGAATGGCAAAACAGTCTCGATCAGATAGAAATTAAAAAACGACTCCAGAGCTTATCAACAGGCTCCAGAGGACAGGACGAGTATGTAGCCGATGGCAATTTACTCGGCCGATGGCTGGAAAGAGGGAGTACCAATCAGGCAGGGAGTGTACTAAAAACAGCATATGATCCGAAAACCGATGAAATTCTGCTGATATCCGCAGGTGGAACATTATTTTCCGGAGATCGCACCGGATTGGGTTGGACTATCATACAACAGGACCTAAGATTTTCAGATAACCTGCTGGAATTAATATATAATCAAAATCAAAACCGAAGAATCCTGGCCTCCATAGGCAACATCCCTTTTTATTCTGATGATTATGGTAAATCCTGGATAAAATCAACCGGAATCCCCGGCAATGGAAGCGGTGAAATCAGAGGTAGTGTCAGGACAAAAGATGATCATATCTTTATTTTATACAAAAAGGATTACTGGTCCAATTTTAGCCTATATCAATCCATCGATAATGGTGAAAGCTTCTCACTTGTTCAAAACCTGCCAACTTATCAGTCACATCACTTCTGCCTGACAAAAAGTATCCACAATGACGATATTTATCTGATGGCCAGGAAAAATGATACGTCTGTTCAGATTTTCAGGTACCAGGAAAATGAAAGTAAATTTGTCTTAATCACCGACGACTCCCCTGTACAGTTTGGCAGTGACAAAAGAGTCAATTTAAGAATAACCAATGCAGGCAACAAAACCACATTTTTCTCTTACGATGCTTCCCTGAAGTTTTTCAAATCTGATGATTTTGGTGTAACCTGGGAATACCTTTCCACATTACCGAAAGAGCCCTGGAATGTTGGTGTTTTTATCAGTACTTCAAATCCAAACCATATGGTTATGGGAGAGGTGGATGCCTACCGCAGCCGGGATGGGGGCAAAACATGGCTCAGAATTAACGCATGGTGGGAGTACTATGGGAATGTTGCAGGTAAATTGCACGCCGATATCATGGCACTTCAGGAATTCACCACAAATGAAGGCAAGCCGTTTCTGCTCATCAGCAACCACGGAGGGCTAAGTATAAGCTATGATGGTGGAATCATCAATGATAATATTGGGATGTTTGATCTCAATATCAGTCAGTACTACGATGTGAGATCTTTTCCTTCCAACCCGGACTATCTTTTTGCCGGAGCACAGGATCAGGGTTTTCAGAAAGGGTTTATCCCGGATGAAAATCCGGAACCCTTTACCCAGGTCATATCCGGAGATTATGGACATATAGCCTTTTCAGAAAACGGAAAGCGTTTATGGACTGTTTATCCAGGTGGCTATGTTACATACTACCCAAATCCACTCTCAGCCGGATCAAGTGCCGGATTTGAGTTAAATTCGGATGAAGAATCTGTATGGATTCCACCATTGGTTGAATCTCCTGATCCAGCTGAAAATGCCGTTTATATGGCAGGGGGCAATATCAACGGAGGGAAGGGTTCACATTTGGTCAAACTGACGTACAACAAAGTTACCGGCGATATCGACGCTTCGCAGTTTAATTTCAATTTTAAAACATCAGGCGGAGAGCTATCGGCCATTGCCTTTTCCCCATTCAACAAACAAAAGATATATTGCGCTACCACAAACGGAAAGTTTTATATCTCACAAAATAATGGTGCAGGCTTTACTTATCAGACACTTGGTCTGCCAGGCGCACAATATCTCTATGGATCGTGCATCCTCCCCTCTTCACTGGACTCCAATACCGTGTATATTTCAGGATCTGGTTATTCTGTTTCAGGGGTTGTTGTCAGCAAAGATGGAGGAAAAACCTTTGCACCACTAAACAACGGACTTCCGAAAACAACCGTTTTCAACCTGGCTATGAACCCGGAGGAAACCCTGATTTTTGCAGCGACAGAGGCCGGGCCTTATGTATACATTCAGCAACTAAAAAAATGGTTCCTCCTTTCAGGCGCATCGACACCAAACCAGACCTTCTGGAGTGTTGAATTTTTACCTTCTGTCCAAACCGCAAGATTTGGCACCTATGGCAGAGGGGTATGGGATTTTCAACTCAGAGAAATCAAAACAACAGCTGTTAACACGGATGGCTGGATCAAAACTAATATTTACCCAAATCCGGTATTTGACATATTGAACGTTAAGCATACAGGCAATCTAAAACCAGAAAAGTTTTTAATTGTTAATACCAGCGGAATAAGGCAAAATATTCTGATTGCCACGCAAGAGGAACATAACTGTAGTTTTGATGTCAGTAGGATACCTCCAGGACAATATATAATCTTATATCAGGAGGCAAAGATCAGAAGGCTTGGCAGTTTTGTAAAATTATAAGTTAAATACAATAGAGAAAGTATGAGTGATGTAAATGTTTTAGGGGTTGGCTCAAGGGTGAAACACCCCTCATTTGGTGAAGGTGTGGTGATATCCATAGATGTTGCTGCTTATCGCGTGTGTTTTATGTCTTTCGGTATCAAACTGGTTGGCAAAGATTATGCAGGATGGGAAATTATCGATCACGTTGCGGCAGAAGCAGCAGTTAGTTTCACAGAAGCGGAGAAATCCCTCATTAAAATTTTAAAAACCTGGTCCGACATCAGCGAGGTTATTCCATTGGGAGACAAATGGAAAAATGGCGTCATGATCTTAAAACCGGAAGATGACTCCCTCAAACCAAAGGAAGTTCCCATTGATGTATTTTTTCATAAAATCGTTATGGTCAGGGACAGGCTCAGGGTGATGGAACAGCGCATTAATGCTTCCGCCCTTGATGATGAGGAAAAAGTAAATCTTCAGCAATATATCACCAGAATATATGGCAGTTTGACCACTTTTAATGTGCTTTTTAAGAATAAGGAAGATTATTTTATTGGTGAAAAGTCCGGAGACTAATGCAGTATATGAACATGTGCCGACCTAAAAACCTGACTGTATTCCTGCTATCCTGCTTTATTGTGGTGATTGCTCTTACAGGTTGTGTAGAACCAAAACACTCATTCGAAAAATTGCCTGCCGGACCATGGAGAGGAGTTTTATTGCTCGACAGAAATCCTGTTGTCAAATTTGGCGATGACCGGGACGTAGCGAAAAAATTTGATTTCGATTCCGAGCTCCCTTTCCTTTTTGATATTGTACAGGAAGATAATGGCAAATGGTTTGCTGTATTCCGCAATGGTGAAGAGCAAATTAAAATTACGGATGTCAGCTTCGGAAGGGCGACCATCAGCAGTAAAGATACGGTAAGAATAGATTTCAAGGCATTTGACACCTATATCACTGCCATATACGAGGATGGGGTCATGGAAGGGCACTGGCATGTTCCATACCGAGATAACTACGCCATACCTTTCAAAGCCGTGTTCGGCCAGAATCACCTTTTTGCTCACGACAGCGAAAAGTCAGACATCCAGGCAGGCGGCAAATGGAAAGTCACTTTTGAGCCGGGAACGCCAGATGCATACCCTGCAGTCGGAGAATTTCAGCAAAACGGCAATAAAATCAGCGGAACTTTTCTGACTGAAACCGGAGATTACCGCTATCTCGATGGACATATGCTAGGAAAAAAACTATACATGTCTGCTTTTGACGGAGCACATGCATTTCTTTTTGTTGGAAAAATGCTCGAGAACGGAAGCATCACGGGAACCTTCAGATCCGGCAAACACCATACAGCCTCCTGGGAAGCTGTAAAAGACGAAAATGCCTCCCTCGCCGACCCATATCTCCTGACAAAAGCAAAGAGTTCTGATCCAATTGATTTTACTTTTCCTAATCCAGATGGGCAGCAAATCAGCCTTTCCGATGATGCATACCAGGGAAAGATCAAACTGATCCAGATTATGGGAACGTGGTGCCCCAATTGCATGGATGAGTTACAAATGATCCAGGAGTATCTGCAAACAGAAAAACCTGAAGATGTTGCCGTAATCAGTCTGGCATTTGAACGATACAGGGAAAAGGAAAAGGCACTTAAAGTGCTTAAAACATATAAAGCAAAGACAAAAATGGCACATGAAATTCTTTGGGGTGGTTATTATGATAAAAAAGAAGCCTTAAAACAACTACCGCAGCTCGATACCATCATGTCCTATCCTACCCTTCTTTATGTGGACAAGTATAATCAAATCCGAAAAGTTTACACCGGATTTTCAGGCCCGGCAACACCTGCCTACGAAAAACAAAAAAGTGAATTTAAATCAACGATCAACGCTATAAGAAATTCAGAATGACCAAAATAAATTCTCCTAAGATAGCTTGTATTACAGGAGCAACATCTGGTATAGGTAAAGCAACAGCTAAAATATTTGCCAAAAACGGATATCATATAATAATCACAGGCCGAAGAAAAGAAAGACTCCAGGTATTGTCTGAAAAGTTGACAGAAAAGTATGACACCGAAGTGCTTTCTCTGTGTTTTGACATAAGAAATTGGACAGAGGTTCAGCATGCTTGTAACAGCATTCCGGATAAATGGCAAAATATAGATATCCTGGTCAACAATGCAGGCCTGGCCAAAGGACTGGCACCAATACATCAGGGAGAGCTGGATCATTGGGAAACTATGATAGATACTAATTTAAAGGGCCTGCTTTACATCACCAGGCTACTTTCACCCCGCATGGTAGAGAAAAAATCAGGTCATATTATCAATGTATGTTCGACGGCGGGACATGAGGTGTATCCCAATGGAAATGTCTATTCAGCAACAAAATTTGCCGTCAATGCCCTCACCAAATCTATGAGACTCGATTTGTACCAGCACGGAATAAGGGTAAGCCAGATTTCTCCCGGCCATGTAGAAGAAACAGAGTTTGCCTCCGTCAGGTTTGATGGTGATACCCGTAAAGCTAATATTTACAGTGACTTCACCCCATTGAATTCCAGAGATGTCGCCGAGGCTATCTACTTTGTGGTATCAAGGCCACCGCATGTCAATATTCAGGACATCCTCATGATGTCTTCCCAGCAGGCCGGGAGCAACCATATAGACAGAAGCGGGAGACAGGAAAGTGGTGAATAAACACTTTGAAAAATAAACTTTTAGAAGAATATTTTGTTTCTCAAAGCAAATTACATTTTGTCTATGGCAAGGATTAAGTTTAGCTTTGAAGATAATGCCATTCCTGAAATTATCGTTGAAAATGCCTCTGAAGGTTATTCTATCTTAGAAGTTACAGAAGATCATGACATCCACCTCAACCACAATTGCGGAGGCGTGTGTGCGTGTTCCACCTGTCATATCTATGTTCAAAAGGGAAGTGAATTTCTTGAAGAGATTTCGGACAAAGAAGAAGATTTTATAGACAGAGCCATCAATCCTCGGCTCGAATCCAGACTGGGATGCCAGTGCATCATCCTCGAAGAAGATGCCTACATCGAAGTCATCATTCCTGATCAGAAACAAATTATTGGACACGAACATTAAAAAACCTTAATTAGTTATGGCATTTGATGACATCAACAACTTCCCGATTTATTGGGCAGATCACGAGGATATCGCAATGAAACTCTATGAACGTTTTGGCGATGAATTCACAGAAGGCCATATTTACCGGGTCAGATTTACAGATTTGCTCGAATATATAATGGAAATTCCTAATTTCAAGGGAGAGAGGGAGGACTGTAGTGAGGGCCACCTTGAGCAGATCCAGGCCAAATGGGTATATGAATGGCGGGATAATCAATAAACTCACCCTTATATATGGATCATTCTGCATTTAATCATATTACTACCTTCATTTTTGATGTCGATGGTGTATTTACCAATAGTGAAGTACTGGTCACGGAATCAGGGGAATTGCTGCGGACAATGAATGTACGTGATGGTCAGGCTGTCAAACTCGCCCTGGAGAAAGGTTACCACGTGGGTATAATAACCAAGGGTATGAGCATCGGTGTGCGCAGGAGATTTGAGGTTTTGGGTATAAAATATATTTTTGATAAAGTCCAGGACAAAATAACTCCTTTCAGGGAAATGGTCACCTCACTTAGTTTAATAAAAGAAGAAATTCTGTACATCGGGGATGATGTTCCTGACATTGATTTGTACAGCCACTGCGGCATTGCCGCTACGCCGGCGGATGGCTCACCTGACAATCTGTTGCATGCAGGCTATATTTGCCATCACAAAGGCGGCCAGGGGTGTGTACGGGAAGTCATTGAAAAAGTAATGCGCATACAAAAAACCTGGCCATATTGAAATGGCCTGGCTCAGCATCTTTCGCCCAAAAAACCTCGCTATCGTCATATTGCTGCAATGGGTAGTATGGAACATCATTTTCATACCTCTTTCCACTAAAACAGGTTTTCCATTAATGCTGCATTCTGATTATTGGTGGCTCAATTTCACAACTGTCATCATTGCTGCAGGAGGATATGTAATCAATGATGTTTTTGATATCAAAAGTGACCGCATCAATCATCCAGACCGGCAAATGGTGCAAAATCTCATCAGGCCGAAAGTCGCTGCTGCCTTATATATTTTATTAATAATTTTTGGCGGTGCAATAGCCTTGTATCTAGGATGGAAGGTTAGGCGCCTCGAACTTCTGTGGATATATCCGCTGGCTATAGCCCTGTTATACTGGTATTCGTCCAAAGGAAAAAGCATACCATGGGCCGTCAATATTTTAGTAGCATTTTACTGCGCTTTTGCCATCCTGATTTTTGCTGTGGCAGAATGGACCATGCTCCGTAAAGCACAGGTAAAATACCCGCAACATTGGCACTATACCATGCTCAGTCTGGGCTATCTGGCGTTTTTTTCTTTTTTGACAACATGGGTCAGAGAACTGGTGAAAGATATGCAGGATGTTGAAGGAGATCTGTCTGATAATATACGTACTGTGGCCACCACTAACGGGATGGTTGCCGCTCACAACATTGTAAAAATTCTTATCATTACAGTGGTACTATTTGTCCTATCCTGTTTAATCATTTTTTACCCGTGGCTCAGTTTAAATGCAATCTTATATCATTGCATATTTATAGGTGGACTGCTGGCTCGGTCGCTCATCTTATTGAAAAGATCCGTGCATCCAGCAGATTATTCGAAACTAAGTCAGATGTTAAAGTTGATAATAATAGCTGGTATAATTGGATTTTTACTAATTGTTTAATCAATCAATATGGAAAAACAACCATTCAGGATTGTATTGGGTTCGCAGTCACCAAGAAGAGCTCAATTACTCAAAGATGCAGGTTTCGAATTCACTATACGCATCAAAGATACCGACGAATCCTATCCGGAAAGCCTACCGGCAGATGAGGTTGCCGAATATATTGCACGTCAAAAAAGTGCAGCACTAATCCCTGAGCTGGCCCCGGGTGAATTGCTGATTACAGCCGACAGCATTGTTGTATTGAATCAAGTGATTTTTGGCAAACCCAAGGATGAAGAAGATGCTTGCCTTATCATCAAAAAGCTGGCGGGAAGCACACACCAGGTCTATACAGGTGTCTGTCTGACCGATGGTAAAATCACTCAGTGTTTTACAGAAAGAACGGATGTGACATTCGAAAACCTGACGGATAAAGAAATTCAGAGGTATGTGAGCACTCACAGGCCATTGGATAAAGCAGGGGCTTACGGCATTCAGGATTGGATCGGGCTATGTAAGGTAAGAGGAATAAAAGGTTCGTACACTAATGTCATGGGTTTACCTACGCAACCACTTTATGCTATGATCAAAAACTGGCCGCAGTAATATAAAATTGAATATATAATCTGTAGATTTACGATTAAAATCAAACTTATGATTCAAAATCATTTAGTAATAATAGGTGCAGGCTTCATACCGCTAATCATGGGAATGCTTTGGTACGGACCTGTTTTTGGAAAGCTCTGGATAAAGGAGTCAGGCTCGAATCCTCAGGATGAAAATAAACCAGCTATCTAGAAGATGTTTTTACTGGCAGTTATATTTGGTGAATTTATTGCTTTTGCACTAACGGGAATGGTAATTCATCAGGTATCGCTAATGTCTGCTCTTGCTACTCCCGAGTTTGCCAACCCCGGAAGCCCTGAAAAAATAATGGCTGACCAGTTTATGGAACAGTTTGGCCGAAATTTCAGAAGTTTTGGTCACGGGGCATTGCACGGAGCAATATCCGGTGTGGTATTATTTCTGCCGGTAATTGGCATGCAGGCCATGTTTGAGCGCAAGTCATGGAAGTACATATTGGTGCATACAGGATTCTGGACAGTTTGCGCCATAATAATGGGCGGATTGATATGTGCTTTTGCATGATAAATCAAATATAAGGATTTGGAAAATTACATCGCCTATCATTTAAATTCTACGGATGAAGTTGTCATTGCTTTGTTGTCTGTCTTTGAATTTGAATCGTTTTACGAAGAAGATGGCATCACTACTGGGTATATAACAGAAAAAAACCTTGAACTTGCACAAGGAGAAATAGACAGGTTATTATTGGACCAGGGTATATCTTTTTCAACAGAATGTATCGTACCACAAAACTGGAATGAGCTATGGGAGTCGTCTTTTCAACCTGTGGAAGTAAATTTATTTTGCAGGGTGCGGGCTGATTTTCATCCATTTGATGACAGGTACAGGCATGACATTATCATCAATCCAAAAATGGCATTCGGCACAGGCCACCATGCCACTACCTGGATGATGATGGCACAAATGGAGTCACTGAACTTTGATGGAAAAAAGATTCTTGACTACGGGGCAGGCACGGGTATTCTGGCGATACTTGCCAGCAAATGTGGCGCAGAATATACAGATGCAGTAGACATTGAACTGGAAGCATATCACAATATGCTTGAAAATTTTGAAATCAACCATATTACAAATGCTTTGCCCATCCACGGAACATTGCAGAACATCAATCCTGCCTCCGTTTATGATATCATTCTTGCCAACATCAACAGAAACATCCTTCTGGAAAGTGCAGATCAACTTTATCACCACACAAGTGCGCAAGGTACCATACTGCTTTCCGGTATCCTGGAAGAAGATCAGCTATTAATACAAACCAGATTTACAGAAACCGGATTCCGGTTTATCGATGCCATCCAAAGAGATTCGTGGGCATGTATACGGTTTGATAAGGATTGACCTGGAACTCTGGGTTTTGGTTGCTTTTTATTGACCTAAGACCTAGGATTTTTTACTATCCGTCGTCATGTACAGCGATAGCTTCATTGTTGACCTAGGTCCTATGATTTTTTAGAGCATTGGAATTGGGAGGTATTAATCTCTAAAAATCAATCATTTACAAAATTTCGGCCTCTTATATTTTAGTCAAAAAACTCAGAAATGGCGTTAAAAACAAAAAACTGTTTGAGCCATTTCTTGACCTGAGGCCTAAGACCTGGGACCTAGGTTTTTTTTACAATCCGACGTCATGTACAGCGATAGCAGCCGAAGGACCGGATTTGCGTACGTCGGACAAAGCACCCAAAGAAATAATAATTGCAGAAAAAAATAAGCGAACTAGAAAATCAAACAAGGAGGGCAGAACCGGCGGAGGTAGCAGGAAGGTCCGGGAGGCAGCGGTGCGAAGCAATCGCCTTACAGGACGTCTTGATTTTTTTGATACTTTTTTGATCAAGCAAAAAAGTATGGCAGGGGTGATATAAGATCAGACTCTGGTCTACGACAGAAGTTCGAATGAGAACATAAACGCCTATTTCATTAAATAAAATTTAAACTCTGGATTCAGCTGCAGGAATAAAAGTGAGAATATCAGTATATGAAGTAACCACTAGGTGCCCCAAAACTTATTTTATAAAAATGAAATTTAAAAATCACCTCCCATACCTCAAGCAAAAAAGTATGGAAGGAATGATATAAGATAAGATTCTGGTCTACGACAGAGGATCGAATGAGAACACAAACGCTCATTCCAAAAAAAAGTAACACTCAGGTTTCACCTGAAGGAAAAAAGTAAGAGCACAATTAGATCAGCAAAAAAAGGGTCCAAGAACATAAATAATGCCAGACCGCAAATTATAAAGCACCAAATTTATTCAGGTTACTTATTCAGTCGGATTTGTTTTAGCAGGGTTTCCATGGATTTATTAAGATTTTTCATGTTTTCAAGCTGCTCTTCTGAAGTAATATGCAAATATTGCAGTTCTTTGGAAATCTGGTTAGATAATTTGTTTTGAATAGTTAATACAGAGGTGACCTTGCGCTCTACTTCAAAAACAGTTAGAATATCATCTTCACTGATTTTAATTTCTGAATCTGCAAAAACATCCTGGGTAAAAACTAAAAATTTGGATTCTACCCTATGTCTATATCTGCAAAATAAAATTTCATTTTTTTCAAGAACTCCGTAAATATTTCCGGACCTCAATTGATAACGATCCACTTCCGAACAAAAAACAAAATCTCCTGCATGCAATACAGGGGACATTGTATCTTTAACCACCTGAATGGCAACGATATTAGCTTTGGAAAACCATAGTGCAGGCACATGGAGAAATCCTGAAACATATATACTCCTGTTAGTAACATAAGTAGAAAGCATATGTATTTGATCAGGCGTAAAAACAGGAACTTTCACCAATGAACTGCCTGATTCTTCCGAATTTAGAATTGCATCTTTTAGAGTATCACCTTTACCAAAGAACAAAAAATCAAGATTTATTGGAAAGATCTGTGCTGCTTTTCGAATCATCTCTACTGAGGCCTCTCTTTCTCCTTTAAGTATGGAATTCATACCCTGAGGAAAATAATCAATATCTAAAGCAAATTGCTTATATGATTTTATAAGTCCTTTTCGTTTCATTTCCTGGACGACGAGGACAAATCTGTTTGATACGATAGAAACCATAGATTTATTATTTATTAAAATGGTTTATATCAAATACACCTTCAAAAACCTTAACCGCAGGGCCTGACAACCATATATTTATAAATCCTGTGACTCCTGTATCGAACGAAACGACCAGAATACCACCTTTTGTGAGAAGTTTTACCGGAGATGTTAAGCCATATTGGACAGATGCAGCAATAGCTACAGCAGTAGCTCCGGTGCCACAGGATAAAGTTTCTCCTTCTACACCTCGTTCATATGTTGCCAATAATATATCTTCTGTTTCTGACAGTTTAGTGGCAAAATTCACATTGACTCCATCATCCCGGTAGGTTTCATTATATCTTACAATCCTGGCTTCAGCTAAAATGTCTGATGGCAGCTCTTTACAGAATTTAACAAAATGCGGAGACCCCGTATCTAAAAAATATTCATTGTCATTGCATTTGGATACTCGTTCTACATTCTTCAATTGCAACTTAACTGCTTTTTCCTCAGAAACTATTTTTACCTGGTGGTCTCCATCTAATGCTGTAAAGAACCCTTCGCGACCGATCAAATTCAGCTCATGGGCAAAATGAGCAATACAACGGCCCCCATTTCCACACATTGTACTTGGATTACCATCAGAATTGTAATATCTCATATAGAAAGCCGAGGCTTTTGATGATTCAAGCATCATTAATCCATCAGCTCCAATACCAAAATGCCGGTCACACAATAATTTAATAAGTTGATAATGCTCCGGCCTGATCCATGTTTGACGGGTCTGATCAATAATGATGAAATCATTACCCGTACCCTGATATTTAACAAAAGGTATAAGCATAACATATATGTAAAATACAAATATACAGCAATTTCATTTTTAATATTATATTAATTAAAAAGATAATTAATACATAACTACATTACACTTTTTAACCTACTTTTGTAATGAAAACCACATTCTAAACATAGAAATCGTGTTTACTGGTGATTAGAATTTCCATCCTAAAACTATTTTTACTCATACTGGCTACAATAATATGTACTTTGGCCGGAGCGGGAATTCTATACGTTGTCATACAGAAATTTTATCCTGAAGTTCCAAGGTTAATCTATGCTAAAAGCGGAAAATTTGATGCTTTTCAAAATTCAGAGTCCCTTTTAAGTGGTTTTGAATTTGTAGCTCAGAAATGTCTTCCTTCCATAGCATATGTGGAATCAAAAATCCAGCACGACGATGGCTCCTGGGAACTATTAACCGGATCAGCTGTTCTTATTCGGCATGACGGCTTGCTGGTTACCAACCATCATGTGATTAGTAAAAGTAAGTTCATTCAGGTTACACTGCATAATAAAAAAGTTTATGCAGCCAGTGTCATCGGAAGTGATTTATCTACAGACATAGCCTTATTAAAAATTGAAGCTACAGGTCTACCCTTTCTGCCTCTTGGAAATTCTGATTTACTGACTGACGGCCAATGGGTCTTAGCTGCTGGAAATCCTCTAAAATTGCGATCCACCATATCTGCAGGTATAATAAGTGCTACATCCAGAACAATTAATCTGCTTGAGATACCAGGCATTGAATCGTTTATTCAGACTGATGTTATTTCATACCCTGGCAATAGCGGTGGCGCTTTACTGGACCTGGAAGGTAATATGATAGGACTAGTTACAGGAGTATTGGGACACTCAGAAAAATTCGGAGGATTTACTTTTGCCATTCCTTCCGGACTTGTCCGAAAAATCACCTCAGATCTTATGGAGTATGGCACAGTGCAACGTGCCTGGCTTGGGATAGAAGGTGAAAATTTTAATTCAGATGCCTTTTCATCCGATATGCCGGGTATCAAAATTACGAGAATCAGCAAGGGAGGTTCAGCAGATAAAGCAGGACTTAAAAAAGATGATATTATTCAAAAGATTAATAGCAGATATACATCAGACATGAGTATTTTTCTGGATATTTTATCAAGATACAGCCCCGGAGATTCCATAAAAATTGAATTTCGGAGATCAGAAAAAAAAGATAGTTGCTTCGCCATACTCCTCAATCATCTTCAGGATTCTACTAAAATTTTGTCCAGCAATAAAATATTATTTTCCTTAGGATTGGAATGCAGGGAACTGGATGAACTGGAAAAAATAGCTTTTGGTGCAGAGGGAGTTTTGGTTACCAGTTTGTTAGCCAGGAGTAAACTCGCAGATTTAGGCCTGGAACCGGGATATATTATTCAAAAAGTAAATGAAATCCGTATTTCAGATAGCCACAAACTGATTGAAATCCTTCAAAAATACAAAGGCTCAAAAGTCGTACTGGAAGGCATTTATAAAGCTTATCCCGGTAAATACTCCTATACCCTGGACATAAGTACTTATTAGATATTTATTATTTTCTACATGAATTAATAATGAAATGGACTATTTCAACTATGTTCTATTGCGCATGTAGCCGCTCCAAATGAACTAATTGCTTCATATGCTTCAACTATCCATAAAATTCGCAAAATGTGTAGGAAGTTTTTGATGAACTGACAGTCATAGATAGCAAATAAAAAACAACAGCCGAAATTTCGCTATGGAGTAAAAATGCAAGTATAAAAGAGGCTTGACAATAGGCAAATATGATTTTCTAGGCAGCGTATAAAACTACTTTTTGAAAAATGAATGTTTCACATACTCAAAAACCATAGGCAGTAACGATAGAATAATAATACTGAAAATTACAATTTCAAAGTTATTTTTAACCCAGGGAAGGTTACCAAAAAAATATCCAGCAAGTGTTAAGCTAAATATCCAGAGGAAAGCCCCAATAACATTGAATTTTAAAAATCTTGAGTAGAGCATATTGCCCACTCCAGCAACAAATGGAGCAAAAGTTCTCACTATAGGCACAAAACGGGCAATAATAATAGTTTTCGAGCCATGTTTGTCAAAAAATAGTTGCGTTTTTTCAACATGCTTGGGATTAACAAGTAGTGTATCCTTAATTTTCCATCTAAGCACCCGCAACCCTATATTTTTACCTGACCAGTAATTTAAACTGTCGCCGAGTACGGCAGCCGTGAATAATAAAACCAATACCAAAAATAAATTGAGCTGCGCACTTTCCCCTGTTGATTTCACAACACCGGCACAAAATGTGCCCGCAGCAAAAAGCAAGGAATCGCCGGGTAAAAAAGGCATGACAACAAGTCCCGTTTCTACAAAAATGATTAAAAAAAGTATAACGTAAATCCAAATACCATAGTCATTTATCATAGTAAACAAATGCTCATCCAAATGCAGGAAAAAGTCAAGAAATCCCTTTAACAATTCAAAAATTTCTACCATAACCAAACCTTTTAGAAAATCAAAGTTAACAATATTAAAGCATTATAAACGAAATTGATAACTGGTTAAAATTAAATCTATCCATGCTTGTAATAAAATTCATCCCCAATTTTAATTGGTGGCACAGCCCATAAAAATCATTTTTAAAATATACAATATTGTATTTAATAATTTTATCGATACTTTATTTTAATATATTACAGCATTCAATTTCCATATACTATATAGTTGAATCATTGCCATATTTAAAATTAAATTCTAAATTCCACATTATTCATCAAAATGATTGTAGTACAAAACTAATCTTGTTATAAATTTATTTAGAAATATTCTAAATAATAAAAGTTGCTTTTGAAATAATTTATAATAATGGATACAGATTACACTATTTCCTATATTTGCGGCGAATTTTTTAAACTTTAAATTTACCGAAAGTTGAGCGCACAACATTCTAAAATAGGTTTGATAGCAACAACCTTATTGATGTATCATCCACTTGCTGCACAATCCGGTTCCGGAAATTCCAGCACCCTGATGATTGCCATTGTTACGATAACACTTATATTATTGTTATGGGCTGTTTTGTCACTTGCAAATAATCTAATGAAGGTAGAAGCAGCTAAAAATGGTATTGATACCATCAAGGAAAATTTTAGTATTATACCCGGATTAAGTGATTTCTGGTCTTCCAAAAAGCCTTCCTACGCCGGTGATCATCATTTCATTGCACTTACTAAAGGCCACAATATTTTATTGGAAGGTGAAGCTGCAGGTAGTTTCGAAAAGATTGCAGTAAACAGATTTGCCCTGCAGCCAACCAATTTTCATGGTATTTCCCCAATTCCTAAAGTTGAAGTTGAAGTTGGCCAGAACGTAAAGGCCGGGGATGTCTTATTTTATGATAAAAAAAGACCAGACATTAAATTTGTTTCACCCGTTAGCGGAGAAATTACGTCTATTGAAAGAGGAGATAAAAGAGCGATTGCCTCTATACAGATTCTTGCTGATAAAAAAATAGAATACCGAACTATTAAGGCGCCGGATACAGATAAAACAAACCGGGAGGATCTGATCCTCTTTATGGCTGAAAATGGGCTCCTGCCACATATCAAGCAAAGACCATTTGACAGGGCGCCTGAAACTGACATCGTTCCGGCTAACATCTTTATTTCAACATTTGATACTGCACCACTCGCACCTGATCTCAACATTGTTGTAGAAGGCCAGCATC
>Ga0172372_10001714_pt1 | contig 33819 bp, 29 predicted proteins | sample LakKiv5m_2_FD_114544 | JGI IMG/M metagenome (GOLD analysis project Ga0172372, IMG submission 114544) | Freshwater microbial communities from Kabuno Bay, South-Kivu, Congo - kab_092012_9.5m | ecosystem: Environmental > Aquatic > Freshwater > Lake | place: Democratic Republic of the Congo... | reverse complement strand
GCGCACGGATACTCGAACAGCCTGGTCGCGCGCTATGTGAGCAGTGGCTGGCTGGTGTCGCCGGCCCGCGGTGTCTATCTGCGCAGGGGTGGCCGCTTGGAATGGGCGGGCGTGGTCCGCAGCCTACAGGTCGGAGGGGCGCTGCCGCTCCACGTCGGCGGGCATTTCGCGCTCAGTCTGCTGGGGCATGAACACTATCTTCGCCTTGGCCAGGCGAGGGCGATCACCCTGTATGGGCCTGTGCAGCCGCCAGGCTGGCTGGGCAAGCTGCCCATGGAACCAGGCTTCGCGCATCAGGGCAAGGGGCCGTTCGACCTCCCGGCGGTGGCCATCACCCCGGACGTTTCGGATCAGACCCTGGCTTCGGCGGGCTTGGCGTGGCATGCCGCCGCACCCGGAGCCGATGCAGTGGTCTTCTCTGCGCCCGAGCGTGCGATGCTAGAGGTGTGCGACGGCGCATCGAATGCAGCGGGTGTCTACGCGGCCGATGCCCTCATGCAGGGCATGACGACGCTGCGTCCGCATCGGGTCGGATTGATGTTGCGGCACTGCCGCAGCATCAAGGCCAAGAGGCTGTTCCTCGCCCTGGCGGATCGCCATCGGCACGCCTGGCTGGCCCATGTCCCCATGGATGGGGTCGATCTGGGCCGCGGCAAGCGCGCCCTGGTGGCGGGTGGTCGTCTCCATTCCCTCTATCAGATCACCTTGCCAGGCGACCTCGATGAACACCTGGCTTGAGCGCTGGGACCGCCGCTACACCGAACGGGTGCAACTGCTCGTGGACGTCCTGCCGGCGCTTGCGCAGGAGCCACGCTTCGCGCTCAAGGGCGGAACGGCCATCAACCTGTTCGAGCATGATCTGCCTCGCCTGTCGGTCGAGATTGCGGCTTTGCAAGTGGTTATGGGGGAAAAGTGGGTTTCCTTCCGCCGACTCGATGAATTTGTCACTCCGCAAGATGCAGATGCTGCAGGCCTGCAGACCGACCAGCAGAACTGTCGTCCCTTGCCGGAACGCCGAATCAAGCCCCCGAGCCTGAAGCCCTCGCACTGCCGAGCAGCACGCCAAGCCGCTCGCCAAGCGCATCGAACGCCTGTGCCTGCGCCTCCTCGCGACGGTCGCGGATGTAGACCTTGGCCATGCGGTCCTGCAGCATGTGGTTGAGGCACTCGTTGATGACGTCGGTGCCGATGCCGAGCCGGGCCATGATCGTGGCGGCCGTGCGGCGCAGGTCATGTGCCGTCCACTTACCGCCGGGTAGGGCGAGCGTGGTGGTGGCCTTCGTGCGGTTCGTCAGACGTTGTTCCGGTGGCCGTTGCCGGTCGCCGAGTTGTTTGCCGAAGGATTTGGCGCAGACCGGGTTGCGGGCATCGGTGGCCGGGAAGACCCAGGGGCTCAGCGCACCATCAGCATCCCCCGGCAGGGTCTCTCGCATTTCGGAGAGCGTCCGCAGACGGGCCAGCGCGAAGTCGCTGAGGTGGATCGTGTGGTCGCGTTGGTTCTTGGTCTGCGGCAGGTACCACTGCCGTCTTGCAAGGTCGACGACACCCAGCTTCACGCCAGCGGCTTCGGCTTGCCGGGATAGCTCGTCCAGCCGCGTTGTGCGCTTGCGCGCATCGGTGGGCAGGTCGTCGCCCCAGACGGCGCCCATCAGTTCGCCCACCCGCACTGCCGTCGCCAGGATCAGCCAGATGGCCGTCTCGGCCCTGATGTGCAGCTTGGAGGAGGGCAGTTGCTCCGCCAGCTTCTTGATCTCGTCCTCGGAAAGCGCTCGCTCGCGCTCGACGGCCGGGCCGCCGACCTTGCCCTTCTTCACGGTCGCCAACGGGTTTGCGGCGATGAGCTCGCGCTCCAGCGCAAAGTCCAGCATCTGCTTGAGGTCGGCCAGCAGCACGTTGGCCGTGCGCAGCTTGCCGGCGGAGACCTGCGCATCCAGCACGGCGAGCAGGTCGGTCTTGCGCAGGTTCTCGAGCGCCGTTTCGCCGATCATCGGGAAGACGTGCCGGGTGAACTGCTCGAAGACGTACTGCCCGCCGTCCTTGCGCCCGGTGCGCTTGCCGTCGGCGCGCAGGCGGGGCTGGAGTTCGGTGTCGCGCCAGCGGTCGAACAGTTGGCGCACGGTGAGCCTTCGCTGGCGCTCGAGTTCAGCCTGCGCGGCGGCCTCGAGTTCCTCCCGCAGGCGGCGCTCCTGCGCGGCGCGCTCGGATTCCTGGCGCAGCTTTTCGGCGGCCTTGTGCTCTATCGGGTCGACGCCAGTCCGCAGCAGGGTCGCGAGGTCATCCCGCTCGTCGCGGATGGCCTTGAGTGAAGAGCCCGTGCCATCCCGCCAGGTGCCGATGCGGATTTCACGGGCTTTGCCGCCGAACCGGTAGCGCCAGGAGACGTGAACGCTGACCGCTCCATCATGGCCTACCCGGACCTTGCCGATCATTGAGTCGCCGAGCGAGATCGTCCGTCCGTCGTCGTCAGGCCGAAGGGCTTTGAGGCTAAGCGCAGTGACAGCGCGCCGTTGTCTCACTACCCCTTGATCAATTTTTTGCCCCAACATTTGCCCCAACATTTGCCCCAACAGTTTGGCTGGATCTTATTGTAGGACTCTGGACATCTCTGGCACATGAAATTCTCTAAGTCATTGAAAAAGATATATAAAAAGTCGACTCTTGAACATCAATGAGCGCTGATGGAACGAAAAAAACTTGGCTACGAACCAAGGGGTAGTGGGTTCGAATCCTGCCAGCCGCGCCAGTAAAATCAACGGGTTAGCTCTCACAAGGGGCTAGCCCGTTGTGCTTTTCGGGCTCGCCGGCGGCAGAATCGGTCCCCGGTCGACCTTTTGGGTGTCCCGAGCCCGGGACCTGGACCGAGGGACCGCGCGAGAGGTCGAGATTCAGACGCCGGAGTTCTCGCACGCGGTAGCGGTCATGGCGCTGGGCAGGCCGACGAGCGTGGCGCGCGCCCTGGAGAACAAGGCAGCGGGTCGGATCCTTCGCGCTGCCGACTTGCGCCGTGAGATCCTGTCTGCTCCGGATCGCGACCGCCGCGCGATCACAGGGATAGACCTAGGCGACACCGGCGTGGGGTCGGGTTACGCTTTGATGTTTTGGCGCCAAGGGCTTGCGAGCCCTTGGTTCGCGCCTGCAACCGGAGCTGTCGCATGTCCATATCCCGCCTGGGTCCTTTGACCCTGATCCTGCCGATCGTCCTGTCCGCCACGGCCCTGCAGGCCAAGGAGTTGCGCATCGGCCTGGCTTCCGAGCCGAGCTCGGCCGACCCGCACTTCCACAACCTGGGGCCGAACAACCAGTTGCGGCGCAACATCTTCCAGTCGCTGGTGGCCAGCGATGCGCAGCAGCGCATCTACCCGGAGCTCGCCACCTCGTGGCGGCCGGTCAGCGCCACGAGCTGGGAGTTCAAGCTGCGCAAGGGCGTGACCTTCTCCGATGGCTCGCCCTTCGATGCCTACGACGTCATCTACACCGTGTGCCGCATCCCGGGGGTGAAGGACTCGCCCTCGCTGTTCACCACCTACACCAAGGCGGCCGAGCGCTTCGAGGTGCCCGACCCTCACACCCTGATCGTGCACACCAAGGGCCCCTATCCGCTGTTGCCGGTGGAGTTCTCGAGCTGGGGCATCATCTCCGCCAAGGCCAACGGCGTGGATGGCAAGTCCATCCGCTTCACCAGGGAAGGTTGCGGCAACATCACCTATCCGGGCTCTGCCGCCTTCAACGAGGGCAAGGCGGCCATCGGCACCGGGCCGTACCTTCTGGAGAGCTTCCGCCGCGGCGAGGGTGTGCGGCTCAAGCGCAACCCCGGGTACTGGGGCACGGCGCCGGCGTGGGACACCGTGGTCCTGAAGCCGCTGACCTCTGCCGGCCCGCGGGTGGCCGCACTGTTCGCCGGTGACGTCGATCTGATCGAGAACCCGCCATTGCAGGACCTGGAGCGCATCAAGGCCCAGAAGAACATGAAGGTGGTGCAGGGCATTTCCAACCGCGCCATCTACATCGCGATGTCGTCTGGCAACGACCCGGTAGGCATCACCGATGCGGGCGGCAAGAACCCGCTGAAGGACGTGCGCGTGCGCGAGGCGCTGTCGATCGCCATCAACCGCGACCTGATCGTCTCCCGCATCATGGGCGGCGTGGCGGTGGCTGCCGGCGAGCTGCTGCCGGGGGGCATGTTCGGTGCCCACCCCGAGGGCGAGATGAAGCCGCCCGCGCAGAACATCGAGCGCGCGCGCAAACTGCTGGCCGATGCAGGCTACCCCAACGGCTTCGGCATCACGCTGGGCACGCCCAACGACCGCTACATCAACGACGCGCAGGTGGCGCAGGCGGTGGCGCAGATGTGGACCCGTATCGGCGTGAAGACGCAGGTCGATGCGATGACGGCGTCGACCTTCTTCTCTCGGCGCAACAAGAAGGACTTCGCCGTCTACCTGGCGGGGTGGGGCGCGAGCACCGGTGAGATGAGTTCGCCGCTGAAGGCACTGGTGGCGACCGCCGACAAGGCACGGGGCTTCGGCGCCACCAATCCGACGGGCTACTCCAACAAGGCCATGGACGACCTGCTGGTCAAGGCGCTGGGCACGGTGGACGATGCGCAGCGCGAGGACATGCTGCGCCAGGCCTCGCGCATCGCGATGCAGGACTGGGCCATCATCCCCTTGCACTTCGAGGTGACGCCCTGGGCGATGAACAGCAAGGTCGACTACAAGGCGCGTGTGGACCAGTACACGCTGCCCACCGAGGTGCGCCCCGTTCCCTGATTGGGTGATCCGAGTCCCTCGGCGCCGTCCAGCACCGGGGGGATCTCGCCCGCGAGCGACCGCTTGCATCCGGGGCTGAGGGAAGGAAGCCGCGTTGCTCGTCTACATGCTCAAGCGCATGGCGCAATCGCTGTTCGTGATTGCGGCCATGGTGGTCATCGTGTTCTTCGGGGTCTACATGGTGGGCAACCCCGTGGACATCCTGATCTCGCCCGATGCCACGCAACAGGAGATCGAGGCCACCAAGGCCCGCTTCGGCCTGGATCAGCCGTTGTACGTGCAGTTCCTGCAGTTTGTGGGCAATGCGCTGAGGGGGGATTTGGGTCGCAGCTTCGTGCACGGCGAGGACGCGGTCTCGCTGATCCTGCACTACATGCCGGCGACGCTGGAACTGGCGACGCTGGGCCTGATCTTCTCGGTGCTGCTGGGCCTGCCGCTGGGCGTGTATGCCGGCTACCGCGCCGACCGCTGGCAGGGCCGCGCCATCATGACGGGGACGATCTTCGGCTTTTCGCTGCCCAACTTCTGGGTCGGCATGCTGCTGATCCTGATCTTCTCGGTGCAACTGCAGTGGCTGCCATCCACCGGCCGGGGTGAGACGGTCGAGGTGCTGGGGCTGCACCTGTCGGTGTTCGCGCCCGGCGGCTTGCAGTACCTGCTGCTGCCTGCGCTGACGCTGGCGCTGTACAAGGCCTCGCTAGTGGCGCGCCTGGCGCGCGCCGGCACGCAGGAGGCACTGCTGCAGGACTACGTGAAGTTCGCCCGCGCCAAGGGTGTGTCGGAGACGCGCATCCTGTTCGTGCATGTGCTGAAGAACATCATGATCCCGGTGGTGTCGGTGCTCGGGCTGGAACTCGGCTCGATGATCGCCTTCGCCGTGGTCACCGAGACCGTGTTCTCCTGGCCCGGCATGGGCAAGTTGCTGATCGACTCGATCACCAAGCTCGACCGCCCGGTCATCGTGGCTTATCTGATGATGACGGTGCTGATCTTCGTGACCATCAACCTGGTGGTGGACCTGCTCTACACCTGGCTGGACCCGCGGGTGCGCCTGAGCGGGGTGTCGACGTGATCGCGCGTCGGTCCGTCGCGGCCCTGGCGCCGGTGCTGGAACTCCCGGCCTGGAGCGTCTGGGGTGTCGTCGCCCTGTCGGTGCTGGCGCTGTTCTCGGCGGTCGATGCTGCGTCGCTGCCGGCCCGCATGGCGCTGCTGGCCTGCGGGGTGTGGCTCTTCTTCCGGGCGCTGCATGGTCACCTCGAGCAGTACTTCGACCGTCCGGCGGCCTACCTCAGCACGGCGATGCTGCTCGTCTTCCTGGTGCTGGCGGTGTTCGCACCCGAGTTCTCGCCGCAGAACCCCTACGACCTGGCGCAGCTGAGCATCATGGACGGACGTCTGCCGCCGGGCTCGGCCAGCAGCGACGGCGCGCTGGTGTTCCGGCTGGGGACGGACGAGCAGGGCCGCGACATCTACTCCGGCATCCTCTACGGGCTGCGCGTGTCTCTGACGGTGTCGCTGGTGGCCACCTTCGTGGCCATGGCCATCGGCGTGTTCGTCGGCATGTACGCGGCCTGGGCCGGCGGGCGCGTCGAGACGGTGCTGATGCGACTGGTCGACCTGCAACTGTCCTTCCCGTCCATCCTCGTGGCGCTGATGCTGATGGCGGCCTTCGGGCGCGGCCTGGACAAGGTGGTGATTGCGCTGATCATCGTGCAATGGGCCTACTACGCGCGCACCGTGCGCGGCACGGCGCTGGCAGAGACGAGCAAGGACTACATCGCCGCCGCGCGCTGCCTGGGGTTTTCCGACGCGCGCATCCTGCTGCGCCACCTGCTGCCCAACTGCATCCCGCCGCTGCTGGTCATCTCGACCATCCAGGTGGCCAACACCATCGTGCTGGAGAGCTCGCTGTCCTTCCTCGGCGTGGGCGTGCCCATCACCAGCCCCTCGCTGGGCCTGCTGATCGCCAACGGCTACGGCTACATGCTGTCGGGCCAGTACTGGATGAGCATGTTCCCCGGCGTGGCGCTGCTGGCCATCGTGGTGGCGATCAACCTGGTCGGCGACCGGCTGCGCGACACCCTCAACCCGAGGCTGAAGCGATGAACGTGCTCGAGGTCAGCCAGCTGCAGACGCACTTCTTCACCCGGCAGGGGGTGGTCAAGGCGGTGGACGGGGTCGATTTCTCGCTGGCCGAAGGGCAGGTGCTCGGGCTGGTGGGCGAGAGCGGCTCGGGCAAGTCGGTCACCGGTTTCTCGATCCTGGGGCTGGTCGATCCGCCCGGGCGCGTCGTCGGCGGGCAGATCCGCTTCCGCGGGCAGGATCTGGCCGGTTGCACACCGGCGCAGATGCGCGCGATCCGCGGGGACCGCATCGCGATGGTCTTCCAGGACCCCTTGATGACGCTGAACCCGGTGCTGCGCATCGACACGCAGATGATCGAGGCGATCCAGTCCCACCACCGCGTGAGCCGGCGGGCTGCGCTCGACCGCGCCTGCGACGTCCTGACCCGTGTGGGCATCTCCTCGGCGCGCGAGCGCTTGAACGCCTACCCACACCAGTTCTCCGGCGGCATGCGCCAGCGGGTGGCGATCGCGATCGCGCTCATCAACGAGCCCGACCTGATCATCGCCGACGAGCCCACCACCGCGCTGGACGTCACCATCCAGAGCCAGATCCTCAGCGAGGTGCAGGCCCTGACGCGCGACAGCGGCACGGCGCTGATCTGGATCACCCACGACCTGGCGGTCGTCGCCGGCATGGCCGATCGGATCGCCGTGATGTACGCCGGCCGCATCGTCGAGACCGGGCCCACCGACGAGGTGCTGGCCCGCCCGTCGCATCCCTACACCGTCGGCCTGCTGGGCAGCATCCCCGGGCAGGGCCGGCGCGGGGCGACGCTGGCCCAGATCCCCGGCATGGCGCCCAACATGGCGCGCCTGCCCGCGGGCTGCGCCTTCGCGCCGCGTTGCGGTCGGGTCGGGCAGGGATGCGAGACCGCCGCGCCCGAGGCGCGGGCCTTGTGGGCGGGGCGGACGGTGCGCTGCCATCATCCCGTGGCGTCCGGGCCCGGCCATGGCAGCGTTGATGGCGGGGCGCCGATGCAGCCCTCCGTCGGGACGCCGGTGCCGCCGGCGCCCGTCGCCCAGGAAGGGGGCCGCCCATGACCCCGATGCTGGAATTGCGCGAGGTCTCGCGCCGCTTCGAGCGCAAGCCCGACGTGATCGAGCGCTTCGCCGGGGTGCTGGGTGCCAAGGTCTCGTCTCAGACAGTGCACGCGGTCGACCGCGTGTCCTTCGAGGTGCGTCGCGGCGAGGTCGTCGGGCTGGTGGGCGAGTCGGGCTGCGGCAAGTCGACGCTCGGTCGCATGATTGCCGGGCTGCTGCCACCGAGTGCGGGCGAGATCCGCTTCCAGGGTCAGTCGTCGACGAACCTGGACGCGGCCGCACGTCGTCGGCAGCGCTTGCGCCTGCAGATGATCTTCCAGGACCCGATGTCCTCGCTGAACCCGCGGATGAAGGTGCAGGAGATCATCGGCGAGGCCGCCCTGTACCACCGGCTGACGACGCCGGCCGAGATGCCCGGCTACGTCGCCCGGCTGCTCGATCAGGTGTCACTGGACCCGGCCTACGCCAGCCGCTACCCGCACCAGTTCTCCGGCGGCCAGCGCCAGCGCATCTGCATCGCGCGGGCCCTGGCGGTGCAGCCCGAGTTCCTGGTCTGCGACGAGAGCGTGGCCGCGCTGGATGTCTCGATCCAGGCCCAGGTCATCAACCTGTTCCAGCAGTTGCGCCGGGACCTGCAGCTGACCTATCTGTTCATCAGCCACGACCTTGGCGTGGTGCAGCACCTGGCCGACCGGGTGGTGGTGATGTACCTCGGTCGAGTGGTGGAATCTGCACCCACGCAGACCCTGTTCGCACAGCCTCAGCACCCCTACACCCAGGCCCTGCTGGACCAGGTGCCGCGCCTGCACGGCGGGCGTCAGGCTTTCCGGCCCATCCAGGGGGAGATCGCCTCGGCGCTGAACCCGCCGCCGGGTTGCCACTTCCACACCCGCTGCCCGAAGGCCGGCCCGCGCTGCCGGCGCGAGGCGCCGGAGCCGGTCACCGAGGGCCTGCACACCGTGGCCTGCCATCTGCACCGAGGAGGCGTTGCATGAACCAGGAGATCCCGGGCGTCCTGAGCGTCGAAGGGCACGCGGTCCAATCCATCCCCCTGGTGCTGGACAGCCCGCATTCCGGCACCCACTACCCGCCGGACTTCGCGCATCAGGCCGATCCGGCCCTGCTGCGCCAGGCCGAGGACACGCATGTGCACACCCTGTGGCGCGGCGCGCTGGCCTCGGGCGCAGTGCTGCTGCACGCGCAATTCCCACGGGCCTATGTCGACGCCAACCGTGCCGACGACGACATCGACCCGGCACAGATGGAGGGCGACTATCCCGAGCCGCTGCGGCCCTCCGTCAAGAGCCGCCTGGGCATCGGCCTGTGCTGGACGCGGGTGCCGCCGGACGGCGGGCCGATGTACGCGCAGCCGCTGACGGCCGGGCAGATCCTGGCGCGCGTACAGACCTACCACCGGCCCTACCACCGGGCCCTGCGCGGCCTGCTCGACACCAGCCATGCACGGTGGGGGGCGGTGTGGCACATCAACTGCCATTCGATGCAGAACCACGCGTCGGCGATGTCCACCCAGCCACGGGGCACGACGCGTCCCGATTTCGTGCTTGGCGACCGTGACGGCACGAGTTGCGATCCCGCCTTCACCCAGGCCGTCGCCGACTTCCTCGGTGGCCGCGGCTACCACGTCACCGTCAACGACCCCTACAAGGGCATGGAGCTGATCCGCGCCAACGGCGATCCGGCGCAGCGGCGCCACTCGATGCAGATCGAGGTCAACCGGCGCCTGTACATGGACGAGATCACGCGGCGGCCGCACGACGGCTTCGACGTCCTTCAGTCGACCTTCACCGCGCTGGCGGCACATCTGGCCAGCCACATCGCCACTCAACTCCACAGGTGAGCACCTTGACCAGTTCCGCCACCGGGCTGCCCAACCCCTATGCCGTGGAGATCACGGCCCCCGATCTCAGCGCCTACGCCAGCGGCAACACCGGTATTCCCTATGTGTGGACCTTCGACAGCGGACACAGCGGCCCGCACGTGGCGCTGACCGCACTGGTGCATGGCAACGAGCTGTGCGGCGCGGTGGCCTTGGACTGGTTGTTCCGGATGGGGCTGCGGCCGTCGAGCGGGCGTCTGTCGATGGCCTTCGTCAATGTGCGCGCCTTCGCTGGCTTCGACCCGAAGGTGCCCGACGGCTCGCGCTGGGTCGACGAGGACTTCAACCGCCTTTGGGGCCCCGGCGTGCTCAGCGATCCGGCGCGCCCGGTGACCGCCGAGGTGCTGCGCGCGCGCGAGCTGCTGCCCTGGCTCGACACTGTCGACCTGCTGCTCGACATCCACTCGATGCAGCACAAGACCGAGCCGCTGATCATCGCCGGCCCGCTAGCCAAGGGCCGCGCGCTGGGCCGAGCCATCGGCTGGCCCCACACCATCGTCTGCGACAAGGGCCATGCCGAAGGCGCGCGCATGCGCGACCACGGCGCATTCGGCGACCCGAGCTCGCCGCGCAACGCCGCGCTCGTGGAGTGCGGACAGCACTGGGAGGCCGAGTCGACGGAGGTGGCCAAGGACTGCGTCGTGGGCTTCCTGCGTCACAGCGGGGTGGTGCCAGCCGATTTCGCAGCCGACCGGATGGACAGTCGCCCGCCGAAGATGCCCAGCCGGGTGTTCGAGGTCTCCGGGCCGGTCACGATCAAGACCGAGGCCTTCCGCTTCGCGCAGGACTGGCGCGGCTTCGAGCAGTTGCCCGCCGGCACCCTGATCGGCCATGACGGCGACGAGCCGGTGCTCGCCCCGCACGACCCGACCGTGCTGATCATGCCCTCGCGCCGCCTTTGGCCGGGCAAGACCGCGGTGAGGCTGGCCTATCCCGTGCCGGGCTGAAGCGCCTGCACGCAGGGGCGGGGGCCATTCGCCCACCCCGGGCGACCTCTCCTGCGCCGCAGGCCACGCGCTGCGGTTGCGCGCCTGCCGGTGGTCAGGTGGTCAGGTGGACGGCGTGTGCTTCATGCGTTCGAGATCGGCCAGGGTATTGGCGTTGAAGAAGGCTCGAGGGTCCTCGAAGACCACGCTGATGGCACCCTGCTGTGCCGTCCAGCGGTCGATCTTGCGTTGCCCTGATGCAAGGAAGGCCGCCAGGCTGTCGCGCAGGCTGGCGTGCAGCAGCAGGTGCACGGGCTGGGGCTGCAGCGTACCGTCGGCCTCGCGCGTGGCAGCCACGGCGATCTGCGCACCGGCCTGCGCCGCCGCGTGCGCCAGCCGGGCGACGAGGTCGGTCGGGAAGCAGGGGCTGTCGCACGGCACGGCGGCCAGCCAGGGTGTGCGGCAGTGCGTCAGGCCGGCCAGCATGCCCGCCAGCGGCCCCGGCCGCTCGGTCGTGGCATCGGGCCACACCGGCACGCCGAAGGCGGCGTGCGCCTCCAGATGCCGGTTCGCGTTGATTGCCAGCGTGCCGACCTGGGGTGCCAGTCGCTCCAGGGCGTGCCAGGCCAGCGGACGATCGTGGAGGGTTTGCAGACCTTTGTCGACACCGCCCATGCGGCTGCCCAGACCGCCGGCCAGGACCAGACCGGTGATCTCCGTGCGGGGTATTCCGTCCGGCGCTGGAAGGATGTGCGCAGGCATGTCGGTCGACGTCATGACGGTTGCAGGCGATGGCGTCGTCAGCTGTCGGCCCAGCCGACCGCCGCACGGCCCTGTTGCTTCACGCGGTAGAGCCGCTCGTCGGCGCAGATCAGCAGATCCTGCACATTCCTTGCATCGTCCGGGAACCGCGCCACGCCTGCGCTGACGCTGACCGTCACCGGGCCCGAGGGCGTGTTGATCTGGAATCGCGGCAGGCCCTGCGCGAGACGGTAGCGCAGAAGGGGCATCTCCAGTGGATCGGGGACATCGATGATCGCGACGAACTCGTCGCCCGAGCGGCGGCACAGCAGGTGACCTGGTGGAAGGCTGCCCTTCAGGTGCTCGGCAAGTCGCTTGATCGCCACGTCGCCGACCTCGTGGCCGTGGCTGTCGTTGATCTGTTTGAGGTGGTCCATGTCGATGAAGACCACGAGGAAGGGGTGTGTGCGCGCGTCCTGCGCCTGGACGCGCTGCGTCAGGGCGTCGGTCATGGCCCGGAAGTTGGGCAGACCGGTCAGGCTGTCCCGGTAGGCCATGTCGCGCAATTGATCCTGCGCGGCCTTCAGTGCGGTGATGTCGGAGATCACGCTGACGACCCCGGCAGGTGCCGGCGTCCCGGTGGGGTCCTCGAGCCTGGACATCGCCACGTAGGCCGGGATCAGGTGTCCGTCTCGATGGCGGAAGGCGGTCTCCCCTCGCCAGACGGCGCCAGCGGCCAACGTGCGGCGGATCTCATCGGAGACCACAGCGCTCTCGGCGTCCTTGTACAGCACGCTCGCGCGCAAGCCCATGAGTTCGCGCCTGGAGAAGCCTGTCATCTCCGCGGCAGCCGGGTTGCAGGCCACGATGTGCCCGGCGCCGTCGGTCACGAGGATCGCTTCCCCGGAGGTGTCGAAGACCTTGGCCGCGGTCTGCAGGTCTCTGCGCACAGCCTGCTGGCGCTGGAGCATCTGCTGCAGGGTCTCGAACACCGCGCTGATCTCGTCATGCACGCCCGACGGTGCCAGTCGCGCCGGTTTGCCGTCGAGGATGTCGCGGCAGGTGGCCACCAGGGTCTCCAGGCGCTGCGTGGTCGACGCGGCGAACTGCCTCGACCAATGCCGCACCTGCCGTGCGAGCACCAGACCCAGGGCGCCGATCGCCAGCACGAGGACCAGGCCGCGTGCCAGTGCGCCCGCCACCGGGTGGCCGACCACGACATCCTGGCGGATGGCCAACGGCGGCTGGCCGACGTCGAGGCGGCCTGTCGATCGGAGGGCCAGCGTCATCCCGGTGCCCGCTGCCGCGGCGTCCGCCGGTTCCCCTGCGGCGTCGAATCGCACCTGCAGACCCTCGCGCAAAGACAGACCCTGCAGGGCCTGGCGCGGGTCGAGATCGGTCAGCACATAGCCCACGGGCGACGCCGACTGCGGCGACAGCACGGGCAGCACCAGCACCAGCACATCCCCCTCCAGCGCCGATCCCGGCCTGCCGCGCAGCACGCCATGCGCGGCCTGCTCCTGAGACACGGCCCGGCGCACCGTCTCACTGCCCACGAGCCGCTCGGTGCGATCGTTCCGGGGCCCGAGGAAGCGCCGTCCCCGATAGTCCAGCACCACCATCGTGCTGCCCGATTCCTCGTTGAAGCGGCTCAGCAGCGGCTCGAGGTAGGCCTCTCTGCCGTAGCTGTCCGTCAGCCCCGTCCACAGCAGTGACGAGCCGCCGAGGGTGCGAACCTGTCGTAACAGATTGCCCAGGTCGGCCGTCAGCTTGGTGATGACCAGATCCCGTTCCTGCGCGAGCCTGGAATAGGCCTCGACCCCGCTGATGCCCAATGCCACGATCCCGAGCAACGCGACGGACGCCGCCACGTACAGGCGGACGATCCGCGCAAGCGCACCCTCGATGCGTGCGCGCAGGGTGACCTGCGCCGAGGCATGGGCCGTCATTTCATTGCACGGGTCGGTGCCTACTTCAGCGGCACGAGACCGCCCGACCGCTCGATGCGCACGAACAGCACCTGCTCGGGGCCGAGCGCATCGTGGCGCTCGGCGGTGAAGGCGGGGGTGTAGTCCCGCACCGCGCCCTCGTAGGCGGGCAGGCGCTCGAGCGCCCTGCGCACATCGTCGCCTCGCGTGCTGCCCGCCCGGTCGACCGCACTGGCCAGCAGGTGCGTGATGTCGTAAGCGTGGGCCGATCCGACGGGGCTGATGATCTCCCGGTCGGAGCCGAGGCGGCCCTCACGCACCAACCAGGCGGCGAGGCGTTGCGCGCGGGGCCGCGGGTTGCCGATGAAGGTGAAGGTCTGGATCACCTGCAGGTCGACCGCGTCCAGCGCTTCGCCCGCGAGTTCGTGGATCACGCCTCCGGTCACGCCCCAATGCGACACGATCGGCAGGCGTTCGGCAGCGGGTCGCTGCGCGATCTCCCGCACGATCAGCGCAGCCTCGACCTCGTTGGCCACCAGCACCATGGCTCGCGCGCCGGCCTTGAGGCAGGCGTCGACCACGTCAGCGAACCGGCGATCGCCCCAGTTGTACCAGCGGGTCACGGCCAGGGTGACGTTGAGCCGCGGTGCGTTGGCCTGCAGCACGGCATCGCCCGATCGCCCCCAGGCCGTGTTGGGCAGGACCGTGCACACACGCTGCGCGCGGTGGACATCGCGCGCGCGGCGCAACAGCGCCTCCACGCCCCAGCGATCCTTCAAGGACAGGCGGAAGACGAAGGACGGCCTTCGGCCGTGGTCGGTGATCGGGTCGGCCGACCCCCACACGCTGATCAGCGGCACGCGCGCTTCATGTGCGGCCGCCACGGTCTCCACCGTCAGCGGGCTGAACTTGCCCGTGAGCACGGCCACGACGTCAGGGCGGGCCGCGTGCTCGAGAAAGTTGTCTCGTGCCCTCGCCGACAGCCCCTGGTTGTCCGAGGTCAGGAGTTTGAGGGGACGCCCGCCCAGCACCCCGCCACGTGCATTGACCTCCTCGATCGCCGCCAGGATGCCGAGCTCGATCGCCTTCGGGGCGGTGTTCGTCTTGACCCCATAGGCGCCGTCGAAGGCCACGTAGACCGGCGCCGGCGTTTGCGTTTGCGGCGTTTGCGCTTGCGCCACGCTCGTGACGCAGGCGCCTGCCAGCACTGCCGCGGCCAACCACTGCCGCAGAACACCGATGGGAAGGATGGAAGACGATGGCCGCATGACGCGGGATGTTAAGCCGCGCTGCCGCCGGTGCTGCCCATGTCCGACAGATTCCGCAGGCCTTGCGGACGCGACCCGCCGCTTGTCCTGCGCGGCTCAGGCGTTCAGGCGCTCAGGTGCCGCGTCGGCTGAGGCCGAGCGAGGCCGCCCGCAGGCGCCCGACCTCGATGCCGTTCCAGTTGCGCAGCGGTGCGTCGGCCAGCGCCGCCAGCACCGCCGCATCGGCATCGTCCAGCGGCAGGACGTCCGCCAGAACCGCGGCCAGCGCGATCTCGCATGCACGGGCGTTGTTGCCGTCGTCCATCTTCAGGGCGATGCCCAGGCCGAGCTCTGGCAGTGCGGCGCAGTACACCCCTTCGGCGCCGACCTTGCAGAACACGCGCTCGCCGAAGTGCGCCATCACGCGGCCGTCCAGGCGTCCGCTCGTGCACACCATGTGCGGCGCGCGCGCGACCGCAGCGCGCAGCCGCCGCGCCGCCTGCGCGTGCTCGGGACGCAGCCCGACACCGGTGGCCACACGGGCAAACGCCAGTGCCAGCTTGCGCAGCGGGATGGCGTAGGTCGGGATCGAGCAGCCGTCGGTGCCGCGTGGGGCGATGTCCAGGTCGTGTCCGGTGGCAGCCTGCAACGCGTCGGTGACCTCCCGCATCACCGCATGCCCGGGCTGCACGTAACCAGACAGGAACCCGCGCGGCTCGCCATCGGCGATGTGGCAGCCCAGGCAGACGAAGCCCGCGTGCTTGCCGGAGCAGTTGTTGTGCAATGCGGTCGGCTGCTCGCCCGATGCGGCCATCGCCTTCAAGGTCCCGTCGTGGTAGGGCCAGTGCGCGCCGCACTCCAGGGCGCTGACGTCCAGCCCGGCCTTGTCCAGCATCGACGCCGCGGTGGTCGTGTGCATGCCCTCGCCGCCGTGCGACGCGCAGGCCAGCGCCAGTTCGGCATCGCTCAGGCCGAAGCGGTCGGCCGCGCCCGACGCCACCAGCGGCAGGGCCTGCAGCACCTTGACGGCCGATCGCGGGAAGATCGGTCGGTCGATGTCACCGAGCGCGGTGTGGAGCGCGCCATCGGCATCGACGATGGCGATCGCGCCACGGTGGAAGGACTCGACGATCCCGCCGCGTGTGACTTCGACGAGAACCGGGTTGGGGCGGGTGGGCGCGTGCATCCGGCCACTGTAGCGTGCCGTCAGCCGGTCGGCGTCGGGGCGCTGGTGGATCCGGTGCCGGCCGGGCAAGGGCGGCCGCTGCGACCGTATCCTGTTTCAGGGCTCCCGCTCTGCGGGCCCGTGCCGATGCGGGCTTCCGTGGCCCGGCGTGGCTCTGTGACAGCCGACAATCGGGGCGTGGAGACACACCCCGACGCCCCAACGCCCGATCAGCCCGGCGGAGATCTCGTATCGCCGCGGCTGCTGGGCGTCGATTTCACCAGCGCGCCCTCGAGGCGCAAGCCGATCACCGTGGCACACGGCCGGCTGTCCGGGGCTGGAGCCCGGCCGGTGCTGCGACTGGAACGCGTCGACACCTGCGACCGCTTCGACGCATGGGAGCGCGTGCTTGCCGAGCCCGGCCCCTGGCTGGGGGCCTTCGACTTCCCCTTCGGCCTGCCGCGCGCGTTCGTCCAGGATCTGCGTCTGGGCGACAACGCTGACGCGGTGATCGCCGAGGTGCAGGCCCGTTGCCCGGACCGCATGGCCTTCCGCGCCCTGGTCGACGACTGGGGGGCGGGACGGCCGCCCGGACAACGCCTGGTGCATCGACGCACCGACCTGTCCCTGGACGGGCTGCGCTCGACCAGCCCGCTGCAGACGCGCTATGTGCCGGTCGGCTTCATGTACTACGAGGGGTACTCACGGCTGGCGCGTGCCGGCGTGACGGCGCCCGGCCTGCGTGTCGGCGACGGCACGCGCGTGGCGGTCGAGGGCTACCCGGGCCTGCTGGCGCACGAGCTCATCGGCTCGCGTTCCTACAAGAACGCCGACCTGCCCGATCGCCTGATCGCTCGCAAGGACATCGTCGAGGCGCTCGAGCAGGGCCGCACGCGATTGGGGGTGCGCATCCGGTTCACCCACGCGCAGAGGGACCAACTGGTCGACGACGCCTCCGGCGATCTGCTCGACGCGGTCTTGTGCCTGACGCAGGCGGCCTGGGCGGCTACACAGCCCGCCCACGGCATCAAGCCCGGCGCAGACCCGGTCGAAGGCTGGATCGTCACCGCCTGATCAGCCCGGTCGACGCGCCGACCTGCGCGCTTGACCTTTCCGAGGAATCCCTGGTCGGGGTGAGAGGATTCGAACCTCCGGCCTCTACGTCCCGAACGTAGCGCTCTACCAGGCTAAGCTACACCCCGAGGGTGAGGTGACCGACATCCGCAGACGCGGGCAGTCACCTGCATCCGGGTCGTCTCACGCGGAGCGCTCGATCACCCGAGCCGACAATTCTAGCAGTGCCTCGCGTGCCGGGCCGTGCGGCAGGTGGGCCAGATTGAGGCGTGCCCGCGCGACCTCGGCCCGTGCCGCTTCGCGCGTGGCTTGCAGGGCACCCGTGGCCCGCACGATCTCGAGGATGCGGGGCAACTTCTCGACCTCGCCGTCGCGCAAGGCCTCGCGCAGCAGCGCGTGGTCTGCGCCGCTGCTGCGAGCGAGGGCGATCAGCACCGGCAGCGTGGGCTTGCCTTCGCGCAGGTCATCGCCCACGTTCTTGCCCAAGGTCAGGCTGTCTCCCTCGTAATCGAGCAGATCGTCGACCAGTTGGAAGGCGGTGCCGATGGATCGACCGTAGTCCGCGCAGGCTTCCTCGACGACCGCGTGGGCATCCCCGAGGATGGCGCCGAGTCGTGCGCTGGCCTCGAAGAGCTTGGCCGTCTTGAAGCGGATGACCTGCAGGTAGTCGTCGACCGCGAGATCGGCGTCGTGCATGTTCATCAACTGCAGCACCTCGCCCTCGGCGATGACGTTGGTGGCGTCCGCGAGCACGGGCAGCACGCGCGGACGTCCGACGCCCACCATCATCTGGAAGGCGCGCGAGTAGAGGAAGTCGCCCACCAGCACGCTGGCGGCGTTGCCGAACAGCGCGTTCGCCGTGGCGCGGCCGCGGCGCATCGACGACTCATCGACCACGTCGTCATGCAGCAGCGTGGCGGTATGGATGAACTCCACCACCGCTGCCAACTCCAGACGCTCGGGGCCCTCGAAGCCGAAAGCCTGCGCGAACAGCAGCAGCAGGCGGGGGCGGATGCGCTTGCCGCCGGCGCTGACGATGTAGGTTCCGATCTGGTCGATCAGCGCCACACGTGAACGAAGTCGATCCCGGATCACGCCGTCGACCTGCTGCATCGCGTCGTCGACGAGTGCGCCTGCGGGTGCTGCGGGGGCGGAGATGTCAGTCAAGAGGTGGGGGCCCGGGAACGTGCCGTTGGAGTGCTGTCAGATGGCAGCCGGTTGATTATAGAAATCCGGGGTCTTGCCTTCCTTCCATTTTCAACTTCCCGCCGCCTTGCCGCAGGCGGCCGCGGGTCCGTGCGTCTCGCTGTGCGTGCCGCGCGCGGGGAGCGCTGCATGGCCCGATCCGCGCCGGACGGGGCTGCGGGCGCAGTCCTGTGCACATCGACCGGGCATCGGGCGGGCACCGGGAGCGCCGCAGGTCTTTCGAACATGCCTCTATCGAACAATCCTGGCTCCACCGGATATACTCGCGGGCTTCGTTCTTTCAGGGCAACGGACGGGCCAGGCCCCGCGCCGAACGCCTGTGGCGCAGTGCGGCCCCGCCGGCCATCGCGTCCGGGCGCTGCCTGACTTCAGTAAAGGTCTCACTCACATGTACGCGGTCATAAAAACCGGTGGCAAGCAGTACAAGGTTGCTGCCGGCGAAAAGATCAAGGTAGAACAGATTGCTGCGGACGTGGGCCAGGACATCACGATCGATCAGGTGCTCGCCGTGGGAAGCGGCGCGGACCTCAAGGTCGGAACCCCCTGGGTCGCGGGTGCGAGCGTGACGGCCACGGTTGTGGCGCACGGCAAGCACGACAAGGTGCGCATCTTCAAGATGCGCCGCCGCAAGCACTATCAGCGGCACGGCGGTCATCGCCAGCCCTACACCGAACTGCAGATCTCTGCGGTCAACGGCTGATCGAGCCGGGAGCACCTCACCATGGCACAGAAAAAAGGCGGCGGTTCGACGCGAAACGGCCGCGATTCCAAGCCCAAGATGCTGGGCGTCAAGGCCTACGGCGGTCAGGCCGTGTCTGCCGGGTCGATCATCGTCAGGCAAAGGGGCACGCGCTTCCACGCGGGCACGAACGTCGGTCTCGGCCGCGACCACACGCTGTTCGCCCTGGTCGACGGCACGGTCAGCTTCGCTGTCAAGGGCGCGCTGAACCGACAGTTCGTGTCGGTCACCGCCGCCTGAACCCGCGCCCGACCGGCGGCGCGGCCGGCGCGGTCTGCCTGAGCAGACCATCGGGTGGCCTCCTTGCGTCTCAGCCGTCGCTCCGACGCTGGGACATCGCACTCCAGCCCCGGCCCTCGCCGGGGCTTGTCGTTTCGACGTCAGCAGCATGAAGTTCGTCGACGAAGTCACCATCGATGTCGCGGCCGGTCACGGCGGGGCCGGGTGCGTGAGCTTCCGTCGCGAGAAGTTCATTCCCTTCGGTGGGCCCAACGGCGGTGACGGTGGCCGGGGCGGCAGCCTGTGGGCTGTTGCCGACGAAGGCCTGAACACCCTTGTCGATTTCCGCTACACGCGCCGCTTCCAGGCCCGCAACGGCGAGCCGGGTCGAGGCTCCGACCAGTTCGGCGCCGCCGGAGATGACCTGGTGCTGCGCATGCCGGTGGGGACGATCGGCAGTGACGCCGACACCGGCGAGCGGCTGTTCGAGTTGCTGGCGCCCGGCGAGCGGGTGCTGGTGGTCAAGGGCGGCGACGGTGGTTTCGGGAACCTGCATTTCAAGACGAGCACCAACCGCGCCCCGCGCCAGAAGACCCCGGGCTGGCCCGGCCAGGCCTGTCGGCTGCGTCTGGAGTTGCGCGTGCTGGCTGACGTCGGCTTGCTCGGCATGCCCAATGCGGGCAAGTCCACCCTCATCGCCGCGATCTCGAACGCCCGGCCGAAGATCGCCGATTACCCGTTCACGACGCTCTACCCCAATCTGGGGGTCGTCCGTGCGGCGCCCGACCAGAGTTTCGTCGTGGCCGACGTGCCGGGCCTGATCGAGGGGGCGTCGGAAGGGGCGGGCCTCGGGCACCAGTTCCTGCGCCACCTGCAGCGCACCCAGTTGCTGTGGCACGTCATCGACGCGGCGCCTTTCGACGACACCACCGACCCCGTGGCGCAGGCGCGCGCCATCGTCAAGGAATTGAAGATCTACGACGAGACGCTGGCGGCCAAGCCGCGATGGTTGGTGCTCAACAAGCTGGACATGGTGCCGCAGGCCGAGCGCGAGACGCGCGTGCGCGACATCGTGCGTCGACTGCGCTGGAAGGGGCCGGTGTTCGCCGTCTCGGCGCTCGCGCGTCAGGGCTTGGAGTCGTTGGTGCGCGACACCTACACCCATGTCGCGGCGGCGCGGGCCCGGCCTGAGGTGCGCGAGATCGACGTGCGTTTCGACGACGCGGCCCTGCCGGGCGCGTGATGAGGGGTGTTGCGGTGTCTCCTTCCGTCCTGACGGCTGCGCGTCGGATCGTCGTCAAGGTCGGATCCAGTCTTGTCACCGACGAGGGTCGCGGGCTCGACGCCCAAGCCATCGGTCAGTGGACGCGCCAGCTTGCCGCGCTGGCGCGTGACGGGCGCGAGGTGGTGATGGTGTCCAGCGGTGCCATCGCCGAGGGCATGAAGCGCCTGGGTTGGACCACACGTCCGAAGGAACTCCACGAACTCCAGGCCGCCGCTGCCGTCGGGCAGATGGGGCTGGCGCAGGTCTACGAGACCCAGTTGCGCGCGCTCGGGATGTCCAGCGCGCAGGTGCTGCTCACCCACGCAGATCTGGCCGACCGGGAGCGCTACCTGAATGCCCGCTCGACCTTGCTGACGCTGCTGCAGATGCAGGTGATCCCGGTCATCAACGAGAACGACACCGTCGTCAACGACGAGATCAAGTTCGGCGACAACGACACGCTGGGTGCGCTGGTGGCCAACCTCGTCGAGGCCGATGCGCTCGTGATCCTCACCGACCAGCGGGGCCTGTACACCGCCGACCCCCGCAGGGATCCGCAGGCCCGGTTCGTCGACCGCGCCGTGGCGGGCGATCCCGAACTCGAGCGGATGGCCGGCGGGGCCGGCTCGCACATCGGCCGCGGCGGCATGATCACCAAGATCCTGGCCGCGCGACGAGCGGCCGGCAGCGGCGCCAGCACCGTGATCGCCTGGGGGCGGGAGCCCGATGTCCTGCTGCGGTTGGTGGCGGGCGAGGCGATCGGCACCCTGCTCGTGGCGAGCACGCCGAAGCTGGCCGCGCGCAAGCAGTGGATGGCCGACCATCTGCAGATGCGTGGCGCCGTGGTGGTCGACGACGGCGCCGTGCGCAAGCTGCGCGAGGAAGGCAAGAGCCTGCTGCCGATCGGTGTGCAGCAGGTCACGGGGGAGTTCGCGCGCGGCGACGTCATTGCCGTCCGCGCAAGCGACGGTTCGGCCATCGCCCGAGGCCTGGCCAACTACTCCAGCGCGGAAGCCCGCCTGATCGCCCGCAAGCCGTCTTCACAGATCGCGGGCCTGCTCGGTTACGCGAACGAGCCCGAGTTGATCCATCGGGACAACATGGTCCTCGGCTGAGAACCTGAGAGCCCGAGAGCCTGAGAGGCCACCCCGACGGCCGGTGTGCGCGACCAGGCGAGCGGTCGCGAGCAGTGCGCCGGAGATGCTCGGGGCCCCGTTCCTTGCAGGACCGCGCAGCAGCTGCTCAGGCCTGCGTGCCGTGGGCCGCAGGGTGCGGACCACGGATGCCGCCGGCGCCCTGGCGGCGCAGCGACGGCGGCGGCGGCAGGTAGCGGGCGAGTTCGGTCAGCGCCATCTCGTAGACGCCACGCTTGAACTCGATCACCATCTCCAGCGGCACCCAGTACTCGTTCCAGCGCCAGGCGTCGAACTCCGGGTGATCGGTGGCGCGCAGGTTCATGTCGCTGTCGCGACCGAGCAGACGCAACAGGAACCAGATCTGTTTCTGGCCCCGATAGTGGCCGCGAGCGTCCTTGCGGATGAAGTGCTCCGGCACCTCGTAGCGCAGCCAGTCACGCGTGCGCCCCACGATCTGGACATGCTCGGGCAGCAAGCCCACTTCCTCGTGGAGTTCGCGGAACATCGCCTGCTCAGGCGTCTCCCCGTGCTTGATGCCGCCCTGAGGAAACTGCCAGGAGTGTGTCCTCAGCCGTTTGCCCCAGAACACCTGGTTGCGCGCATTGAGCAGGACGATGCCGACGTTCGGCCTGAAGCCTTCCCGGTCGAGCATAATCACACTCCGATTTCGATCTGAAATCATTATTGCACCCCCGGTCCAGGCAAGCGAACGCTCGCTTTCCCGTATGGCCCGCTCGGTGCCCGCCCGGCCCGGCGTGTGGGCCTCGCCACGGCCGCGCCAGGCCTCCTGCCCTGGATGCCCGCCCCATGAAAGCCAGTTCGTTCTTCATCGCGACGTTGAAGGAGGCGCCTGCGGACGCCGAGGTTGTCAGCCACCGGCTGATGCTGCGCGCCGGCATGATCCGTCGGCTGGCCGCGGGCATCTACAACTACATGCCGATGGGCCTGCGCGTGATCCGCAAGGTCGAAGCCATCATCCGCCAGGAGATGGACAGAGCCGGTGCCGTCGAACTCCTGATGCCGGTGGTGCAGCCGGCCGAGCTCTGGCAGGAGACCGGGCGCTTCGGCAAGATGGGGCCGGAACTGCTGCGTGTGAAGGACCGCCATGAGCGCGACTACGTGATCCAGCCCACCAGCGAGGAGGTGATCACCGACATCGCGCGCCAGGAGCTGCGCAGTTACAAGCAGTTGCCGAAGAATTTCTATCACATCCAGACCAAGTTCCGCGACGAGCGCCGCCCCCGCTTCGGCTTGATGCGCGGACGTGAGTTCACGATGAAGGATGCCTACTCCTTCGACCGCGACCGGGAGGGCGCTTCGCGCAGCTACCAGGTGATGTTCGACGCATATCGGCGCATCTTCGACCGCTTCGGGCTCGAGTACCGGGCGGTGGCGGCCGACACCGGCGCCATCGGCGGGGACCTGTCGCACGAGTTCCAGGTCATCGCCGACACCGGTGAGGACGCGATCGTCTATTGCCCGTCGGGTGACTACGCGGCAAACATCGAGCTCGCCGAGGCGCTGGCGCCCGCCCAGCCTCGTGCTGCGCCAGCCCAGCCCATGGTCAAGACGCCCACGCCGGGCAAGAGCACCTGTGCCGATGTGGCCGAGTACCTCGGCCTGCCTCTGTCCGCTACGCTGAAGTCGCTCGTGCTCGCCACCGATGACGTGGACGCGCAGGGCCGGCCTGCCGGGGTCACCGTCTGGCTGTTGCTGCTGCGCGGCGACCACCACCTCAACGAGGTCAAGGCGGGCAAGGTGCCGGGGTTGAAGGGCGGGTTCCGTTTTGCCACGGTGGCGGAGATCGAGGACCACTTCGGCTGCAAGCCCGGCTACCTCGGCCCGGTGGGCACGCGCCGAGCGGTGCGGGTGGTGGCGGACCGCACGGTGGCGGCGATGAGCGATTTCGTCTGCGGCGCCAACGACCTCGACTTCCACCTCACCGGTGTCAACTGGGGCCGTGACCTGCCCGAGCCCGACGCGGTCGCCGACCTGCGCAACGTGGTCGAGGGCGATCTGTCGCCCGATGGCAAGGGCGTCCTGGCGATCCAGCGGGGCATCGAAGTCGGCCATGTCTTCTACCTCGGCACGAAGTACAGCCAGGCGATGGGCGCGAGCTACCTCGATGAAACCGGCAAGCCCCAACTCATGGAGATGGGCTGCTACGGCATCGGCGTGACCCGCATCCTCGGCGCGGCCATCGAACAGAACCACGATGAGCGCGGGATCATCTGGCCCGCCTCGATCGCGCCGTTCCAGGCGGTGATCTGCCCGATCGGCATGGACCGCAGCGCGGAAGTCCGCAGCGCCGCCGAGCGCCTGCACGACGAGTTGCAGGCCCTCGGTGTGGACGTCCTCCTGGACGACCGCGGCGAGCGGCCCGGGGCGATGTTCGCCGACTGGGAGTTGGTCGGGGTGCCGCAGCGCATCGTCGTCTCCGACCGGGGACTGAAGGAGTCGATGGTCGAGGTGCAGGGCCGGCGGGACGCCCAGGCCCTGCGGGTGCCGGTGGGCGAGGCGGCTCGCCTGGTGCGGGAGCGGCTCGGTCCGGGCTGATGTCCGCGGTGGGGTCTGGCGGGCCGTCGACGCGGCGAGCCCTGCATCGTCGGGACTGGCTCGCCTCGGCCGGTGGCGCCTCGATCGGTGCCATCGCGGTAGGTTTCGGCCTGCCTCGGCCGGCGTTGGCCGGCGCCCAGATCGAGGAGCCCTTGGTGGATTCGGTTCGGCTGGCCCTGGCCGCCGCGGTGGCATCGCAGGCGCCCCCGCGTCCGGCTTTTCGGGAGGCCCGCGAGCGCGCCGCCTATGGCCGTTGGCGCGATCAGGCCGACACGCGCCTTGCAAGGCACAAACCGGAAGCCCAGGCCCGTGCCGATCTGCTCAACACCGTGTGGTACGAGAGCGCCCGGGCCGGTCTGGAGACGGCGCTCGTGCTGGGCCTGATCCAGATCGAGAGCGGCTTTCGCAAGTACGCGATCAGCCCGGCTGGCGCGCGCGGGTACATGCAGGTCATGCCCTTCTGGGCGCGCCTGATCGGTGACGGCGACGAGCGCCGGCTGTTCCACCTGCAGACCAACCTGCGCTTCGGTTGCGTGATCCTGCGCCACTACCTCGACATGGAGCGCGGCGACCTGGACATGGCGCTGGGCCGCTACAACGGCAGCCGGGGCCGTCTGGCTTATCCGCAAGCAGTGCTCGCAGCCCGCGCCGGATGGGCGGCACTGCCGCTTCCTGCCAGCATGCGGGCGGGCTGAGCTACAGCCCCTGCCACTGCCGGGGGGCCGATCCCGCCAGACCGAGCATTGCCAGCACGCGCTCTACCGTCTCGTCGACCATCTCGTCGATCGATGCCGGCCGGTGGTAGAAGGCGGGCAGCGGCGGAAAGACGATGGCGCCCATCTCGGTCACCGCCGTCATGTTGCGCAGGTGCGCCAGGTTGAACGGCGTCTCGCGCACCATCAGCAGCAGCCGCCGCCGCTCCTTCAGCGTGACGTCGGCCGCGCGTGTCAGCAGGTTGTCCGACAGGCCGTGCGCCACAGCCGCCAGGGTGCGCATCGAGCAGGGCGCGACCACCATGGCCGCCGTGTCGAAGCTGCCGCTGGCCACGCAGGCGCCGATGTCTCCTGGCGCGTGTGCATGGTCGGCACGCGCCTCCAGCGCCTTGCGGTCCAGGCCGAGCTCATGGTGTGCGTTGAGCACGCCCGCCGGGCTCGCCACGAGATGGGTTTCCACGCCCAGCGCACGCGCCCGGTCGAGCAGGCGCACGCCGTAGACGGCGCCGGACGCCCCCGAGAGGCCGACGACGAGGCGGGTGGGCGTCTTCGACCCGGCGGTCGGTTCTTGCACTCGGCCTCGCGCGGCGTCAGGCTTCGGTTTGCGACAGCACCTGCTGCAACTCGCCGCTCTCGTACATCTCCATCATGATGTCGGAGCCACCGACGAATTCGCCGTTGACGTAGAGCTGCGGGATGGTCGGCCAGTTGGAGTACTCCTTGACTCCCTGGCGGATGGCGTCGCTGTCGAGCACGTTGACGGTGGCCAGATCCCCGACCTGGCAGGCCTTGAGCAGTTGCACGGCGCGGCCGGAGAAGCCGCACATCGGGAACTGGGCCGTGCCCTTCATGAACAGCACCACGCGGTGCCCCTTGACGATGTCGTCGATCTGCTGGTGGATGTCACTCATGGAGGAGCTTCCTCGTTCGATGGGTCATGGAGGAGCGGTCGGACCGCTGCGGTTGCACGGCGCGCGACGCCTCGCAGCGGGCAGTCCCGCCTCTCATGGCCGAGAGCATAAGGGATCACCGGGCGCACCGTGTCCGTAGGGCCAGCCTGGCGCCCGGGCATCGCCCCAGTGGGCACCCGTGCACCGCGGCCGCGCGGCCAGGTCCTGACGGGTGGAAACGTCCTGGCCGCCTGCATCCCTGAGCAGTCGTCCCACCGCGTCGGCCTGCCGATGGCCGTGTTCGAACAGCAGCCAGCCGTTCGGCGCCAGATGCCCCGGGGCCTGGGCGGCGATCCGTGCCAGCGCGGCAAGGCCGTCAGGCCCGGGACTCAGGGCCTCGAGCGGCTCGGCGTGCAGCGCTTCGAGGTGCTCATCGGCGGCGTCGATGTAGGGCGGGTTGCTCAGCAGCAGGTCGAAGCGCCTGCCTGCCAGCGGCTCGAACCAGTCGCCCTGGAGCCATTCGACGGTCAGTCCCAGGCGGTAGCCGTTGGCGCGGGCCACCTCGATCGCCGCGGCGCTGCGATCCACGCCGCAGACCACGGCCTGCGGGCAGGCGCAGGCCACGGCCAGGGCGATCGCGCCGCTGCCGGTCCCCAGGTCTGCGACGCGGGGGGCGGGCACACCGCACAGCGGGCCCCGGAGACACTCGATGGCCCAGTCCACCAGCACCTCGGTGTCGGGGCGGGGCACCAGCACCGCGGGGGTGACGTGCAGGGTCAGGCCGTGGAACTCGCGCTCGCCCACCAGGTACGCCAGCGGTTGGCCGCTCGCGCGCGCATCGAGATCCGCGATGCAGGCTCGCGCGGCGTGCAGGGGGACGACAGCCTCGTCGTGCGCGATCAGCCACGTCCGCGACACGCCCAGACGCCGTGCCAGCAGCAGTTGCGCATCCAGGCGGTCGACCCCCTGGCGACGCGCCAGCTTCAGCAGGTCGGCGACCGATCGATGGGCCGTGGTGGGCGGCCGGGCGGTGGCGCTCATCGGTCAACCCTCCGGTCACTGCGTGACCACCTCCCCGAGGGAGGAGGAGCGCCACCTTCGGACGGCCGGGCGGTGGCGTGGATGTCAACCCTCCGGTCACTGCGTGACCACCTCCCCGAGGGAGGGGGAGCGCCACCTTCGGACGGCCGGGCGGTGGCGCTCATCCTCTGCCCTCCAACGCTTCGATCTGCTGGGCGGCGCGGGCGGCGCGCAGGGCGCTGATGACGTCGTCGAGGTCACCGTCCATGACCTGGCCGAGCTTGTACAGGGTCAGGTTGATGCGGTGGTCGGTGAGCCGGCCCTGGGGGAAGTTGTAGGTGCGGATGCGGTCGCTGCGGTCGCCGCTGCCGATCAGGGCCTTGCGCGTGGCGGCTTCGCGGGTCAGGCGCTCGGTGCGCTCGCGGTCGCGCAGTCGGGCGGCGAGCACGGCCATCGCGCGCGCCTTGTTGCGGTGCTGCGAGCGGTCGTCCTGGCATTCGGCCACGAGTCCGCTGGGCAGGTGGGTGATGCGGATGGCGCTGTCGGTCTTGTTGACGTGCTGGCCGCCGGCTCCGCTGGCGCGGAAGGTGTCAATGCGCAGGTCGGCCGGGTTCAACGCCACCTCGGGCGCCTCGTCCGGCTCGGGCATCACGGCCACGGTGCAGGCGCTGGTGTGGATGCGCCCCTGGCTCTCGGTCACCGGCACGCGCTGCACCCGGTGTCCGCCGGACTCGAAGCGCAGGTCGCCATAGACGGCGGCGCCGTCGATGCGCAGCACCAGTTCCTTGTAGCCTCCGAGCTCGGCCGGGCTTGCGCTGACGATCTCGGTGCGCCAGCCATGGCGCTCGGCATGTCGCAGGTACATCCGGGCCAGATCGCCGGCAAACAGCGCGGACTCGTCGCCACCAGTGCCGGCGCGGATCTCCAGGAAGGCAGGCCTTTCGTCGTCCGGGTCGCGCGGAAGGAGAGCGGTCTGCAGCTCGGCGTGCAACCGGGCGAGGTCGGCCTGTGCCGAGGCGATCTCCTCGCGCGCCATCTGCGCCAGATCCGGATCGTCGAGCAGACCCTGCGCGACGTCGAGATCTTCCTCGCGCTGGCGCCAGCGGCGGTAGAGCTCGACCACCTGCGCGACGTCGGCCTGCTCGCGAGACAGCGATCGCCAGCGCAGGATGTCCGCGCTGACGACCGGGTCCGCGAGGCTGGCGTCGAGCTCGGCCAGCCGCAGCGTCAGGCGGTCCAGTTGCTGACGGATGGCGTCGTTCATCGGCGAAGGGGGCGGACGGGCACGGGCGACGGGCGTGGCGCTGCGGTGTGCGGGTGTGGCCAGCTGCGCCGGGGGATGCGGGAGGGCAGACGGGACGCCGGCCCCTGCGGGCCGGGACTGCGCAACGCTGGGTCGCTACGAGCCCGTGCCCGGCTCGCGCCGCCCGCCGCCACGCAGGAACAGGCGCGACACGGTGGCCGCCAGCGCCTCACGCTGCGAACCGTCGGCCGAATGCAGTTCGGCCATCGCGCCGTGGAGCATCTTGTGCGTCAGCCCGCGGGACAGTGCTTCCAGCACCGCATCGATGTCCTCGCCCTTGGCCAGCATCTTGCGCGCCCGTGCGATCTCCAGGGCGCGCCAGTCATCGGCCTGGCGGTTCAGCGCCTGGATCAGTGGCACGGCGGCGCGCTGGTCCAGCCAGTGGGTGAAGCTCTGCACGCCGGCGTCGACGATGGCTTCTGCGCGTTCGACTGCGGCGTGGCGCTTCTCGCCGGCGGTCTGCACGACCACCGACAGGTCGTCCACCGTGTAGAGGTAGACGTCGGACAACTGACCGACCTCGGGTTCGATGTCGCGCGGGACGGCCAGGTCGACCATGAAGATCGGGCGGCGACGCCGCGCCTTCAAGGCGCGCTCAACCGCGCCGAGGCCGATGATGGGCAGCGTGCTGGCGGTGCAGGACACCACGGCGTCGAACTCGTGCAGCCGTGACGGCAGATCGCCCAGACGCATGGCCTCGCCGCCGTAGCGCGAGGCCAGCGCCTGGCCACGCTCGAGCGTGCGGTTGGCCACCGCCATGCCGCGCGGCTCGCGCGCCGCGAAGTGCGTGGCCACCAGTTCGATCATCTCGCCGGCGCCGACATAGAGCACGCGGATCTGCCGCAGGTCCTCGAAGAGGTCGGCCGCCAGCCGCACAGCCGCTGCGGCCATGCTGACCGAATGCGCGCCGATCTCGGTCGAGGTGCGCACCTCCTTGGCCACCGAGAACGAGCGCTGGAACAACTGGTGCAGCGTCGTGCCCAGGGTGCCCGCCGCGTCGGCCTCTCGCACCGCCTGCTTCATCTGACCCAGGATCTGGGGCTCGCCCAACACCATCGAGTCGAGGCCCGAGGCCACCCGGAAGGCGTGACGTGCGGCCTCGCGATCCTCGCGCAGGTAGGTGTGGTGCTGCAGGTCGGACGCGCTGACCCCGGCGTGACCGGCCAGGAAGTCCATCGCCGGCCGAGCGAGCTCGGGCACGCGCGCCGCCGGCGCGGCGATGTAGAGCTCGGTGCGGTTGCACGTGGACACCAGGGCCGCCTCCGGCGTGGCGGCCTGCAGGCGGCCACGCAAGGTGCGCAGCACCGGGGCCAATTGCTCCGGCGCGAAGGCCAGACGGCCGCGCAGGTCCAGCGGCGCCGTGGTGTGGTTCAGTCCCAGCGTGAACACGCTCATGGCTGAAATTGTAAGATCGACTGGAAAGTTTGTGGCGACCATCAGGGTTGACACCTAGAACTGTCAACTTCACGGAGCGTGGCGATGGGGCTGGTCGAGGCCTTCTGGCATCTGTTCGAATTCGTCTACCCGGCGCTGGCGCTGGGCGCGATCTCCGCAGCCGGTGCGAAAGTGCTGTGGCGTTCGGAGCTGTCCGCCATGCCGTGGTGGCGCCTGGCGGGTGCGGTGGCGCTGGCGGGTGTCGTTGTGCTGATCGCTGGGCTCGTCGTCCTGGGCCGCGATGGCCGCATGCTCACCTACGTCGGTCTGGTGGTCGTGTCGGCCGGGGTGCTGTGGTTCGCGGGACTGCGCCGCACCGGGGGCCGCACAGCCCCGACGCGACGCCGGGAGCCACGACTGGGCGGCTGACACATGGCCCGGTCGGCACGACCGGGACGGCGAAAGGTCACGTGAGGTCCGACGACGGGCCGGCCCCGGGGTTGCCTGACCGTGTCACCCCGCACGCGTAAGCGAACGCGACCACGGCCGCGACCACGACCACGACCACGACCACGACCACGACCACGACCGCGACCGCGCACCGGCGCTCCAGGCCCCGGTGCGTCAGTCCGCCACCACCACCGCGCCGCGCAGCGAATGCGGCAGCGCCTGCGTGATGCGCACCTCGATCATCTGCCCGACCAGACGGGCGGATTGCGGTCCGCCGTCGAAATTGACGATGCGGTTGCATTCGGTGCGGCCCATCAGCTCGGCCGCGCTCTTGCGCGACGGGCCCTCGACCAGGATGCGCTGCACGCTGCCGACGCGGCTGGTCGAGATGCGGCGCACGTTCGCCTCGACCGCTGCCTGCAGTTGCTGCAGGCGCTGCAACTTCTCGGACTGCGGCGTGTCGTCGGGCAGGTTGGCGGCCGGCGTGCCCGGGCGCGCACTGAAGACGAAGCTGAAGCTCGCGTCGAAGCCGACGTCCTCGATCAGCGCCATGGTCCTGGCGTGGTCCTCCGCGGTCTCGCCGGGGAAACCGACGATGAAGTCACTCGACAGGCTGATGTCCGGTCGCACGCGGCGCAGCGCTCGGATCGTGCTCTTGAACTGCAGCGCGGTGTAGCCGCGCTTCATCGCCGCCAGGATGCGGTCACTGCCGTGCTGCACCGGCAGGTGCAGGTGGTTCACCAGTTGCGGGATGCGCCCGTAGGCCTCCACCAGGCGCGGCGTGAATTCGTTGGGGTGGCTGGTCGTGTAGCGGATGCGCTCGATGCCGGGGATCTCGGCCACGTACTCGAGCAGCAGCGCGAAGTCGGCCACCTCCGCGGTGCCGCCCATCGCGCCGCGCCAGGCGTTGACGTTCTGGCCCAGCAGCGTCACCTCCTTGACGCCCTGGTCGGCCAGGCCTGCCACCTCGACCAGCACGTCGTCGAGCGGGCGGCTGACCTCCTCGCCGCGGGTGTAGGGCACCACACAGTAACTGCAGTACTTGCTGCAGCCTTCCATGATCGAGACGAAGGCGCTGGCGCCCTCCACCCGCGCCGGAGGCAGGTGGTCGAACTTCTCGATCTCGGGGAAGCTGATGTCGACCTGCGGCCGCGCGCGCGTGCGCCGCGCCTCGATCATCTGCGGCAGGCGGTGCAGCGTCTGCGGACCGAACACGAGGTCGACATAGGGCGCGCGCTCGACGATGGCCGCGCCCTCCTGGCTCGCCACGCAGCCCCCCACGCCGATGAGCACGCCCTTCTTCTTCAGGTGCTTGACGCGGCCGAGGTCGCTGAAGACCTTCTCCTGCGCCTTCTCGCGCACCGAGCAGGTATTGAACAGGATCAGGTCGGCCTGCTCGGGGTCGGTGGTGGGCTCGTAGCCCTCGGCCGCGCGCAGCACGTCCACCATCTTGTCCGAGTCGTACTCGTTCATCTGGCAGCCGAAGGTGCGCACGTAGACCTTGCGGGCCGGCGTGGCGAGGGCCGCCGCGTGCGTTCCTACGGGGGCCTGCGCGGGCGGGGTGCCGGGCGTCGTGGCCTCGGCGATCCGGGCTGTCGGGTCTGCGGCGCGCGGGGCGGCGGAAGCGGGGACGGTGCTCATGTTCGGCGGGCGAGGCAACGACGGCCACGCCCGGCGGATGCCCCGACGCCGACCCGGTCTCGGGCGGGCGGCGGAGTGAACGGTCCGGGCGCAGCGGTCCGTGGTGTGGATCCAGGGGCTGCAGACGCCACCGCGCACCGAGGGGGCACGCCGTGGCATGAGGTCGACATGGTAGCGCGCGCCGGTCGGGATCGCTCGCGCTCGGTGTGGCGGGTGGCTATACTCGATTGACACTTCGATGCGTCAACCGCGCGTGTCGTGGGCCGGTTCGACTGGGACCGCTCCGGCGCCGGCATGTCGCGTCGCCCCGAATCCCACTGCCCGAGCCATGCCGACTCCATTTCCCTTCAGCGCCATCGTCGGCCAGGACGAGATGAAGCTCGCCGTGCTGATCGCCGCGGTCGACCCCGGCGTCGGCGGCGTGCTGATCTTCGGCGATCGGGGCACCGGCAAGTCCACGGCCGTGCGCGCACTGGCCGGCTTGCTGCCGCCGATGCGTGTGGTGGCTGGTTGCCGCTACGGATGCGACCCGAAGTCGCCGTCGTGTGCCGAGGGCGAGCCCTGCGAGGCCCGGCAGGGCTCGAGGGCGGCCAAGGCCACGCTCGTCCCGGTGCCCGTGGTCGATCTCCCGCTGGGCGCGACCGAGGACCGTGTCGTCGGTGCGCTCGACATCGAGCGTGCGCTCAGCCAGGGCGTCAAGTCCTTCGAGCCCGGTCTGCTGGCGCGAGCGCACCGCGGCTTTCTGTACATCGACGAGGTGAACCTGCTCGAGGATCACCTGGTGGACCTGCTGATCGATGTCGCCGCCTCCGGCCTGAACGTGGTCGAGCGTGAGGGCCTGAGCGTGCGTCATCCGGCGCGCTTCGTGCTGGTGGGCAGCGGCAACCCCGAGGAGGGCGAGTTGCGGCCGCAACTGCAGGACCGCTTCGGTCTGGCCGTGGACGTGCGCACGCCCACGGATCTCGCCACGCGGGTGGAGGTCATCCGCCGGCGCGACGCCTACGAGCGCGACCCTCAGGCCTTCGTGGCGCGATGGAAGCGCGACGAAGACCGCACGCGCCGGCGCATCGTCGCGGCTCGCGGGCGATTGGACGCGGTCGTCGTGCCGGACGCCGTGCTCGAGCAGGCCGCGCGGCTGTGCATGGCGCTGGGCACCGACGGGCTGCGTGGCGAGCTGACGCTGATGCGTGCGGCGCGCGCCCTGGCCGCGCTGGAGGCTGCGGCCGAGGTCGATCTGGGCCATCTGCGGCAGGTGGCCCGTCCGGCGCTGAGGCACCGCCTGCGGCGTGACCCGCTCGATGAGTCCGATTCGACGGTGCGGGTCGACCGCGCCCTGGCGGACCTCTTCCCGTCGGAGCCGGCGTCGCGGGTCGGGGCGGGTCAGCCCTAGGCCAGCTTCCGATGGCCGACACCGAAGGTCGGGCCGGCGACGCCTTCCAGGCGGCCGCACTGCTGCTGACCGACCCGGTCGGCCTCGGCGGCGCGGTGCTGCGCGCGCAGGCCGGGCCGGTACGCGATGCCTGGCTGGGGCTGTTGCAAGCGCTGGCGCCGGCCGGGATGCCGCTGCTGCGGATGCCGGCGCACACGACGACCGACCGCCTGATCGGCGGCCTGGACCTGACGGCCACGCTCGCCGCCGGCCGGCCGGTGGCGCAGCCCGGTCTGCTGGCGGCGGCCGACGGCGGCCTGCTGGTGGCTGCCATGGCCGAGCGACTGCCGACACAGACCGTGGCCCACCTGTGCGCCGCGCTCGACACGCAGCAGGTACGCGCCGAGCGGGAGGGCATCTCGCTGCAATCGCCCGCCCGGCTGGCGGTGGTGGCGCTGGACGAGTCCTGCGGCGAGGACCGACCGCTCTCGGCCGCGCTGGCCGACCGGCTTGGCCTGTGGATCGACCTGCAGCCGCTGTCGGTGCGTGACACCGTGGCCGCCGACGCGTCGATGGCTGCCGACCTGCGGGCCTCGCGCGAGCGGCTGCCGCAGGTGCGGGTGCCCGATGCGCTGGTCGAAGCCCTGTGCGAAGCCACGCTCGCGCTGGGGATCGACACCTCTCGGGCGGCCTGGTGGGCGCTGCGCTGCGCCCGTGCCGCGGCCGCCTGGCGCGGCGCCGACGAGGCCGATGCCGAAGACGCCGCGCTGGCCGCGCGCCTGGTGCTGGCGCCGCGGGCGACACGTCAGCCTGCGGCAGCGCAGGATGAGGCGGCGACGCCGCCCCCGCCCAGCCCGCCGCCCCCGCCCGATCCTGCTGCCGCGAACCCGGCGCCGGATCGTGACGATCCGTCTGCCACCCCCCCGCCGCCCGCCGTCCCCGACGAACCCCTGGCCGACCGGCTGGTCGAGGCGGCGCTGGCGGCGATGCCGGCCGGGTTGCTGGCGCGACTGGCCGCGCAGGCG
>Ga0172372_10001712_pt1 | contig 33822 bp, 26 predicted proteins | sample LakKiv5m_2_FD_114544 | JGI IMG/M metagenome (GOLD analysis project Ga0172372, IMG submission 114544) | Freshwater microbial communities from Kabuno Bay, South-Kivu, Congo - kab_092012_9.5m | ecosystem: Environmental > Aquatic > Freshwater > Lake | place: Democratic Republic of the Congo... | reverse complement strand
GGTGTGCGACGCCTTCCAGAGCGAGATGGTGGCCTACGCCGACCTGGTGCTGCCCGACACCACCTACCTCGAGCGGCACGACGTGATGAGCATGCTCGACCGCCCGATCAGCGAGTTCGACGGCCCGGTGGACGCGGTGCGGGTGCCGGTGGTGCCGCCCACGGGCCAGTGCCGCCCCTTCCAGGAGGTGCTGGTGGAACTGGCCTCGCGCCTGAAGTTCCCGGCCTTCACCACGGCCGAGGGCGGGCGCAAGTTCAAGGACTACCCGGACTTCGTCGTCCACTTCCAGCCCCAGCCGGGCATCGGCTTCCTGATGGGCTGGCGCGGCAAGGACGGCACCGAACACCTGCGCGGCGAGCCCAACCCGCGCCAGTGGGAGATGTACGAGAAGAACGGCTGCGTGTTCCAGCACCACCTGGCGGAGAACCAGCAGTACATGCGCAACTGGAACCGCGCCTACCTGGACTTCGCCAAGGACAAGGGCTGGCGCCAGAAGAACGACCCAGTGCAGCTGGCGATCTACTCCGACGTGCTGCAGGGCTTCCGCCTGGCCGCGCTGGGCAAGACCGCGGGCCGCCAGCCGCCCGAGCACCTGCGCGAGCGCATCGCCACCTACTTCGACCCCCTGCCCTTCTGGTACGCGCCGCTGGAGGAGGCCTGCACCGACAAGGCGGCCTATCCGCTGAACGCGGTGACGCAGCGGCCGATGGCGATGTACCACTCCTGGGATTCGCAGAACGCCTGGCTGCGCCAGATCCACAGCCACAACTATCTGCACGTGAACCCGGTGACGGCGCAGGCCGCGGGCATCGCCGACGGCGGCTGGTGCTGGGTGGAGAGCCGCTGGGGCCAGGTGCGCTGCATGGTGCGCTACAGCGAGGCGGTGGAGCCGGGCACGGTGTGGACCTGGAACGCGATCGGCAAGGCCAGCGGGGCCTGGATGCTGGCGCCCGGGGCCGACGAGTCGCGCAAGGGCTTCCTGCTGAACCACCTGATCACGGAGGAACTGCCTTTGTCTTCCGGTGACGGCGGGCCGGCGGGCACGATCAGCAATTCCGACCCCATCACGGGCCAGGCGGGCTGGTACGACGTGCGCGTGCGCATCCGCCCCGCCGCCCCCGAGGAACCCGCCGAAACCTTCCCCCAGGTGCCGGCCGCCCCGCCTGTGCCCGGGGTGCTGGGCACGGCCCAGAAAGTCTTGACCTACTTCGCCGGAAGGAAGGCCCGATGAGCAGCAACGCCGCCCCCACCGAAACCCTGGCCCGACAACTGGCCCTGGTCATCGACCTCAACGTCTGCGTCGGCTGCCACGCCTGCGTCACCTCCTGCAAGCAGTGGAACGCCTCCGGCAGCGCCGGCCCGCTGACCGACGAGAACCCCTACGGCGCCGAGCCCACCGGCACCTTCTTCAACCGCGTGCAGACCTGGGAAGCCGGCAGCTACCCCGCCACCGACACCATCCACTTCCCCAAGAGCTGCCTGCACTGCGAAGACCCGCCCTGCGTGCCCGTGTGCCCCACCGGCGCCAGCTACAAGCGCAAGGAGGACGGCATCGTCCTCGTCGACTACGACAAGTGCATCGGCTGCAAGTACTGCGCCTGGGCCTGCCCCTACGGCGCGCGCGAGCTCGACGAGCAGCGCCAGGTCATGACCAAGTGCACGCTGTGCGTCGACCGCATCTACGACGAGCTGCTGCCGCCCGAGGACCGCAAGCCCGCCTGCGTCAAGGCCTGCCCCACCGGCGCGCGGCTGTTCGGCGACGTCAAGGACCCCGAGTCCGAGGTCTCCCAGGTCATCCGCGAGCGCGGCGGCTACGCCCTCATGCCCGAGTGGGACACCAAGCCCGCCAACCACTACCTGCCGCGGCAGGTCACGCCAGCGGCGGTGTCTGGCGAGCCGAGGAGCGCGGCTGCGGCGCCCGACGCGAGCGCCAGCGCGGCCCCCGGCCGGAAAGCAGGCATCCCCGGCACCGTGTCGACCGCAGCCGGATCGAGCGACGGCCAGGTTCATGGCGCCCGACCGGGTCTCGGTCTCGCCGCAGATCGTGGGGGTTCGGCATGAACCCGGCCTTCTCCGTCATCTCCTTCACCGTGCTGGCCGGGGCGGCGCAGGGCCTCGTCGTGGCGCTGGCCTGCGCGGCGCTTGGCGGCGTGGCGGCCGGGCGGGGCTTTCTGCTCGCGGCGCTGGGCCTGGCGCTGGCGATGCTGGTGGCCGGGCTCGGCGCGTCCTTCCTGCACCTGGGCCGGCCCGAGCGCGCCTGGCGTGCCGCCGCCATGTGGCGCACCTCCTGGCTCAGCCGGGAGGTGATCGTGCTGCCAGTGTTCATCGCGGTCGTTGCGCTGTGGTGGGCGCTCGCCTGGGCGGGCGGGAGCGGCACGGTCGCAGCGGAGGCCTCCACGGCTGCGGGTGCAGCGGCTGCGCCTGCCGCCTCCAGCGCTGGCCTCGCCGCCACGCCGGCGATGCTGGCCGTCGCCGCGCTGGCGCTGGCGGCGCTGCTGTGGCTGTGCACGGCGCAGATCTACGCCTGCCTGCGCTTCATCCAGGAATGGGCACACCCGCTCACGCTGGTGAACTACACGCTCATCGGCATGTCCAGCGGCTGCGTGCTGGCCTGCGCGCTCGCCGCGAGCTTCGACGAACGCGCGTTGCTGGCCGCTGCCGGCCCGTGGGCGCTGACGCTGACGTTTGCCGCCTGGGCCGGGCGCACCGCCGCGCTGATGCGCAACGCCACGCTGAAACCGAAGTCCACCGCGCAAAGCGCCACCGGCATCCGCGCCGAGCGCCTGGTGCAGAAGTCCATGGGCATGTCGGCAGGCGCCTTCAACACGCGCGAGTTCTTCCATCGCGCCAGCGCGCTGGCGGTGCAGCGCGTGCGCTGGGCGCTGCACGGCCTGGGATTCGCCTTGCCCGCGGCGTTGATGGCGATGGCAACGCAGACGGCATCCACCCACCCGGCCTGGTGGTGGCTGGCCGTCGCCTCGCAGGTGCCCGGCCTGATGGCCGAACGCTGGCTGTTCTTCGCCCAGGCACGCCACCCGCAGAACCTGTACTACCAGACCGTTTCGTGACGCCTGCCGGACGTGGCGCCTGCCACGTCCGGGGTGTTAGATTCCGGCGCGATGATGGCTGGCCCGACGGACCCAAGATGACCGAAGCGTCTGGCGCCGGGCCGACGGCAGCCGACCGCGGCTGCAACGCTCCAGGAACGCCGAGCCAGACGCACCGTCTCGAACACGGCCCCCACCACATGCCCCCGTCAGGTCCGCGTCGATGACCCGCCTGGCCTGGCGCTATGCCCGCCGCACCGTCAGCCGTCGAACCGGCCACCTGCCCGGCGCGGTCCGGGGCCTGTTGTGGGCCATGGGTGCCGCCACGCTGTTCAGCTTCCTCAACGCGCTGGCCCGCTGGCTGGCGCAGGATGTGCCGGCGATGCAGTCGATGTTCCTGCGCTACCTCTTCGGTGGCCTGGTCATCCTGCCGATGATCTGGCACCAGGGTCTGGCGGCCTACCGGCCCAAGGCCGTGGGCGGACAGTTCCTGCGTGGGGCGGTGCACACCACGGGGCTGGCGCTGTGGTTCATCGCCCTGCCCCGCATCCCGCTGGCCGACACCACCGCCATCGGCTTCACGACGCCGCTGTTCATCCTGGTGGGCGCCTGGCTGCTGTTCAGCGAGCCGATGCGCTGGGAGCGCTGGCTGGCCACCGCCATCGGCTTCTTCGGCGTGCTCGTGGTGGTCGGTCCGCAGTTGTCGCTGGAAGGTGGCGGCCCGGGCCTGTTCCACCTGGTGATGCTGGCGTCGGCGCCGCTGTTCGCCGCCTCGCAATTGATCACCAAGGCGCTGACACGCCACGAGAACACCGGCACCATCGTCGTGTGGCAGGCGATCACCATCACCTTGTTCAGCCTGCCGCTGGCCTGGGCCGTGTGGCAGCCGCTCGCCTGGTGGCAATGGGCCGGCTTCCTGCTGTGCGGGCTGATCGGCAGCGCCGCACAGTTCTGCCTGACGCGCTCGATGGCGGTGGCCGACATCTCGGCAACGCAGTCGGCACGCTTCCTCGAGCTGGTGTGGGCGGCGCTGCTGGGCTGGGCCGTGTTCGCCGACATCCCGACGGCCACGACGCTGGCCGGGGGTGGCCTCATCTGCGCGGCCACGCTCTGGGTGGCAAGGCGCGAGGCGCGGCGCACGGCAAAGGCGCTGCCGGACACGCCGGCCGCAGAGCCGAACGGTCGGATCCCACGGCAGGCGGACACCAGATGACCCTCACGCGCCTCGCCCAGCGCCTGCCGTTCTTCTACGGCTGGGTGATCGTTGCGGCCGTCTTCGTGATCATGGCCTTTGGCGTCAACGCGCGCACCGCGTTCTCGCTGTTGATGCCACCCATCCTCGCCGAGCAAGGGTGGGACCGGGCTGCGACGGCCGGCGCGTTCTCCTTCGGTTTCGTCGTCACGGGCCTGATGAGCCCGGCGCTCGGGCGCCTGATGGACGCCAGCGGTCCGCGCGTGGTCATGGGCCTGGGCGTGGCCGCGACTGCCGCAGGCCTGCTGGGCGCCGCCTGGGTCGACCAGCCCTGGCACCTGTACCTGACCCTGGGCGTGCTGGTGGGCGCCGGGAGTTCCTTCCTCGGCTACACCGGGCAGGCGCTGTTCCTGCCGAACTGGTTCTCGCGTCGCAGAGGCCTCGCGATGGGTCTGGCCTACGCCGGTGTCGGGGTCGGCTCGATCATGCTCCTGCCCTGGTTCCAGACCCTGATCGCCAGCGTCGGCTGGCGCGAGGCCTGCATTGCGCTGGGCGTGGCCGTCCTGGTGATCGCGGGGCCGTTGACCTTGTTGCTGAGGCGAAGGCCGCAGGATCTGGGCCTGCGGGTCGATGGCGACACCGACGCTGCCTCGCCGGGCAGTGCCGCACGGGCCAGGAGCCTGGTGGTCGACCAGGCGTGGGCGGACGTTGACTGGACGCTCGCCCGCGCCATGCGCACCGCCCGCTTCTGGTGGGTGACCACCGCGCTGTTCGGAGGGCTGTTCGCCTGGTACGGCGTGCAGGTCCACCAGACCCAGGTGCTGATCGAGACCGGCTACACGCCGGCGCAGGCGGCCTGGGCACTCGGCGCGGTCAGCCTGTTCGGCATCCCGGGGCAGATCGCCCTGGGCCACCTGTCGGACCGCATCGGGCGCGAGATCGTCTGGACGCTGGGCTGCCTGGGCTTCGCGCTGACCTACTCGGCGTTGCTGCTGCTCGAGCCGATCGGCGCGCACCCCGCCCTGCTGTGGGCGCTGGTGCTGACCCAGGGGCTGCTGGGCTACGGGATCACGCCGGTCTTCGGCGCCGTGCCGGCAGAGATCTTCCAGGGCCGGCACCTCGGCGCCATCTTCGGCACCCTGATGCTGGGCGGCTTCGCCGGCGGCGCGCTGGCGCCTTGGCTGATGGGTGCGCTGCACGACGCCACCGGGAGCTACGGTCTGGCCTTCGCCAGCGGCATCGCCGCCAGCGCGCTGTCGGTGCTGGCGATCTGGCGCGCCGCGCCGCGCAAGGTGCGTGTGGTCGCAGGTCGCGCACCGCGCTGAACGAGGAATTTCCGAAGATGAGGCTCCCACTGCTGCAATGGCGCGACGAATGGCGCCAGCCGGGTGCCGTCCGCGCCGACCTGATGGCCGGACTGACCGGCGCCATCGTCGTGCTGCCCCAGGGCGTGGCCTTCGCCACGCTGGCGGGCATGCCCCCGCAGTACGGCCTGTACGCGGCCATGGTCCCCTGCATCGTGGCCGCGATGTTCGGCTCGAGCCGGCTGATGGTCACCGGCCCGGCCAACGCCATCTCGCTGACGACGATGGCGCTGATCGCGCCACTGGCCGCCGTCGGCTCGCCGCAGTACGTCTCGCTCGTGCTGACGCTGACCTTCCTCGTAGGCGCTCTGCAACTGCTGCTGGGGCTGGCACGCGCAGGCAGCCTGGTCGACAAGGTGCCGCACTCGGTGGTTGTCGGCTTCACCGCAGGCGCAGCCGTGCTCATCGCCAACAGCCAGATCGGGCCGCTGCTGGGCATCGCGCTGCCACGGGGCACCAACGTCTACGAGAACCTGCAGCAGGCCGCCAGCCGGCTGAACCAGACACAGGCCCTCGCACTGCTGGCCGGCGTGTCGACGATGGTGCTCGCCGTGGTGGCACGGCCGCTGAACCGGATCGTGCCCGCGATCCTGGTGGCCGTGGTCGGCGCCACGCTAATCACGCTCGGCGCCCAGGCGCTGTGGCCCCACAGCCCTGCGCTGCCCACGGTGAGCGCCCTGCCCGGAGCCCTGCCCCCCCTGTCCTGGCCCGACCTGTCGGTCGACACCGTGCGCAGCCTGTTCAGCGCCACGCTGGTCATGACCTTGCTGGCGCTGACCGAGGCGTCGGCCATCGCACGTTCGGTGGCGCGTGTGCGCGGCGATCGGCTCGACGGCAACCAGGAGTTCATCGGCCAGGGACTGGCCAATCTCGCAGGCGCCTTCTTCTCGTCCTATCCCGCCAGCGGTTCGTTCAACCGCTCCGGCGTCAACGCCGCCTCCGGCGCCCGCACACCACTGTCGGCGGTGTCGGCCGCGCTGTGGCTGATGCTCATCCTCAGCCTGGTCGCCCCGCTGGCGCGCCACCTGCCGATGGCGGTGATCTCGGGGCTGCTGATGGTCGTGGCCTGGGGCCTGATCGACCGGCGGGAGATCGCGCACCTGTGGACGGCCGGCTGGCGCGACAGCGCGCCGATGATCGTCACGCTCGTGGGGACGGTTTCCCTGTCCCTGGAATGGGCCATCCTCCTCGGGCTGACGACGGCGATGCTGGTGCGCGCCATCGGGGCGGCGAAAACGAAAGGCTGACCGGCATCCGCGAGCGCAGCGGCAAGCTCCTCAGGGCGCTGCCGTGCATGGCCTTGCGGCCTCTCAACTCGGCCTGGTCATTTGGGGCCACACTGTCCATGCGTCTGGCCGAGGCAGCAAACCCTCGACAGGCGCGAAGCTGGGAGGCCTGCCAACGCGGGCCGAGGTGGCCTGCCACGGCGCCGGTCACCGTGGACGAAGACGAATCTCAGACGGCTCGCTGGCCGCAAGGTCGGAACCGGGGTCTTCGCCTGGCCCGCCTCATCGAAAGATGGGGCGGGCCGTCATCGCTGGAATCCGCGCGCGAAGGAAAGTGCCGCGCCCGGGAGATGGTCCGCCCCGAGCGGTCACGATGGGCGGCAGGTCAGCGCACGCTGGCCTCGACCTTGCCTGTCAACTTGATCAGCACCGGCCGGCCACGACGGTCCACCGTCTTGCCGGCAGCGACCTTGATCCAGCCTTCGCTGATGCAGTACTCCTCGACGTCGAAGCGCTCGCGCCCGTTGAACACGATCGAGATCGTGCGCTGCAGCAGCTGAGCGTCGTGAAAAGGGCTGCGCGGGTCGATCGACAAGCGGTCGGGCAGCGCAGGGGTCGCGTCGTCTGTCATGGGCACGCACCAACAAGAAGGGCCGACCACCGCAGTGGTCGGCCCCGGGAAGCTTGGTGGGCCCTGTAGGATTCGAACCTACGACCAACGGATTAAGAGTCCGCTGCTCTACCAGCTGAGCTAAGAGCCCTGGATCAACAGCCCGCGTCAACGCAGACCGGTGGTGGGTTGTGCAGGATTCGAACCTGCGACCAACGGATTAAAAGTCCGCTGCTCTACCGACTGAGCTAACAACCCGTCCGCAGAGCCAAAGACTATACCACGGCACTGGCGCCCGGCTAGACGGGGACGGGCCGATTGCTGCGCAACAGGTCGTCCAGCAGCGCGCTCACGGCGCACATCCCGAAGGTCGCGGTGACCATGACGCTCGAGCCGTACCCGTGGCAGGCCAGCGGTGCGCCGGCCTCGCAGGCGGACGCCGCGGGTCGGAGCACCGGTTCGCGCGAGTACACGCAACGCACGCCCAGGGGGCCTGTGCCTGCACGGGGCACACAGCCGCTGCGCCGCAATCGATGGCGCAAGGAAGCGAGCAAGGGATCGTGCGTGACCTGCCCCAGGTCCTCCACATCCACCCGCTGAGGATGACGCTTGCCACCCGCGGCGCCGACCGTGACGAAGCCCAGCCCCGTCTGCAAGGCCCAGGCGGTCAGCGCCGCCTTGGCAGACACCTGGTCGCAGGCGTCGACCAGGCCGTGCACAGGCGACGGCAACAACGCCGGCCAGTTGCCCGGCGTGACGAAGTCGTCGACGACCTGCACGGCGCAGGCGGGATGGATGTCGGCGATGCGCTCGCTCAGCGCCTGCGCCTTTCCCCGGCCGAGCGTGGAGCCCAGTGCCTGGACCTGACGGTTGATGTTGGACTCGGCGATGTGATCCATGTCGACCAGCACCAACGCTGCGACGCCACAACGCGCCAGCGCCTCTGCCACCCAGGAGCCGACGCCACCAAGACCGACCACCGCCAGGCGCAGCGTGCGCAATCGCGCATACCCGTCGTCACCGTACAGCCGCCGCAGGCCGCCGAAGCGACGTTCGGCGTCGTCCGAGGCATCCCCCATGTTGGCCGCCAGGCCGGCCTGCATCGACGAACCCTCAGGCCACACGCTCGAGCCGCCAGATCTGCCAACGCAATGCGGCCCAGGCGCCAGCGACGATCCCGCCCCAGGCCAGGAAACTGCCCAGCGCGAGCGTCGAAACCCCGGAGACGCCCTGCCCGATGGTGCAGCCCATCGCCGTCACCCCGCCCACCCCCATCAGGGCCGCGCCGATGAGATGCAGCGCCGTGTCCTCCGTGCCGGCAAAACCTTCCCACCGAAAGGTCCGCTGCCACAGCGCCACCGCCGCAGAGCCCAGCACCACGCCCAGGGGCGTGACCACTGCCAGCGTGAGCATCTTGGTCCGGTCGCTGTAGAGGATCCACCAGTCGATGACATAGGCCATCGGCGCCACGAAGGTGAGCGATTCCATGCGGCGGCTGTTGGTCGCGAGGAAGGCCTCCTCGAGGGTGACCGGGTGCTCGGCGAGATGGCCCAGTTGACCCGACACCCACCAGACCCCGGCGACCGCACCGCCGATGCCCAGACCGGCCAGCGTGACCTCGGCTCGACGGCCATCGCCCGCGCGCAGGGACAGGACCACGATGGCCGAGCCGATCGCCGCGCCGAGCCACAGCGCGAGCGTGCGCGTCGGCAGGCCGGTCAGATGCGCCAGCATGCTGGGAAGATCCTGACCCACGGGCAGCGTCACGGCCACGGTGTCCACCGTCTCCACGCGCCAGACGCTGAACAGGCCCCGCATCGTGGCGTAGGCTGCCAGCCCCATGACACAGAACACGACGACCGCCTTGAGGCTGCCGCCGCCGATGCGCACCAGCGTCTTGCTGCCGCAGCCCGACGCCAGCACCATGCCGAACCCGAACAGGACCCCACCGAGGACATTGGAAAGCCAGGTCCAGCGCGGGCCCGCATAGATGCTGTGAGCGGCCTCGACCCAACCCAGGGCCACCATCCCGTTGAAGCCCAGCATTGCCACGCCCACGGCCATCGCCCACATGCGCATGCGACCCCAGTCGCCGATGTTGACGATGTCCGCCACCGCACCCATGGTGCAGAAATGGGTGCGCTGGGCGACTGCGCCGAACACCAGCGACAAGCCGAAGGCCGACCAGAGCACCTGTGTCGTAAGGAAGGAAATGTCTGATTCCTGCATGGAATGGGGCAGGCGGGAGCAGTGCCGCGGACGCCCGGACGGTCGCAGCCGACCATCCCGGGGACGGCCAGGGCCCGCGCAGGTCCGGCTATTTCAGGCTGGGCAACCGCTGCCTGCCGAGCAGCGCCGCCTCGGAGTTGGGATAGCTCCGGATCAGGCCTTCGATGGTGCGACGCGCACCGGCGCGGTCCTTCAGTTCGAGTTGGCTCGTCGACATGGCCAGCATCGCGTCCGGCGCGCGGGGATGCTCAGGCGCGTCGGCGACGAACTGCCGGAAGAACTCCACCGCATCGCGGTGCGAACGACTGCCAAAATGGGCGCTGGCCAGGCCGTAGCGTGCCGCGTGGATGAAGCCGCTGCCCGGGTACCTGCGCATCAGTTGCTCGAAACTGGCGATGGCCTTGTCGAAGGCGTTGTTGCGCAGCAGGCCCACGCCCTCTTCGTACAGCTGCTTCTCGATCTGCAGCGCCTGGAACTCCTGGCCGTCGAGCGTGACCGTCAGCGGCTCGAGCACACGCAGCCGGCCGTCGAAGCTGGTGACCGTCGTCTCCATCGAACCGATGCGCGTGTCGTAGGCTGCAATGCGTTCTGCGGCCGAACTGGCACGCTCCGCCGCCGCAAGGACACGCTCGCCGAAAGCCGTCATCCGGCCCTCGACATCACCGATCCGGGTGTCGATCGCGAACACGCGCTTGTCGACGCCGTCGACGCGTCCGTTCAGCGCCAGATCCCGCGTGGACGCGGCCTGTGCCTGCGATTCGAGTTCCTGGACCCGAGCCTCCGCCGTCGTGAGGCGCTCGTCGGTCGCGCCCGCCCGCGTGCGGGCTTCGGTGATCTGCTGCTGCGCCTCGACCAGCCGGGCGTCCAGGCCCGCGGCCCGCTCGTCGGCCGACACCTGCCGCTGATCCGCTTCAGCAAGCCTGACCGTCACCCCGATGACGCGCTCGTCGACGGCCTTCAGCAGATTCTCGTTGCCGAGCGCGCGGGCCTCGATCGCCTGCACCCGCGTGTCCATCGCATCGGACCTGGCCGCGAGCACGAAGGCACGCTCCTCCAATCCGTCGGCACGCTTGGCCGTCGCGCCCAGCAGGCTGTCCACGCCGCCCAGCCGTGCATCGGTCACGCCGGTGCGCTCATCGAGCTTGGCGATGCGTGCATCGGCACTGTCGGCGCGGCCGTCGAGCAGCTTGATGCGATCGTCGAGTGCCGCCACACGGCCGTCGGTCTGCCCCAGGCGGCCGTCGACGCCGACGAGTCGGGTATCCACCTCCGCGACGCGGCCATCCACAGCCTTCAGCCGGTCATCCGTGGCACGCAGCCCTTGATCGAAGATCGACAGGCGCTCGTCGAGCGTGCGCAGGCTGATGTCGTGACCCGCCACCCGGTCGCCGACGCCGCCGAGATCGGTCCGCAAGCCGGCGAGCCGCTGCTCGAAGCCGGCGAGCCGGGTATCCAGCGCACTCAGTCCCGACTTGGACGCCTCCGCGTTTTCCGCTCCCACCTTGATACGGGCATCCGTGTCCGCGCGCAGTTGGCCGAGATCGGCAGCAAGGGCATCGGCACGGCCCCGTTGGCCCTCGAGGTCCGCCTGCAGCTTCTCTGCGATGTCGAACACCCGCGGCAACTGCTCGTCCAGGCGTGCGGACACCCGGTCGACTGCCTGCTGCAGCCGCACGCCGACCTGGTCGGTGCGGGCGCCGGACTCGCCCTGGATGCGCTCGACGGCCGCCACTCGCTCGATCGTCCGCTTCAGGCCGTCCCCTTGCGACTTGCGGAATTCCTCCACCTCGCGCTCGAGTTGCTCCTGACGCCCGCGCAACTGCGCCTGCTCCCCGCGCAGCGACTCGATCTGGTTGTTCAGGTCGAGGAAGCTGCGGCGCAAGGCTGCCACCGTGCCATCGAACTGCCGGACCTCCGCAGCGAGCAGTTCCTTGAACTGCGCCGACATCTGCGCTCGCGCCTGCGCGCCCGACTGCGACGCCGCCGCCATCGCCTCGGCATAGCGAGCCTGGGCCGCCTGTTCGACCTCGGCGATGCGGGCACGCAGTTCGATGATGGCACGCCGGGCGTCGGCGTCCTCGGACTTGAACAACTGCGCGGACGAAGCCAGCGGCCACAAGCTGCCGGCCGCCGCGAGAACCGCGACCCGCAGCACCGAACGCACCGAAGTCGCCCTGGGCGTCACGGCCTGTCCTTCAACTCCGCGCGCCGGTTCTGCGACCAGGCGGTCTCGTCTGAGCCGAGGACCGCGGGCCGCTCCTCGCCGAAGCTGACCGCCTCGAGCTGGTTCTCACCGGCACCCAGCAGCACGAGCGAGCGGGCCACCGCTTCCGCGCGCTTCTGGCCGAGAGCGAGGTTGTATTCACGCCCGCCCCGCTCATCGGTGTGCCCCTCGATGACCAGCCGACGCTCACGATCGGTCGTCAGCAGCCGCGCATGGGCTTCGACCACAGGACGCGCATCTTCCCGGACGACAAAGCTGTCGAAATCAAAGTAGACGACCCGACCAACGCCCTGCAGCATCTCGGCCGTCAGCGCATCGCGCTGCGCCTGGGCTGCCGCAGCCGCCGCCGCGGAGCCACCGCCGGCACCGAAGCCGCCGCCCGCACCCATCCCGGCACCGGCACCGGCACCATAGGCGCCACCGGAACCGCCTGCGCCACCCGTCCCGGCCATGCCCATGCCGCCACCACTGCCAGCACCCGCCGCGCCCGCACCCCAGGCGCCACCGCTGCCTGCTGCGCCACCCGTCCCGGCCATGCCCATGCCGCCACCACTGCCAGCACCCGCCGCGCCCGCACCCCAGGCGCCACCGCTGCCTGCTGCGCCACCCGTTCCACCGGCCATCGCCCCGCCACCGGAACCCGCGGCGCCCATGGCGCCACTGCCCATGCCTGATCCGCCCATGCCGGATCCGCCCATACCGGAGGCGCCTGCGGTCCCAAACGATCCGCCGGTGCCGGAAGCGCCAGCGCCGCCGCCGCCGACCCCGGAAACTCCGGGCCGCCCCACGGGGCTGACCGACGCCGTGCCGATGTCCACCGTGGCGACGCCACGCGAGCCCGCCGCACTCGACGCCCCCTCGGGCAGCACCGGCACAGGCGACCGCGACTCCACCGGCGGATCGTCCAGCTTCACGGATGACCCGCAGGCTGCGAGCATCGCAGCCACGGCCACGGCGAGGGAGGTTCTGACTAGTGCGCGCATCGAGGGGTGCTCCATTGTGGTGGTGGGTTGGTCGAGGGGGACGGGGCGTTGACCGTGCCACGGTCATCGGCCGAAAGGCCCCCAGGCGGGTTCACGCGCGTCGGCACCGGCATCGGCGAGCCGCGTCCGGATCTTGCCATCCAGCGTCGTGGTCATCAAGGCGCCGCGACCCTGGATGCGCGTGGCGTAGAGGATCAGGCGCCCGTTAGGCGCAAAGCTCGGGCTTTCGTCGTGCGCCGTATCGGTAAGCGTACTGATGGTTCCGCGCGACAGGTCGAGCGTGCTCAAGCGGAATGCGCCGCCCTGCCGCGAGATGTACGCGAGCATGCGACCATCAGGGCTGATCGCCGGGCTGATGTTGTAGGTGCCGCCGAAGGTCAGGCGTTCGGCATCGCCACCGCCGATGGGGATGCGGTAGATCTGGGGGCCACCCCCACGGTCACTGACGAAATAGACGGTGCGCCCGTCCGGACTGAAGACCGGCTCGGTGTCGATCGCCAGGCTGGTCGTCAGGCGCCGGGGCGTGCCGCCGGCACGTGGCAGCAGGTAGAGCTGCGCGGTGGCATCGCGCGACAGCGTCAGCGCGAGTTGCTGGCCGTCGGGCGTCCACGCCGGCGCGCTGTTGCTGCCGCGGAAGTTGGCGATCAGGGTGCGGGTGCCGGTGGCAAGCGCCTGGATCCACACTGCGGCCTTCTGGGTCTCGAAACTGACGTAGGCCAGATCGCGCCCATCGGGCGACCAGGCCGGCGAGATGATGGCCTCGATGCTGCGCACCGCGACCTGGGCGTTCTCGCCATCGGCATCCGCGACGTGCAGGGAGTGGGTCCGTCCCTGCCGGGTGACGTAGGCGATGCGCGTGTTGAAAGCGCCGCGCTCGCCCGTCAAAGCTTCGTAGACCTCGTCGGAAATGCGGTGCGCGATCTGCCGGAGATCGAAGTCGTCGCCGGTCTGCGCACGCGCGAACAGAGTCTCGTTGCGAATGACGTCCCAGAGGCGGTACCGGACGTCGAACTTGCCACCGGCCACCCGGTTGACCGAACCGACGAGCAGCGCATCCGCGCCCTGCGCACGCAGCGGGTCCTGGGGAAGCGGGGTGCGCTCGTCCAGGGCCATGGGGGGCTTCAGGGTCGCGAAACTGCCGCTGCGCTCCAGGTCTGCGCGCACGACCTCCGACAGCGCGACCGGCACACCGGCTTCGCCGCTGAACGCGCCGATGGCCACCGGGATCCGCGTCGCGCCGATGCCGGAAATCTCGACCCTGAACTGTGCAGCCGCAGGCAAACACAGCCCGATACCCAAAGATCCGGCAAAACGGCGACGCGACCACATGCACCGCATTCTAGGCCGGTCGTCGACCTCCTTCGCCGCGGCGCGGGCAAGCATGCGCGCGCCGGCAGGGCTTCAGGTGCGTCTGCGCAAGATAATCCGGCCTCCGTCCCGCCCCCGGGCGCAGCCCCGGGACCCGCCCGAGCCGAGCCACAGGAACCGACCATGCCGCCCATCTCACGCTACCCGGTCCCGGAGCTTGCCGGCGTGCCCGAGGACATCCGTGCACGCATCCTCGAGGTCCAGACCAAGGCCGGCTTCGTGCCCAACGTCTTCCTCGTGCTCGCGCACCGGCCTGCCGAATGGCGCGCTTTCGTGGCCTATCACGACGCCCTGATGCTGAAGGACGGCGGTCTCTCCAAGGGCGAGCGCGAGATGATCGTCGTCGCGACGTCGGCGGCCAACGAGTGCCTCTACTGCGTGGTTGCACACGGCGCCATCCTGCGAATCTACGAGAAAAAGCCCCTGATCGCCGACCAGTTGGCAGTGAACTGGCGCAAGGCCGACCTGCCGCCGCGCCAGCGTGCGATGCTGACGTTCGCGCTGAAGGTCTGCGAGCGCTCCCACGAGATCGAAGAGGCGGACTTCGCCGCCTTGCGCGAGCACGGCTTCAGCGACGAGGACGCCTGGGACATCGCCGCGATCACGGCCTTCTTCGGCATGTCCAACCGCATGGCCAACGTCACCGGCATGCGTCCCAACGACGAGTTCTTCCTGATGGGCCGTGTGCCCAAGGCCCGCGCCTGAGGTGCGCGACCGCCTGATGCGACATCGTTTCCCGTATCCTGTGGCGCGGCGGGGCGCGCAGCGTTGCGACGCGCAAACGATGAGGGCCGCGCCCGTGGCCCGCATCGAGGTCACCGCCACGGGGTTTTCACGGTTCAGGCGGCTGTGGGACGCGCCATGACCATCTCCGCCGAGACCTCCGGCGCCAGCCACACCCCATCGGGGCCGTCGACGCCTGGCCATGCCGCACCGGGTGGCGCGGCGGCCGACGCCCAGGGTCCCGACCGCTGGGCCGGCCATTCCCCGATGATGCAGCAGTACCTGCGCATCAAGGCCGAGCATCCGGACATCCTCGTCTTCTACCGGATGGGGGACTTCTACGAACTGTTCTTCGACGACGCGCGCAAGGCGCACCGCCTGCTCGACATCACGCTGACCACGCGCGGGCAGTCGGCGGGCGAGCCGGTCGTCATGGCCGGCGTGCCGGTGCATGCGCTCGAGACCCACCTGGCACGGCTGCTGAAGTGCGGTGTATCGGTCGCCGTGGCCGAGCAGGTGGGCGAGGTGGGCGCGTCCAAGGGGCCGGTGGAGCGCAAGGTCGTGCGCGTGGTCACGCCCGGCACCGTCACCGACGCCGAACTCCTGGCCGACCGCGCCGAGACGCTCGTGCTGGCCGTGCACCGCCAGCGCACGACCTTCGGTCTGGCGTGGCTGGGCGTGGCCAGCGGTGCGCTGGGCCTGACCGAGTGCGCAGAGCGCGACCTGCCCGGCTGGCTGGCCCGGCTCGCGCCGGCGGAGTTGCTGCACGACGGATCCGCCGGCACGCAATCGGTGGCGGCGATCCAGGCCCTGCGCTGCGCCCGCACCGCCCGCCCCCCCTGGCAGTTCGACAGCGCACTCGGCCTGCGGAAGCTGTGTGCGCAGTTGCGGGTGGCGACGCTGGCCGGCTACAACGCGCAGGACCTGACGGCAGCGCACGCAGCCGCGGCGGCGTTGCTGAGCTATGCCGAACACACCCAGGGACAGGCCCTGGCCCACGTGCAGGGCCTTGCAGTCGGGCGCGCCCAGGAACTGCTCGACCTGCCGCCCAGCACGCTGCGCAACCTGGAGCTCACCCAGACCCTGCGCGGCGAGGATGCGCCCACGCTGCTGTCGCTGCTCGACACCTGCCGCACCGGCATGGGCAGCCGGCTGCTGCGCCACTGGCTGACGCATCCGGCTCGGGCGCGCACCGCTGCGGCCGAGCGCCACGACACCCTGGTCCGGTTGATGGACAGCCGACTGGAAGCCTTGCGCGAGCGACTGCGCGGCATCAGCGACGTCGAGCGCATCACCGCGCGCATCGCGCTGCGTCAGGCGCGGCCTCGCGAGCTGTCAGGCCTGCGCGCCACGCTCCAGGCCATGCCGGACCTGCTCGCCCTCGCTCCAGAGGGGACGCCGCTGCTGCAGCGTCTGCGGGCAGATCTGCAACCCGACCCTGCCGTGGCCGAGCCGCTGCGCGCGATCGCCGACGAGCCGGCCGTGCTGATCCGCGACGGCGGCGTCATCGCCAACGGCATCGACGCCGAACTCGACGAGCTGCGCGCCATCGCCACGAACTGCGACGCCTTCCTGATCGAGCTGGAACTGCGCGAGCGCGCCCGCACCGGCATCGCCAATCTGCGGGTGCAGTTCAACAAGGTGCACGGCTTCTACATCGAGGTCACGGCCTCGGGGCTCGACCGCATCCCGCAGGACTACCGCCGGCGTCAGACCTTGAAGAACGCCGAGCGCTTCATCACGCCGGAACTGAAGGCCTTCGAGGACAAGGCGCTGTCCGCCCAGGAGCGTGCACTCGCGCGCGAGAAGTGGCTGTACGAGCGCACCCTGGAGGCCCTGCAGCCCTACCTGGCGGCGTTGTCGGCAGCGGGCCGTGCACTGGCCTCCCTGGACGCCCTGGCGGCCCTGGCCGAGCGCGCCCAGACGCTGGGCTGGAGCCGGCCGGAGTTCGTCAGCTACCCGTGCATCGACATCGAGGACGGCCGGCACCCGGTGGTCGAGCAGCGCCTGCGCGAACTCGACGCGCCCGAGTTCATCGCCAACGACTGCCGGCTCGACGCGCGCACCCGCATGCTCGTCATCACCGGGCCCAACATGGGCGGCAAGAGCACCTTCATGCGCCAGGTGGCGCTGATCGTGCTGCTGGCGTCCATGGGTTCCTTCGTGCCGGCCCGGCACTGCCGGCTCGGACCGGTGGATGCGATCCACACCCGCATCGGCGCCGCCGACGACCTGGCCAACGCGCAGTCGACCTTCATGCTGGAGATGACCGAGGCGGCGGCGATCGTCCACGGCGCGACCGAGCACAGCCTGGTGCTGATGGACGAGATCGGTCGCGGTACGAGCACCTTCGACGGCCTGGCCCTGGCCCTGGCCATCGCCGGCCACCTGCACGACCGCTGCCGCGCCTTCACGCTGTTCGCCACCCACTACTTCGAGCTGACCGAGTTCCCGGCACGCCACGAACGCGCGGCGAACATGCATGTCGGCGCGGTCGAGAGTGGCCAGGACATCGTCTTCCTGCACCGACTCGAGCCGGGGCCCGCCAGCCGCAGCTATGGCGTGCAGGTGGCGCGGCTCGCGGGCATGCCCGCCTCCCTGATCCGCCAGGCCCGGGTCACGCTGGAGTCGCTGGAAGATCAGCAGCGCGCGCAGTCGTCCCAGTTCGACCTGTTCGCCGCGCCGCCGGCCGCACAGGAGGCGCTACCGCCAGCGCATCATCCGGCGCTGGATGCGCTGGCGGACATCGAACCCGACACCCTGACGCCGCGCGAAGCGCTGGAAGCGCTGTATCGGCTCAAGGCGCTGCAGCGCGAGGGTGGCGCCTGACGCGGCGCCGGACGCGGCGCGCGCCGATCAGCCCAGCAGCGCCTCGATCCCCTGCGGCACCTCGCGCCACGGATGGGCATCCAGCACCGCCTGCGCCAGCCGCGGCGCCTGCACCGACGACTCCACCTGCAGCACAGCCTGCCCGCGCCACAGCGGCGCCGCCAGCACCTGCTCGTACAGGGGGCTCTCGTCGAACTGCACCTCCAGCATCGCGCACTCGGGCGCGACCGCGGCCACGTGCAGGCTGTGCCAGGTGCAGATCGGCCCGCTCGGGTTGTGCGGCGAGAAGCCCACGCCGGCGCGGTGCGCGGCCTGCGCGATGCGCAGCATCTCCCAGGGGCCGCCGCAGTACTTCACATCGGGCATCACGACGTCGTACAGGCCTTCGTCGAACACCGTCTGGAAGGATTCCAGCCCGATCTGCGTCTCCGCCGCCGCGAGGCGCACCCCCTGCTCGGCACAGGCACGGCGGATGCGGCGCAGCGCCGGCCAGTGGGCGTGGGTCTCGGCGACGGGGCACTCGAACCAGTGCAGACGCGCCGGCGCCAGATCGGCCAGGGCCTGCAGCGCGCCGGCCTCGTCGAAACGCCAGTGGCAGTCGACCATCAGCATCGCCTGGGGGCCGAGCGCATCGCGCAGCGCGAGCATGCAATCGATGCCGTGATGGATGCGCTGCCGCGCTTGCGCCGAGCCCGCCTCACGCGGCAGCAGGCCATCGAAAGGCGCGGCCTTGAAGCGGGTGTAGCCCTGCTCGCGTGCGCGCAGCGCGGTGCGCACGAAGCCCGCCGGCGAGCGATCACGTGTGGCGCGGTTGATGTTGGCGTACAGCGGGACTTCGAGCCTGTGCGGCTCGCCGAGCACAGCATGCAGCGCTGCGCCGAGGTGCTGGGCCTGCAGGCTGGCACAGGCCTGCAGGAAGGCGCTGACCAGGCTCTGCCCCACCAGGCCCGCGGCGGAACGCGGCGCCACGCGCACGGCCTCGCGCACCTGGTCCAGCCGCAGACCGCGCCAGCGTGGCGCCATCTGCGCCAGCGCCGCCAGCATCACCGGCTCCCAGCCGATGAGCGTGGCCTCGCCAAAGCCGGTGCGACCGGCCGAGTCCTCGACACGGAGGAAGAACCAGTTGGTCTTGTCCGAGACGTTCAGGACACGGGCGCCGACGTCGACGATGTGAACGGCCTCCACAGTGGTCGGCGCGCAAGCGGGGTCGAGGTTCATGCGAAGATGTTAGCGACCGTGCCTGACACGGCCCGCGCCTGCCGCCGCACGGCCGCGCGCCACCCAAGAACCTCGTTCCCCTGCCGCCATGACCTACTGCGTGGGCATCCGCCTGGATGCCGGCCTCGTCTTCCTCTCCGACTCGCGCACCAATGCGGGTCTGGACGCGATCAGCACCTTCCGCAAGATGATGATCTACGAGAAGCCCGGAGACCGCTTCATGGTCATGCTGTCCGCGGGCAACCTCAGCATCAGCCAGAGCGTGCGTGAGATCCTGCAGGTGGAGAAGCTCGACCGCGGTCCGCACGAAGAGCCGTTGACGATCTGGAACGCGCCCAGCATGTTCGATGCCACGCGCGTGCTCGGCAGCGCGGTGCGGCGCGTCTACGACCAGGACGGCCCTTCCCTGCGCGCCTCGGGCATCGACTTCAACACCAGCATGATCTTCGGTGGACAGATCCAGGGCGAAGCGATGCGCATGTTCCTGGTGTACTCCGCCGGCAACTTCATCGAGGCCACACGCGAGACCTGCTTCTTCCAGATCGGCGAGAGCAAGTACGGCAAGCCCATCCTCGACCGCGTGCTCACGCCCGCGACGCCGCTGGACCAGGCGGCCAAGTGCGCGCTCGTGTCCATGGACTCGACGCTGAAATCCAACCTGTCGGTCGGCCTGCCGCTGGACCTGCTCATCTACCGCCGCGACGACTTCCGCAGCGAGCGCGTGGTCTGCATCGACGAGCACAACCCCTACTTCGGGATGATCCGCAGCACATGGGGACAGCGGCTGCGCGAGGTGTTCGAGAGCATCGACGACCCGCGCTGGGACGGCGGCGACGCTACCCATCCGCTGGTGGCGCGCAGCGAGCGCTTCGAGCCGATGCGCAAGATCACCTCGCCGGGCGAGCGCATCGTCTGAGGCTCGGCGGCCCGGCCCGGCCGAGCACCGAGCCCAGGCCCCCGACGGCGTTCAAGCTTCGCGGCTGGCGCGCTTGCGCTCGTGCTCCTTGAGCAGGCGCTTGCGCACGCGGATGCTCTTGGGCGTGATCTCGACCAGTTCGTCGTCGTCAATGAACTCCACCGCATACTCCAGCGTCAGCTGGATCGGCGGTGTGATCTTGATCGCGTCTTCCTTGCCGCTGACGCGGAAGTTGGTCAGTTGCTTGGTGCGTACCGCGTTGACGACCAGATCGTTGTCGCGGCTGTGGATGCCCACGATCATGCCTTCGTAGACCGGGTCCCCCGGCTTGACGAACATGCGGCCGCGGTCGTCGAGCTTGCCCAGCGCGTAGGTCACGATCTCGCCGTCCTCCTGGCTGATCAGCACCCCGTTCTTGCGTCCGCCGATCTCTCCCTGGTAGGGCGCATAGCCGTCGAAGATGTGGCTCATCAGCCCGGTGCCACGGGTGAGGTTCAGGAACTCGCCCTGGAAGCCGATGAGCCCGCGCGCCGGGATGCGGTACTCCAGGCGCACGCGACCACGGCCGTCGGGCTGCATGTCGAGCAACTCGCCGCGGCGCATGCCGAGTTCCTGCATCACGCCGCCCTGGTGCGTGTCCTCGACGTCGACGGTCAGCAACTCCATCGGCTCGTGGCGCACGCCGTCCACCTCCTGCAGCACCACCTTCGGGCGCGAGACCGCCAACTCGTAGCCCTCGCGGCGCATGTTCTCGAGCAGGATGGTCAGGTGCAACTCGCCGCGCCCGGCCACCTCGAAGACCCCGTCCTCGTCGGTGTCGGACACGCGCAGCGCGACGTTGCTCTGCAACTCGCGGTCGAGTCGGTCGCGGATCTGCCGGCTCGTGACGAACTTGCCCTCGCGCCCGGCCAGCGGGGAGGTGTTGACGCAGAAGTTCATCGTCAGTGTCGGCTCGTCGATGCGCAGCATCGGCAGCGGTCGGGGCGTCTCCAGGCTGGTGATCGTCTCGCCGATGCCGATGTCCTCGATGCCGTTGACCAGCACGATGTCGCCCGGGCCGGCGCTGTCGGCCTGGCGCCGCTCCAGACCCTCGAACTTCAGCACCTGGTTGATCCGCGCCTTGCGCTGCGCACCATCGGTGCCGGCGCACACGGCCACCTCCATGCCAGGGGTCAGCACACCGTCGTGGACGCGGCCGATGCCGATGCGGCCCACATAGCTCGAGTAGTCCAGTGAACAGATCTGCAACTGCAGCGGCGCCGTCTCGTCGCCGTCGTGCGGCGGCACGTACTGCAGCATGGTCTCGAACAGCGGCGCCAGATCGGTGCCGGTCTCCCCAGGCTCGAGCGTGGCCCAGCCGTTCAGACCGGACGCGTAGACGACAGGGAAATCCAACTGCTCCTCGGTCGCCCCGAGCTTGTCGAACAGGTCGAAGGTCGCGTTGACGACGAAGTCGATGCGGGAGCCAGGTCGGTCGACCTTGTTGACGACCACGATCGGCCGCAGGCCCAGCGCCAGAGCCTTCTTCGTGACGAACCGGGTCTGCGGCATCGGGCCCTCGACCGCGTCGACCAGCAACAGCACACTGTCGACCATCGACAGCACGCGCTCGACCTCGCCGCCGAAATCGGCGTGGCCCGGCGTGTCGACGATGTTGATGTGCGTGCCCTGCCACGACACGGCGCAGTTCTTCGCCAGGATCGTGATGCCACGCTCACGCTCCAGGTCGTTGTTGTCCATGACCCGCTCGGCCACCTTCTCGTTCTCACGGAAGGTGCCGCTCTGGCGCAGGAGCTGGTCGACCAGGGTCGTCTTGCCGTGGTCGACGTGCGCGATGATGGCGATGTTGCGGATCTGCTTGTTCATGGGCTGGGGGCATCGGTCAGGAGGGACCGCACCTCGATGGGGCTGAGAAGCCGGTCGGCGATCAGTTCGCCGCCGGCGATGTGGGCACTGCCGAGAAAGGCGCGGTCCTCGGGGCCGTAGACCCGCACGGCCGCGCGGTCCTCGAGCGCCACGCGGCGGCGCAGGCCCGAGAGGAAGCGCGCGGCTTCCGCCTGCGCCAGGCGGACCAGGGGCCAGTCCTGCAACAGGGCGTCCACGGGCCTCAGCAGGGCATCGCGCTCGGGCTCCGACAGCGCGGCCAGCCCGGGCAGGCTGACCGCCTGCTCGACCCGCAGGGCACCGCTGGCGGTACGGCGCAGGGCACTCAGGTGCGCCCCGCAACCCAGGGCCTCGCCGATGTCCTCGGCCAGCGTGCGGATGTAGGTGCCCTTGCTGCACGACACGTCGATCACGACTTCGTCGAGGTGCCAGTCGATCAGGTCGATGCGGTGGATGCACACTCGGCGCGGCGCGCGTTCGACATCGATGCCGGCGCGCGCGTACTCGTACAAGGCGCGGCCCTGGTGCTTGAGCGCCGATTGCATGGGCGGGATCTGGTCGATCACCCCGACGTGACGGGCGAGCACGGCCTCGAGCCGTGGTCGGTCCACGCGCACCTCACGCTCGCGCAGGACCTCGCCTTCCAGATCGCCCCCGGTGCGCGTGACCCCCAGGGTCAGCGTTGCGCGGTACGCCTTGTCGGCCTCCAGGCTGATCTGGGCGAACTTCGTGGCCGCACCGAAGCACAGTGGCAGCAGCCCGCTGGCCAGGGGGTCGAGCGTGCCGGTGTGCCCGCCCTTTTCGGCGCGCAGCAGACGTCTGGCCTGCCACAGGGCATCCTGACTGGACAGGCCCACCGGCTTGTCCAGCAGCAGCACGCCGTGCACCGGACGGCGTGGCAAACGCGGGGCCACGCTCATTCGTCCCGCGCCCGGTCGGCCACGGCTTTGGCGATCAGCGCATTGAGGTCTGCAGCTCTCTGCGTCGTGCGGTCGAACTGGAAACGCAGCGTGGGCACGGTGTGGATGCTCAAGCGCTTGAACAGACCGTTGCGCAGCCAGCCTGCCGCCTCGTTCAACGCCGCCTCACTCTCGACCGGGTCGCCCACGAGCAAGGAGAAATACACCCGCGCGTGCGCATAGTCGGGGGAGACCTCCACCGCACTCAGCGTGACCATGCCCACCCGGGGATCCTTCAATTCGCGGATCAGCTCCGCCAGATCCCGCTGGATCTGGTCGGCCACGCGATGGCTGCGGTTGGGGATGGCTTTCTTGTGCCTCATGGGAAAAACACGAAGGACGCTGCGGACCTGGGCACGAAAGACGCCCAGGCAGGCACCAAGGGCGGCACTGCGGCACTGCGGCGCGCTGCACGCGAGCCGCCCGCCAGGTCACAGCGTACGCGCGACCTCCCTGACCTCGAAGACCTCGAGCTGGTCGCCTTCCTTGATGTCCGTGACGTTCTTGAGCTTGATGCCGCACTCGAAGCCTTCCTTGACTTCGCGCACATCGTCCTTCATCCGCTTGAGCGACTCGATGTCGCCGGTGTAGACCACGATGTTGTCGCGCAGCAGACGGAAACGCGCGCTGCGGGTGACCATGCCCGAGGTGACCATGCACCCGGCCACCGTGCCGATCTTGGACGCCACGAAGACGGTACGGATCTCGGCCGTGCCGATCACCTCCTCCTTCTGCTCGGGCGCCAGCATGCCTTCCATCGCCGCCTTCACCTCGTCGACGGCGTCGTAGATGATGTTGTAGTAGCGGATGTCCACGCCGTTGTTCTCGGCCAGCTTGCGCGCACCGGCATCGGCACGGGTGTTGAAGCCGATGACCACGGCCTTGGACGCGATGGCCAGGTTGATGTCGCTCTCGGTGATGCCACCGACGGCCGCATGGACGATCTGGACCTTGACCTCGGCCGTGCTCAGCTTGAGCAGCGACTGCGCGAGCGCCTCCTGCGAGCCCTGGACGTCGGCCTTGACGATGAGCGCCAGGGTCTGCGCCTGGCCCTCGCCGAGGCTGTCGAACATGTTCTCGAGCTTGGCTGCCTGACGCTTGTTCAGCGTGACCTCGCGGTACTTGCCCTGCCGGAAGGTCGCAATCTCGCGCGCACGACGCTCATCGCTGAGCACGATAAAATCGTCACCGGCCAAAGGCACCTCTGTCAGGCCCTGGATCTCCACAGGAATCGACGGCCCGGCCTCCTGCGTGGGCCTGCCATCCTCGTCGAGCATCGCCCGGACCCGGCCGTAGCTGGATCCCGCCAGCACCACGTCGCCGCGCCTGAGCGTGCCGCTCTGCACCAGCACGGTGGCCACCGGACCGCGGCCCTTGTCGAGCCGGGCCTCGATCACCAACCCCTTGGCCGAGGCCTCGGCCGGCGCGGTCAGCTCCAGCACCTCGGCCTGCAGCAGAACCTGCTCCAGCAGGTCGTCGATGCCCAGCCCCGTCTTGGCCGACACCGGCACGAACGGCGAGTCGCCGCCGAAATCCTCGGGCACGACCTGTTCGGCGACGAGTTCGCTCTTCAGCCGCTCGACGTTGGCCTCGGGCTTGTCGATCTTGTTCATCGCCACGACGATGGGCACCTGCGCCGCCTTGGCGTGCGAGATGGCCTCCCTGGTCTGCGGCATGACGCCGTCGTCGGCCGCCACCACCAGGATCACGATGTCCGTCGCCTTGGCACCACGCGCACGCATCGCCGTGAAGGCTTCGTGGCCCGGGGTGTCGAGGAAGGTGATCATCCCGCGCGGCGTCTCGACGTGGTAGGCGCCGATGTGCTGAGTGATGCCACCGGCCTCGCCCGCCGCCACGCGCGAGCTGCGGATGCGGTCCAGCAGCGAGGTCTTGCCGTGGTCGACGTGGCCCATCACCGTGACCACCGGGGCACGCGGCAGCATCTCCGCGGTCTGCGCTGCCTGTTCTTCCTCGGTGAAGGCCTCCGGGTCGTCGAGCTTGGCCGCCAGCGCCTTGTGACCCATCTCCTCGACGACGATCATCGCCGTCTCCTGGTCGAGCTGCTGGTTGATGGTGACCATCTGGCCGAGCTTCATCAACTGCTTGATGACCTCGCTGGCCTTGACGCTCATCTTGTGGGCCAGATCGGCCACGCTGATCGTCTCGGGCACGTGCACTTCCTGCACCGGCGTCTCGGACGGCGCGACGTAGCCGCGGCCGTCGTCATCGCGCTCGCCACGGCGCCCGCCCCGCGGGGCACGCCAGCCCGGCCGTGACCCGGCATCCCCACGGGTCTTCAGTGCGCGCTTCTTGGCGGCATCGTCGGCCCAACTGGACGACAGCTTCTCGCTCTTGACCTGCTTCTTCTCGCCCGGCTTGGGCGCAGCCGCCGGCGCCGCGCCAGGGGCCGCCGGCTTGGCGGCGGGCTTGTGAATCGTCCCCTTGATGCCTGCGCTGGCCTCCGCAGGGGCCGCCGCAGAGGCCACCGGCTTGGCAGGCTCCGGCTTCTTGGCGGTGAGCACCTGGCGCGGACGCGACATCATCTCGCGTATCGCCGCAGCCTCCTGCTCGGCCTTGCGACGCCGCGCATCGGCGTCCGCCTGCGCCTGCCGCGCCGCCGCGTCGGCATCGACAGCCTTCACCACACGCAGGCCCGCGCGCGCCGGCTCTGCGACCGGCGCGGGTGCAGGTGCAGGTGCAGGTGCGGGTTCAGCCTGAACGCCTGCGACCGGGGCCACGACCGGCGCGGGCGCTGGAGGCACGGCCTGAGCCGGCGCTGGCGCTTGCGCTGCCGACGCAGCCGGTGCCGCCGCCGCGAGCGCTGCGGCCCGCGCCCGCTCGGCCTCCTCGGCGGCGCGTGCAGCAGCAGACGCACGCTCGGCCTCCTCGCGCTGCGCGGCCTCGCGCTCAGCCGCCTCACGCGCAGCAGCCTCGGCCGCCAGGCGATCGCGCTCGCGCTGCGCCGCCTCGGCCTCGGCCTGGCGTTGACGCTCGGCATCCTCGAGCTGACGTTGCATCAAGGCGGCCTGAGCAGCGGCCTGGGCGTCACGTCGTGCCTGCTCGGCCTCGTCGACGACGCTGATGGCAGGTGCCGCCGCGATCGCGGTGTCGTCGCCACCGACGAGTTCGTCGCGCTTGACGAAGGTCCGCTTCTTGCGGACCTCGACCTGGATGGTGCGCGCCTTGCCGAAGGCGTCAGCCTGCTTGATCTCGCTCGTGCTCTTGCGCGTCAGGACGATCTTGCGGCGGTCTGCGCCTGCCGTGCCGTGCGACGAACGCAGGAACTCGAGAAGACGCTCCTTGTCCGCGTCGGTGAGTGCGTCGTCGGGAGACTTCTTGGCAACGCCGGCCGACTGCAGCTGCTCGAGCAGGGCGGCCGGCGGCCGGTTGAGCTGGGCGGCAAACTGGGCGACGGTGGTCACGGCCATGGGGTGGGGTCCTTCGGTTTCCGGGGCCAGTGCGGGCGGGCGGGCAGGCGACGGCGGTTCTGTGGTGCTGCGGACAGGCGTCAGGCCGCGAACCAGTGTTCGCGCGCCTTCATGATCAGGTCGCGTGCGCTGCTCTCGTCCATGCCCGAGATCTCGGTCAACTCATCGACGGCAAGGTCCGCGAGGTCGTCACGGGTGTGCACGTCCGCACCGGCCAGCTTGGCGATCAGGTCCGGGGTGACCCCTTCGAGGTCGCGCAGATCCTGCGACACCTCCTCGACCTTCTCCTCCTTGACGATCTCCATCGTCAGCAAGGCGTCGCGTGCACGGGTGCGCAACTCGTTGACCGTGTCCTCGTCGAAGGCCTCGATCTCGAGCATCTCCTGCAGCGGCACGTAGGCCACCTCCTCGAGGCTGGTGAAGCCCTCGGCGATCAGGATGTCGGCCACCTCCTCGTCCACGTCGAGCTTGTCGACGAAGGTGCGACGCACGGTGTCGGACTCCGCCGCGGACTTGGCCTGCGACTCCTCGGCCGTCATGATGTTGATGCGCCAGCCGGTGAGGTCCGAGGCCAGACGCACGTTCTGTCCGCCGCGGCCGATGGCGATGGCGAGGTTCTCCTCGTCGACGACCACGTCCATCGCGTGCCGCTCCTCGTCGACGACGATGGACTGCACGTTGGCCGGGGCGAGCGCGCCGATGACGAACTGCGCCGGGTCGTCCGACCACAGCACGATGTCCACGCGCTCGCCGGCGAGCTCGTTGGTGACCGCGGTCACGCGCGAGCCGCGCACGCCCACGCAGGTGCCGATCGGGTCGACCCGGCGGTCGTGGGAGACCACCGCAATCTTGGCCCGCGAGCCCGGGTCGCGGGCGCAGCTCTTGATCTCGAGCAGCCCCTGCTCGATCTCGGGCACTTCCTGGGCGAACAGCTCCATCATGAAGCCGGGGGCGCTGCGCGACAGCATGATCTGGGCGCCACGCAAGGTCGGGTCCACGCCGGCGATGAAGGCGCGGACGCGGTCGCCGGTGCGCAGGTTCTCCTTCGGGATCATCTCGGTGCGCTTGAGCCGGCCTTCGATGCGGCCGCTCTCGACGATGATGTCGCCCTTGTCGAGACGCTTGACGGTGCCCACGAAGATGCGGTCGCCGCGCGACAGGAAGTCGTTGAGGATCTGCTCGCGCTCGGCGTCACGGATCTTCTGCAGGATGACCTGCTTGGCAGCCTGCGCGCCGATGCGGCCGATCGTCACCGACTCGATCGGCTCCTCGATGTAGTCACCCGATTCGATGTCGGCGATCTGCTCCTGGGCCTCGAACAGCAGCATCTCCGCATCCGGGATCTGCAGCCCCGCCTCGTTGGGCACCACATGCCAACGGCGGAAAGTCTCGTACTCGCCTGAATCGCGGTCGATCGACACGCGGATGTCCACTTCGCCGCCGTGCAGCTTCTTGGTGGCGGAGGCCAGTGCCGCCTCCACCGCGCCAAAGACGACCTCACGCTCGACCGTCTTCTCGCGCGAGATCGCGTCGACCAGCATCAACAGTTCACGGTTCATCCCAGATAGACCTTTCTCAGCCTGCCGGCGGCGCCGCACGGCGCCGCCCCTTGAAGTCGATGACGGGTACGAGCCGGGCCTCGCGCACCTCGTCCAGGGTGAACGCGAGCTCGGCGCCCGCCTTGTCGCCCTGCAGGGCCAGACGCCAGCCCGTCGGCTCGCCGCGGCCGAGCACGCCGCGCCAGTGCTTGCGCCCCTGGTAGACCTGCTTGAGCGTGATGTCCACCGCCTGCCCGGCGAAGCGCTCGAAGTCGCCCTCCTTGCGCAGGGGCCTGTCCAGCCCCGGGGACGAGACTTCGAGCCGCTCGTACGCCACGGCGTCCACCTCCAGGGCGAGTTGCAGCTGCCGCGTGACCACCTCGCAGTCATCGACCGTGACGAACTCTCCGGCACCCTGGGGCTGCGGGTAGACATGGCCCGGCACACGGTCGATGAACACGCGCAACAAGCCGCGCGGCGCACGCTCGAGGTCGACGAGTTCGAAGCCCAGGCCCTCGACCGTGCGCGTGACGCAGTCGTGCGCAGACGCGCCGCCCAGGAGGGCCGGCGGCGGGGTATGCGGCTTTGAACGCTCGGTCGTACGCACCAGAATTGCAACTGTGCCGACGCGCACGTCGGAGAAGGACCCAAAAAAAAAGGGCTGGATCAAACCGCCCACCTGTCAATCAGCGAAGCGCGGATTATAGGCGCGGCGCAATACCACGACAAGCGACCGACAGCAGGAATCGGGCCAACCCGCCCCTCCTGCGCAGGCCCTGCGCCGTGGGAAACTCCGAGGCTTTGCCAGAACGGAGCACTGCATGGGATTTCTTGCCGGCAAGCGTCTGCTCGTCACGGGCGTGCTGAACCATCGCTCGATCGCCTACGGCATCGCGCAGGCCTGTCATCGCGAAGGCGCCGAACTTGCCTTCAGCTACGTCGGGGAGCGCTTCAAGGACCGCATCGCCGAGATCGCCGCCGGTTTCGGCTCCGACCTGACGTTCGACTGCGACGTCGGCGACGACGCGCAGATCGAGCGCCTGTTCGCCGAACTCGGCCAGCGCTGGGAGCGTTTCGACGGCTTCGTCCACGCCATCGGCTACGCGCCGCGCGAGGCGATCGCGGGCGACTTCCTCGACGGTCTGTCGCGCGAGGCCTTCCGGATCGCCCACGACATCTCGGCCTACAGCTTCCCGGCCATGGCCAAGGCGGCCGCGCCGCGGCTGAACCCCGGCGCATCGCTGCTCACGCTGACGTACCTGGGCGCCGACCGCGTGGTGCCGGGCTACAACACCATGGGTCTGGCCAAGGCCTCGCTCGAGGCGAGCGTGCGCTACCTCGCCGAGAGCCTGGGGCCCCGGGGCACGCGCGTCAACGGCATCTCGGCCGGGCCGATCAAGACGCTTGCCGCATCCGGCATCAAGGGTTTCGGCCGGATCATGGACGCCGTCGAGCGCATCGCCCCGCTGCGCCGCAACGTCACGATCGAGGAGGTCGGCAACGTCGCGGCCTTCCTGTTGTCGGACCTGGCCGGCGGCGTCACCGGGGAGATCACCTACGTCGACGGCGGGTTCAGCCGCGTGGCCGGCGGCATGGCGGAGTGACCGGCGACAAGGGACACGGGCACCCGCCCGTGCTTCCCGCGGACACGCACCCGGGCCGCATGCCCCCAGACGCTGCGGGCCCGGGACGCGCAGCCCATCGTGCCGATCAATCGCGCACGCAGTCCACGAAGTAGCGTCGGGCCGACCCGTCCTCCTCTTCGACCAGACCGTGCACATCGGTGTCGAAGCCGGGGAAAGCCGAGTTGAACTCGCGCGTGAATTTCAGGTAGTCGACGATGCGCCGATTGAACCGCTCGCCCGGGATCAGCAGCGGGATGCCCGGCGGATACGGCGTCAGCAGCGAGGTGGTGATGCGCCCCTCGAGTTGGTCGACCGGCACGCGCTCGGTCTGGCGCTGCGCGATCTTGGCGTAGGCGTCGCTGGGCTTCATCGCCGGCTGCAGGTCCGACAGATACATCTCGGTGACCAGCCGAGCGATGCCGCCCTTGGCATAGGTCTCGTGGATGCTCTGGCACAGGTCGCGCAGGCCGGTGCGCTCGTAGCGCGGGTGAGCGGCGCAGAACTCGGGCAGCACGCGCCACATCGGCTGGTTGCGGTCGTAGTCGTCCTTGAACTGCTGCAGCGCGGTCAGCAGCGTGTTCCAGCGGCCTTTGGTGATGCCGATGGTGAACATGATGAAGAAGGAGTACAGGCCGGTCTTCTCGACCACGACGCCGTGCTCGGCCAGGAACTTGGTCACCACCGCCGCCGGGATACCGGTCTTGGCGAACCGACCGCTCATGTCCAGGCCGGGGGTGATGATGGTGCTCTTGACCGGGTCCAGCAGGTTGAAACCCGGCGCCAGGTCACCGAAGCCGTGCCACTTGTCCTCGGCCTTGAGCATCCAGGTCTCGGCGCGGCCGATGCCCTGATCCACCAGCTTGTCGGGTCCCCAGACCTTGAACCACCAGTCGCGCCCGTAATCCTTGGCCACCTTGCGCATGGCGCGGCGGAAGTCCAGTGACTCGAGGATGCTCTCCTCCACCAGCGCGGTGCCGCCGGGCGGGTCCATCATGGCCGCCGCGACGTCGCAGCTCGCGATGATCGCGTACTGCGGGCTCGTCGAGGTGTGCATCAGGTAGGCTTCGTTGAACAGGTGCCGGTCGAGCTTGCGGTTCTGCGCGTCCTGCACCAGCACGTGCGAGGCCTGGCTCAGGCCGGCCAGCAGCTTGTGCGTGCTCTGGGTGGCGAAGACGAGCTGGTCCTTCGGCCGCCCGCGCTTCTTGCCCATGGCGTGGAAGCTGCCATAGAAGGGGTGGAAGGCCGCGTGCGGCAGCCAGGCCTCGTCGAAGTGCAGCGTGTCGATGTAGCCGTCCAGCGCGTGCTTGATCGTCTCGGTGTTGTAGAGCACGCCGTCGTAGGTGCTCTGCGTCAGCGTCAGGATGCGCGGGCGCACCGACTCGGCATCCACCCCGGCCAGCAGTGGATGGGCGGCGATCCGCCGCTTGATGGCCTCGGGAGAGAACTCCGCCTGCGGGATCGGCCCGATGATGCCGAAATGGTTGCGTGTGGGAGGCAGGAACACCGGCACCGCGCCGGTCATGATGATCGAGTGCAGGATGCTCTTGTGGCAGTTGCGGTCCACCACCACCACGTCGCCCGGCGCCACCGTGTGGTGCCACACCATCTTGTTGCTGGTGCTGGTGCCGTTGGTGACGAAGAAGCAGTGGTCGGCGTTGAAGATGCGCGCGGCGTTCTTCTCGCTGGCGGCCACCGGGCCGGTGTGATCCAGCAGCTGGCCGAGCTCGTCCACCGCGTTGCAGACGTCGGCGCGCAGCATGTTCTCGCCGAAGAACTGGTGGAACATCTGCCCCACCGGGCTCTTCAGGAAGGCCACGCCGCCCGAGTGCCCCGGGCAGTGCCAGGAGTAGGAGCCGTCCTGCGCGTAGTCCATCAGCGCCTTGAAGAAGGGCGGCGCGAGCGAGTCGAGATAGCTGCGGGCCTCGCGGATGATGTGGCGCGCGACGAACTCCGGCGTGTCCTCGAACATGTGGATGAAGCCGTGCAGCTCGCGCAGGATGTCGTTGGGGATGTGCTGCGAGGTGCGCGTCTCGCCGTACAGGTAAATCGGGATGTCGGCGTTGCGGAAGCGGATCTCTCCAATGAACTTGCGCAGGCTGAGCACGGCAGGCGCCAGATCTGGGCCCTGCGTGAACTCCTCGTCGTCGATCGACAGGATGAAGGCGCTGGCGCGGCTTTGCTGCTGCGCGAACTGGCTCAGGTCGCCATAGCTCGTCACGCCCAGGACCTCGAAGCCCTCTTTCTCGATGGCCTGCGCGAGCGCGCGGATGCCCAGGCCCGAGGTGTTCTCGGAGCGGAAATCCTCGTCGATGATGACGACGGGGAAACGGAATCGGATCATCATGCGGCCCAGTCCGGGGAAGCCCGGGGTGACGGAGACGGCGCGCAGTGTAGGGCTGTACGTCACACCGCTACACTCGATCGGCTCAGCTTGTCTCGCAGGACGGACACATGGACTTCGAGGCTTCGACAGGATGGTGGGTACTGGCAGGCCTGATGGTGCTGGCCGAGTTGCTGTCGGGCACCTTCTATCTGTTGATGATGGCCGTGGGTGCCGCGGCTGCGGCGCTGGCGGCGCACGCCGGCGTGGGCACCACGGGGCAACTCATCGCGGCGGCCTTGGTCGGCGGTGGGGCCACGGCCTTCTGGCACCTGCGCCGTGCGCGGCATCCCCGCAGCGCACCGGCGGACCGCAACGCCGACGTGAACCTGGACATCGGGCAAAGCGTCATGGTGCAGGCCTGGGACGCCCAGGGGCTGACGACCGTGCGATACCGCGGGGCCAGCTGGTCGGCGCGCCATGCGGCGCCGGGACAGCCCACGCCCGGCCCGCACCGCATCGTGGCCGTGCACGGCAATCGCCTGGATCTGGCCCCACAGGAAAAGGCGGACTGAACAGGCGGGGTGAACAGGCGGGCTGGGCGCCCGGGCGCCCCTGCCCCGTACCACCGGGCCTCGGTGAAACGTCGCCCTGAACTGGAGAAATAGTCTTGGAAATCGCACTTGTCGTCCTCGTCGTCGCGATCGTCTTCGTCGCACGCACCTTCAAGATCGTGCCGCAGCAGCACGCCTGGGTCGTCGAGCGGTTGGGCAAGTACGACCGGGCGCTGACCCCAGGCCTCAAGTTCGTCATTCCCTTCATCGAGCGCGTGGCCTACCGCCATTCGCTGAAGGAGGTGCCGCTGGACGTGCCCAGCCAGGTGTGCATCACGCGCGACAACACCCAGCTCCAGGTGGACGGCATCCTGTACTTCCAGGTGACCGACCCGATGCGCGCGAGCTACGGCTCGAGCGACTACATCGTGGCCATCACGCAGTTGGCCCAGACCACGCTGCGCAGCGTCATCGGCAAGATGGAGCTGGACAAGACCTTCGAGGAGCGCGACCTGATCAATGCCTCGGTGGTCAGCGCGCTCGACGAAGCCGCGCTGAACTGGGGCGTCAAGGTGCTGCGCTACGAAATCAAGGACCTGACGCCGCCAGCCGAGATCCTGCGCTCGATGCAGGCCCAGATCACCGCCGAGCGCGAGAAGCGCGCCCTGATCGCCGCATCCGAAGGCCGGCGCCAGGAGCAGATCAACATCGCCACCGGCGAGCGCGAGGCCTTCATCGCCCGCTCCGAGGGCGAGAAGCAGGCCGAGATCAACAAGGCCCAGGGCGAAGCCGCCGCCATCACCGCGGTGGCAGAAGCCACCGCCTCGGCCATCCGCCAGATCGCTGCCGCCATCCGCGAGCCCGGCGGCGAGCAGGCGGTGCAACTGAAAGTGGCCGAACGCGCCGTCGACGCCTACGGACAACTGGCCAAGACCAACAACACCATGATCGTGCCTGGCAACATGAGCGAGGTCTCGGCCTTGATCGGCACCGCGATGACCCTGCTCAAGCAACAGCCCCGCAACACCCCATGAAGGCCCTGAACGTCCTGGGCACCGAACTCGTGCCCTGCTCCTACGACCCGCTGACCGGCTGGTTCCGCGACGGCTGCTGCCACACCGATGCCCACGACACCGGCAGCCACGTGATCTGCGCCCGCGTGACGATGGAATTCCTGAACCAGCAGTTCGAACGCGGCAACGACCTCATCACCCCCCGCCCGGAATACCGCTTCGCCGGCCTGAAGCCCGGCAACCGCTGGTGCGTCTGCGCGCTGCGCTGGAAAGAGGCCTACCTCGCCGGCTGCGCCCCGCCCGTCGTCATGGAGAGCACCCACCGCCGCGCGACCGACTTTGTGCCGCTGGAGTGGCTGCAGGCGCATGCCTGGCAGCCGGTGGGCTAAACTCTCGTTCTTCGATGCGGCACCCCGGTGCCCGCCACGCACCCTCCCCGGGCTGCGGCATCCCTGCGGAGGGATGGATGAGTGGTTTAAGTCGCACGCCTGGAAAGCGTGTGTGGGTTAACAGCCCACCGCGGGTTCGAATCCCGCTCCCTCCGCCAAGCTCTGCTTGAAGTAGTGGGGCCT